>Ga0126383_10002369_pt1 | contig 12146 bp, 10 predicted proteins | sample PanSoiMetPlot_35_FD_96882 | JGI IMG/M metagenome (GOLD analysis project Ga0126383, IMG submission 96882) | Tropical forest soil microbial communities from Panama - MetaG Plot_35 | ecosystem: Environmental > Terrestrial > Soil > Tropical forest > Bulk soil | place: Panama | collected 2016-02-17
GTCGAACCGCATTTTGTAAACGATGGCTTTGATCTGAAACGTGTCGCGCGCGAAAAGGGTCACGCCCCATTCAGCGTCGTCGAGACCGGTCGAACCTGTAATAAGCTGTTTCACTTTGCCGGCGAACTCCCGCCCGACACTGGCGTGTCCTTTCATCAATTTGCGGCGTTCATCATACGGCAACGCGTACCAGTTACGCTGTTCGCCGCGACGCTTGCTCATGTTGTAGAAACAAACCACCGGCCAATCAGGCAGGGTGGGATAAACCCGCTCCTGTCGGTAATGTTTTATTCGCTCGCGAAACAATCTCAACGCCTCTTCCAGCTTAGCAGGATCCTTGCGGACACTGGAGTCCAGCGTCTGCACGTATTCCTCCTCAGTAGTGATGTATTCGCTTTCCTCGGTCAGCGACAAGTAACTGTAGACTGGCGTGAGCACGTCTGCGCCTAACGAGAGCGATAATCGCTTCTCAATCCTGTTGGCGTTGTGCAAATCCGGTGTAATCAACATGAAGCCGATGTCGGCCTTCGGCGTAACCACCCCGAGCGTGAGCAACTGCGTCGAATCCATGGTGCGCACTTCCTGCACCAGCGAGGCCAGGCTTGTTTTCGCAGCGTTTTGTTCCTCGCGGCTGAGTAACGGCCATTGGCCGTGCTCGATCCGGTAAAATAAATGCAAGCAATGCCAGCCTTCCTCGGCAACGAGCGTTGTGTTCTTATCAGTCATCGCGGTAGTTTCAACCTCAAGGATTGTTGGTCAAGCGTTGTAGCGGCGTTTGTGTCAAACGCCGAAAACAACGCGCTCGCCGGGCGAGCGCCTCTACAACTAATTTCCACCCGCCGCCGTTTGCGCTTTCGGCAGATGCGCCATGCAATATTCTTCGCCGTCGCGCGCGACGCGGAAATCCAGATTCGGATCGCTTAGCTCGGTAGCGCCGCAGACAGCGCACCGATGGAGTGTTTCAGTTGGGCTGCGCGAGTGGGCTTCAAAACTTCTGCGCCGTGTCGAAACGTCGCGCCGGTGTCGTGCTTGATGAACAATCTCCGGTCCGAAGAAAATCAAATAATTCGCGAATGCGGCAATGAGCGCTGCGCGATATGAGTTCGGTCCCAGAAAAAATCCAAGCATTAGAAACGCGGCGTAAATCCAAGCAAGCCATTTGATTTTTACCGGCAAAATAAAAAGGATGTAAATAACTTCATCGGGATAAAAGCGCGCGAATGCGAAGAATAATGACGTGATGAGCATGCCGTTGGAGAAATTGCTGCCGAAAAGGAATGCCGCGATGGTCGTGCCAATCATCCCTACGACGAAATAGAGCGTAAGCCGGAACGGTCCCCACGCGCGTTCGAGACCTTCGCCGATGAACCAGAGAAACCAAAGCGCGAGAAGCACCCACAGTGGACTGAACGTCTGCGGAAGGAAGATGTAGGTGACAAGACGCCAAACCTGGCCTCGACGAATCAAAACAGGATCGAGCGTTAGAAATGACTCGAAGCCGCGATTAAGGTAAACCAGCACATAAACCAGCGCGGTGAAGCCAATCACGATGCGGATCAGTCCCGGGATACCAAGAAAACCAAAACGCCGTTCGAGTTTATCCAGCCAAGTCATTGTAGTTAGCCGAGTTTAATTGCTCGCACAAAGAACACAAAGGACGCAAGGCACATAACGCGACGAAAATGTTGCGAAATCTTTGTGACCTTTGTGGCTGTCGTACGAGAGACAACCTTTACCGCGGTTTGAATGGCGACTAGCTTGGCGGCGTGAGCGACAAAAAGACGCCGCTTTACGAAGAGCACGCGCGGCTCGGCGCGAAAATCGTCCCATTCGCCGGGTGGCTGATGCCCGTGCAATACACCAGCATCGTGGAGGAACATCAGACGGTGCGAAACAATGTCGGCGTTTTCGACATTTCGCACATGGGGCAGTTAATCCTCGACGGCGCGGGTGCGCGCGATTGGCTCAACATGATGCTCACCAACAATGTCGAGAAGCTCGCAATCGGCACCGGGCAATACACGTTGTTGCTCAACGAACGAGGCGGAATCATCGATGACCTGATCATTTATCGCATTGACGACCAGAAGTTCCTGCTCGTGGTGAACGCTGCGCGCACGGGCGAGGATTTTGCGTGGCTGCAAAATCATCTCAAGGAGGGGCGCTCTCCCGGTCGCCTCAACGGCGGACTAGAGACCGCCGCTCATTGCAATCTGACAAATCGCAGCACGGAGTTCGGCGGAGTCGCGATTCAGGGTCCGCGCGTCGCGGAATTATTTCGGGCGCTCTTCGGTAATGATACGGAGCTGCCGGCGCGAAACCACATCCTTGATCTTCCATTTGATGAAACGAGAGTTTCCGTCGCGCACACAGGTTACACAGGCGAAGATGGTATCGAAGTTTTCTTTCGCGCAACCGATGCGGTCAAGTTTTGGAACGCTGTGCTTGAACACGGCAAGCCGTTTGGAATGAAACCCTGTGGCTTGGGCGCACGCGACACGTTGCGGCTGGAAATGTGTTACCCGCTCAACGGTTCCGATCTTTCTCCGGAACGAAATCCGATCGAGGCGGGACTCGGATTTTTCGTTGATCTGACAAAACCAGACTTCGTCGGACGCGATGCGTTATTGAAGACGAAAGAATCAGGCCCGCGCGAAAAGCTGGTACCGTTCCGGATGAAGGAGAAAGGCCCGCCGCCGCGACCGCGCTACCGAGTGTTTCGCAACGGCGAGCGGATCGGAGAGGTGACCAGCGGGACGCTTTCTCCAAGCTTGAACTGGGGCGTTGGCATGGCGTATGTGTCGTCGGCGCATGCGAAGATCGGCTCAGAGATCGACATAGAAATTCGCGGCCAAAAATTGCCAGCCACCGTGGAAAAGAAACCGCTATACAGAAAACCAGCATCATGATCATCCCAGACGACCTGCTCTACACCGAAACCCACGAATGGATTAAGCGCGAGGGCGACAACATCCGCGTCGGCATCACCGATCACGCGCAATCGGAATTGACTGATGTCGTTTACGTTGAGCTGCCGAAAATCGACCGGCAAGCGAACGCCAAAGAACCGATCGCAGTTGTCGAATCGGTGAAAGCGGCGAGCGACATCTACGCACCGGCGAAAGGCACAGTGGTCGAGGCCAACAAGGCGCTTGAAGCCGACCCGGGCTTGATCAACCGCGAACCGTACGGGGAAGGGTGGATATTCGTTCTCTAGATCGACAACGCGGACGATCTTAAACAACTGAAAGACGCAGAGGCGTATCGGAAGCAGATCGAATAGCCGTTATTTGCCACCCGAACGGAATTCTTTCACAAGGTCGAAGACGGTGTTAATCAAGAGCGCAAGGATGATGGTATTGAATCCAAAGGCGAGCATGCTCTGGAGGAGCGCCAGCCGTCGCATTCGGTGTGAAGTAATTTGCACATCCGAGACTTGACAGGTCATGCCTATAACGAACGAAAAGTAGGCAAAATCGAAATAATCTGGCATCCGCTCACCAGGAAAGAGAAGACCGCCAGCATGTCGCCTTTCGCCTGGTTGGTCGCTATCACCATAAAAACCGTGGGCGTAGTGCAACCCAAAGACGGTTTGAATAAGACTCCAGGATAAGATAACTGTCGCCAATCCTAACAGAAGATGTCCTCCGTGGCCGCTACCTACACTTACGAGAAATCCCACCGCGAACAAAGACGCGCATGCCGCCACCACGACAAACACGAAAATCATGGTTCGCCCAAAATCCTCCTCTTGAGCGCGGGCGCGCAACATCCGCTGCGGCGTGATCAGAATTGTCAACCACGCTGCTGCGAGAACGCAAAAGGCAAAGGTGTCCCAAGCCGCAATTATGTCAGTTGAAAGAGGCCTATGGCGCAAACAAAAGAAAACGACGACTCCGGCGGCGCTCCCCAAAATGATCCGATACCGCGCATCGTGACCAGCAATCAAATCAATCAAGCGCGCCATAACATCGACGCATTAAGTCATAACTGGGGCTCCCGCAATCAGCAGTACCTGACTAATCAATCTGTTTCTTAATCGCAAATCCGATGTAGCCCCAGCGGCCCCATTCGTAATGTGAAGTGCGCTCGACGTCGCGGCGGCCGGTTTTTTTGTCGTGTGCGTACGTCTCGGCGATGAATTCGGGAAACGCTGCGTTCATCTGCACATCATGCGACACGAGTAATCCGCCGTCGCGCAGGCGGTGCCAAAATTGGCGAAATTCCCAGAGCATGTGCCGATAACTATGCGAACTGTCGTGCAGGAACATATCGATCGGCCGGGGTAGTTGATCGCGCTTGAGGAAATTTTCGATTCTGCCGCGCATCGGCACGAATCCGCCTAACGATCGCAATTCCCCTGGTATTAAGGCGCCGTGCTCGCAATCCTCGCTCAATTCGATGCTGTAAAGCTTTGCTGTCTGTAGCTTCTCATCCGCGAGCGCTTTCAGGATAAAGGCTGAGGACATGCCAATAAACCCGCCAGACTCCACGACCACAGCGGGGCGTCGCCAGCGCGTCAACGCGTAGAGCGTCGCGCAATCCAGCGCTCCCATTACGCCTTCGCTGCCGTACGCGTCGCGACGGCGGATCATCTCCGTCATGAAATCGCTCTCCCGAATCTCCTCTGCGAAACGCGCCACGGTGTCCCACACGGAGTAGAAGGATGACGAAGAGCTCTGAGCGCTTGGGTTTGAAGCACGCTGCCGGGAAAATTGAAGTACGCGCATGTTCCGCCGATCCGAGAGGCGGAACATTCGCTAACGTTTCATCTGACGCGAGTGTTTATTTGGTGCTCCGCGAAGGGATTCCTGTAACATACACTGTGCTTAGGACGGTACGCGTGCCGCCAGATCGCGCGCGTTCCGCTGGGGACAGCGGACGCTACAGTTGTGCGCTCCCCCCGGAAGTCGCCCTTTTCTCCAAGCTAAGCTGTGCTTAATTCTTGCGTTTTCCCCATGAGCAGTAAACCGAAGCCGCGCGAGGCTGAGCTAAACTTTGAGGGCGCGATGGATCGGCTTGAGAAAATTGTCGAGCAAATGGAGTCGGGTAAATTATCGCTCGAAGATCTGATCGTGCGCTACGAGGAAGGGATGAACCTGGTAAAAATCTGTCAGCAACGCTTGGCCAACGCGGAGCAAAAGATCGAAATCATTGCTCGCAATAACGCCGGGAAACCCGTACTAAAAGAATTCGAGCCGACGCAGGAGACAGCTACTTCTGAGAAAACAGCGGCCGAACGCGAAAGCATCGATGACGAAATCAAACTCTTCTAAAAATTCGCAAACCACGGAGGCGACAACAGCGCCGAAGCGTTTGCTCGACCGAATCTGTTCGCCGGCCGATATCAAAGCGCTGCGGGAACAGGATCTGCCGCAGCTTGCGCAACAAGTGCGCGATGAGCTGATCAAAGTTCTTTCGCAAACCGGCGGTCATTTGGGACCGAACCTGGGCGTTGTTGAGTTGACCATCGCATTGCATCGCGTATTCGACACGCCGCGTGACCGCTTCGTTATGGACGTCAGTCACCAGGGTTACGTCCACAAAATGTTTACCGGGCGGCTCGATCGTTTTCATACGATGCGCCAATTCGGCGGGCTCAACGGTTTTCTTTTGCGCACCGAGAGCGAACATGATTGCTACGGTGCGGGGCACGCTGGCACGGCGTTGTCCGCAGCGCTTGGCATGGCGGTGGGACGCGATCTGCGCGGCGGTGACGAGAACATCGTGGTGGTCGCGGGCGATGCGGCGTTTACGTGCGGAATTAGTTACGAAGCGCTTAACAACGTCAAGGCCCATACAAAGCGGTTTATCGTCGTTCTAAACGACAACGAGTGGTCGATCGCGAAAAACGTCGGCGCCATCGCAAACTACCTGAACACGATCGTGACCAGTCCCACGTTCGCGCATCTCCATGAGAAAGCGCGTCGTTTCGTAGAATCTGTTGCAGGAAAATCCATCGCGGAATTTGCGCACAAGGTCGAGGAGAGCGTCAAAGGCTTGCTCGTGCCGAGTGTGATTTTCGAGGAACTGGGCTTGCGCTACTACGGGCCGATCGATGGACACGATATTCCTCTGCTAATCCAGACATTTGAGTTTTTGAAGACGCAGGAAGAACCAGTCCTGCTGCATATTCTAACCCAGAAAGGCAAAGGCTACGCGCCAGCACTCAAGCAGCCGGATAAGTTTCACGGTCTCGGCAAATACAAGATCGAAAGCGGCGAAACCGCGCCGACGCCAACGCCTACGTATTCCGAGATTTTCGGCAAGACGCTGGCGAAATTCGCGGAGACAAATCAGAAGCTTGTCGCGATCACCGCAGCAATGCCGAGCGGGACGGGGCTTTCGCATTTCGCCAAGGCGCATCCGGGTCGCTATTTCGATGTAGGGATCGCCGAAGAACACGCGACGCTTTTCGCCTGCGGCCTGGCCACACAAGGGTTGCAACCGTTCCTCGCGATTTACTCCACATTTTTCCAGCGCGCATACGACATGGCGATCCACGATATCGCCATCCAAAACCTCAATGTGAAGCTGTGCATGGATCGCGCTGGGTTAAGTGGTGACGATGGCCCGACGCATCATGGCTTGTTCGACATCGGTTACCTCCGGCACGTCCCGAACTGGGTGCACATGCAGCCGAAGGACGAGGACGAATTTGTGGACATGCTCTGGACAATGTTGCACTACAACTCCGGTCCGATCGCTATTCGTTACCCGCGCGGCTCAGGCCCTGGCGTGAAAATCAAACCCGAAGCGAAGCTGCTCGAAATCGGCAAAGCCGAGGTCGTGCAGCACGGACGCGACGTGGCGATTTTCGGGCTGGGCGCAATGTTTGAACTTGCCGAAGAAGCCGCTCGCAAACTCGAAGACAAAGGAGTCTCCGTCGCGCTAATCAATCCTCGCTGGATCAAGCCAATGGACACAGGCACGCTCGAGTTTTTCGCTCGCAGCGTCGAGCTCGTTTGCACCATTGAAGATCATGTTTTGCACAACGGTTTTGGCTGCGCTGTGATGGAGCATCTGCACTCGCAAATGATCAATACGCCGGTGGTGCGCATCGGCTGGCCCGATCAATTCATCGAGCACGGCGCCGTCCCGATTCTACGCAAAAAGCACGGCATCACAGCGGATGCGCTGGTTGAAAAGGTTCTGCCGCTTCTTCGCAAGAAATCCAAGCTGACACCATCTGTAGCCTGATAAAAAGCGAAGGGCGCCTTCGTTTCCGAAAGCGCCCTTCATAATTTCGATGGCTATAAGCCGAATTCTGTCGCGGTTGATTTCTCATCCGGGATGATCATTCATCTCACCCGTCCCGCACGCGGGACGAATGCCCAGCGAGTTTTAACTCGCCGTGGTGCGACGATACCCGAGGATTTATCGGGCGGGCTGCCCTTCCTCTGTTTTGTCTTGCACCGCATGGGGTTTTTCGTGCCTCGCGAATTGCTTCGCGAGCGGTGAGCTCTTACCTCGCCATTTCACCCTTACCTGTGCTTTTCTCAAAGAACCGGCGGTGTGTTTTCTGTGACACTCTCCGTCAACGCCCGTCCGGCCGCTGCCGGACGAATGTTGCCCGCGTATTTTACGCGGCATGCTGCCGTATGGTGTTCGGACTTTCCTCCAGCGAATCCCGCCAACGCGGAACTCACCAGCGATCATCTGCCATCGGATGCCTAATTTACCACAAGAATGGGAATCTGGAAACAACGAAACCAGGAATCAGGAACGCAGGAACACAGGAAACGGTTTTGCGCCGCAGGCGCTTTGGAGTGCGGTGGCTTGACACCGCTTTAGACGAGCGGGCGGCAGTTCCCGTTTTTTCTGCAATCAAAAAGGCGATGGGACGTTGATCAGGAAAATCGTGATCATCGTCAGCGCGATCATCAGTTTGGCGATCATGGCACCAATGTTTCCAAGCAAACTTCCCCAGCCAGCGCGGCCGGCGTCGATCATTCGCTTGCCGGCGATGAATTCGCCGGCGACGGCACCGATCAACGGCCCGGCAAACAAGCCGATGATCCCAAAGAAGAGCCCGATGAGCGCGCCAACGATCGCGCCGAACGCACCCCATTTGCTCGCGCCGAAATATTTTGCGCCGAAGTAGCTTCCCAAAAAATCGAAGGCGTAGGAAAGAAGTGTAAGCAACAGGAGAGCAACAATTGTTTTCCAGCCGATGCTCTTGTCCCCGCCGAGCATGAGGCGATGACTGATTGCCGCTCCGAGAATGATCGTTGTGCCGGGAAGAACGGGAACAACTGTGCCGATCAGGCCGACGGCGAAGAGCGCGATCACAAAGAACCACCAGAAGAATTCCACGGCCGATTTCGATTTCAGTGATTTAACGATTCACGTTTCAGGACGCAACGGTTTGACGATCCCTTTGACCCGTTGCATCCCGAATCTATACTGAATTTCCCAATCAAAATCGCAACCGGAGGATTGCCTGATGCCACTTGCTGTTGGAACCAAAGCACCAGATTTCACTTTATCGACAAAAACCGCTGACGGGCCGAAACAGATCACGCTCAGCGAGAATTTCGGGAAAGGAAACACCGTACTGCTTTTCTTTCCGATGGCGTTCACGGGCACGTGCACCACTGAGATGTGCGAAGTGAGCGCAGGCCTGAACGGTTATACGAATTTGAACGCTGCCGTTTATGGAATTAGCGGGGACAATCCGTTTGCGCAGGAAGCATGGGCGCAGAAAGAGAAGATCACCGTGCCGCTGCTAAGCGATTACGAACACCGAGTCGCGAAGGATTATGGCGTAATGTACGACTCCTTCCTGCCTCAAATGAATCTCGGCATGAGCGGCGTGCCTAAACGTTCTGCGTTCGTCGTTGATAGAAATGGCATCATTCAATATGCCGAGAGCAATGACGACGCGCGGCAGTTGCCAAATTTTGAGAAGATCAGAGCGAAGCTGGCGGAGCTGAAATGAACCTTTGTCATTCCGAGCGGAGTCGAGGAATCTCTCGACACCTTCTGAAGAGAGCAACCAGAGATGTCTCGCCTTCGCTCGACATGACAACCACTGCATGACTGACGAATTTAAGACGCTTAAAACATTCGACGCCGGAAAAGGCCGCGACGGACTCTTTTTTTCATTACCAGCGCTGGAAGAACAGGACGTAGGCAAAATTTCGCGGTTGCCGGTGAGCATCCGGATCGTACTCGAATCGGTACTGCGCAACTGCGACGGAAAAAAGGTCCGGCGCAAAGATGTTGAAGCGCTTGCGAACTGGAACGCGAAATCACCTGCGAACGCGGAGATTCCATTTGTCGTTGCGCGTATTGTTTTGCAGGACTTCACCGGAGTTCCGCTCATTGTCGATCTCGCAGCGATGCGCAGCGCTGTGCAACGGCTGGGACGCGACGCGAAGATCATCGAGCCACTCGTGCCCGTTGACCTGGTCGTCGATCACTCGGTACAGGTCGATTTCTTCGGTTCACCACGCGCGTTGGCACTCAATTTGGACATGGAATTCAAGCGCAATCGCGAGCGTTATCAGTTTCTTAAGTGGGGTCAGCAGGCGTTTAAAACGTTCCAGCTCATCCCGCCCGGCATCGGAATCGTGCATCAGGTGAATCTCGAATATCTCGCGAAAGGCGTGTTGAAAAGTAGCGCGAGCGTCCCGCTTGCGAACAAAAAAAACGCAACCGAGAAGGATGCGCTACTTTATTATCCCGACACTCTAGTCGGCACGGATTCGCACACGACCATGATTAACGGTCTTGGCGTGGTTGGCTGGGGAGTCGGCGGTATTGAGGCTGAAGCCGGAATGCTTGGACAGCCGGTATACTTTTTGACTCCGGAAGTCGTGGGCGTCCACATGACCGGGCAATTGCGCGAAGGGGTGACCGCAACCGATCTCGTCTTGCACATCACGCAGTTGCTGCGCGCGCAAAAGGTCGTTGGCAAATTTGTTGAGTTTTACGGTGAGGGCGCCGCATCGCTGCCGGTACCTGATCGCGCAACAATCGGCAACATGTCGCCCGAGTACGGTGCGACGATGGGTTTCTTCCCAATTGACCACGAGTCGGTGAACTATTTGCAGGCGACGGGGCGTAGCGAAGAACAATGTCTCGCGTTCGAAAATTATTTTCGTGCCCAGAACATGTTCGGCATGCCGCGAAAAGGCGAAATCGATTACAGCGTCGATATTGATTTGGATCTCGCGGACGTGCAGCCGAGCGTGGCCGGACCGAAGAGGCCTCAGGACCGGATTAATTTACCAGAGCTCGGAAGAAAGTTTCGTGAACTCCTTGAAAAACCGGTGCACGACGGCGGCTACGGAAAGAAACAGGTCGATCTTCGCGAAAAACATGCCGTGGAACTGAACGGTAGCGCGCCGCGCAACGGCGCCATGTTTTCGACGGACAATAAGGAGGATCAGGGAATCAGCGCCGGCGACGAACGCAACAAGCTCGAGATGATTGCGAATCGACCCACGCCGGATCCGGCGACGGAGATTGAGGCGGAATCACGCGAAGTCTTCACGCGCGGACGTACGCACATCGGCCACGGCAGCGTCCTGATCGCCGCGATAACGAGCTGCACGAACACGAGCAACCCGAGCGTGATGATTGCAGCTGGATTGTTGGCGAAAAAAGCAGTCGAGCGCGGTTTGCGTGTCGATCCTGGCGTGAAAACGTCGCTCGCACCCGGGTCGCGCGTCGTTTCCGATTATCTGGAGAAAACCGGACTCCAAACATATCTCGACCAACTCGGATTCAATCTCGTTGGCTACGGTTGCACGACTTGCATTGGCAACTCCGGGCCGCTGCATCCAAACATCGAAAAGGCGATCCACAAATACGATCTGGTTGCAGCTTCGGTTCTTTCGGGAAATCGGAATTTTGAAGCCCGCGTGCATCAGCATATCAAAGCGAATTTCCTCATGTCGCCGCCGTTGGTTGTCGCGTTTGCCCTCGCTGGCCGAGTTCACATCGATCTTTCCCGCGACCCACTTGCCAGGGACAAGGACGGCAAAGAAACCTTCCTCCGCGATCTCTGGCCAAGTCTCAGTGAGATCCGAGACATTATGCAGTCCACGCTTCGGCCTGAAACGTTCCGCAAATTTTATCGCGATTTCGCCGAGCAAAATCCGAAGTGGAACGAAATTCCATCGAGCACAGGTGACATTTATCAGTGGGACGAGAAGAGCGATTACATTCATGACCCGCCGTTCTTCGAGAATTTCTCGATGGAGCCCGGGCACATAGGGGAAATCCGGGGCGCTCGCCCGCTTGGCATTTTCGGCGACACCGTCACGACGGATCACATTTCGCCTGCGGGAGCAATCAAAGAGAGTTCCCCCGCTGGAAAATATTTGATGTCGCGCGGAGTTCAGCCGCGCGATTTCAACAGCTACGGCAGCCGGCGCGGCAACGATCTGGTGATGACGCGTGGGACGTTCGCGAACGTGCGAATTAAAAACCTGATGGTTCCCGGAACGGAAGGCGGCGTGGCGAAATATTTCAGTCCGAGCCGGACTGGCGGTTCAAAGAATGGCGAAGGCGAACAGATGTCGATCTTCGATGCGGCGATGAAATACGCGGAGACAAAAACGCCGTTGGTTATTCTCGCCGGCCACGAATACGGCACGGGTTCATCGCGCGATTGGGCTGCGAAAGGAACGCGTTTGTTAGGCGTGAAAGCGGTGATCGCGGCAAGCTTTGAACGAATTCACCGTTCGAATCTGGTTGGAATGGGCGTGTTGCCGTTGCAATTTCGCGAGGGAACAACGGCGCAATCGCTCTCACTCGACGGCTCCGAAGTCTTTTCGATCACTGGATTGTCCGACTCGATCAAACCAGGCCAACAGGTCATGCTCCAGATCGAAAAGAACAGACAAAAGCAATCGGTGCCAGTAAAACTTCGGATCGATACGCCTATCGAAATCGATTATTACCGCCACGGCGGAATTCTGCCGTTCGTCCTGCGACAATTGCTGTCCAAAGACTGACCCGGCAGTCGCAAACCTCCGCTACAGAAGAACCGAGCGTTTGTGGACCGTGATCGGTGAGCCGTTAGCGATGAATGCTGAGCGCGGCGGCTGATTTAGCGCTTCCGCGAATTGTTCGCCGTAGAGAGTTGCAGCGTTCGCGTTGAGCTCGAAGCTAATCGCGTTCCAGATTCTCCA
>Ga0126383_10002370_pt1 | contig 12142 bp, 10 predicted proteins | sample PanSoiMetPlot_35_FD_96882 | JGI IMG/M metagenome (GOLD analysis project Ga0126383, IMG submission 96882) | Tropical forest soil microbial communities from Panama - MetaG Plot_35 | ecosystem: Environmental > Terrestrial > Soil > Tropical forest > Bulk soil | place: Panama | collected 2016-02-17
CAGGGAGGCGAAAGATATCGGAGGCTTTCGAGCCGGTCAAGCCTTGGGGTTATGAGCCCAACGAGCTAAGCCCGTACTGCTTCCGGTCCCCGGCGCGTATCGACGGAGATTTTTTCGGCAGGCGAGGAAGCCCGACGATGGCGATGCCGCAGCGCATCGGCGAGGAGGGATGACGAAGCATGTCGGGAAAAGATCCGAGAGGCGGGCCGAGGGATCGGGAGCAGTGCGGGCTGGGCTGCTCCACCCCGCGTCAGGGAGGCGAAAGATATCGGAGGCTTTCGAGCCGGTCAAGCCTTGGGTTATGAGCCCAACGAGCTGAGCCCGGACTGTTTACCATCTGCGGGCCTGACCGCGACCCATCTCCCGCTGCATGGTCAGTCGCCATGAGGGTTTACTTCAGCGCGGCAAATTCCGCTTGCGCCTCTTTCAGAACGGGGATGTCGGGGTCGGCGTCTTTCCAAAGCGCCAGAAAATCCTCGTATGCCGCCCGAGCTCGAGCGCGCGCCGAGCCGTCGGTTCGTGCCTGAACGGCCAAGGATCGGGCCAGAAAGACTTTCGAGATGGGCGCCGTGGCGCTCAACTGAACGATGCCCGGGTGCTGCGCGATCTTGCGCCACTCTTCCGAGGCGGCATCCGGCCGGTCGAGGGCCAGGTATGCCTCCGCTCGAAGAACGACGGAGAGCATGGGGGAGTAGAAGGCGACCTGCGGAAGCAGCGCGTCGTAGGGCCTGGCCTTCTCCAGACGGCGCAAGGCCGAGGTCGGGCGCTTGCCTGCCAGATCGATCTGAGCCCGGATGCAGGGAAGCCAGTAAGACTCGACGACCGCGTGACCCGCGAAACGCTTCTCGAGATCCCGGGCCAGCGCATCCGCCTTCCGGACATCACCCGTTCGGGCCAGAAGAACGGCGGCGACCGCTCCCTCCTCCCGGCTGTCCGGAGCGATCTCGAGCGCACGCGCCGCGCGGTCGTGCGCTTCTCTGGGGTTGCCAAAGAGGGCTTCACGCCAGGCCGCGTTCAACTGCCAGGCGGCGGCCTGTTCCCGATTGCCTGCATTCGCCGCGGACTCGACAGCCTCGCCCGAGAGAGCGCGTGCACGCCCGAGGCGCCCCAGGTACCCTTCCGCGTCCGCCTCTTCGGAGAGCAGTTCGTGTTGGAGCTGCGTCTTTCCCTCGAACCACGCGGCCTGCTCGGCCATGGCTCCCGTATCGTGCTCAAGAGCCGCGACGGCGTACATGAAGACGTGCGGCGAGTCGTCATCCAGGTGCATCCGCTGCATCTCGCGGTACGCTTCGCGGGCCCTGTCGAATTGACCCGTGGCGGTCAGAAGTTCGATCAGGTCCTCGTGGGCAATGACGTTGGCGGGGTTCATCTGCCGCGCCTTCTCAAATTGCGCGATGGCTTCCGGATAGCGGCAGACGTCTCCGTAAAAAGAGCCGAGATTGGAGACAGGTCTCTCGTCCCGGGGATAGGTCCGGATCCATTCTCGAAACGTTTCTATGGCCTTCTCGGGTTCGACGGTTACGAAGCTGTAATACATGCCGGCATTGCGGAACCTCTCGCGCCGCGTGACGTGGGCACGCAAGTCAAACGCCCGGATCAGGTAGTTCCGGGCGCGAGCCTCCTGGAGCGCATTGCGATAGATGAGGCCAGTTTCGAAGAGAGCGCTGGCGAAACCGGGGTCCAGCACGACGGCCTTTTCGAGGAGGGGAAGCGCGGCCTGGCTGCCTTCAGCCAGGTCGGCGCTCGCCTGCTGGGCCGCTCGGGCGGCGCCCCACGCGCGGAGAGCCTCGAAGGAGGAGCTGGTTGCTCGGGTCAAAGGCGTGCTGAGCTCCCGCACGCTGTCCGGCGACTCGCCGAGCTTCATTCGCAACGCGCCGACGGCTCTTCCGAGCGCGTGGAGGATGTCTTTTGCCTCCGGCGCCTTCCCCTGCGCATTTGCCAGGGCCTCGCCGCCCAGGCAATCCACGGCGTCCAGATCGATGAGGAATCCCGTTTCTCCACGGCTGATCGAGGCCGTGATGTACGCCCGGCAGCGGTTGCGCCGGCACACGGCGCGAGCCATCTCCGGCGACATGGCGGCGTCGGACGGCTGTCCCAACTCCCGGAGGGTCGCGGCGGCTCGGAATCCCGAGAGGACGTTGACGAAGGGAGATTCCTCCAGAGCCGTACGAAGCACCGGGTCGAGCGCGCCGTCGAGGACGGCGATTCCGCTCCGGTTGTCGAAGCGGGCCAGCAGAATGGTGTCCTGATCAGTCAGGGGAGCCGTCGGTCCCGCCGCCATGGTCTCGGAGAGTGAGGCGGGCAGAGCAAGCCCCGCGACTTTGCAACTCGCGGCCGTTGGCGTGCGGTCTCCGCCGAGGATCGCTGCGGCCGCCGTAGCCAGAAGAACCGAAGCTGCCCGGAGGGCGAGCATTCCACCTCCTGCACGAGTGCTACGAGCCACCTGCCTGTGGAGTTGCCATTCCAGAGCGCACTGCGGAGCTTCTCGCGCAGCGTGAACTGTTCCCGCCTCGAAGAAGCGCCCAACCACTTTTTGTCACTTCGCCCGTGCCAGAGCGGGGAAAGCCATTTCTTTTGAGCGGCTTGCTCCTTTGGCTTCTGCCTTGCTTTTTGAATGAACGACGAAATCTCCACGGAGGTTCGATGGCTGCGGAATCGGAAGAAATGCGATACGAGGTGGAGGTCGAGGTCGCGGCTCTCGCCTGGGAGGCCGCAACGCCGCTCTTTGCCAGATATCGGGTCCCGTTGTCCGGCGATGTCGACCAACCCTGGTTGTCCTGTTTCGAGCAGGCCAGCCTGGACTCGGCGGAGTTCTCGCGCTTTCGGATCGATCCGGACACGCGCACCGTCACCTTTACGTCCAAAATGAGCGATGGTCCTGCGGAAGTGGCCGCCGTGCTTCGCCGTCTCCGTCTTCTCATCGATTTCGTCAACACGCGCGCCCGCCCCACGCCGGAGCGCGTCGCCGAGCCGCTCATCCGCCGGGACGCTTTTTCCGGATAACGAGGCCTTCCGACCGCGATCGCTGGCGAGCCGGCTGTCTCGGCCCGCGCGCGCCGCGACACAGCGGCAATGCCGATGAATGGCTGGAGACTCGGAGCAGCCGTTCTGTGCCTTCTCTCGGCCCCCGGCCAGGCTCCACGGATCGCCGAGTTCGAGATTCCCGGATCGGGGGCGGATCCCGTCGACCTCACTCTTGGCCCTGACGGAAACCTCTGGTTTACCGAGCAGCACAGCGATCGGATCGGCCGCATCTCTCCCCGCGGCGAGATCACCGAATTCCCGCTGCCCTTTCCGCGCAGCTTTGCACGGGGCATCACCTCCGGCCCGGACGGCGCCCTCTGGTACACGGAGCTTCCCGGCCGCATCGGTCGCATCACGGTCGACGGCGGCATCACGGAGCACCCGATCCCGGGGGGCGTGAGCGAGCCCATCGAGATCGCCGCCGGCCCGGATGGCGCGCTGTGGTTCACCGACTATTACGACCGGATCGGCCGGATGACCACCGGTGGAACGGTGACCTTCTTCGCGCTTGCTGCGGGACGGGCGCCTCGGGGGATCGCCGCCGGTCCGGACGGCGCGCTCTGGTTCGCCGAGCAGGGCGGCGACCGGATCGGTCGGATCACCACCGCCGGCCAGGTCGCCGAATTTCGGCTGCCGACAGGATCGGGTCCGTTCGGCATTGCCGCGGGCCTGGACCACGCTCTGTGGTTCACGGAGGCGTCGGCCGGCCGCATCGGGCGCATTACCCCGGCCGGAGAGATCGAAGAGTTCGACGTTCCGACGGGCGCCGGAGGGCTCTCTCAGCTGGCGGCCGGACCGGATGGGGCTTTGTGGTTCACCGAATCGACGGCCTCGCGCCTGGGCCGCGTGGACCTCGCGGGATCCGTCGTCGAATGGCCGGTCCCGTCGGCCGGATCCAGTCCCTACGGCGTCGGCGCCGGCAGCGAGGGTGGGGTGTGGTTTGCCGAGTTCACCGGCGGGCGCATCGGCCGGGCTCAGGCGATGGCTCAGGGGCCGCCGCGCGCGGTTCCCTTTCGAGGCGCGGCGGGCGACTCCCGAGTTCGATAGAGTAATCGCTCCGCGCAATCGACGACGGGATTTCCAGGAACCGAGTCAGGGGGAACTCATGCGTCGTTTCGCTCGCTGCGCTGCCGCCGGCCTCGCCCTCGTCCTGGCCGCATCGATCGCGCGCGGCCAGAGCCCGACGTTCTCGGTCGGCACGGCCACCGCCGCACAGGGCCGAAAGGCGACCGGTTACCTCGACGTTCCGGCGGGGGTCGACGCGGCGCTTCGAATTCCGGTGGTCCTCTTCCACGGGGCCTGGCCGGGGCCGGTTCTGGCCATCGTCTCCGGAGCGCACGGGACGGAGTACGCCTCGATTCTGGCGGTCGAACGACTGATCGAGCGGGTCGACCCGACGGAGCTGTCCGGAACGCTCATCCTCCTTCCCCTCGTCAACGTGCCCTCCTTCGAACAAAAGGTGCCGCACGTCAACCCGGTCGACGGCAAGAGCATGAACCGCTTCTATCCGGGACGTCCCGACGGGACGCAGTCCGAACGGGCCGCCTACGTCATCACCAAGAGCGTCGTCGATCCGTCCGACTACCTGATCGACCTCCACGGCGGCGACCTGGATGAGAGCCTCCGGCCTTACACGTACTGGACCAAGACCGGTAATGCGGCCCAGGACAACACATCGCGCGACATGGCCCTCGCCTTCGGACTCGACCACATCATCATCGTCACCGATCGCCCGCGCGAGCCCAACGCTTCCCGGTACCTGGACAACACCGCGACCTCGCGCGGAAAGCCGTCCATCGCTGCCGAAGCGGGATACGCGGGGCGGACCGACCCGGAAGACGTGGAGGCGCTCTCTCGGGGATGTCTCTCCGTCATGCGGCAGCTGAAGATGCTTCCCGGCGCACCGACGTTCATCGAGCATCCCGTATGGATCGAGAACGTTCGGACCGTAGTCAGCGAGGCAACCGGGATCTTCCATCCCTCAGTCGGCCGCGGCCAGTACGTGGAACAGGGAATGAAGATCGGCACGGTCATGGACTTTTACGGCAAGACCGTCTTCGAAGCGCGGTCCCCCGCGGCGGGTGTCGTTCTCTACGTGTGCGCGGTGCCGTCCATGAAGAAGGGGGACACCATCGCCAACGTCGGCGTGGTGGCGAGACAGTAGCCGTCGCCTTCACTCCGTTCAGAATCTGCGCCTGTGGCGCACCGGCGCTCGGCTCGCCCAAAGGGGCTCGACCGAGCGCCTGATTCCTCTCTCCGCTCCGGCTCCCCGCGGCGCGCGACGTCCTCCCTTGGTTACTGCGGGAGCTTCGCGCGCCGCGGACCGGGCCTGAGACCGGAGCCCCGAGTCCCTCGCAACGCGACCAAGTTTCGCGAACTGGATTCGCGAAACGACTCGCGTTGCGGGAGCCGGAGCGGAGTTCGCCAATCAGGCAGGCCGTCGAGGCCGCATCCGGCCGAGCGGACTGCCGGTGCGCCCACAGGGCGCAGATTGGCGAACTCCGCGTAGGCGACGTGGAGTTACCATCTCCTCAAATTTGAGCGGAGGCGCTATGCCGCAGTGGGTCCAGGCCCTGGTCTCGAACGATCTCTTCATGCCTCACGGCCACTGTTACTTGTGGAAGCCCGGGCTGGTCTGGCTCCATGTCGTCTCCGACGGGCTCATCTGGGCGTCCTACGTCGCCATTTCGGCCACGCTGGCGTATCTGGTTCACCGCGTCGGAGACATCCCGTTCAAGTGGGTGTTCTTTGCCTTTGGAATCTTTATCGTCAGCTGCGGCTTCACGCATTTCTTCGAGGTTTGGACGGTCTGGAATCCGATCTATTGGATTTCCGGAAGCGTCAAGAGCCTCACCGCCATAGCGTCTGTGGGCACGGCCGTTCTGATGCCCCCGCTCGTTCCGAAGGCGGTGGCTCTGGCTAGGAGCGCTCGGGTTGCGCGAGAGAAAGGGATCGCGCTGGAGACGGCCTACAAGGATCTTGGAAGCCTGTACGAAAAGACTCGGGAGCTCGAGCGCGCGAAGACCGACTTCTTCGCCAACGTCAGCCATGAGCTGCGGACTCCGCTCGCGCTGATTCTCGGGCCTACGGAGAAGCTGCTGGCCGGTCCGCTTCCGGACGGAGAGCGGCGGGATCTGGAAGTGGTGGCCCGCAACGCGCGCCTGCTGATTCGCCAGGTCAACGATCTCCTCGATCTCTCCAAGCTCGAGTCGGGGAAAATGACGGTCGAATACCGCCGGGCCGATTTGACCGCGCTGGTTCGCCAGGTCGCAGCGCATTTCGAGTCCCTGGCCCGCGAGAGGCGCGTGGAGCTCGTGATCGAGGCTCCCGGCGAAGTGCCCATGGACCTCGACGTCGAGAAGATCCATCGGGTGGTCCTGAACATCGTCTCCAACGCATTCAAGTTCACGCCAGCGGGCGGACGAGTCCGTTGCACGATCGTCCGGCGCGATCCGGCGAGTGTGGCAATCGAGGTCGCCGACAGCGGGCCGGGGGTCGCGCCCGAGCAGCGCCAGGTCATCTTCGAGCGGTTCCGTCAGGGCGACAGCGGCGCGACCCGCCGCTTTGGGGGCAGCGGGCTGGGTCTCGCGATCGCCAGAGACTTCGTCGCGCTGCACCGGGGCTCGATCTCGGTCCGGGAGGCTCCGGAGGGGGGCGCCTGCTTCCTCGGCGAGCTACCCCTGGAAGCTCCCGCCGGCGCGATTCGGGAAGGCATGGCGGAAGACGGAGGGAAGGGGGCCGCCCAGGCGGCCCGGCAGGCGATCGAGCAGCTGCGTGAGCGCGTGGAGGCGGCCGCGACTTCGGCATTTGTCGAGAAGCCTCTCGTGCTTGTTGTCGAGGACAACCCGGAAATGAATCGCTTCGTCCGCGAGTCGCTCGAGCCGGACTACAGGACGGCGGCGGCGTTCGACGGCCAGCAGGGTCTGGAGCAGGCGCGGGCCCTCTCACCCGACCTGATCCTGTCCGACGTCATGATGCCGGTAGTCTCCGGCGAGATGCTCGTTTCGCAGCTGCGGGCGCAGAGAGAGTTCGATGGAACTCCCATCGTTCTGCTCACGGCGAGGGCGGACGACGAATCGCGGGTCCGGCTCCTCGGCGCGGGCGCCCAGGACTACCTGATGAAACCCTTTTCCATCCCGGAGCTGCGCGCGCGTGTGGAGAACCTCGTCACCATCAAGCGGGCCCGGACCGTGCTTCAGACAGAGCTCGAAAGCCAGGCCCGCGACCTGGAGTCGCTGGCGGGCGAAGTCGTCACGCGCAGGCGGGAGCTCGAGACCGCCTTGGAGGCGATGCGCGCGGCGCGCGAGCAGGCCGAGAGAGCCAGTCAGGTCAAGACGAACTTTCTGGGCCTCGTCTCTCATGAGCTGCGCTCGCCGCTGGCGGTGATCCAGCTCCAGCTCGAACTGCTGTCTCGAGATCCCGACGTGCCGTTCACCGGACAGCAGCGAGAGGCGATCGAGCGCGTCCGACGGTCTTCGCAGCGCCTTTCCGATCTCATCGAGTCGCTTCTGGAGCACGCCCGAATCGAATCCGGACGGGTCGCCCTGTCGATCGAGCGATTCGATCCTTCGCTCCTGGCGGCGGAAGTGGCTGCAGAGCTGGCGCCGCAGGCCGAGAGCAAGGGACTGGCGTTGCGGGTCTCGGCGCCCTCGGTCCGGCAGGAGGTCGAGACCGATCCCCGCCTGCTCCGCCTGATCCTGGTCAATCTGCTCGGCAACGCGATCAAGTACACGCAACAGGGTTTCGTTTCGCTGACGGTCGAGCAGGTCGGCCAGGAATCGCGCTTCTGCGTCCAGGACACCGGCCCCGGGATCCCCGACGGGAAGAAAGATCACGTGTTCGAGCCGTTCACGCAGCTCGAGTCGGTCCGGAACGGGCTCGCGCCCGGTGTCGGTCTCGGGCTGGCGCTGGTCCGGCAGATGACGCGCGCGCTGGGAGGGCGCATCGAGCTCGAGTCGATGATGGGGACCGGAAGTACGTTCACCGTCGTTCTTCCCGGCAACCGGGCGGCGACCGGGCAACTATTTCAATAATCGATTGAGCATGGAGATGGTCCGGTGATTCGGCAGCCCGAGCTCTCCGCGCTGGCCGGCCGACTCCAAAAATCCTCGCGGGTCACGGTCCTTACCGGAGCGGGAGTCTCGGCGGCGAGCGGGATCCCCACCTTTCGTGGCTCCGACGGCTTGTGGAAGACCTTCCGTGCCGAAGAGCTCGCGACCCCAGAGGCTTTCGCCCGGGATTCCCGGCTGGTCTGGGAGTGGTACGACTGGCGTCGCCAGGCCATCGCGCGCGCGGCGCCCAACCGCGCTCACCACGTCTTGGCCGGGTGGAGCCGGCGCTTCCCGGCCTTTGCCCTCGTCACGCAGAACGTGGACGGCCTTCATGAGCGGGCCGGCACGCGCGGCGTCGTGCGCTTTCACGGATCGATCTGGGAGCTCTCCTGCTGGAAGGAGTGCGGGGCGAAGGTCTGGACAGACGAGCGGCCGGCTCTGCCGGAGCTGCCGCCGCGGTGCGGGATGTGCGGCGGCCCGGCCCGGCCGGGCGTCGTGTGGTTCGGAGAGGCGATTCCCGAGGCGAGCCTGCAAAAGGCGGCCGCCGCTCTGGACTGCGACGTCTGCCTCGTAGTCGGCACTTCGTCGCTGGTCTATCCCGCCGCGGGGCTGGCCGTGGAGGCCTCGCGCCGGGGCGCCTTCACCGTGGAAATCAATCCGGAACCTTGTGCCGAGCGGGTGGATCTGGCGATCGCGGGCAGGGCGGAAGAGGTACTGGATCGGATTGATTCATTGATCCATTGACTCATTGACGAATGGACCCATTGGGGCAGTCGAGCAGGTTCCGCCCCAATCAGACAATGAATCAATGAATCAATTCTTCAATCAATCTTTCAACTCTTCTTTCAGCACCTTCTCCGCCATCTCCTTCCGATAGTCCCGCAGCTTCCCGGCCAGGTCCGGACGGCTCCGGGCCAGGATGGCAACGGCGAGGAGCGCCGCGTTGACGGCTCCGGCCTTCCCGATGGCCAGGGTTCCCACGGGAATGCCGCCGGGCATCTGGACGGTGGCCAGAAGAGCGTCGAGGCCGTTCAAAGACCAACCTTCCATCGGCACGCCGAGCACAGGCAGGATGGTGTGAGCCGCAACGACCCCCGCCAGGTGAGCGGCGCCGCCCGCCGCCGCAATCACCACCTCGATGCCTCTGCTCTCCGCCCCCGCGACGTATTCCGCGGTGGGTCCGGGAGTGCGGTGCGCGGAGAGGACCTTCGCCTCGCGCGCCACGCCGAACCGGTCGAGCATCTCGCAGCAGTGACGCATCGTTTCCCAGTCGGACTTGCTGCCCATCAGGACCGCAACAAGAGGTCGTGTCATGTTTGTAGTCTAAGGTCTAAGGTCTAAAGTCTAAAGTCTAAAGCGCGGACGGGCATAGCATTTATGCTATGTCTGGAACTTTAGATCTTAGATCTTAGATCTTAGATCTTAGATCTTAGATCTTAGACCTTAGACCTTAGACCTTAGACCGCGTCATCCGGCAGGCGATTGAGCTCCAGCCAGTAGACGGGCAACATCTGGAGCCGGCGCATCATCAGCTCGGGGGTTTCCGACTTGGAGACGAAGGAATTCGCTCCGCACTCGAAGGCCTTCCGCACGTCCTCGCGGTCCTGGGAGCTGGTCAGCACGACGACCGGCAGGCCTCGTGTGCCCGTTTCGCTGCGCAAATGCTTCAGGACATCGAAGCCGGACATGCCGGGCAGATGGAGGTCGAGCAGGAGCAGGTCGATTTTCGGCCGACGCCCCAGCCGGTTCAACCCGCTTTCGCCGCTGTCTGCCTCTTCGACGACGATCTCCCCGCCCAGGGCGTTCTCTAGGACCCTGCGCAAGACCCAGCGATGGGTGCGGTCGTCCTCGATGAGGAGAATTCGATGCGACGGGGCGTCCTGCATTGGCACGCTCTCGAAACACTCAGCAAAACCGATACCCACTCGAGCCTGTCCCCCGCCGGGGACGGCGCGGCCGCGGTAACCGGGCGGCGGTAAGATGCGAAAGGGAAATGAGAAAAGCCTGGTGGGTCGCCGTCGCGATCGTCATCGCGGCGGCAGGGGCTTGGGTCTACGGCTCGCTCATGCGCGAGGAAAACGACACCGCCCGGCCCGTCCGTCTCCTGGCCATCGCCGAGGAGCAGAGCCTCGACCTGTCGTTCTCCCGAAGCGGCCGCCTGGTCACCGCGGTTCCCGAGGAAGGGGAGCCGATCGCGGCGGGATCGGTCGTCGCGCGGATCGAAGAGCCGGGTCTGTCGCAGGACGCCGCCGACTACGAGCGCCAGCGGGCGCAAGTGAGCGCTCGGGACGCCAGCCGCCAGGAGGAAGTTTCGCAGCTGAAGGCCGACCTCGCGCAGATCGAGAGCGACGAGAGGCGGCTCTCGCGTCTCGCCCACGAGGGCATCGCTCCCTCCGCCGATCTGGAGACTCTCCAGCACAAGCGCGACGCCGCGCTGGCCGGGATCCGCGCGCGTGAAAAAGAAAAGTTCCAGCTCGATGCGGAGGACGCGGCGATTGCCGCACGGCTTGAGAAAGTGCGACGCTTCGAAAAGGAAGGAGTCCTCGTCTCGCCCGCCGACGGGCGCGTGCTGACGAGACATCACCGGATGGGGGAGTTCGTCGAGGCGGGGACGCCGGTTCTGACGATAGAGATCTCTTCCCCCTACCTGCGCGTGGAAGTGCCCGAGGAGCGACTCTCGCTGTTCGCGGTCGGCACCCGGGTGCGCGTCTGGCCTCAGGCCCGTTCCGACGCGACCTTCTTCGCGCGGATCCTGTCGGTCAAACCGCGCTCGGACTTCGCCACTCGCCGCAATTGGGGGCTGCAAAGCCGCGACCTCAAGACCTTCTCGGTGCGGCTCGCTCCGGAGACGGACGGAGTGATTGCGGGGCAGACGTTCGTCGTCGAATCCAAGAAGAATTGATTCATCGATCCATTGATTCATTGTCTGATTGGGGCGCGATGAGAAGCTGTCGATCGACGAGAGTCAATTCATCAATGGATCAATGACTCAATGAATCCATCTCTTCCGATCTCCGTCGATCATCTGACCAAGCGCTTCGGAACGTTCGTGGCCGACGACGCGGTTTCCTTCGTGGTCGCTTCCGGCGAGACCTACGGGCTCCTCGGTCCCAACGGCGCGGGCAAGACGACGCTGATCCGCGTTCTGACGACCCTCCTTCCCCCGTCCTCCGGATCGGCGCGCATACGCGGATACGACGTCGTGCGGGAGAAGCCGGAAGTGCGCTCGGCGATCGGTACAGTCTCGCAGGCCGTCACCACGGACGAGAATCTGACAGTCGAGGAGAACCTCTCGGTGCAGGGCAAGATGTACGGTCTGTGGGGCCGCTCCCTGGCGCAGAGGATCTCGCGCCGGCTGGAGCAGGTCGGGCTGGCCGACCGGCGCAGGCAGCTGACCCGGGAGCTTTCCGGCGGGATGCGCCGGCGGCTGGAGATCGCCCGAGGCGTCCTGCACTCTCCCGACGTGCTCTTCTTGGACGAGCCGACCACCGGGCTCGATCCGCAGAGCCGTCGAGCGATCTGGGACATGCTGGACGAGTTGAAGTCGGCCGATCCCGATCTGGCGATCCTGCTGACGACGCACGCCATGGACGAGGCGGATTTCCTCTGCGATCGCGTGGCCATTCTGGATCACGGCCGGATCCTGTGTGAAGACACCCCGGAAGCCCTGAAGCGGGGCCTGGCCACCGGGGAGCGGGCGGAAGTGGAGACCGATCGCCCCGTCACCGGGCAGGACCGCGCGGCGATCGAGGAGCTGGGAGCCGTCAACTGGCGGACCGTCACGCAGACCGTCGTCGAGTTCCAGTCCCGCCCCGGCGAAGGAATCGGCCGGCGCGCGGCTCAGGGGCTCGAGGAAAAGGGTTATCGCGTCCTGCACATGACCATCGCGCCGGTGACACTGGAGGACGTTTTCTTCTCCTACACCGGCCGCGCCCTGCGCGAATCGTGAGTGGCCCGGTGAGGCGCGCGGGGCCCGGCCGCCCGCGGATTGCCCTTCTGGGAATCCTGGCCATCTGCCAGCGAGCCTACCTGACGCTCTTCCGTCAGCCCGTCCTGATCATCTCGAC
>Ga0126383_10002371_pt1 | contig 12138 bp, 12 predicted proteins | sample PanSoiMetPlot_35_FD_96882 | JGI IMG/M metagenome (GOLD analysis project Ga0126383, IMG submission 96882) | Tropical forest soil microbial communities from Panama - MetaG Plot_35 | ecosystem: Environmental > Terrestrial > Soil > Tropical forest > Bulk soil | place: Panama | collected 2016-02-17
CCCTCGACGATTTCAGCGCCGAGCGCGGAATCCGACTGGTGAGCGACGAGGTCTACCATCCCATCTACCACGGAAGACAAACGCAATCGGCGGCCCGCCTGCCGCACGTCACCGTGATCTCCGATCTGTCGAAGGCATTTGCGATGGCCGGGGTGCGGACGGGATGGATGATCGAGCACGACGCCCGGCGCCGCCAGCAATACTGGAACGCGCGCGCCTACTTTTCGATCTCCAATACCACCACCGGCGAGATTCTTTCGGAAATCGCCATCCGCGAACGGGACGTTGTTCTGGGCAAGACCCAGGTGACCGCCACACGGAACCTCAAGCTGCTCGAACGATTTTTGGCGGACCATAGCGACGTGCTCGGCTGGATTCCTCCCCAAGGCGGCATGACCGCGTTCCCCTGGCTGGTGAGCGGAGAACCCGAGCGCCCCTTCTGCCAGGCTGCCACCGAGCATGGCATCCTGCTGGCGCCCGGCGATTGCTTCGATATGCCCTCGCATTTCCGCCTGGGCTTCGCCGCCGCCGGGGAGGATTTCCCCAAGGCCCTCGATCGCTTCGGAGCCTTCGTGAAGAGCTGGTCGGCAAGAATGGTCGGTGCCTGACGATATTCGAAAACTATTCCTCCGGCGTCGAGTCGCCCTTCCCCATGCCTCCCTTGTGCAGCAGGTTGCGCAGGGAATCTTCGCCCCCGGCGCCGCGCTGAATGCAGCGATGTTGCCGTCACGGTCGATGACGACAAAGATAGGATGCGACCTGGCTGCGTACATGGCGGCCGGGTTTGTGTCTTCGGTGAGGACAATGGACAGGCGCGCGGGCTTTCCTGCAGGTACTTCTTCACCTCACTTCTTCGACTCGCGTACGTGTACGGCCAGCACCATCAGGCCCTTGTGGGCGAACTCGTGCGTGATCTGGTCCACCAGCGATTGTTCCTGGCGGCAGTAGGGACACCAGGTGGTCCAGAACTGGGGCAGAACGACTCTGCCTTGGACCGGCTGATTGTTGAACAGCTGCCCGTCCAGTGTCATGGCGCGAAAGTGCAGCCCCGGCTCGCGATTCCGGGCGATCAGGGTGGTTGCGAGGAGCGCTGACAACGCAGCAAGTAAGTGGCGGCGTGGCGCTGGCATGCGGCGGAATATGACCAGCTCAGCCGTTGCTCGAAGGCGGGATGCTGGTTGCAAGCTCGATCTCAGCGTCGATCTCGCGCCCCACCAGGAAGGCAAAGCCGCTTACGTACATCCAGGTCAGCAGGATCATGACGGCGCCGAGAGAGCCGTAGGTGAGGTTATAAGTGTCGAAGTAGCGCAGATAGAAACGAAAGCCCACCGAGGCTACGAGCCAGAGGAGCACGCCCACCAGCGAGCCCGGGCTGATCCAGTGCCAGCGCCTAGATTTCACATCGCGCCCGAAGTAATAGATCAGCGAAAAGGAAACCGTCAGGAACAGCATGGCGAGAGGCCACTGAATGGTTTTGGAGAGGAAGACGCTGGTGGCTTGCAGATTCAGCATCGCGCCCAGCCAGTCCATCAGGCGGGCGCCGGCGAGCACGGTAGACAGAGAGAACAGAAGAAAAATCGTGAGCACGATGGTTAAACCCAGGGCGGCGGCGCGAATCCGGAGCCAGGAACGGGAATCGGGAACCCGGGAAATTTCGTTGAGCGCGGAGATCGTGGAACTGAGGCCGCCGGAGGCGAACAAGAGTGCAATTGCGATGCTGAACGTGAGTTTGCTGGCGCTCGGGTCGTACGAAAGTTCACCGGCAACCTGCTTGAGTAGTTGAAAGGCGGAGGGCGGCAGCACGTGGGCGAAGTAAAACAGGAAACGCGCTTCGAGTTGCGAACTGCGTGAGGCGAACAGTCCGAACAGGACCAGCAGGAACAGCAGGAAGGGAAAGAAGGCAAGCAGGTAATTGAAGGCCAGGCCGGAGGCGCGGCCCAGCAGATCATCGTCGCGAATCGCGCGCGCGACGTTGCCTGTCAGTTGCCAGAGTGAGAGGCCTCCGGTGGTCCACAGCGAGTTCGCCATTGGTTGGGAGAATATCAGTACCTGGCACCTGGCACCTAGTATCTGGCAAAGCTTGCTCGAAATCACGCGAGAGTCACGAAAACGGTACCGGATACCGGGATAAGGCCTATGGAGTTCGCGAGAGTTGCTGGTATTGCACATCGGCATCGCGCGCGAGCAGGACCCAGAGCGTGTAGATGCCGAGCGCGGTTCCGAGCGGAGGATGGAAAAGAGCGAGCACTCCGAGCACGATGGCGACGATGCGCGCCCAGGGGCGATGGTCCATCAGAGCCCAGCCGAGGCAGATGCCGCCGCAGCCCAGAATGAGCAGGGTGCTTCCTGCCATAAAGATCAGAAAGGGTCCGAGGCTGTGCGCGACCGCGTCGTGAAAAGGAAAGAACATGGCCGCCGTGGTGCCGAAGAACATGGCGGCGAAGGCGGGCAACAGGAACAGTGCGCCGGCGATGATCCAGAGAATGCCGAGGGTGCGCAAATGTTGCTGCAGGCGATTGCGATAGACGACCGGCGAAGCCGGGGCTCCGACCGGTTGGCCGCATTTCGGGCAGAGTCGGTAATCGGGCTGCAACTGGGTTCCACATTGATTGCAGAACATGGTTGAAACCTCTCCCTCGATGATACGCGGCGGAGGGCGGGAAAGTTCCCCGAAGGGAGAGCTCTAAGTTCCGGGACCGGTTGTATTTCCAGCGTCCAATTGCCAATTTTGCGATCGCCCGGCGGTTTCGGGCGACGACTCTCAACGGGCAATGAGCAATCGAAAATCGCCAATTTCTGTTGTCCCCGCTGGTACATGACCTTTTCGGCATTGAGCGAGGGCCTGGCTTCGGGGAGAATCGTGCTGGAATTCATGCCCGACAGGCGACGGAGCGCGTGTGACGGGGAGACGTATCTTCATCATCGGATGGATGTTGCTGGCGCTGGCTGGTGCTGCAGCGGGAAAAGATCTGGCGGTGATCATCAATAAGAGCAGCACTGTAACCGGCTTGACCTTGGCCGACCTGGTCAAAATCTGCAAGGGGCAGAACAGCCGCTGGCCGGACGGGAAGCCGATAACGTTTATTACGCGCAATCCCGCATCCCCGGAGATGAAGCTGGCGCTGGAAAAAGTCTATGTCATGAGCAAGGACGACGTGATCGCGGTGATCGCGGCCGCCAATCACGGGCGCACCAATCATCCGGCCATCGTGGTGGTCGACAGCGATGAAGATCTGGTGAACAAGGTGGAATCGATTCCCGGAGCAATCGGGCTGGTGGACGTGTACTCGATCAACGGGGGCATCACGGTGGTGAAGCTCGGGGGAAAGCTGCCGCTTGAGCCCGGGTACCTGCTGCACGGAAACTAGCGGGGCGGCCGCTCGCTTGTGCCGGGGGCAACACAAAACCTAAACCGCAAAGAGCGCAGAGAGATGCCGCAAAAGGCACAGAAAAACGGCGGGAGCACCGGCGGCGCGATTCGAGGGAGATCTGAATGAGCGGAACAGCGCCCAGGGATGCGCGCGTGCGGCGGTTTCCGCGTTTCCCGCTGGACGTGCGGGTTTCGGTCAATGTGCTGCGAGAGGGGGAGAAGCTCGCCATGTGGGGGCGCTCCCATGAGGTGGGTGCCGATGGGATTGGCGCGACGCTGACGGCGGGCATTGAGCCGGGAGAAGTGGTGTGGATGGAGGTGTCGTTGCCACTGGCGGCGGCGCCGCTGCGCATGCGAGCGATCGTGCGTTATCGCGATGGGTTGCGGCATGGGTTTGAGTTTTTGGCCTTGAGCAGTGAGAAGCGGGAAGCGGTGTCGCGGGTGTGCCGGATGCTGGCCACGGGTGCGTAGATTTTCTTTTCGACAAAAACCTATAAGCAGCGGGATGGTCCGCGAGCCGGGCTGCGCTTGGCCGGGACGAGCGAGATCCGCGCCCGCGTCGGCCGTTCGACATGGGCGTCGCAAAAAGTGACCCGCCGCTGCTCAGGTGACGGCGGGTCCACGGAGCCGCTCGGCCAGCCATGTTCAGACGGATGGAGAGCGGACGGAAGATGATAGCAGAATCGTCGTGGCATGGATCGTGACCGGAGGCATTATTCTGTGAAAAAAAGGCGGCCAGGTGGGGGCCGCCCAATATGATTTTGGGTCACACTTTTTCCCGCGTGCCGCTCCAGGTTATTGCGCTATGGCAAAGTGATCGCGGCGGTTCTGTTGCCAGCAAGATTCGTCGTCGATGCTGCAGAACGGTTTTTCCTTGCCATAACTGATGGTCTTGATGCGGCTGGCGCTGACACCCTGGGCGACGAGCGCCTGTTTGAGGGAGTCGGCGCGATTGGCGCCGAGAGCGAGGTTGTATTCGTCCGATCCGCGGTCGTCGCAGTGGCCCTCGACCACGATGTCGATGTCGGGATGCTGGACGAGGAACTGGGCATCCGCCGTCGCCTCGTCGGTGGCACGCAGGTTGTAACGATTTAGATCGAAGAAGACGTCCTTCACGTTGCGGTTGAACATATCGGATAGCGACATTTTCGCAGTTGTGGGCCGGGGCGCGGGATTGACGGTGACCCGTGCGCTCGAGTCGCCGGATCCGCCGGGGCCCTTGGCGGTGAGGTCGTAGGTGGTGGACGTGTTAGGAGTGATGGTGCGCGACCCCGTCAAGTCCAAGGCCAAGCGAGCGAAGGACGTGGAGGTCCCTGGGACGGGCTTGCGGATCGATGACGAAGTTGTTTTGGTAGAGCTCGGCAAAGCGGGCGGGATCGCGCCGGGCTGCCTCAATCAGCAACCGTTCGCCGGGTTCGCTTTCCAGAGCCCTCAAACCTGCTCTCCGCGGAAGAAGTTCTTGTCTACTGAATTCTGAGAATGGGACGAAAAGTTATGCCGGGACCGGGTTTATTTTTGTGGGATGCGGGGAAGGGGGAGGCCGTTCCTGGCGGCGGGAGTCCGGGTTTCGCTCGGCTCTACCGGCGAGGCGCCCGTCCCCACCTCAACCGAGAATTTTTTTCACTACAAGCCTGGCGATTTGGGCTAAGATGCTGTTCCCCTGTTCTCCCCCGACCTACCAAGCGAGTCCGGGCCCCTGCAAATGAGAGTTCTCTGAGGAGTGTTCCCATGAGTCGTACCGTCCCTTACAGCGCGGAGCAGGATGATCTGTACTATCCGGCGAAGCGCGCCGTGTTTTTTGCCGGCGGCCGGCCGGAGTCGGACGCCGCGTTGTGCGTGGAGCTTTCGCGGCTGGCCTATTGCCGGATGGATTTTGGATTTGCCTTCGATCGCGACCGGATTCGCAAGGTGCTGGGCGCGGTGGGTTTTTCCGGATGCCAGTTTTTCGAGAGCGAAGGACCGAGCGAAGGCCGGGGAACGCATTGTTTTCTGGCCAGCGATGCGGCAAATGAATTGAGCGTAGTCGTGTTTCGCGGAACGGACAAGGATGATCCGACGGATTTGTGTGACGACCTGGACGTAGGCCTGATGGCGTGGCCCCAGGGTGGGCGGGCGCACACCGGGTTCGCGAATGCGCTGGCCGACGTGCTGACCGACCTGGAGCCGGCGGTGACATCGGCTCCGGGAAGGATTCTCTACGCCGGGCACAGCCTGGGCGCGGCGCTGGCCACCCTGCTGGCGAGTCTGCGGGCGCCGAAGGCGGTGTACACCTTCGGGTCTCCGCTGGTTGGGGATGCGGCGTTCGTGGCGTCGCTGGCCGCGGTGGAGAACTATCGCTACGTGAATTGTTGCGACATCGTGACGCGCATGCCTCCGACGGCGCTGGACTACGAGCACGTGGGCGATCCTTACTACATCGACCGCGACGGGAATATTACGTTCGATCCGGCGAATGCGGTGATCTGCGCGGACCGGATGGAGGCGGCGGCGGAGTACCTGGCGAAGTACTCGTGGCGGATCGGAGACGTGGCGGTGCGGGAGGTGGCCGATCACGCGCCGGTGAATTATGTGTACGCGGTGACTTAGTATTTGTTACCGAGGAAAACCAAATCAATTGCGGGTCGTGGAGCGGTTGGCCTGAGACTGTTTCAGGCTTTGGGCCATCGCGTCCTGCATGCGCCGGGTGACGCTTTCCGTGTACTGCTGCATGATGGGTATCATGGACTGCATGGCGTCGGACATGATTGCCGGCATTTGATTGAGAATTTTCTGGCCCGTCGGTGTGGAGTAGAAGGCGATCAGCCCGCTCACGTCGCCCTGGGTGAAATGTTTCTGGTAGACGGGGATCATGGCGTCCTGAATCTTGTCCCAAGGCGCATCTTTCAGCATCTCATCCATCATCTGATTCATCCGGGCTTCGAAATCGGGCGCAAGCTTGTCTTGATCCTTGACGAATTCATCATGGATCATCTGATGCATGGGCTTCGACATGGCGTCGACCATCTGCTGCATCATCTTTTGCGAATGCACGACGGACAGGTAGCGCTGAATGTCTTCGCGCGTGGCCGCGGCGTCATCGCCGGATTGGGCGAGAGCCGGCAGGGTCAGGCCGAAGCACACGAGAGCGAGCAGAAGACGGCGTTTCATCGGAAGTCTCCTCAGGTGCTAGCAGCATAGCCAAGTCAAGGCGGGTTCGCCAGTGACTTTCGGGTTGGTGGGAAGGGGTGTCCCTCGGAGCGCTAAGACGCAGAGCTGAAGCTCTCTGAGAAGCCAAGATCAATCGGAGGCAGCGTGGCCGGCCGGACCGGTAGGGGCCGAGCTGCGCTCGGCGGGAGGGGACGAGGGCGTGCGCCCCCGCATTATTTTTCCTTACACTACCTGGTCGCCACTTGGGTTACGGCGGAGAAGATGTAGTTCACGAAAACGCCGAGCTGTTTGACTTCGATGCGCTCGTCGTTGCCATGGACGGTGCGGCTCTCCTCGTCGGTTTTGGGAAGGCTGATGCCGTAGGCCTGCACGCCCTTGGTGCGCAGAAAAGACGAATCGGTGGCGCCCGTGGTCATCACTGGCAGGGTGATGGCTTCGGGCGCGACCTGTTTTTGGGCACGTTCAAGCGCGGAGAACATTTCCGTGCGCAGGCTGGTGACAGGCGCGGCGGGCATGGAATAAGTGGTGTCTTCAGCGACGATCTTCACCTGCGGGTCGTTGATCACTCCCGCCAGCATGTCACGAAACTTGACTAAGTCCTCGTCGGGCAGGGCGCGGATATCGAGGGTGGCCTGGGCCTCGGGAGGAATGACGTTCGATTTGATTCCCGCCTTCAGCATGGTAGGCACCACCGAGGTGCGCAGCATGGAATAGTATTGCGGCTTTTTCACGCGCAGCTCCGCCTGCACCCCGGGATCGAGCGGGTTGCGGTACCAGGCGGCCTCTTCCGGCGGGGAGATGATGGCCAGACGCTTGAAAAATTCGGCGGTGGTTTCATTCAGCCGGGAGGGAGTTTCCCAGTTGCCGGCTTTGGTGACAGCGCTGGCAAGATGGATGACGGCGTTATCGACGCGGGGAACGGAACCGTGGCCGCTGGTGCCACTGGCCACGAGCTGGGCTCCGCGGGGGAGTTTCTCGGCGGTGGAGACGGCGATGAATTTGATCTTCCCGTTTTCAAGCAGCGAGCCGCCGCCCTCGTTGAGCGCGAATTCGCAGGCGATTTTGTCCCAGTAGCGGTCGACGATGGAGCGCATGCCGGCGGGCGAGGATGCCTCTTCGCTGGCTTCGGCGAGGAAGATGACGTCGCGGGTGAGCGGAAGCTTCATGCGCTTGAGCGCGAGGAAGACTTCGAGGTTCGCGGCGAGCATGGCTTTGTCGTCCGAGGCGCCGCGTCCCCAGATCATGCCGTCCCTTTCGATCCCGGCGAAGGGATCGACCGTCCAGTGCGTGCGGTCGACGGGAACGACGTCTTCGTGGGCCATGATGAGGATAGGTTGCTTCGAGCCCGAGCCTTTGAGGCGGGCGACGAGGCTATCGCGTCCGGCAACCGTGGAGAGGATTTCGGAGTCGATGCCTTCGCTCTTGAGCACGCCTTGCAAGTACTCGGCGACACGCGACTCGTTGCCCGGAGGGTCCTGGGTATCGAGGCGTACGAGTTCCTGGAGGAAGCGCGCGGCTTCGCTCTGGGATTGCTCAGGATTCAGCGATTGCGCGTGGGCGGAGATGGTGAGCAGCAGGCAGAGCGCGACGATGGCGAGGCGGTGGAGTGAGGTCAAGTTTTTCTCCCGGGCAGCGTCGTGATTATACCTAGTCCCCGGTGCCTCTTATCTGGTTGGAAAACGCTTCTTGCCGAAAAGGGCGCAAATAGAGGCACTTCGTTTCCAGCCGACAGGCGCGGAGGGACGCGGATTGGAACCCGGAGGAAAAGGATCTGCAGCGTCGGCGTGAACCTGCGGACGAGAAGTGTGCAGCTGTTTTACTGCGAATTGGCGCGGAGACAGCTGGGCCTGTCTCTCGATCGCCGTAGCGGTCATTGCTCCTGACCTAGCGGCGGCGGCTCGAGCTCGGCGGCGCCGTCGGCGCGGGCGTCGGAGGCTCCGTAGTTCACTTTGGTTTTGGAGTTGTGGAGTACGGCCTGGCCTCGGCCCATGGTGGAGGAATACTCCTTACGCACTTCGAGCAGATGTCCCATGGCGGTGAGTTTTTCGCGGACCTCGGGCTTGACCCGCGATTCGATGAGGATGTTGCAGCCATGCTTAGGGCTGACGGTGAAGCGCGCGTTTTCGAGCGCGGCCTGAATATTCATGCCGTAATCCACGACGTTGGAAACAAACTGGGCGTGGGCGAGCGGCTGGTTGGCTCCGCCCATGATACCGAAGCCGATGTGTTCATCGCCGCGCTCCATGAAAGCGGGAATGATGGTGTGGAAGGGGCGCTTGCGCGGCGCGAGGACGTTGGGCGAGGCGGGATCAAGCGAGAACAGGGCGCCGCGGTCCTGCAGGACGAATCCCATGCCGCGCACCGTAATACCCGATCCGAAGGTGTCGTAGTTGCTCTGGATAAGGGAGACGATGTTGCCATTGCGGTCGACGACCGAGAGATACGTGGTGTCGCTCGCGGGCGTGCCGTAGGGCGTGTCGCAGTCGGCTTTCGCGGGATCGATCAGGCTGGCGCGCTCGCGGGCGTACTCTTTCGCGAGCAGCCCTTTCACCGGGACCTTGGCGAAGCGCGGATCGGCGTCGTAGCGGTGCAGATCGGCGTAGGCCAGTTTCATGGCTTCGATCTTCTTGTGCAGTTCACTGACGCTGAGCGGGCCATCGGGAGAGGCGGGAGTGGTTTCCATGATGTTGAGCATTTCAAGCGCAGCCATACCTTGTCCGTTGGGCGGAAGTTCGTAGACCGTCCATTCGCGGTAGGTGGTGGAGATGGGTTCGACCCATTCGGGCGAGAACCGGGCAAGATCGTCGGCGGCCAGCGTTCCGTCGTAGGCTTTCGAGGTGGCGAGGATGGCCTGCGCGATTTCGCCCTTGTAGAACGCCTCGGGACCCTGCTCGGCCACGAGGCGGAGCGCCCGGGCGACATCGGGATTCTGGAAGACCTGTCCAACGGCGGGAACTTTGCCGTTGGGCAGAAAGACGCGTTGGCCTTCGGCGTCACGCTGGAAGGAAGCGACAGCGTCGGACCAGTAGTCGGCGACGATTTCGGCGACGGGGAATCCGTGATCGGCATAGAAGATGGCGGACTGGAAGAGATCGCGCCAGGGAAGGCGTCCGAATTTCTGGTGGAGAGCGTTCCACCCGGCGACGGCGCCGGGCACGGTGACGGTGTCGATGCCGGCGTCGGCCATGGCCGTGACTCCTCTGGACTTCAGCCGATCCGGGGTGAGGGCCTGGGGCGCCCATCCGCTGGAGTTGAGCCCGTAAAGCTTGCCGGTTTTCGCGTCCCAGTAAATGGCAAACAAGTCCCCGCCCATGCCATTCATCATGGGTTCGGTGACCCCGAGTGCGGCGTTGGCGGCGATGGCGGCGTCGATGGCGCTGCCGCCACGGGCGAGTATCTGTGCGCCGGCGACCGAGGCCTGCGCGTAGCTGGTGGCTACGATGCCGTAGCGACTGATGACCATGGAGCGCGCGTGGGAACGGTCTTGGCCATGGACTGTGACAGCAAAGATGAGCACCAGCAGGAGCACTTTCATCGGGTTCATCCGGGATGCGGGGATTTTTTTGGTGGGATGAGTGTAGCAGGCGGACAGGTAGCCGGGCTTTGCCCCGCTGGCCGCGACGGGCGGGACGCCCGCCCTTCATCACTCCCCGGCAAGCATTCTGTTGCGAATCAGGATTTTCTGCGGAGGGGCGCGTAGCGGAAGCAGGTGACGAGGTGATCGTTGACCAGTCCGACGGCCTGCATAAAGGCGTAGCAGATGGTGGAGCCGACGAAGTTGAAGCCGCGCTGTTTGAGGTCTTTGCTCATATTGTCGCTCTCTGCGGTGCGGGCCGGGACCTGCTTGAGAGAACGGAAAGAGTTGACGCGCGGCCGGCTGCCGACGAACTGCCAGATGTAGCGGTCGAAGGATCCGAACTCTTTCTGAACCTTGAGGAAGGCTTGGGCGTTGGAGATGGCGGAGCGAATTTTCAGTTTGTTGCGGATGATGCCGTTGTCGTTCAGCAGCGTGGCGATTTTGCGCTGGTCGAAGCGGGCAACGCGCTCGGGGTCAAACTGGCTGAAGGCGGCGCGGTAGTTTTCGCGCTTGCGGAGGATCGTGTCCCAACTGAGTCCAGCCTGGGCGCCTTCGAGGATGAGGAATTCAAACAGATGGCGGTCATCGTGAGAAGGCACGCCCCATTCCTTGTCGTGGTAGAGGATGGCAAGGTCGTTCGAAGCCCAGGGGCAGCGGGAGCGGGAGCGGGGCATGTGAGGTATTCAAGCACAAGTTGCGGGGAGAAAACATCCCCGCCCAGGCGGAGGTTGGGCGGGGCACGCTTTGGGATTACTGCAGCGATTTGGGATCGGACATGTTTTTCGGTGAGGCGTGATTCAGCTCTGCGGCCAGCTCTCGGCCGCACCCGGGAATGCCAACTTTGCCTTCGTGGAGGATCTGTTTTGCGCTGAGCTTGCGGCCGTAGAGTTTCTCGTTGGCGTGGCCATCGGAGCGCAGAGTCGAACCTTCAAGAGAAATGCCGGCGAACAGGCCACGCGAGCGCGAGTAGGAGAGAATCTCGGCTCTCATGACGACGTCGGTGGCGGCGGTAGTATCGCGGCCTTTGGGTCCCGCGGCAGCTGCGGCGTCGGCGCCGAGTTTCACCTTGCTGCCCATCAACGATTTGGCGCCGCCGGGATTCATGACCAGCAGGACAAAGTCGGTGGCCTGGCCTCCCAGTTGGAATCCGATATTGCCGCCTTCGAGGGCAAACATCGAGGGAGCGCCCCAGGGTCCGGTGAAGTGCTCACCCGAGCGGCAGACCATCACCCCGCGTCCGTAGCTGCCGCCGATGCCGATGGCAAATTTCTTGACCGAGGGCAGGATGATGACGCACTCGGCATCGTTCAACAGGTCTTTGGGGAGGTCGTCAGGAATGTTGAGAATTTCTTTGAGCACCTGGCCGGCATCCTTGACTCGATCGGATTCCTTGTCGCTGTCAGCGAGCAACAGAGAAGGCAAAAGTATGCACACCGACAGCAGAGCGACACGCAATTTCATGGGGTTGGCCCCTTTCATTTTTGCCTGGGAAGGACCATCATAGGCCGAGTCGCGCGGGGAGGGGATGACCAGGAGGGCAGGTCCGAAAGGGCAAACGATGGGCGGGATGGGCTTTACGCCGCCAGAACCGGATGCGTGCTCCTTTTGTAACTTGGCGAAGAACGGTGTGTCCCATACAGTCTGGGGGGACGAACGATACCTGGTTTTTCGGCACCTCACGTGCATCTATATAAACGGCCAGCCGCCGGCTTGGATGAATGGCGGTGAAAAGACTGGACTTGCAGGGCATGAAGTATACGAGCGTTACTTTTTTTCTCGGTTTGATTCTGCTGGCGGCCTGGGCGCAACCGTTGGCGGCGCAGAATTCCTATGTCGCGGTCGTGCCGGCATTCTCGGCAGATGTGGCGGGTTCCGACCAGCCGGAATCGGTTGTCTTGTTCATGAGCGCGCTTCTTAGCCGGGCAGGGCGGCCGCGTCAAAGCCGCGTCGACGCCGTGTCGGGGCGCCTTGAGGGCCCTGTGTTCAGCCGCAGCGGATGGCGAGCGCCGCCCAGATGTAGGCGATGAAGACGCCGAACAGGAGG
>Ga0126383_10002372_pt1 | contig 12138 bp, 5 predicted proteins | sample PanSoiMetPlot_35_FD_96882 | JGI IMG/M metagenome (GOLD analysis project Ga0126383, IMG submission 96882) | Tropical forest soil microbial communities from Panama - MetaG Plot_35 | ecosystem: Environmental > Terrestrial > Soil > Tropical forest > Bulk soil | place: Panama | collected 2016-02-17
ATCCCTTGAACTCGACGCGGACCCTGTATGTGCCCGGGATGAGGTTACCGGCCGTGTACCCACCCTGTTCGTTGGTCGTTGCCGTAATAAGCTGACCGGTGGGTCCTGTAATTGTGACCTTGGCGCGAGGCACAACGGCGCCGGATGCGTCGGTCACCACGCCCACGATGCTGCCGGTTGAGATTGTGGTTTGACTGACGGACACAGACGACATCAGCGCCAGCGCGACCGACAGCGCAAGCACGAAACTGAATCGTCCACAGTGCCGAGGGAGGGCATTGGAATTCATTTTCGACCATCCTTTCGCAAAATCTCATTTATTTCGTATGGATTTCCCTGGGGTGAACGCAACGAGACTGCGGTGGGCCAAAGCCGAAAAACTGATCGTCGCATCTTCGGCGTCTGCAGTTGACAGAAATGTTTCTCGTTTCCAGGCAACCTGTGTTTCTACGTTGTTTTGTTCTTTAGCAATTTTCCGGCCAGCAGTGGTGGACTGGCCTGCAACTACTACTAAGTTGCTTACACGCCATGAGTTGACAGCAGTCGCCGACGGGCCGGCGATGACTTGCGACCGCAGATTCTCGAACTTCGTTTTTCTGAATATGGTATGGAATTTCTGTTATACACAACTAGACAAATGTTGTGTTTTCTTTTACATATCCGCGACTGCAGTGGAACGAATGCAGCCCCGGAAATACGCTCATGGTGTTAATACCAGAAGTAAAATAGCGGTGCTAATACCGGCACGGCACTAATACCAGCACGGTGTCGCACATGTCAGGGAAGAATCTCTGACTCCTGGGATTTTCACCTCGATCCGGCGGAATTGTTAGAACGAGGTGCGCTTCGGAACGGTAGTAAGCCAGCAGCTATTGCGTGCAGAGTTCGTCAGCCGATCTTGCGGAAATCGCCGTCCGGGGACGGTGGCTGTCAACACCGGCAAGTTCAGGTTAGAAGGTGAGCTTCAGCCCCCACTCGATGGCACGCGGTGCGCCCAGTGCAAAGACTCCGGTTCCATTGCCTACGCGGAATGTGTTGCTCTGGGGCCCGGTCTGGCCTGGCTGGATTATGGTCTGAACGCTGTTAATCGAGCCCGCACCTTGATTCAACCATCCCGTCATCGTGCCCGGGGGCAGGTTGAAATTGGCAAAGTTGAAAAGGTTGAATAAACCGACGCTCGGCTGCAGCGTGTAACGGTCGTGGAATGTGTGCGACCAATCCACACGGAAATCAAACGCCTTCACCCATGGAAACAGCAATTGGTCGCGGGTTGCCGAGTTCAGCGTCGGAGCCACGGCGCCGATGGCGTTCAGCTGTTCCACGTTGAACAACCCGCTGCTGAGCAGTGCCAGACCGGCCGGTGTTGGTTGACCAGCCACAGTCGTGTTGTAGCGGCTGATTTCCCCGTTCATCCCGTTCAAGCCGAATTGACGCATGAAGGCGCCGTTCTTGGTGCCCGGCAGCGGATTGCTGCCGACACCGCTGCCGGTAAAGTCGGTCTGGAAAATCTGACCCGGAGTTCCGGTGGAGCCTACGATCGCGGGGCTGGAAAGCGGGCTGTAGAAGTGAGCGATCATCGCGAAGCGGAATCCCGCCCGGGCGTCGAGGGTTCCGCCGAACGACACCTGGTGCGTGCGATCGAGCAACGAGGGTCCCATGTAACGCAGCGGATTGTCGTTGTCGGCGGCCTGCAATACGAAGTCCTGATCGTTGGCAGCGGTGGGATTCGAGGGCGCCGCGTTGCCCGCGAAGGCCAGCGGATTCACGAACCTGGATAGCGAGTAGGAAACCTGAAAGTTGGCGGTCTTCAATCCGCGGATCGGATTGGCGACGGTCTCGACCAGTTTCAACTGCAGCGCGTTGTAAACCGAGCGGCTGATCGGCTCCAGGAAGAGCATGCGACCGTAGGCAGGGTTCAGGCCGCCGAAAGCGCAGCCATAGCCAAGCGGAGTGCCCTTCGGGCCGAGGGGTCCGTCCACCGGGGTCACCGCATTAAAGCAGGAGCTTCCGGTGTCGAGCGAGGACCCGAGTCCGAATGCCGCGAAGTTCGCGATCGTTGCACCGATTGGGGTGCCGCCCGATCCGACTCCGTTCAGAGGGGAACAGTTGTCGATCGCGGCCTGCAGGCTGATCTGACCGCAGTAAGCGATGGTGTTGGCGACAGCCCGCTGTGCCGACCCGAGATTGAACGTGCGCGCTGCCCCGACGTGGTTCACGTCGACACCTAACAGCGCGTGGGTTTCGATGTTGCGCAGGAAGTCCGCGCTGAAAACAACGCCCCGGCGCAGTTCCTTTTGGAAGCCGACGTTTAGCTGCAGCGCCCGCGGCGTCCGATAGTTGGGCACCAACAAGCCAATCGCCGGGTTCAATCCAGCCGCCAACTGAGACCCGACGAAAGCCGGATTGGGGGTGGTCAAATTGAACGGTGTGTCCGCCTGGTAGGCGCTCTGGAAAGCGGCCAGCCTGGTCGCCGCCTGACCAATGGTGTCGGCGCAGTAGCTGGTTCCGGTGACCGGATCGATTCCCTCCACCGAGTCCACGGAGATGTTTTCGGTCGGCGAGATGGGAATGGGTTGCGCCACGCCAGACCGACACGCGGCGGGGAATTGCACGAACGCTCCGCTCCGCAGGCGCAGCGGCCGGTCGAACAGAACGTTGTTAAAAATCATGTTCTCGTAGTACAAGCCAGCTCCCGCGCGGACCACCGTCTTTCCGTCGCCCTTGGGATCCCACGCAAGTCCGAACTGCGGCGCAAAGTTGGTGTTCGGCTGCCGCACGGCATTGCCGAAACCGGGGAATACTGCATTCAATTGCGGAATGGCAGGCAGGTCGCTATCGGTGCGGCCGGTGTCGCGCACCCAGCGCAGTCCGGGGGTGAGCGTAAGGTTGCTGCTTACCTTCCAGGAATCACCAATGTAGAGAGCCGTGCGATTGTCGGGTCCCAGTCCGCCGGCGGGATAACCCAGCGCCGGCCGTTCGGTCGAAAAACCTTGGCCGTTGCCCACGATCACGCTGCCGTTCGCCAAGGAGACGGCCGTGGGATCGTCGTTGGGACCGGCCGTAGACTCTACGACTTGAGGGGCAAGCTTGAAGAAGCTCGCAAAACCCCCTCCCTGAATGTGGTTCCATGTGCCTCCAAAACGGAGAATGTGGTTTCCGATGATCTTGCTCCCGTCGTACTTGATCTGGCGGTTGCTTTGTGGAGTCTGCTGGGGCGCGAGACGGTTCGGCCCCACCGAAAATGTGCCGATGTTGATCGCGACGGGATAGTTGGCGAAGGGCAGGCTGGTGCCGCGAACCGCATCCGCGAGCTGGTTCTCAAACTTTAGGTAGGAGACACGAATCGAGTGGGTGATGTTGTCCCTGACGAAATCGACTCCGACAACCGGGTTCCGCGCGATGTTCTTGCTTTGATAGACCTGGAAGCTGGAGGGGAAGAAGGTTGCGAAATCCGAGTTGGAGAAATAGTTAAAGCGGCCGAACAACCGGGTGGTTTCGTTCACGGAGTAATCCACCCGCCCCATTAACTCGTCGCTGTCAAAGGTCGCCGGGAATGTGCCGGAATACGCGCTATAGGGCGCTGCCACCGCCACCGGTGACGCGAGGTGTTGGAGCGTGCGTTCGCCGGCAAGGAAGTAAAAAAGTTTGTCTTTCAGGATCGCGCCCCCCACATTTCCCGCCTGCTGATTGCGCTGGAACGGCGCGGGGATGAAGGTACCGGTTGCGATGTCGAACGGCTCGACCAATTTCGCCGACCCGACGGCGCTGTCGCGGAAGGCGCCAAAGCCCATGCCGTGGATTTGATTCGCGCCCGACTTGGTGGTCACGTTGACCGCGCCGGACGAGGTGAGGTCGTTGGAGAGATCCAGGCTCGACTGCGCCAGCGAAAATTCCTGGATGGCACTGGCGGGAATATCTTGGGTGGTACCGCCAACGGTTTCGTCGCTGACGTCAACCCCGTCGACGTTGATGCGCGCGGTCCGGCCGAAGCGACCTCCGAAAGAAATCGACGAGTATCCCACCTTGGTGGGATCGAAATTCTCCCCGTCCTGAATTTGAACACCCGGCTCCAGTTGCCCCAGATCAAAGAAATTGCGCCCGTTCACCGGCAAGTTCTCAAGTTGGTTCGACGTCAGAACGCCCTGCACGGTGGCCGACTCGGTATTGACCGGCACTTCCGCGGCTGGCACCACGACCAGAGTGGTGTCCTGGCCTTTCTCAAGTCGCACATTGCCGTTGGCGGCGCTGTCGATTTTCACCTCCACCGGCAGCAGCGCCGCCTTGAACCCCTGGGCCTCGACCCGCACCTGATACGCACCCGGGACCAATCCGCCCGCGGTATAGCCCCCTTTGTCGTTGCTGGTGGCCCTGATGGTCTGGCCAGTCGGACCCGTGATGGTGATTTTGGCTCCGGGCAACGGAGCACCGGAGGCGTCCAGAACGGTCCCCGCAATGCTGCCCGTCGAAACTGTACTCTGGCTGAAACCCGAGCCGGACATCAGCGCCAACGCCACTGTTAGCGCAAGCACGAAAGCAAATCGTCCACAATATTGCCGGGAGACACTAGCGCTCACCTTCGACCATCCTTTCGAAACGCTCACCAGATACGCTTCTCTAGCAATCGCTCAACGGAAAATCAATAACTTACAACTGTACTGTCTGCTCCGGAATACGTCCAAAAGAGTTTTCAACAGGCCCAAGGTTAAAGGTTCTGGATTCCTTCGACTAGCGATGGTTCCCAAGCGAACAGCAATTGGGAAAACGGACAAGGCGCGAACCTGATTCTTCCAAGTATGGCATGCAGTTTCTGTTCAATCGGGAATCACCCGCGAATGTGGATCCAAGTTGAATTCGACAAATGTTTTGTTTTCTTTTGTGTATCTCCTCACCGACAGTTGAACCGACGAGGCTCAGGGGGCCGACTGTCTAGTAGTCCGACTTCACCGTGTAATAACCGGCCCGGTGCCGCACGTGGTAAGCGGAAGAATTGGCGACTCCTGCGATTTTCACCTCGATCCGGCGGAATTCTGAGAACGAGGCGCGCTCGGCAGGGTAGTAAGCCAGCAAGTATTGCGTGCGCAGCTCGTCGCTGATCTTGCGGAAAGCGTCGTCGAGCTGCGCCGTCGAAGTGGCGTAGTAATACTTCCCCCCGGTGTCTTCCGAAAGCTGGATGAGCGCATGTTCGCCACCGGTTTCCCGGCCGGCGCTGCTCTCGATCGGAACAATGATAATGGAGTACACCATCGCTTCTGCCTCTTCGGCAGCGCGCAGCGCCTCTTTGTAGTCGACTCTGCTAATGGTGTCACCTCCATCGGTAATCAGCACGACGACCTTGCGACCCTTGCGGTGGTCGAGGGTCCGCGAAACCACGTAAATCGCGTCGTACAAGGCAGTGGCTGCACCCATGCGGATATGATCGATGCTTTGATCGATGCGCTTCAGATCGGAGGTGTAACCGGGCGTGGCCTCCAGAACGACTTCGCTGAAGGCATACACGGAGAGTGCGTCGACCGGGCGCAAGATGGTGTGCGCGAAGTGTTTCGCGGAAAGCTGCTCCAGCGGCAGATCGCGGCGCGTGCTCAGGCTGGTATCGATGGCGAGGGCGATCGACAGCGGAACCGCCGATTCCTTGTCGAAAACAGCGATCTTCTGCTGGTGGTCGTCTTCCTTGAGGATGAAATTGTCTTTGCTCAGCCCGCCCACGGGAGCGCCCTGTGCGTCGGTTACGGTGACAAAGACGTTGACCAGGTTCACGTCAACTTTGAGCGTGGTCGCCGGCTCGGATTCACGTTGCGCAGGTTTCTGGGGAGGCGGTGGCGACGGTTGTTGCGCCCACGAGCCGCAAACGCAAACGGTCAAAACTAGCGAAAACAGGCTGGTGGCGGTCTTTTTCATGGAACCTGAAATTATAACGTTAGCCGGATCGAGCCGGCCTGAGACGACCAAATCTGAAGCAGGCAAGCGGCTGGAATTGAACTTGCGATCACTTAGATGCGACGTCTATGGCAGGGCTGCCTGAGCCTAAGAATTAGCTCGGCGAATATCGTCGGGAAAGGGATCCCCGTCTGCCCAAACCGCGCCATCCTCGAAGTGCTCCTTTTTCCAGATCGGGACCTGGCGCTTCAGGGTGTCGATGAGCCAGCGACAGGCCTCGAATGCCGCCGCACGGTGGGCTGAGGCCACGGCAATCAGCACGCTGGTTTCGCCAATCTCCAGGCGCCCGAGACGGTGGACGATGGCCACGTCGCGGATGGGAAACTTTTCGCGGGCGGTGCGCGCCAAAGCCTCCATTTCGCGCAGCGCCATGTCCTCGTAGGCCTCGTAATCGAGGTAGAGGGTGCGGCGCCCGCGAGTCTGATTTCGCACCACGCCTTCAAACACCAGGGCAGCTCCGTCTTCTCCCCGCTTGAGGCCGTCCGACACCTGCGCGCTGTCGATGCGGTTGCGAGTGATGCGCGCGCGCTGCGTTTCTGCGCTCCCGCCCGAAACCGGCGGCAGGAATGCGATCTCATCCTGGGCTCGCAACAACGTTTCCGAGCCGGCGTATTGCTGGTTTACCGCCAGTGCGACGGCCGGGAGCAGTTCCTTCAACTGCGGGATTTCGGATGCGTAATGGGCAATCACATCGCGCACGGAGGCGCCGTCCGGCATCTCCATCTCATCGACAGCTTTTCCGGCTAATTCGCGCAAAACGCCGAAAAACAGGACGCGCACTCGCATTAGGCCACCAGTGTATCGCGCCCGCCGCGAAAATAGGGTTCAGCGACCCCGGCCTCCCCCGCACGGGCCAACAACGTCGTCCCCGGACATGCCAAAATCGGGCGCATTGAGCGTCAGGTCCAGAAGGAGGGCGGGGCACTCAAAGCAAGAAATGGGATCGCGCCTTTATGAAATTCGTGCCCTGATGCTGAAAGATTTCCCTCGTCTGCCCTCCATCCGGGCGAATGCGGCACACCAGTCGCTATCGATATTTTGCCAGTCCTTCAATCACTTGCACCCTTTAGGCTAAACTATGGCATCAAGCATGCAGGAGCTCGAACTGCCGTTCCCCCCCCAGCGAGCCCGTCTCGATGGTCAGCCGTGCCCAGGTGATGGAGGTTAGTCATGTCGAAACGCGCAGGGTTTTGCACACTCGCTTTGGGAGTGACGATTTCCGGGCTGTTCTCCTCGAGCTGCAGCAGCGGTGGAGGGACGCACTCTGCTGCCAGCAACGCGATGGTCAACGTCCGGATAAGCGATCCCGCCACATGCTCCGGTCCAAAAGGCGCATTCAGTCACATTTACGTCACCATCACGGACGTTCAAATTAATGCCAGTCAAAACGCTGGAGACAACGACTCCGGCTGGGTCGACCTTACGCCTTCTCTTGCCCAAAACCCCCAGCAGGTCGATCTGCTCGGCCAGGCGAACAACCAGTGCTTTTTGGCTACGCTCGGCGATACCACTGCGCTTGCGCCGGGAAGCTACCAGCAGGTTCGCATCGTGCTGGCGAGCGGCAGCATGGTTGTCGTCAACAACGCGTGCGGAACCGCCGCCAATTGCGTGATGCTTTCGAGCAGTCCAACAGCAGCACAACCGCTGTTGTTGTCGAGTGAAGCCAAGACGGGCATCAAAATTCCTTCCGGACAGATTTCCGGAGGACAGTTCGTCATCGCCGCCGGTGAAACCAAGGATCTCGACATTGACTTTAACGCCTGCGAATCGATCGTGGCCGAAGGCAACGGTCGGTTCCGGCTCAAGCCCGTTTTGCATGCCGGCGAGGTGTCGCTGACTTCGACATCGATCAACGGAACGATTGTCGATGGCGCGACCGGCCAATCCGTGGTTGGGGGGACGACTGTGGTTGCTCTCGAGCAAAATGACGGCTCAGGAGTCGATCGGGTCATCATGGAGACCGCCACCGATGCATCCGGCGCGTTCTCTTTCTGTCCGGTCGCGTCTGGAACCTACGACGTCGTGGCTGTGGCTGTAAATGGAATGCAGGTCGCCTACGCCGCCACGGTAATTACCGGAGTACAGCCAGGGAACGCGCTGGGCATGGTACCGCTTGTGGCTCAGAGCGGAAGCAGCCCGGCCCCGGCTTCGATTTCGGGGGAGGTCACGACTAGCACCGGAACCGCTGCGACCGCGGCAGACATTTCGCTTTCAGCTCTCGAACCGGTCGGTTCCTCCCTGTTCGTCACCATCCCGCTGGCAAGCCAATCCGCTTCGGCGGCGAACCTGACCACTGCCCCTGGCGCCAGTTGTCCTGGCCAGACCGATTGCGCCGCCTACACCCTATCCGTTCCGGCGCTGAATCCGAGCGTCGGCGCCTTCCGAGCGAGTGCCAGCCAGAAGCCCGCACCGCCCGCCAGCGGTCCGGCGAACTACACCATCGACGCGTTTGCCTTTTCGACCGATGGCACCAGCACACCGGACTGCACTCCTTCTGAGATGAAAACCAGTTCCACCGCGACCGGCACTCCGCTGACGGCCACCTCTGGCCTGAGCACGACCGCAGCGACGCTGAAGTTTTCCGGCTGTCAGTGAGCGGAAAAACAACAAAGCCAGCCTCTTTCGAAGGCTGGCTCGCGCAAAAACCAGGACGTGATCAGGCCTGATGCACAGGCTCGGGTTCTTTTAACGGCCGCGCGGGCTGATAGTCCTGCTTGGGATCCTTCCCCGGGGCAGAGGGAAGGATCTTGGCTGCCGGACTCTCGGCCACCTGAGGAATGGAAACGCCGAGCGCCTCGTCGATGGTTTTGACGTAGTGAACCGTCAGGTTTTCCAGTTGTTCGGGCGAGAGATCTTCCTCGACGTTCATTTTGTTTTCCGCCGGCAGAATGACGTCCCGCACGCCGGCACGTTTGGCGGCCAGCACTTTTTCCTTGATTCCCCCCACGGGAAGCACGTTCCCGCTCAGCGTGATTTCGCCCGTCATCGCGATCAGGGGAACGATCCGCTGCTTGCTCAGCAAGGAAACCAGGGCCGTGGCCATGGTGACGCCCGCCGACGGACCATCTTTCGGAATCGCGCCAGCCGGCACGTGAATGTGAATGTCATGATTGGCGAAAAAATCTTCGGGCACGCCCAGGCGATCCGCATTCGACCGAACCCAGGTCAGCGCGGCCTGCATCGATTCCTGCATGACCTGCCCGATCTGTCCGGTCATGGTGAATCCGCCTTTGCCCTTCATGGCATTGGCTTCGACGAACAGCACATCCCCGCCGGACGGCGTCCAGGCCAATCCAACCGCGACTCCCGGACGTTCGGTGCGCTCGGCGATCTCGCCTTCGCTGCGGATCTTGATGCCGCCGAGAAAATCCTGGATGACCTCCTTCGTGACGATGAGCTTTTCGGTCTTGCCTTCGGCCAGCCGTCGCGCCTGCTTGCGGCAGATGGTGCCGATGGTGCGCTCCAGGCTGCGGACGCCTGCTTCCCGCGTGTAATGCCGGATGACGTAGCGCACCGCTTCTTCCGGGAACTCGATCTGCTCGGAGGTGATGCCATTCTCCTCAATCTGTCTCGGGATCAGATACTGGAACGCAATGTGAACTTTCTCTTCCTCGGTGTAGCCCTGCAGTTCAATGATCTCCATGCGGTCGCGCAGCGGCTCGGCGATGGGATCGAGCATGTTCGCCGTGGTAATGAACAGCACCTTGGACAAATCGAAGGTCACGTCCAGGTAGTTGTCGCGGAACGTGGAGTTTTGCTCCGGATCGAGCGCTTCGAGCAGCGCCGACGCGGGATCCCCGCGGAAATCGCGCCCCACCTTGTCGATCTCGTCGAGCATGAACACCGGGTCTTTCGTCTCCGCTCGCCGAATACCCTGAATGATCTGCCCCGGTAGGGCCCCGATGTAGGTGCGGCGATGGCCGCGAATTTCGGCCTCGTCGTGGACTCCGCCGAGGGACAGGCGAACGAACTTGCGCCCCAGCGCGCGGGCGATCGACTTTCCCAACGAGGTCTTGCCCACTCCCGGAGGACCGACAAAGCAAAGAATCGGCCCTTTCATGTTCGGCTTCAATCGCCGTACCGAAAGATAGTCTAGAATCCGGTCCTTCACTTTTTCCAGATCGTAGTGGTCGGTGTCGAGAATCTCCTTGGCTTTCGGGATCTCGATCTCCTGCCCCGACGTCTTCGACCAGGGCAGCACGGCCAACCACTCGATGTAATTGCGGGTCAGCGAATAGTCGGCGGCCATGGGCGACATGCGCGACAGGCGCCCTAATTCCTTCAGCGCCTCTTTCTTCACTTCGTCGGGCATGCCCGCTTCTTCGATCTTTTTCTTCAGATCTTCAACGTCCCGCTGCCCTTCATCCTGCTCGCCCAGCTCTTTCTGGATGGCTTTCATCTGCTCGCGCAGGTAGTACTCGCGCTGCGTTTGCTGCACGCGATCCTGCACTTCGCTCTGGATCTTGTTGCGCAGCTGCTGCACTTCCAGCTCCTTGGCCAGGTGCTGGTTGATCTTCTCCAGCCGCACGCGGACGTCGAGCGTCTCCAGCGTGTCCTGTTTGTCCGGCGTGGACAGTGAAGGCAGCGAGGAAGCAATGAAATCGACCAGCCGTCCCGGTTCGTCAATGTTCATCGCCACGGTCGAGAGTTCATCCGACAGAGTCGGCGATCCGGCCACGATCTGCTGGAAAAGGGTGAGAACGTTGCGCTGCAGCGCTTCTACCTCAGGGGTTGCAAGCGGGGCGGCTCCCTCGGGCATCGCCGAATAATGCGCCACCATGAACGGCGTCAATTGTGTAAATTCCCCTAAACGCACGCGCTCCAAGCCCTCCGCAAAGACGAAAAGGCTTTGGTTGGGCATTTTGACGACTTTGTGTACCACCGCCGAAGTTCCGACGCTGTAGAGGTCGGCCGGCTGCGGGGCATCGACCCGCGCCTCTCGCTGGGCAGCGACGATGATCGTCTTGTCTTCCCCCAGGGAATTGATCAGCTGCACCGAACTTTCCCGCCCCACGGTAAGCGGCAAAACCGCGTGGGGGAACAAAACCGTGTCCCGCACCGGCAGCACAGGAAGAGCCTTTTGTTCGTTTGTTTCCTTAGTCTTAGGAGTGCGCTCGGATGGCGTCTGTTGGCTCATGTTTCTCCTTGAGTGTAACTCGCTCAAGTTTAGATGTTTCTCCTCCGGGAAAGGTTTCAGTTTGGCCCGAGCATTTCCCGCAAGGCCTTGAATTTTATTTCGTTATCGGTTGTACGGAATGTCTCTAAGGTGCCGAGGCTAACGCGCAAGGGGTCGCGTTGCAAGCCCAAACTTGAGCGGTTCGAGGGGCAAACCAACCCTGCAAGGGCATAACCGGAGGCAAGCGGGGGAAAATGCCTCCACGCCCTGGGCCCGGCACGTTCCGGGCCGTGGAGGCATGGGCTCGAAAGCATTGGGGGCGACCGGGGCCTAGGGAATGTATTTCCGCTCAGCTGAGCGGGGGAACGCCGCACGGTCGGTTTTCATTGGCAATCGTGCATCAAGCCGCCGGATAGATTCCCAGCACCTTTACGAAGTCGGCCACTTCACCCAGATGCCGCAACGCGTTCTGCGCCGGCTCGTCGTCGCCGCGCAAGAAATCCACATAAAACACGTATTCCCACGGCCGTCCCCGCATCGGCCGCGACTCAATCTTGCTCAAGCTGATGTCGCGCAGCGCGAACACGCTCAGAGACTTGAACAGTGCCCCGGGGACGTTCTTCACTTTGAACGCAATCGAAGTCTTGTTGGCGCCACGCGGAATCATCTTGTGAAGCGCAGCGTTGGCGCCCGGTTTTCGACCGGCGGGCCGCTTGCGAATCAGGAAGAAGCGCGTAAAGTTGCTTTTTTCATCTTCGATTCCCGCTTCGAGAATCTTGCCCCGGTACTCACGCGCCGCCTGCTTGCCGGCGATCCCGGCTGCATCGTTCAGTTGGTTGGCCAGCACGTGCTTCACACTCCCCGCCGTGTCGTAGAACGGGACCGCCAGGATGCGCGGATGGTGGCGAAAGAAATTGCGACACTGATCGAGCGCCACGGGATGCGACAAAACACGCTCGAGCGATCGCAATTCGACGCCCGGTCGAGCGATCAGGTTGTGAATGATGCGCAACAAATATTCGCCCTGAATGACCACATCCCGCGCCACCAACAGATCGGCATGTTCGGCAACCGTTCCGGCCAACGTG
>Ga0126383_10002374_pt1 | contig 12137 bp, 13 predicted proteins | sample PanSoiMetPlot_35_FD_96882 | JGI IMG/M metagenome (GOLD analysis project Ga0126383, IMG submission 96882) | Tropical forest soil microbial communities from Panama - MetaG Plot_35 | ecosystem: Environmental > Terrestrial > Soil > Tropical forest > Bulk soil | place: Panama | collected 2016-02-17
CCCTATCCGGCGACCGTGCTCGAGTGGCTTGTCTCGCTCGTGACTTATGACGCGTGGCTCAAGCGCGGCATCGCTGCGACGGATGAACAAGCGACTGAGTACAAAGCCGATCGCGATGCCGCTCGTGGCGACATTGAGAGCGCGGCGAACAGCGAGGTTGGTCTGTTCGATTTGCCGCTGCGCTCGGACACCGATGCGTCCGGTGTCTCGCGTGGCTTTCCGATGGGCTACAGCGAGCAATCGCCCTACGCGTGGACGACGCGTCAGCAAATCGCAGGCCGAAAGGAGGACGAACGTGGACATCAATAGTCTCATCTCGTTCGTCCGTGGACTGCCGAATGAGCTCGTGCAGCAATCCGCACCCGATGTCGCGAAGGCCGTGCACGAAGCGTTGCTCGTCACGATCAACGCGCACCAAGCGCCCGACGGAACGCCGTGGGCGCCGCGTAAGCGCGGCACCGCCCCGGTGCTGAACAACGCCGCTGACGCTGTCTCGAGCGCCGGCTACGCAGGTCGCGCGTACATCAGCGTGCGCGGCATCAATGCGCGCCATCACAAAGGCGCGGTGCGCGGCTCGGTACAACGGCCGATCATCCTCTACAAGAAGCACGGCGCCAAAGCGATCACGCCGCGCATCGCCGCGGCCATCCACGCCGCGCTCGCGAAGCGTTTGAACGATTCGTTCAAAGAGGCGGCAGTTGCATGAGCACGCCGCCGACATCGTCCAAGCTCGCGTGGGTGAATGCCTTCGAGGTCGTCAGCGCATCCTTCCTCGCTGACGGCGTGCCGGCCGTGAACCTCTTCGGCTGGCGCATCCCGGCGCAGCACCCGAAGGGCAATCGCATCGCTTGGATCCCGGGCGATCCGAACGGCATCGTCGGCACGTTCTTGCCGCCGCGCAATCCGGGCGGTGAGCCGCGCTCGCTCGGCACGCTCGGCGAGGTCTTCACGATCCTCATCAACGGCCATGATCCGACCGAGCCCGAGAACGAGCTCTTGCAGTACAGCATCGTTCGCTACCTGCACGATGCGTGGTACCGCGCCTTCTACGGTGTCGCGCACGGCGCGTTCACGATTCGCAGCGAGGCGTGGGTGACGACGCGCACCGAGCGCCGGCATGGCGCCGCGCTGCGTATCGGCGTCGAGCTGCAGACGATGATCCCTGACGAGCCGTATCCCGGTGGGTCGACGATCATCGATTACCCGCCCGATGGCGACCCGCGCCTCGACGCTGAGATCGAGGTCGGTGAGCTCGATGTGTCTGAAACGATCCGAGTTACGGGAGGTGACACTTGACTCTACCATCAGTCACGATCACCGAGATCGACGGCGCATTGGGCGTGTTGCCTGCGAGTGCGGGTCGTCTCACAGCCTTCGTCGGGTGCTCAGTCGACGGGCCCTACAACATGCCCGCGACGTTCGCGCGCGTCAGCGATCTCAAGGCCACGTTCAATCGCGGCTCGCTCGTTGAATGCGCCGGCAGCTACATCACGAACACCGGGCGGCCAGTGGTCGTGGTGCGCGCGAACGCGGTCGTCGTCGGCGTGACCGGGCCTGTCACGCACAACGGCACGGGCACATCAGTCGTAACGACGTCGCCTACTGCGAACGAGCCGTCAGACGATTATGAGTTCGTCCTCGAGGTCGTCACCGGCGGCACGATCGGCACGGCCGGCATCGAGGTTCGCGGCTCGAACGACGGCGGTTTTACCTGGACCTCGATTTATCCGCTGGGGACGCTGACGCAGATCACCACGATCGCGGGCGTGACCTTCGAGCTCGGGCCCGGCACGATGGTGACGGGCGACACGTACACCGCGATCGGCAAGTCGCCGAACTACTCAGGTGGCTCGTTGAGTGACGCACTCGACGGGCTCGGGCTCTCAGCGATCGCATGGGAACAGCTCGTTGCGGTCGGCGCGCTCGACGCGACAACGTTCGGCGTCATCGAGACCAAGCTCGCCGGCTGGCGTCAGCGCGGCAAGTACCACTCGTGGCTCGGCTGCGCGCGCATGCCGGACGAGGGCGAGAGCGAGTCAGAGTATCTGCTCGCGATGAACGCAGAGTTCGGTGCGCTGTCGACGACGCTCGGCGGCATCACGGCGGGTGCGGTGCGCTTCGTCAGTGGCGTGCAGGCCAAGAACTCTCGGCGGCCGCTGCTCTTCCCGCTCGTGTGCACGCAAGGCAACGTGAGCGAAGAGGTCGACGTCGCCGACGTCAATCTGGGTGCGCTGCGCGGCACGTCGATCACCGACGCCAACGGCAACCCGACCGAGCACAACGAGGCTCTTTTTCCTGGTTTAGACGATGCGCGCTTCATCACCGCGCGGTCGTGGGACGGCTACCCCGGTGTGTACATCACGCGGCCGCGCTTGCTGTCGACGCCGACAAGCGACTTTCAGATCGTGCCGTATCGGCGCGTGATGAACCTCGCAGAGGGCATCTTGCGCGACTACTTCGTGCGTCGCCTGAACCGGCCGATCCGGGTCGACACGAAGACCGGCTTCATCCTCGAGGCCGATGCGCTCGACATCGAGGGCGGCGCGCTCGCCGCGATGCGCGCGGGTCTCTTGGCGAAACCGAAGGCATCTGACTGTCAGTTCATCTTGTCGCGCTATGACAACGTGCTCGCGACGAAGACGTTGACCGGCACGGCGCGCATCATCCCGCTCGCATACCCCGAGTTCATCGAGATCGAGATCGGGTTCTACAACCCGGCGATGGCCACGCAGGCGGCCGCTGCCTAGCGCGACGAGGTCAATCAATCATGGCTGACGCAATCAGAGTCAACGGCAATCAGCTCTCGTGGGGCAGCATCCGGCTCATCGTGGACACCGAGGTGTTCACGGGCTTCACCGGCATCTCATACGCCGACAAGCGCGAGCGCGTGAAGGCGTGGGGCATGGGCCGGCATCAGGCTCCCCGCGGGCGCTCGAGCGGCAAGTACCAGCCCGACCCGGTGAAGCTTACGGGCTGGAAGGACTCGGTGCAGTCGCTCATCAGCGGGCTCGCGCTGCGCGCGCCCGACCAACGCTCGTACGGCAACGTGGAATTCATGATCTCGGTGATCTACTCCGAGCCGCCGCTCGAGCCGATGAGCGTGCAGATCACCGGCTGCGTCATCGTCGGGCAATCGGCGAACGACGAGGAATCAGCCGACCCACTCAAGGAAGAAATCGAGATCGACTGCATGGCCATTCGCCGCAACGGTCTGACGCTGTTCGACAGCTTGGAGCTCGTGCCCGTATGAGTGATGTTACACCCGAGAACGCCGAGGCGCAGTTGGCCGCGCAGCTCGCAGCGATTCGCGAGGAGCGCGCGAACCTCAAAGTCGATCGCGAAGCGCGCGCCACGCCGAGCGTCGAAGACCAGATCAAAGCGGAGACTCAGGCGCTCGCCGCCGAGCGCGCGCTCGATGAAGCACAGCGCAAGTACGGCGCAAAGCAGGTGCGCTTGGTGCGGATCCCTGACGGGGCGGTGATCGTGCGCCGACCGCACTGGGTCGCATACCGCAAGTTTCAGGACCAAAAAGAGTTCACCTACGATGCGACCGAGGAGTTTGTTACCGGGTGTTTGGTCTATCCCGACCGCCGCGCGTTCGCAAAGCTGCTCGAGGAGCAGCCCGCGGTGCTCGCGCAGATTGGGCTCGCGTGCGGCGAGCTCGCAGGGCTTAGAGTCGATGAGCTCAAGTCAAAATAGTCAGCCTACGTGCGCGCGCGCGCGAGGACGACGCCGTCGCCGCCGGCTGCGTCCTCGAGGCGCTTGGCTATGTCGAGCCCGACGAGGTCGCGCCGGCAGCACGAGCGTACGTAGGCGCCATGTTGATCGTCGATGCGACGCGAGAGCTAACGGCATTACGTAAGATTCTAGTCAAGGCACTGTCGAGAGATGGCTGACGAGACCGTCACAGTAGCGATCGAGATGGTCGACGGGGTGAGTCAGCCCGCCGACTCGGCGGCGACTGCGCTCGCGAACCTTCAAGCATCGATTCAAAAAGACACCAAGGCGCTGGCCGACATGCAGCGCGCGCTCAAGACATTGCAGTCAGCCACGAAGCCGAACACCGACCAAATCAAAAAGCTTGAGAGCTCTATGTCGCAGCTGAAGGAGCGCATCGCCGACAGTCGCGAAAAGTTCATCAGCATGGGCGGTCAGTTCGGACGGAACTACAAGGGCGCCAAGGACCTGAAGGGCAAGATAGACGATCTTGCCAAAGCGGCCTCGGTGCTGCCGGGGCCGCTGGGCGGGACGATCGGCCTCATGCAGCGGCTCGCCGGTGCGACGTCGCTCGCCAAGGTCGCAGCGCTCGCGGTCGCCGGCGCGATCCTCGCGATCGGATTCGCGGGTGTGAAGGCCGCGAAGGGCCTCACCGACTTCGCGGTCGCTGCACAAGAGGCGCGCCGCGACGAGCTGCTCATGCTCGAGGCCTCGACGCGCTTGCGCACCGTGACCTCGATGGCGTTTGGGCTGCCCAAAGACAAGGCTGAGGACTTGCAGGGCGCGATCGATAAGATCTCAGCGAGCGTATCGATCGGACGTGACGAGGTCGCGAAATACGCGGCGCAGCTCGAGCGCTCGGGCGTTCGCGGCAAGAACTTCGAGAGCGCGCTGCGTGCTGTTTCCATAGCAGCAAGCGGCTGGGGCGAGGAGCAGGCGAATCAGACCGCGGCGTGGGCAGCGTCGCTTGCTGTGACAGGCGGCAACGTCGACAAGCTCGCGCAGCGCGTGCAGAACCAGATCGGCGGCGTCGTCAAACAAAAGATGCTGTCAAGTGAAGTGCAAGCTCGAAAGCTCGCGGAGTCTTACAACTCGTTGTTTGGCAATGTTGATATCAAGCCGTTATTAGTCGCGCGTAAAGCGTTCAATGATTTGTTCTCACAAGCGACTGCGAGCGGTCAGACGCTGCGTCGGATGCTCGGGTACATCGTGCAGCCGCTCATCAATGGGCTGACAGCGCTGTCACGCATATTCAAAATCTTTGTGCAGGACGCCATCATCGCGCTTTTACTCGCGGAGAACGCATGGCTGAAGTTTCAACGCGCGATCGATGAGGGCATCGCGATCCTGAAAGAGAAGTTTCCAGCCATCACCAAGGCGTTTGATTCGGTGAGCGACGCTCTCGATAAGCTATGGGGCAACGTCAAGAAGGTGTTCGGTGGCGAGTGGAAGGAGATCCTCACGGCTGCTGCGACGGTGCTGCTCGTCACGTTCGCGCCTGCGTTGTGGGCTGCTGCTGCTGCGCTATGGGGCTTCGCAGCGGGTGCGGTTGCGGCAGGCGTCGCAGCTGCTGGCGCAGCTCTGGCTGTGGCATGGCCGATCCTGCTCGGCGTCGCGGCAGTGTACTTGCTCATCAAAGCGGGCGAGCTGCTCTGGCAACTGTTTACGTCGGACGACTGGGGCGAGCTCGGCATCAAGATCATCGACGGTCTCGTAAACGGCCTCAAGCGCGCGAAGGAGGTCTTCGTGGGCGCGATGAAGGACATCGCGAACGCGGGCATCGAAGTGTTCAAGTCGGTGTTTGGCATGAGCTCCCCGTCGAAGGTGATGGCCGAGCTCGGCGTGAACGTCGTCAAGGGTCTCGAGAAAGGCGTGGACGCCGAGAGCGAAGAGGCCGCGGCCAAGGTCGGGGCGGCGGGTGGCGACCCGACAGCGCTCGTGCCTCGAGGCGCTGCTGCCGGCGGCGCAGCGGGTGCGACGATCAACATCGCGGCGTTGAACGTCGAGGTCGGCGCGGGCGCATCGAAGTCAGACGCGCGCAGCATCGCTGACGCGATCAAGCGCGAGCTCGAAACGATCCTTGAGACGGTCGCAGTGCAGACCGGGGCGGTCGTGCCGTGACGACGTGGAACCCCATCGAGCAACCAACGGATCGTTGTCTGCTCGGAGGCATTCCGACGCCCGGCTTCCTCGAGGTCGCGGGCGCGAGTTCGCCGCGCAAGTGGGACGAGCAAGCGGGCTACGCGATGACGGGAGCGATTCTCATCTATCGCGGCATCGCGCTCTCACATTTCTCGCTGCGTTTCAAGCTGCTCACGGTCGAGCATTGGGAGCAGTGGGCGCAGATACGGCCGATTCTGCTGCGTCCGCCGATCGGCCAGCGCGCGGCCGCGCTCGATGTCGATCACCCGCAGCTGAACGAGGTCGGCATCACGCATCTCGTCGTTGAGGACGTGAGCTCGCCCGAGCAGGTCGAGGACGGCGTATGGAGCATCGAGGTCAAGTGCATCGAGTGGCGCCGCTACGGCAAAGCGCTGAGCAAGCCCGACGGCGCTGAGGCGACGCCAGTCGACCCGCGCGAGCAGCGCATCAAAGAACTCAGCGACGAGAACCAGGCGCTGCGTCTCGCGCACGACAAGGGCAATCCATGACGGATGTGAATACATACGTCAGCGCGAACGGCTACACGTGCGACCGTGCCAAGGTCACAGTGGGGTATGTCGGGCCCTGGACGGCCGAGCTGCACTTGCCGAACGCGAACGTGCTCAACGCGCCGGTGACGCTGCGCATCGGTACGCTGACGCTCGTCGGCGCACCCGTGCCGGGGATGGACGGGATCTACGCGGACCAGCGCACGATACGCATCGCAGGTGGCGCAGCGGGTTGGTCGTCGTCGATTGGGCGTCGTGGTTATCACAATGACGCGTCCGTTCGCGCGCAGCTCGTCGCGCAGGATGCGGCGAAGGAAGTCGGCGAGACGCTGGGCGGCTTTGTGCCTGTGCACGAGCGCGTGGGCGCAGACTACGCGCGCGAGGCTGGGCTTGCATCGACTGCGCTGTCGCGCGTCATCGGTGAGGGCGCAGCGTGGTGGGTCGACTATCAAGGGCTCACACAAGTCGGCCAGCGGCCCGCGCGCACGCTCGTCGCAGGCACGTACACAGTGCTGTCGTTCAATCCGTCCGAGCGCACCGCGGTGCTCATCGCGCCCGACCCGACGACGATCACCGTGGGCGCGACGCTCGCAGACGGCATCGATCGGCCGAGCGTGATTCGCGAGATGGAGATCACCGCGAGTGGCGACGAGCCGATGCGCTTTCACGTGTGGCTCGGCGGTGAGGGCGCGCAGCCTGGGCGGCTCGCAGCGCTGCTGACCGGTATCGCCGAGCGCGCGCTCGATGCGCGACTCTTCGGCGCGTATCGCTATCGTGTTGTCACGCAGGGTAGCGACGACCGTGTGGACCTGCAGGCCGTTGACCTCGAGCTCGGGCTGCCGGACTTGCGATTCATCACGCTGTGGCCGGGCGTGTCGGGCACGCGCATTCGCATCGGCCTCGGCGGGCAGGTGCTCGTGATGTTCGCTGAGGGTGATCGCGCGCGGCCTATCGTCGTGTCGTATGCGCCGAGCGGCGCTGATGGTTTCGCGCCGATCGGGCTCGTGCTGGGCGGCTCGTCGGGCTCGCCGGCCGCGCGCAAGGGCGACTCGGTCGCGTTGCCACCTAACGTCTCGTTCAGCGGCACGATCGGCACGACTGCAGTCAACGGCACGATCACCGCCTGGGGCGGTGATGGCACCATTTCGAGCGGCAGCGACGTGGTGAGCATCGCACCGGAGTTCCTGCCATGACGCTGCTGCAAGACCTCGTCGCGGCGCAGATTGCGCTCTTGCCTGTGGCCGACCGCGTGCCGCCCGACGCGCTCGGCTATGGCACGGACCTGTCGTGCGTGCTCGATATCCGGCCGAACGCCGAAGAGGTCGACCCGCAGTCAACACGCGCGCTGGGCGAAGCGCTGGTGCGCCGATTCATCTCGCCGCGCAACTCCGTGATCGACGATGAGTCGTACGGGCTCGATTTGCGCGCACGATGCAACTCGGCGAGCACACGACAGGACCTCACACGATTACGCTCGCAGTGCCGTGTGGAGTGCCTCAAGGATGATCGGGTGTCCGACGTCGCGGTGACGCTGACGTTTCCCGAGCCCAATCGCATGCACGTGTTCTTTGCGGTCACGCCGCACCCGCCGCTCGATGCGTTCTCGCTGACGTTCTTTGTATCAGCCGATGGGGTCGAACTGATTGGGAGCATCGACCAACATGGCTAGACTTACCCTCGATGAGCTGACGACCCCGCTGTCTCGCCAAGAGGTCGAGGCATCGGTGTACAATGTGCTCGCGACACTGGGCGTCAACACGACGTCATGGAAGCCCGGCGCGGTCGTGCGCACGATGATCGTCGGCATGTCATCGGTGTTTGCTGCGTACACCGAACTGATGGCGCTCATCGCGCGGTCGGGCTTTCTCGCACTGTCGTCGGGCGAGTGGCTCACGCTCGTCGCGTCCTACGTCTACGGCATCGAGCGGCGCGATGCGACGTTTGCCAGCGGGACGCTGACGCTGACTAACAGCGGCGGCGGTCTGTACATCCTCGACATCGGCGATCTCATTGTTCGCAACATCAACTCGGGCGCGACGTATCGCAACACGGCGGCGGTCACCATCAGCCCGAGCTCGACCACGACGACAGGCATCGCAGCGACCGAGCCGGGCTCAAATAGCTCTGCCGCGGCGGGCGAGATCGCAGCGCTCGTGACGACGCTGCTCGGCGTGTCGTGTAACAACACTGCAGCCATCACCGGCATCGACCAAGAGCCAGATGCGACGCTCAGGCAGCGCTGCACCGAGATGCTTGGGTCGCTCTCGCCCATGGGTCCGTGGGATGCGTACACGAGCGCGTTGCGCAACGCGACCGACCCGACAGGCCGCAATCTCGACATCACGCGCGTGTCGCTCGTGCCTGACGGCTTCGGCAAGATCGACATCTACTGCGCGACGAGCACGGGCACGCTGCCAACGACCGACGTGCCGTACGCTGATGCAGCCGTGCAGCAGAACGCGGCGCCGCAAGCCATCACGGCGATCATTCATCCGGCGGTCGAGCACATCATCGCGGTCACGTGCACGGTCTACGCGTACAACACGAGCGGCATGACCGCGGCCGAGATGACCGCTGCGATTCAAGATGCGGTCGAGGCGTTCATTATCGCCCAGCCGATCGGCGGCAACGTCGTCACGCCGCCCACGGGTTACGTGTACCTCGATGGCATTCGCTCTGCGGTTGCGAGCGTCGCGCCCGAGATCTTCCACGTCGTCATCTCGGTGCCGAGCGCTGACGTTGCGTTGAACCCAGCAGAGGTCGCGACGCCTGGGCTCGTGACGGTGTCGTCGCTCAACCTCGTGCCGCCGCCGGAAGGTCATCATCCATGAGCTTCATAGATCCCACGTCGCAGATCATCACGTTTCGCGACACGATGTGGCGCTCGGTGCCGCCGTGGCTCAAGACCGGCATCGCGCAGAAGTACTTGTATGCGATCACCGTGCAGCTTGACGCGGCCGGCGACGCGCTCGTCGCTGGCGTCAAGATGCGTTTTCCGAACCTCTACTCGAGTGACTCGTTGGCGGAGATCGGCACTGAGCGCCGCATTCGGCGTGGCCTCAGTGAGAGCGATGAGAACTACGCATCGAGGCTCGTGCGGTGGTTTGTGGATCATCGCGTGCGCGGCGGGCCTTACGCGTTGCTCTCGCAGCTGTACTATCACTATCAACCGAACACGTTTCAGATCGATCTCGTCTATGCCTCGGGCGGGCGTTTCGTGCTGCATCCTGACGGCACGATCACGCACGACGTCATCGCGACGACGCCGACCACCGCGTGGGCGCACTGGCAGCTGCTGTACTACGACGCGACGGTCGACACGGACGACGTCACGACAATCCCACGCGAATGGATCGCTGCGCACTGTTTGGGTGAGATCGTACTGCTCGGGACGGCATGGCTGTGGAACTACCCGCCCGAACGGTTGTGGAACAACATGAATCCGTGGGACTCGCCAGCTGATGGCGGGCGCTTCGATGTGAACGGAGGCTGACGCGTTATGCCTAAGACGCTGACCGAGACGCCGAGCTTTGACCTAAACCTCGTGGTGCCGCTTGGTACGGACACGATGAGCAACGCGGCCGAGGTCGTCGAGGCGCTCGCGCAGAAGCTCGGCAATCGGACGCAGTATCTCAAACCGAAGGCCGATGGTGCAGCGCAGCTCGCAGCCTCCAACGTCTTCACCGGTACGACGAATACGTTCAATGCCAACGTCAACGCCAATAGGATCGTGTGCCCGCTCGTTTCGGCAATCGGCGACAGCGGTTCCGGGGGCGGCACTGGCACGCTTTACGCTGAATACCGGGTGAAGACGGATGGCGAGTTTGTGTATAGCACTACCAGGACACGCATCATCAATCTGAGCATCGCGGCTGGTATCGCGAGCGCGGCAGGAGGAAACGGTCCGTACTGGAACGGCTCGGTCTCGTTTTTCATTCCTCACACATGGCAAATGAGCGGCACCGTGACACCTGGGATGGTGACCGTGCCACTGAGATTGCCCATCGGCGCAACGTTGCTGAGTGCCGACGCGCTCATCAATCAAGATGCAGCCAATAATATTGGGCTGACGATCTACAAGAAAGCCCCTAACTGGACTACGCCGGGTGCGCCAACGGTTACGACGATCGGTACGACAGCCCGCAGCGCAGGCACGGATTGGCAGAAGCTTAGCATCTCAGGATTGACGGAGGTGGTTGCGAACGCTGCGGCTTCCTATGCTATCGAAATCAAGTTCGGGCCAGATACTGGGCCCGCGATCTCGGGCGCGAACTACTTCAGCGCCTTGCGCGTATCCATTTCGGATCCAGGACCGATCAACGGATGAGCTTTCTCGACGCCATACTGACGGGTACTGCGGACGAGCTCGCGACGACAGGTTCGCCTGTGAGCATCGGCGAGGCTGCTCCGCCTACCACTGCGAATGAGCAGCTCGTGACGGTCGATGCTACGCATGCTGAATGGCAGCCGTTGCCAGCGCCGCCGATCGCGAGCGATTTGATTGTTGCCGGCAATGGTCTCGTGCTCACGGGTACACGGCTCGATGTCGTCGGGCACGCAGACGGTTCGATTGACGTCGCTGAGGATGCCGTGCGCGTGGGCGTGCTCGCGAGCGACGCGCAGCATGGCAACCGCGGGGGCGGAGCACTGCACGCTGTGGTGGGTGTGTTGGCGGGGTTCATGTCCTCGGCGGACAAGGCCAAGCTGGACGCGATCGCTGTCGGTGCTTTGACGGATCCGTTTCTCAAGCGGCCGACGACACCGTCGGCTTGGGATATGGAATGCGGGACATGGAGTGATCCAGACTTTGCCAACAACGGTTGGACAGTGTTGCTAGGCGCCGCGCCGTGGTCCGTAGTTACGAGGGCTGGTGATATTACTCCAGGTGTTACTCCGGCGGCAGGCACCTATCGGAGCACCTTGATAGGGGGGCAGCTGTTCGTCCAGTTTGGCTCGAATGTGACCGTGTCTAAGGCAACGACGAGCGCCGCGTATACGTATGTGAGCCGTGTGTATTCGACGGAGTTTTCGTCGGGAAGGGTTGTCGACTCGTTTGTTTCCAGTTCGCCGAAGTGGGCCGAGAGCGGCGCACGCTTCTACTACACAGGCGTCGAGAATGTAAACTATGTCGAGGGACTGTTTGTCGGGCCTTCGACGTTTACGTTGTACACGAATGCTGCCACGATCTCACAGTCGCTCGACTGTGTGCGATACATTTACGATCCTGCGTCCGGATCGATGACATCCAACGTAGTGGCGGTCGCTGGTCACTGGGTGGTAAATGGAAGTACCGGTCCAAGATCTGTCGCTATTACGGCAGCGTATGCTGGCGTCTTTATCGCGACTTCACCAACGATCTATGCGTTTGGCTTCATACGTCGGCTGACTGGCAGCAATGTTTTTCCGAACGCCGTTTAGGAGGCTCGGCCATGTCTCTATTCGACCCATTGCTCCAAGGCACCGGCCCGACAACTGAGCTCGCGACGAGCTTGCTGGATGAGGTGACAGGATGAGCTTCCTCGACCCGATCATCTCCGAAGCACCGACGAGCGCGCTCAAAACTACGGGCGCGCCTGTGAACGTCGGTGACGCCGCGCCGCCGAGCGCAAACGACGCGCTTGTGGCCACTGATGCGACCAACGCGCGCTGGCTGCCGGGTGGCAGCGGGGGGACGGCGTCGGGCCTCATGACGACGGGTAGCGCGGTCGATGTTGCAGGCGCAGCTCCGCCTATCGCCGGCGCAGTGCTAACTGCGACCACGCCCACGAG
>Ga0126383_10002375_pt1 | contig 12135 bp, 9 predicted proteins | sample PanSoiMetPlot_35_FD_96882 | JGI IMG/M metagenome (GOLD analysis project Ga0126383, IMG submission 96882) | Tropical forest soil microbial communities from Panama - MetaG Plot_35 | ecosystem: Environmental > Terrestrial > Soil > Tropical forest > Bulk soil | place: Panama | collected 2016-02-17
GGGATTCGCAGCGAGTGAAAGCCGACGGATCGGTCCTGCCGAAGCAAGACTTTTTGGAAGGCCGCAACGCCCTGGGTATTCAGAAAGCGCCGAAGCGCGTCTCCGAAATTTTCCCCCCGGCAATTCACCCTCGAGAACCGCCGGTTTACCGTCTGCCTCTGCTCTTCCAGCAGCGCTTCAGAACAGCGCACGCATGCACTGGGAGCACTCTGAGGCAAGGCTTGAATGATGGCAACATAGAATTGCAGTCTTGTTGTGCAGAAGCTGTGGACGAACGGGATTCTTTGTGGAAAGGAAAGGAAAAACCGGAAGAAAAAGACGCTGCCCGAAAATTTCCTAACACGGGCACAGTTGCCGCCGGAAGAGACGGGCGGCCACACCGTCGGTGCTAGACTATCCCGTCATTTCTCGTACGGAGAACTTGCTTGCCGACTGATCCGGTGCTGGTGGTACACGGCGGGGCCTGGGCTATGCCTGACAGCATGGTCGAGGCTCATCTCCACGGCGTGCGCAACGCGATGGCGGCTGGCTGGCAGGCGCTCAGCCGGGGCGGTTCGGCGGTGGACGCGGTCGAGGAAGCCGTGGTCGTGATGGAAGATGACGACACCTTCGACGCCGGGCGCGGCAGCTTTCTGAACCGCGACGGCAAGGTGCAGCTCGATGCGCTCATCATGGAGGGCTCGACCCTGCGCGCCGGCGGCGTTGGTTGCGTCGAGCGCATCGCCAACCCGGTGCGTGCGGCGCGCAAGATCCTGAGTGAAAGCCCGCACGTGTATTTCGTCGGCGAAGGCGCGGAGCGTTTCGCCGCTCAGCACGGTATCCCGCTGTGCAACAACGACGACCTGATCATTCCCCGCGAAGTCGTGCGCCTGAAGGAGTACCAGGCCAACACGGAAAAGCAGCGCGCTGACCTGTTTGCTCCCGCCGACTCGCATGACACGGTCGGCGCCGTGGCGCTCGATCGGGACGGCAACCTTGCCGCGGCCACTTCCACCGGAGGCACGCTCAACAAGGCTCCCGGGCGTCTGGGCGATTCCTCGCTCATCGGCTGCGGCTGCTACGCCGACAACCACACCGGAGCCGCCTCGCTGACCGGATGGGGCGAGCCCATCATGAAGCTGGTGCTCGCCAAGTGGGCGGCGGACCGCGTCGCCACCGGCAACCTGCCGGAGTGGGTCGCAGCCGAAGCCATCGATTATCTGAAGACCCGGGTGAACGGACATGGCGGCATCATCCTGCTCGATGCCCAAGGCCGCTACGGTATCGCCCACAACACTCCGCGCATGGCCTGGGGAGTGAAGACGGTAAAGGACGAAGCGGCGGGCGTGGGGCGATAGCCGCGGTTGCGTGGCGGGACGCCTGCCGAACCGCGGGCTGGGATCATATCCTCGCTGTTGCCGTAGACGGGCCTGGCCGCTTCTTGCCAGAGGTGGCACGAGGCTGGCGCTGATGCTGCGTCTCGGGTATGTTCGTCTCGCGGGTTTCTATCCCCGTCCCTTCGCTGCCGGTTTGCGCCTGAACCTGCTTTTCGGTGACACTAGTCGCGGGGACTGTCCCCCCAGATTAATTTCCGCGGAGGCACTCATGCATGACGTTTTGACTCTCCCTGTGGGCGCGCGGCGCGACGAAGACATTGCGCTCGACCTGATGAAGTTTGTCGCCATGACCACCGGCTACGGCCGGACCGCCGCCTCGGGCGTCGGGTTCCAGGGTTCGGGCGCGAATTCCAAGCCGGAAGAGTATGCAGAACATCTGTTGCACCTCTACGGGCAGTGCCTGAAAGCGGTGGTGGGGAAGAAGTAGTTTCCCGCCAAAGAAACAAGCCGCAGCTTGCGGCCGCGGCTTGATGGTTTCACCCGGCAACCGTCTTCAGTGGCGCTTCCTGGCCTTCTTGGCGGCCTTTTTCTTGGCCGGCTTTCTCTTGGCCGCTGTGCGCGAAACTTTCTTGGCAGCTTTTTTCTTGGCCGGTTTCTTCTTCGCCGCCTTCTTGGGCGCCTTTTTCTTGGGAGCTTTCCTGGCCTTGGGTTTCGAGCCTCCGCCACCGCCGCCGGTGCGTGCGGGTGCGGGAGCCGCGGGTCCTGAGGCGACGGGTTCGGCTTCCGGTTCTGCTATGCCGGGCAGTTCGGCTTCTTCTTCTTCCTCTTCTTCCTCGTAGTCCTCTTCTAACGAGTCGCCGAAGGCGCTGCTGTCACCGTACTCATCCATTTCATCGTCACGTAGGTAGAGCGTTTCGTCGAAGCTCATTTCTCCTCCTGCTGAAGTTAAGGCGGCGCCGGGGCGCTGCGCTCGATCGCGCTAGAGAATAAAAATACAACTGCGTTTTGGCGAACGGGCCGCGATTATAGCACAGCACATTTTTCGCGGCAGTATCGCTCGGTTGGCATCTTACACCGAAAGCCAGCTCTCAGTTCTCCCAGAAACAATGCCCGTGCGCGCCCGTTCGGCTGCGGAAACTGGGAACCGGGGACGGAGGATTGCTTTAAGGGCGAATGACCAGGATCATGCCTGGACGCAACACGGCCAGATTTCCGTTGTCCCGCTTGAGGGCCGCCACCGTGGTGTGGTGAGTGCTGGCGATGGACGTCAGGGTCTCGCCCGGTTGCACTTTGTGGCGCGCGACGGTCGACTTGCCGGCCGAGCTTAAGTGCTTTTTCGACTTGGACTTGGGTGACGCCGCATAGCGCGTTTCCGAGGCATTGGGAGTGACCGGCAGGTGGATGTAAAGAATCCGTCTCCCCTTTACGCTGTTCCCCTTCAGATGATTCCAACGCCGCACCATGGCGGGGGAAACGCCGAAGTTGTTAGCTACGCGCTCCACCGTGTCTCCCTGGCGAACCTTGTAGCGCGTGATCATGCGAGAGTAACTCTGGACGTCCTCGCCGGCAGGACGTTTGCCGGGAGCGACCGGAATGATCAGCTTGCTTTCGGGTTGGAGTGCTTCGTCCGCGAGATTGTTAGCGTCGGAGATGGCTTGCGGCGTGGTGTGATAGGCGTGCGCGATCGAGGCCAGACTCTCGCCCGGGGTCACTTTGTGGAATCGCCACCAGACCCGCATGTCTTCCGGGACCGCGGAGATTGCGACGCTGTAGCGGTCGCTCGTGCCGGCTGGCACATGCAGTTCGAACTCCTGATCTTTCGGTGTGGTAAAGCGCAAGAGACCGGGATTGAGGTCCTGCAGATCGCTGGCGGAGGCATCAACGCACTCGGCCACCAGACGAAGATCGACGGGATAGTTGATCTTGACCGTGTCGTAGACTACCGGCGGGTCGGCGACGATGTCGGCGAGACCATACTGCGACCGGTTCTTGGCCATGATGGTCACGGCCACGATGATAGGAACGTAGTTGCGCGTCTCCCGGGGAAGCACATTGCGCCGGTAGAGTTCCCAGAAGTCCGCGTATCCGGTGCGCTTGACCGCCTGCTGCACGGTGCCGGGACCGGAGTTGTACGCCGCCATCGCCAGATACCAGTCGCCGAACTGGTTGTAGAGGTCCTTCAGGTGGCGGGCGGCAGCGCGAGTGGATTTCTCGGGATCCTGGCGGTCATCCACCCACCAGTCCCGCTCCAAGCCGTACCCCTTGGCGCGATCACCCATGAACTGCCACATGCCGCGCGCGCCGGCGCGCGATAGCGCCAGAGGATGAAACCCGGACTCGGCCTGCGCCAGGTAAATCAGATCCTGGGGCACGCCTTCTTCCCTCAGAACGCGGTGAATCATTTCCTGATAGCGGCCGCTGCGCACCAGGGCGCGTTCCAGCACACCGCGTCCGCGGGTCGAAAAATAATTGATGTAGCTGGCCACCGGATCGGTGAGCATCAGCGGCAGGTCGGAGTGGGTTTCCTTCACCTCAGCTTCGGCCTTGGCCTTAATGTTCGGGTCGACCGGGAAGGTGACTTCATTGGCTTCGTCTATGGGCGCCGGCTCCGACTTCTGTTCGGTAAAACCGTCTCCCTGTTCGAGCGCGGCCAACTCCATGCCATTGACGCCGTCGAGCAGACGGTCAAACTCGTTCTGCAGCCGCTCGTCATCGCGAACGTCGACCGGACCGCTCAACAGCAGGTCGAAGGCGTGATCGAAGTTCTGTTTTGCCGCTTCCAGGTGCCCGGCCTTGTAGTTGTCCTCTCCCGCCTGATATTCCTTTTCGACTTTGGCAATCAGTTCAGCCACCGGGTCGGGTTTCGGTACGGGCTGCGCCGGCACCGGGGTAGCGGGTTTTGGCGTTTCCCCAGCGGACTGGGTCGCGGGAACCGCGGCGGCGACCAGAGCCGGCGGGTGCGTCTGGTTCGCGGGCAGCAAAGCGGCTGGGCGCTGCGCCGTCTGACAGGCGGTGCCCGCCATCAGCAGGGTTCCCGCGGTCAGCCAGGAGAATGGAGAAATCCTCATAGATATCAACAACTTAGCGCCAATACCAAGAAATTCTGTACTAGAGATATAGACAAGAAATCGTACTATCCCTTATTTCGATGGGTCAATCCGGAACCGGGTTAGCTGCAGTTACTTTAGAACAGGTGCGGCATATTACCTGTTGGCTTGCTGTCGGCGCAACCGGATTACCAGTCGAAGTTCCCGCACCAGGGAAGTCCACGAGCAAAAGCCTTGCTGCGCAGGAAGCGAATTGCGATGGAGGATGTCCAAAGGCAAGGAACGCGAACGTCATAGAAGTGACGGCACCGAGTGGCCGCTTAACAAAACAGGAGAATGACGATGCAATACTTGCTGATGCTCTACGTGAATGAGGCCGGCTGGCCCAAATTGACCAAGGCCGAGCAGGAACAGGGTACGGCTGCATACATGGCGTACACCGAGGCGCTCAACAAGTCCGGTGTGCTCAGGGGAACGAACCGCCTGAAACCCAGTTCCGCGGCAACCACCGTGCGCCTGGCCAACGGAAAGACCCAGGTGCTCGATGGCCCATACGCGGAGGCCAAGGAACAACTCGGGGGCTATTACCTGATTGACGTCGCCGACCTTGACGCCGCGCTTTCGTGGGCGGCGCGCTGCCCCACTACGGGTCACGGTGTGGTCGAGGTGCGTCCGATCTGGGCAATGTGATGTTGACCCATCCGATCGAGTGAACTGCGAGAGGGGAGACATGCAAAAGCTGGTTTCCTTCGTCCAGCTGTCTTTGGAGGGTTACCTTGCCGACGCCAAGGGCGGCATCAACTGGGCCAAGGCGAATCAGGACGCCGATTGCCAGGCCTTTGTCGAACACAACGCAAGCGGCGAAGGCCTGCTGCTTTTCGGCAGGATCACTTACGAAAATGATGGCCAGCTATTGGCCATCCCCACTGGCGCAGAAGAACGATCCGGTGGTGGCCGTGAGCATGAACTCCCGGCCGAAGATCGTATTTTCGAAAACCCTCGCCCGCGCCCTCTGAAACAATACCCGGCTGGTGAAAGGCGATCTCGCAGCGGAAATCCGCAAGCTGAAAAAGGAAGACGGCAAGGGATGGCGATTCTGGGAAGCGGCAGTATTGTTTTGCAATTGGCCGAGGAACGGCTGATTGACGAATTTCAGATAGTGATGAATCCCGTTGCGCTGGGCAACGGCCGGAGCATCTTCGCCGGCATCAGGAAGAACCTGACGCCGCTGTCCACGATCACGCGCACCTTCAGGAATGGGAGCGTCCTGCTATGCTACCAGCCGGCCCCATAAAGGACGAACCGATGAAACCGGCCGCGGATGACGAGCCGGCGCGCACCACCGCCGAAGCGGTCGCACGTCGCAGTTACGGCAAGCTCGTCGCTTTTCTCGCGGCACAGACGAGGGATGTGGCCGCCGCTGAGGACGCGCTCTCCGAGGCATTCGCGGCGGCGCTGGCCAGTTGGCCGTTCCACGGGTGTCCGGTCAATCCCGAAGCCTGGCTGCTCACCGTCGCCCGGCGAAAAACTGTGGATCACATCCGGCGAAGGCGAACGAGGGAGCAGGCCGCTGACGACTTCGAGAAAATGGCGGAAGGGCTCGCCGTCCCGAGCCACGAGCCGGTCCCGGATCGGCGCCTGGCCCTGATGTTCGTCTGCGCGCATCCCGCCATCGAGGCCGGGATTCGCGCACCCCTGATTCTGCAGGTCGTCCTCGGGCTGGATGCGACGCGGATTGCTTCGGCATTCCTGACTTCGCCCGCTGCCATGGGGAAACGGCTCGTGCGCGCCAAAGAGAAGATTCGCCAGGCTGGCATCCCTTTCTCCGTTCCCGAGCGCGAGGAACTTCCCGGCCGGCTCGACACCGTACTTGACGCAATTTACGCGGCTTTCGCCGAAGGCTGGACCGAACCCGGCGGAACCGACGTCGTTCGTCGCGACCTTACCGAGGAAGCACTCTTTCTCGCCCGTCTCGTTGTCGAGTTGTTACCACAGGAACCTGAGGCACTTGGCCTGCTCGCCCTGATGCTTCACGCCGAAGCCCGCCGCACTGCACGCCGTGACGATACTGGCAGATACGTGCCGTTGGCCGATCAGAGTACCGCCCTGTGGGATCCGCAAATGATCCTCGAGGCCGATGCCCTGCTGCGCCGTGCCAGCGCGCTTGGCACGATCGGCCGCTATCAACTGGAAGGTGCGTTACAGTCGGCGCACGTGCACCGCTGCCGCACGGGCCGCGCGAACTGGCCTGAGGTGGTGCAGCTTTACGATGCCCTGTGGGGGCTGACCGAATCGCCGGTGGTCGCGCTGAACCGCGCCCTGGCCATCGGAGAGCTGAAAGGCACCGCCGCCGCGCTCGAAGCCATGCCCACACAGGAAGCTCATCCGCAGCTTAAGGAATACCAACCCTACTGGGCCGCGCGAGCCGAACTGCTGGGCGAGTCGGGTGCGTACGCGGAAGCCTACCAAGCCTACGAAATCGCCATCGGCCTGGAACGCGATCCAGCAGTCCGGCAGTTCCTGCGCGAGCGCCAGGCCGCACTCCGGTGAATCCGGACTTCAATGGAGAAACGGGCCTCTCCCCCGTCGAGCCCTCCCGACCGGAGCCCGGAGCCTGAAGCCGAGACTATAATTGCGCGACCATGTCTCTCTCCTCCGGCATGAAACTGGGCCCTTACGAAATCCTCGCGCCGATCGGTGCGGGCGGGATGGGCGAAGTCTACCGCGCTCGCGACACCCGCCTCGACCGCACGGTGGCCCTCAAGATTCTTCCCGCGGGTTTCTCCAATGACTCCGACCGCCTGCAGCGCTTTGAGCACGAGGCCCGGGTGCTGAGCACGCTTAACCATCCCAACGTTCTCGCCATTCACGACATCGGATCCGAAGGCGAGGTCCGTTATCTGGTTTCGGAATTTCTCGAAGGACAGACCCTGCGCGAAAGGCTCGACAGCAGCCCTGTTCCCCTCCGCCGTGTTACCGAATACGCCATAGAGATGGCCAGAGGGCTGGCCGCCGCGCACGAGAAGGGCATCGTCCATCGCGACCTCAAGCCCGAAAACATCTTCATCACCAAAGATGGACGGGTAAAGATTCTCGACTTCGGGCTCGCCAAGCAGAACCTGGCAGAGTCGGGGCTTGTCGGGGAAACCCCAACCATGACCAGCGCCTCTCCCACCTCTCCCGGTACGGTGCTGGGCACGGTCGGCTACATGTCACCGGAACAGGTGCGCGGCCAGGCCGTCGATCACCGCTCCGACATCTTCAGCTTCGGCGCCATCCTCTACGAAATGGTTGCCGGCAAGCGTGCGTTCAAAGGCGGATCGAAGGTCGAGACCATGAACGCCATTCTCAAAGAAGAACCTCCGGAGTTGAGCGAGAGCGGACTACAGATCTCCCCTGGGATTGAGCGAGTGGTGCGCCATTGTCTGGAGAAAGAACCGGGCCTGCGGTTTCAGTCGACCCGCGATCTCGCCTTCGACCTCGAAAGCCTGTCTTCCCCGTCGACGACCGCGGCCGCGAGGATTCCTGCGCTGTCGAAGGTGAGCCACTGGCGTGCGCCGCTGCTGTGGGCGCTCCCGCTCTTGCTCCTGGCCTCAGCCGGCGCATTCTGGACGGGCCGCAAGACGGTGAAACAGTCCGAGCCAGTTTTCACGCGCCTCAGTTTCCGTGCCGGCAACGTGGCGGGCGCCCGCTTTTCCCCTGACGGACAAACGGTCGTATACGGCGCTGCTTTTGGCGGAGATCCCGTCGAGATCTACACCACGCGCGTCGACGAGCGCCAGTCCCGCGATCTCGGCCTGAAAGGGAGCAGCATCCTTGCCGTCTCTGCCAAAGGCGAGATGGCCATCGCGCAGAACCAGAGCTTCTTCTTTTCGAATGCGGGTGTGGGAACGCTGGCCAGGGTCCCGCTCTCGGGGGGAGCGCCGCGCCAATTGTCCGACGCCGTCGGCGCCGCCGACTGGGATCCCAGCGGGGCCGATCTCGCCGCTGTGCGCATCGTCGAGGGCCGCGTCCGTCTGGACTTTCCTCTGGGCACCATGCTGCACGAGACCGAAGGATGGTTCGGCGAACCTCGCTTCTCTCCCGACGGCAGCCTCATCGCCTACTTGAATCATCCCATTCGCTGGGACAGCTTCGGCTCGGTCGGGGTGATGGACCGTAACGGCAGGTCCCGGACTCTGACGGGAGGGTTTCCCGATATTCGCGGGCTCGCGTGGAATCCCTCGGGAAAGGAAATCTGGTTCTCCGAGTCGCACAATCTCTGGGCGGTCACGCTCGATGGTCATCAACGCCTGGTGTGGTCGAGCGCCGGCCCTCTCCGGCTGTCCGACATCTCTCACGACGGCCGCGTGCTCCTGGTGCGTGAAAACCGCCGCCGCGGCATTGCCGGTTTGTTCCCCGGACGCACCGGCGAGACCGATTTGAGCTGGCAGGACTGGTCGTTGCTCACCCGCATCTCGCCCGACGGCAAATGGATCTACTTTAGCGAGGAGGGCGACGGCGGGGGAACCAAATACTCGGCCTACATGCGCGCCACCGACGGCTCCCCTGCCATTCTTTTGGGTGAAGGCTGTCCGTTTGGGCTTTCGCCGGATGGGAAGTGGGTCGCCTCGATCATCCCCGGCCAGCCGCAGCAACTGACCCTTCTGCCAACCGGAGTTGGAGAAACGAAGAACATCTCTCTGCCCGGCTTCGACTACGACCTCGCTTTTTGGATGACGGACGGCCAGAAACTGTTGATCCAGGGCCGTGAACCCGGCAAGGGTACCCGCGTGTATCTCCAGAACGTGGACGGCGGACCGCTAAAACCTGTCGCACCGGAAGGCATCGGGATCCGTAGTTTCGCCGATCCCCTCGGCCTGAATGCGCGCAAGGGAGACACCGTAACCCGTTACCCCTACGACGGTGGTCCTCCCGAGACACGGAAAGCCGTGATTCCGCCCCTCATTTATCCGCAGAGCCTTCAGACCGGCCGCTTCGTGATTGGCGCCCTCGAGAATACCGTTCCACTGAAGCTGTACCGCTTCGACACCGTTACTGGCCAGAAGCAGCCCTGGAAGGAATTTGTTCCCACCGATCGGGCCGGAGTCTTCTTTATCCTGCCCTACGACATCACTCCCGACGGCCGTTACTACGCCTACTCGTACGTCCGCGACCTGTCGGATCTGTACCTGGTGGAAGGACTGAAATAATCCTAACGACTGCAGGGATTTGAGGGTGTCCCGTCCTTGTGGCGCCTTTCGAGCGACAGGGCGGGTGTCCTCATCCACAAACTCCGTCAGACAGTGTGGGGACAGGCGACCCGGCCCGGTGTCCGGCCGCGAAGCGGCGACTCAATTTACTTGTGCGCGGCGTACTGATCCGCACTCATCAGATGCAGAGACACGTAAGGCTCATCGCCAATCACCCAGCTGTCATGCCCAGGCTCGATGTAGAACACATCTCCTGCCTTCATTTCGATTACTCGCCCATCGTCCATGGCCGCCGTGGCTCGCCCTGACAGAACAATACCCACGTGTTCCACGTCGCAGCTCTTCTTCCCCAGCGATCGGCCGACGTGTTCCGACCACCTCCACCCCGGCTCGTAGCTGGCCCGCCCGATTGTCATCCCGCCAAGGCGCACCAGTTCAAACTTACCCTTCTCGAAATGCCGGACTTCGTCGGGCTTCTCAAACCTCTTCAGAATGACCTCGTGCACGTCAGCCTCCCCTACCCGCCTGACAAGATGAGGCAGGCGTTTTGCCCGTTGCGTTTTTTTCGAAGAAAAACGGTCTCCGGTAGAACAAACAATGAAGGTCGGGCGTCCCCGCGTGTCGCTGCGCGAGGGAATCTACCTCGGGTGTTGAAGCGCTGGCACCACCAGGGTCGTGCCCTCCCGACCTAGCCTCGTCCCCCAGCCCGGCGCGGGTGATAACATGTCGCCGGGCGTTATGCCACTGGCCACCGGCACCAAACTCGGCCCCTATGAAATCCTCTCGCCTCTCGGTGCGGGAGGCATGGGAGAGGTTTACCGTGCCCGCGACACTCGCCTCGACCGCACGGTGGCCATCAAAGTTCTGCCGCAGCATGTTTCTTCCGATGCCGACCTGAAGCAGCGCTTCGAGCGTGAGGCCCGCACCATCTCCTGCCTGCAACACCCGCACATCTGCACGCTGCACGATATCGGGCACCAGGACGGCGTCGATTTCCTGGTGATGGAATACCTCGAGGGAGAAACACTGGCCGCGCGCCTCACCCGGGGTCCGCTTCCCACCGACCAGGTGTTGCAGACCGGCATCGAGATCGCTGACGCCCTCGACAAGGCTCATCGCCAAGGAATTGTGCACCGCGATCTGAAGCCCGCCAATATCATGCTCACCAAGTCCGGGGCCAAACTGATGGACTTCGGCCTTGCCAAAGCCGTCAATCCGTTCGGCGCAAAGGGCACCGACTCCACCCTGACCCCTTCCACACCGACCATGAACATGTCGGTGCTTACCTCGCCCGCCGGTCCTTTAACACAGCAGGGCATGGTGGTCGGCACCTTTCAATACATGGCGCCCGAGGTGCTGCAAGGCCAGCCCGCCGACGCGCGCAGCGACATCTTCAGCTTCGGCTGCGTGCTGTACGAAATGATCACAGGCCGCCGCGCCTTCGACGGCAAAAGCCAGCTCAGCGTGCTGGCCGCGATTCTCGACAAAGAACCGGAACCGGTGACCGCGTTGCGGCCGGCTACCCCTGCCGCGCTCGACTACGTCATCAAGAACTGCCTGCAGAAAAATCCTGAAGACCGCTTCCAGACCGCCCACGACGTAAAGCTGCAGCTGAAGTGGCTTGCCGAGAGCAAAACTGCTTCTTCGTCCGCGATTCCGCCCGGCGCTCCCCATTCTTCAGCCAAGCGGACGCTGGGCTGGATTGCGATCGGTCTCGCCATTGCTCTCGTGGCCTCTCTCGCCGGTTATTTCCTGCACCCGCGTACGCAAGCTCCGGTGATCCGCGCTTCCATCGCCGGCCCGGAAAAAGCACCCTTGCGCCTGACCGGCGATTTCGCTGGTCCACCTGTGATCTCGCCTGACGGCTCGACCATCGCCTTCACCGCCACGGCTTCCGACGGCGGAGCTGCCCTGTGGGTGCGTCCCCTGGACAAGCTCGATGCCCGAATGCTGCCCGGCACCCAGGACGCCAAGTTTCCTTTCTGGAGCCCCGACAGCCGCAACCTCGCCTTCTTCGCCGAAGGCAAACTCAAGACCGTGGACCTGTCCGGCGGACTTCCCGCCATCGTGTGCGACGCCCAGCAGGGGCGCGGCGGAACCTGGAGCACCGACGGCACCATTCTCTTGACTTCTGACACGCAGCAGCCCATATTCCGCGTCAATTCTGCCGGGGGCACGCCCGTCCAGGTCACCCACGTCGACACAAAATTGCACACCTCGCATCGCTGGCCGTTCTTCCTGCCCGACGGCAGACACTTCCTCTACCTCGCCGTTACTCACGATCTCAGCCACCCGCAGAACAATGGCGTGTATTACGCTTCGCTTGACGGCAAGCAGAACGACCTGGTTTTTCGCTCCCTCGCCAACGCCGTCTATGCCGACGGCTATCTCTTGTTCGGACGGGGTCCGCAATTGATGGCGCAGGTCTTCGATTCCTCGACCGGCAAGCTTTCCGGGGAGGCGCAGGTTCTCGCCAATGGCATCGCCAATGACCTCAGCACCTGGCACGTCGACGTCTCCGCCTCCAATACCGGCACGCTGGTCGTAGCCAATGGCGGCAACTCCGACTGGCAGCTGGTA
>Ga0126383_10002377_pt1 | contig 12131 bp, 13 predicted proteins | sample PanSoiMetPlot_35_FD_96882 | JGI IMG/M metagenome (GOLD analysis project Ga0126383, IMG submission 96882) | Tropical forest soil microbial communities from Panama - MetaG Plot_35 | ecosystem: Environmental > Terrestrial > Soil > Tropical forest > Bulk soil | place: Panama | collected 2016-02-17
ACGATCCGGAGCCGGCGCATGACAACGTCGTGATAATCTTCGCGACCCCATGCATAACGTGAAATCCAGCCACGCTCCGGGGTGTTGACTCGAATCGAGCACGGCTCGGCAGTGTTGTAATTCACTGCGCAAACCACCACACTTCTCACCCAGGGTACAGCTCTCGGCAGGGCAGCACGCCTTAGCTGGCCAGATTCGTCGCGGGTTTGGAGGTACTGCATCTCACCTCCATACCCACGCGCGATCCACTCAGAAAAATAATCCAGCTCGCGCGAATCGTGAACCCCGGCCACCCCCGCCAGCTCGAAGCCAGCGCTCTGCGCGGCCCGTCGCACAATTTCGGACATTGAGGCGAGTCTCGACAAGCTTCCATTATTATGAAGCGAAAAAAGCAAATAGATGGTGCTTGCGAATCACAGAGACCAGAGTAGGACCAAGGACTAGATCCCCAGTTTCTTTACCTCTTCGTTGTAGTACTTCCGGTAAAGGATATCCCACTCCTGGCTGCCTTCCAGAATGGTACGCTTTTGCCTTTCAATCTTCTGCCGGGCGGCAGCGTCGATCTTGGCTTCCTGGTTTAATACCTCTTCCATCAGGCGCCTAATCTCTAGGCGGATCGAGTTTCGATCTTCGACGAAGTCGACTTCACTCATCTCGGCCAATGCGTCGGCCACCACGTGCGCGACCCTGTTGACTTTGTCTCGGCTGAGCCTCACAGCACCGCCTTATACTTTCGCACCAGTTCACCTTTCACCTTTTTGAACATCTCCTGATAATTGGCTCCGGTCTTGCGCATCTCGTCGGAGTACGCGTCGAGAATGACCCGCACCTCATCATTGATGCGGTCTTCCAGAGAAAACTCCTCCAGCATGGCAGCGTGCACCCGCTCGGTGACCGCAGCCTGATTCTTGGTATCGATGAACTCTCCGGTGATAAGTTTCTTTGTGATTTCGCGGGCCAGGTAACCCACAAATTCTTTGGAAAGAAGCATAGAAATCGTTCGATCGTCGGTGCGAAATTCGAGTGTAGCACAGCGTCCACTCTGCGCTCAGGGCCTTCGCCTGGCGGGTAGTGGCTTGGCCTCGAAAAGGCATACAATGTGTCGCGTAGACTTCTCATGTGTCCCACAACTGACGATTTGACGAGCTTAAAAGACGACATGATCGCCTTTATCGAAGGCCATGGCATGCGCCGCTTCCACGGTTTCGTGAACTACGAGGAAGTGCAGTGCATCGCCTGGGAAGACAACGACGATCCCGATGGGTGGAAAAAATTCGTCGAGCTGGCCCGAGAATCTGGCGCACCTTTTCTGACGATGCATTCCTGGATCCTCGATCGTGATGACCTCGACTCACTGATGAATCGCCTGGCGAACGCACAGTTCAGCAATGACGACGATCTGGAGGAAGCGCGTTGGCTGCGCGCCTACATCGACAAAACGGGTTTTTTGCAACTCGGATGGCCCTTTCAAGGTTCTGTCATGCTCTATGAAATCGGCACTGACTGGTACGATCGTTATCAGCGTCTGCTGGAGTTGTCAGACGATTTTGGCAGCATTCCAATCGATGAGCCTGATCAGGATGAAGAGCGGTAATCCGCCAGGTAGCCCCTGGCGCTTAGCAACCGGCTTTCCCCGCGCTTGCCGGACCCAGGCGACCGCGACATGAAATGGATTGGCAAACGTCTTGATCGTGCCCGGGCCGATCTTCTCGCCGAATCGCTGGCCGCAAACTCTTCCTTCGTTGGGCGTGTCGATATGGCCGGCTTCATCGCCCGCTTGCTTCTCATCCGCGGCATTTCCGAAGCTGAGTCGGCGCGGCGTTTCCTGGCGCCTTCGCTTTCCGACTTGCATTCCCCCTACAAGATGACAGGAATGAGCACAGCGGTGGAACGCCTGGAGCGCGCCATCGCTGGCAAGGAGAAGGTGCTCATCTATGGCGATTACGACGTGGATGGCACTACGGCCATTGTCGTCCTCAAGACCGCCATCGAGTTGTGTGGGGGTTCGGTGGATTTCTACGTGCCGCACCGAATCCGCGACGGCTACGGAATGAAGGACGAGGTCATCGAACAGGCGGCGGGGAAAGGTGTGCGTCTAATTATCAGTGTTGATTCTGGTATCCGTGCCTTTGACGCTGCCGCTACCGCCAAGCGCCTGGGCATCGACCTCGTCGTCACCGACCACCACCTGCCCGGGCATGATGGTGTGCCGAACGCCTTGGTGGTCCTGAATCCCAATCAGCCCGGTTGTCAGTATCCCTGTAAGGTGCTTTCGGGATGTGCGGTGGCATTCAAATTGGCCCAGGCTTTGATGGAGAAGTTGCTCAACCGTCCCGATCAATCGCGCTTATTGACTTCGTTTATGAAAGTGGTCGCGATCGCCACCATCGCCGATGCCGTGCCTTTGCTGGATGAAAATCGAGTATTCACCAAGCTAGGACTGGAAGCCCTGCGGGCGCCGGCGAATCCCGGCTTGAAAGCCTTGCTCGAAGTGGCAGAGCTGACTTCTGCTCGGGCGCTCAATTCAGGTGAGGTCGCTTTCCGCATTGCTCCACGTTTGAATGCTGCCGGTCGCATGGATGTAGCTCACGATGTCGTGGAGCTGTTCAGCGTCAAGGATGCCGGCCGCGCACGTGAGATTGCGAAGCGCCTGGATCAGCTCAACGGCGAGCGTCAGGCAGAGGAACGCCGTATTCTCGAGGAACTCGAGTTACGGATTAAAGAGGAACCTGCGCTGCGAGAGGCATCCTGCATCGTCGTCGATGGCGAGGCGTGGCATCGTGGCGTAATTGGAATTACCGCAACTCGAATAGTGGAGCGTTATGGAAAGCCGACGCTGGTCATCACGCGAGAAGGGGAACAAGCGCACGGTTCTGGACGATCCATACGAGCGTTCCATTTGCTGGAAGCTCTTGAATCGTGCGCAACTCTTTTCGACCACTATGGCGGGCACGCGCACGCCGTTGGCTTTGCTCTTCCTGCAACTCGGGTTCCCGAATTACGCGCACAGCTGGACGCGTTCGCTCGCAACCGGCTTTCACCCTTGGATCTTGAGCCAGTTCTTGAATTCGACGGGGAGATTGCCCTTGACCAGGTCACACCCGAATTGTTCCAAGCTCTGCGTCTGCTTGAGCCGTTCGGCATGGAAAATCCGCAACCCGTGTTTGCCGCCCGCGCCATTCGTTTGCTGCACCCGCCGCGCATCGTGCGAGAGAAGCACCTGAAGCTAAAGTTGAGTTCAGTCGAGAGCCGCGACCGAAGTGTTGGCAGGTTCAACTGGCGTCATAGCGTTACCTACGATGCCACCGGTTGGCGGATGGCCGACCGCGCCGCCTCCGAACAGCTTCTCCCGGGGGACGTCCTCGACATTGCTTTCACTGTCGGTCAGAACGACCATCCTGATTTTGGCGGTCTTGAACTCACACTTTGTGATTTCACAAAGAGTAACGCCCCGGCCGTTTTCTCATCAGCGGAACGCGTTCCAGTGTCGGACGATTCTGAAGGTTGATGTCGGAAGGCTGATCTGTGGCTGCTGGTGGCCGCCGATGACCTGTGGCAAATAGGAAGGGACGCAGGCTTATGCGTCCCTCGCCGGGCGCCGGTCTCGACAGTGTTAGAATTTGCCGCTCGAAGGAGAATTTCATGCGTCGTGTTGAGATCTTAGTTGCCATTGTTCTCGGTTGCTGCCTCTCGCTGTGGCCTCAGGCGAAGCTTTCGGTGCATTGGGAGGAGCTGACGGCCGCCGATTTTCGCGATGCCGTCCGCCAGTCTCAGGCGACATGCCTACTTCCTTTCGGCATTCTTGAAAAGCACGGACCCCACTTGCCCCTCGGCACAGATTTGCTGGATGTTCGCCACGCAAGCTTAGCAGCCGCCCAGAAGGAGTACGCGGTAGTCTTTCCCGAGTACTATTTCGGGCAGATCTTCGAGGCGCGACACGAGCCCGGCACCGTAGCTTACAGCCCTCATATTCAACTGGAGTTGCTGCAAGAAACTACTGATGAGATGGCGCGCAATGGCTGCAAGAAAATCATCATCGTCAACGGGCACGGGGGAAATGAGAGCTTGTTGCCATACTTCGCGCAAACCCAGCTGGCGCGGCCTCACGACTACGTCCTTTACGTGTTGCCCATTGTCGAAATGCCTCCCGGTGGTCCCGCTAAAAAGAGTACCGGGCCCGATATGCACGCCGGCGAAGGCGAAACTTCCAGCATGTTGATCTCGCGCCCCGATCTGGTGCACCTGGATCGCGCCAACCAGGAGTCCGGCGCCGACCAGGCCCGCTTACATCTTCCGGCTGACCTGTACACGGCTATTTGGTGGTACGCCCGGTTCCCTGAGCACTATTCGGGAAACGGATCGGTGGCCACGAAAGAACTGGGCGAGTACCGCATGAATGCCTGGATCGACAGCATCGTTCGCAGCATCCGGGCGGTGAAGGCTGATCAAACCAGCATGCAACTGCAAAACGAATTCTATGAAAAATCGCAGCACCCGCTCGATACCAGGCAATGAGGTGCCGCTCGGCAAGTGTCAGGATGCTTAAGCCGCGTCCGATGCGCGATTGGTTTCCTCTTCGCGAGGAGTGATTGAGCTGGCGAGGGCGAATCTGGCGATTTCATCCTTTCGCATGAACACTACTCCCGGCCTGCGCTGGGCGTAGATGAGGAATTCTTCCAACACCTTGGCGCGCGCTGGGCGGCCCGCGATCCTATCATGTGCGCTGATGGACATCATGCGGCGACGACTTTCCGATTCGGTGTAGAGCATCTCGAACTCATTCTTCAGATCGGCTGCGTACTGCTCGCTGCTGTAATTGCGAAGCTCGTAGGCCAGCAGATCATTCAGTTCTAAGGTATAGGGGACAACCACGAACGGTTTGCCGCGAATCGGCAGAATGGAAGGCTCATCGCGGCTGACATCATCCACGTGGTACACAAATCCGAGGTCTTGAAGGATCTCTAGAGTCTGTGGGGTGCTCCGGCGCCAGAATCCATTGAAGCCGACCGGGCGAACTTCCGTCGCACGCACGATGCTGTCAATATTTGCTTCGTACGAAGCGCGTTCTTCGTCGGCTGTTACCGCGTATTGCGAAGCCCAAGTTTGCGCATGAGCCGCCGCCTCGTGGCCACGTTCGACGATCTCTTTGGCGAGTTGCGGATTTCTTTCCACCGCGCTGCCGGCCATATGGCAACTCACATGTACGCGACGGCGGTGAAAGATTTCAAGAAGACGAGGGATACCCTCCTTGAACCCGTAGTCGTACCATTTCGTAAGGGGCAGATCGGGATATCTGGTATCAAAACCAGGAATTGGTGCGGTCATGCCGGCGCTGGATTGTGCCCCTGCCTCAAACTGCAAAGAAACCGATATAACTAATTTGGCGCCATCCGGCCAGAATTCACGCGATCCTCTCCAAATGCGAGGCCCGGGCAGTGCTTTGCCTAACCTTTCCAAATAACGGCTCGCAGCCCCGGCTGAAAACCGGGCTTCGAGTGCACTCTGCCTCATAAGAGGTGGCTCCCCGGCTAGAACTGCCTTGTTTTCAACGAGGTTCGGCTATCAGCCTTGCCCCAAAACAACCTGAGATGCAGGTTTGTGAGTTGCTGCTGTTTCCGAAGTTGTGCCTCCCTGAAATTTTCCGGCCCGGCGTGATGGGGGAATAGTTTGGTGCACAGGCGACCGGTTAGTTAGCAGGTGATGGCGACGCCGGTTACCCTCGATTTAAACTTTGCCGGAGTGACCAAGGTGAACGGGCGGCCATCGCTTCTGACCGGTATCTTGCGGCAGCTATGCCCGCGATGCCGTTGCGGAAGTATCTTCCAACGGTCCATTCTACGCGGGCTGCCCAAGATGGCAACCGAGTGTTCTGTTTGCGGGCTGAAGTTCGAGCGCGAAGAAGGATATTTCTTGGGCGCCATGTATATCAGTTACGGCTTGGCTCTGCTTACCATAGCGCTACTGGCAGCGATCTTGTGGGCGTTCGACCGCCGCCTCTTCCCGGATATTTTTTGGGCGGTAGTCCTTTTCCTGCCCTGCGCCCCGATCCTCACCTTATTCGCTCGGGTGTTATGGATTTACTTGGACCAGGCCATCGATCCAGAGCGCCGAGCATGAGCCCGCTCCGCCATCGTCTGTTTCGCCTGAGTGAGGTAGCTGCGCAACTTGTGCCTGGCTCGAAACAGAGTGTTCTTGGCGGTCTCTTCGCTGGTGTTCAACATCTCCCCGATGGTCCGCAATTTCAACCCCGCGAAGTGCTTCAGTTGAAATACAACTCGCTCACGGGCCGACAGCCTCTTTAAGGCGATTCGGATATGTCTGCCTAGCTCCTGGCGCAGTACGTGGCGCTCTGGATCGCCGGCGCTGTGAGCGTCTGCTAGATGTTCGAACAGGTCGAATTCCCCTCCGTCGGGGGTCGTGATAACCGCCGCCGTCTCCCGCAGCGAGCGCCGCTTGCGCAGCCAATCCATGCACAGATTGGTCACAATCCGATGCATCCAGGTGTAGAAGGAAGACTCGGAACGCAATTTGCCAATGTTCCTGTATGCCCTCAGAAAAGCCTCTTGATAGATATCCTGCGCGTCCTGTTCCGAGTCGGTAAACCGAAGGGCGAGTCGAAGGATCGCCCTATCATATCTGCGAACCAAAACATCGAAGGCCGCGGTCGAGCCACCTTGCGCATGGCGGATAAGCACAGCTTCCTCGATTCGGGTAACCGACGTGGAAGCACAATACAACTGGCGATGCGGAATGGTTGCCGACCGTGACATTCGTTCGCCTGCTAAGAAACAAGCTGTAAACTATCCAGAATCTCGTTAAGGTATGTCATCAAGTTGTCATGGAGCTGTAAAAACGTGTTTGCAAGGACATAGCCGGGTTTCCCGTATAATCGTCAAAACTGCATGGCCGCCGGTCTGGAACAAATCGTATCTCGCGTGCGCAGGCGTGTCTCTGAGGCGCGTTCCCAAGCGGACATGCGCGTTCTCGAGCAGCGGGCACAAAAGCACAGACTCCGCGAATTCCGCCGGACACTCCAAGCCAAAGCCAAGGACGGAGTGGCTGTGATTGCCGAATTGAAGAAAGCCTCGCCCTCGCGAGGGCTGATTCGGGCCGATTTCGATGCCGGTAAGCTGGCGAGAGAGATGTCCGAGTCCGGTGCGGCCGCCTTGTCAGTTCTGACTGAAGAGGAATTCTTCCAGGGATCGCTCGAAAACTTGAGCATCGCTTCGGCGTCAAGCCAACTCCCTTGCTTGCGCAAAGATTTCGTTATCGATGAGTTTCAGCTTATCGAAGCGCGCGCCTATGGTGCCGATGCCGTGTTGCTGATCGTGGCGGCGCTGTCGCCGGCTGAACTGACCAAACTGGTACGCTTAAGCAAGGAAGTCAGCCTGGATGTACTTTGCGAGGTTCACGATGAGAAGGAGTTGACGCGGGCCTTGGATGCGGGAATCGATTTGATTGGCGTGAATAGTCGTGATCTTCGCACCTTTCTGGTCGATCTCAATACAGCTTTGCGCCTGGGTCACTTGATTCCTAAACATGTAATCAGCGTCGCAGAAAGCGGCATTGATTCCGGGCAGGACATCATGCGACTGCGGGGCGCCGGATATCAAGCTTTTCTGATCGGGGAAGCGTTGATGAAGGCAGAAAGACCCGGAGAAGCGTTGCGGCTGCTCCTCGCCGAAGCAGAAACAACCGTTCGAAGCTTCTAGTTTTCCGGTTGTTTCGATTTTCCCTCCCCCGTTTTGAGATGCCGACGAGGGAGGCGTTGCTGTCAGTCGCTGGCAGCAGTTCTGACAGGCCACTTCCCCTCGCGAGTCCTGTTCGGGCCGCGAGCAGGTCGAAAAAGACCGGGAGTAAAACCCAGAGACTCGAAATGTCCTTATGACTTGGATCAAAATATGCGGGATCACGAGTCTTGAAGATGCACGGCTAGCCGCCGATGCCGGCGCCGATGCGCTCGGATTCGTTTTTTATGCCCGAAGTCCCCGCCGGGTAAATGTTCGAACTGTCAGCGAAATTATTCGTGGATTAGCTTCGGACCTGGAAACTGTAGGCGTATTCGTCGATGAAAAGCTGAATACGATGATCGATGTCGCGAAGACATCGGGTCTGAAAGCAATCCAGTGGCATCAGACCGACCTGGGCAAGCCACATACACCAGGCGCCAACCAGCAGGGCAGTTTGACGGGCTACCGCCTGGGAACTTTAAAAATGTACTACGCCCTCCGTGCGCAGGGCCTTACCTGGGAGGTATCCGAGTTCCCCCTGCCTCTCCCCACGATTTTCCTGGACTCGGGTACAGCCAAACACCCGGGCGGAACGGGTAAGACTTTCGATTGGTCCGAGGCTGCCCCCCTGGTTGCAAACATGAGTAAGGACGTTCGCGTGGTTGTAGCCGGAGGCTTGAACGCGGAAAATGTCGCGACGGCTATTCGCCGGTTGCATCCTTGGGGAGTCGATGTGTGCTCCGGTGTCGAAGCGAAGCATGGAAAGAAAGATCCCGCTAAGCTCCGCGCCTTCATCCAGGCAGTTCGTGAAGCGGACAAGGTGGCATAGTCATGGCAACCCCATCCATTAGCAAACAAACGGTTAGATCCAGTGCGAGCGAGAGTGTCCGCGGGCGCTTCGGGACATATGGCGGCCGGTATGTGCCTGAGACCCTTATGGCAGCGCTCGAGGAACTCGATCGTGCCTACGAGAAAGCTCGATGCGACCGCAAATTTCAGCGGCGACTCGAATACCTCTACCACCACTATGCCGGTCGGCCGACTCCATTGTTCTTCGCGCAGCGCCTGACAAAGAAATTGGGCGGAGCAAAAATTTATCTCAAACGCGAAGACCTTCTCCACACCGGCGCACACAAGATAAACAACTGTTTGGGGCAGGCGCTGCTGGTTGAGCGCATGGGAAAGCAGCGCGTCATCGCCGAAACCGGCGCCGGACAACATGGAGTGGCCACTGCCACCGTATGTGCCCTGTTCGGCTTTGAGTGCGTTGTGTACATGGGAGCCGAGGACATGCGACGACAGGAGCTAAATGTCTTTCGCATGCGCTTACTTGGCGCCGAGGTGCGCGGTGTAGATTCCGGCTCCCGCACACTCAAAGACGCCATCAACGAGGCTATGCGCGATTGGGTCACGAATGTGCGCACCACCCATTACCTGCTGGGCAGCGTGCTAGGCGCACATCCCTACCCCATGATGGTTCGCGACTTTCATGCGGTGATCGGAAGGGAAACCCGCGGGCAAATTCTAAAAGCAGAGGGCAAGCTGCCGGCTGTGATCATCGCCTGTGTGGGCGGCGGCTCCAATGCAATCGGCATCTTTCATCGCTTTCTGAAGGATAAGTCGGTTCGCCTGATCGGTGTCGAAGCTGGAGGCCGCGGCGAGCGACTGGGTGAGCACGCCGCCCGATTTCGCGGCGGCCGTCCCGGCGTTCTGCAAGGAACTTTCTCCTATGTGCTGCAGGATGAAGCCGGTCAGATTGCGAACACACATTCGGTTTCCGCCGGCCTCGACTATCCATCCATAGGGCCTGAGCATGCTTGGTTAAAAGATACTGGGCGCGCCGAATACGTATCCGCCTCCGACACCGAAGCGCTTAGCGCGTGTCGCCTGCTGGCAGAAACCGAGGGAATCATCCCTGCTCTGGAATCTGCGCACGCGCTTGCCGAATGCATCAAAGCCGCGCCCCGGATGAAGAAATCGCAGATTATGGTTGTCAACGTCTCCGGGCGCGGGGATAAGGATATCGGTATCTTGCGGGAGAATCTTAATCTGGATGGATAGGTCTGGTAATTCCATGGCTTAGTAATTCCATAATGCAGGCGCGCTTTGCCAACTAGCGCCTTCTAAAATTACAAAATTAGCGAATTCGAGAACCCAAAATTCCATGCCTTTGTCCTTTGCCATCCATCCTACTCTGATCGCCTACCTGACCTGCGGGGATCCTGACCTCGGAACTACGCGTGAGATCATCCTTGCTGCCATCGATGCCGGTGCAGGAATTATCGAGCTGGGGGTGCCATTCAGCGATCCCCTCGCCGACGGCCCAGTTATCCAGCGTGCCAGTGAGCGCGCTCTCCGACAGGGCACGACGCTTGAGAAAGTTTTCGAACTTGCCGGCGAAATTCGTAGCCGCTCGCAAGTGGGCCTGATCATTTTTTCCTATCTCAACCCGATTCTGCAGATGGGCTTGCGGCGGTTTTGTGGCTGGGCCGAGCAAACCGGACTGGATGGTGCGCTCATTACCGACTTGCCGGTCGAAGAAGCCGACGATTACGTGCGCGAGATGAGAATGCGCCGCTTGGCGGCAGTTTTTCTCGCTGCCCCGACAAGTACCGATCACCGTCTGGAAAAGATTGCCAAGTCGTCCTCGGGTTTCATATATGCTGTATCCCGCACCGGCGTCACCGGCGTTCGGCAGCAGTTGCCGGAAGATGCCCGAAAGTTGGTAGCGCGGCTGCAAAGGATTTCCCAACTGCCAGTCGCTGTGGGTTTTGGGATCTCAACTTCTGAACAGTTTCGAGCGGTGGGTGAATTCGCTGCCGGCGCGGTGGTAGGCAGCGCAATGGTACAGGTCATTGAGCGAAATCCTGGCCACGAGCCGGAAGCCGTAACAGAATTCGTGAAGAATCTATTGGCGGTTAGTCGTCCGTCGTCAGCTACGATTGCGTGAGCGCAAGTGTTCCGACGTCGCTGACGACTGTAGACTGGCGGCTGATGACTTTATGGATATTTCCGATTGGCGCAAGAAAATCGATCAGATCGACGAGCAATTGGTCGAGTTGTTGAGCGCCCGTGCTCGGGCCGCGCACCAGATCGGCCACCTGAAGCGTGATGCGGGAATGCCCATCTACGAGCCAGATCGGGAGCAGGCGGTGCTTACCCATATCGCAGAAGCCAATAGAGGTCCACTCTCGAGTCGTGAGCTGGCAAGCATTTATGAGCGAATCATGGATATCATGCGGCTGATTCAGCAGGAAGAGATCGCGCCGGAAACACTTGCCGACCAAGATTCCGCTCTACCTGCGGGGACCGAGATTGATCCGGAGGTCAGCGATTAACCAAGCAGTACTTAGGACTCATTGGCGGTTAGCGAAAACCACGCGGGCAAAGGGCAGGCGATGAGCGATAAACGACCAACGACCAACGACTAGCCATGATTGTCGCAATGCAGGAAAACGCCACCGATCAGCAGATCGAACAGGTAATTGAACACCTGGTGAGGATGGGTTTCTCCGTACACCGCACCACCGGCGTGCGCCAAACGATCTTGGCAGCAGTGGGTGCGCGTGTGGACTTCGACACGCGTACGTTCGAGGTGCTCCCGGGGGTGCAGGAAGTCCATCGCATCAGTTCGCCCTACAAACTGGTAGGCAGAAGCTTTCACCCGGAAGGAACGGTCATTTGTTTCCCGAATGGCCTTACCATCGGAGGACAAGAAGTGATCACGATGGCCGGGCCATGCTCGGTCGAATCGCGGGAGCAACTCTTTACGGTTGCCGAACAGGTTGCCCGGGCCGGAGCACGTGTGTTACGTGGCGGCGCCTTCAAACCGCGCAGCTCGCCCTACGCGTTCCAGGGCTTGGGCCTGGAAGCCCTCCAACTGTTACGCCAGGCGGGCGACAAATTTGGCATGCTAGTCATCAGCGAGGTAATGGAGATCTCGCAGATCGCAATGATGTTGCCCTACATCGACATCTTTCAGGTAGGTGCCCGCAACATGCAGAACTTTAATTTGCTCCGCGAACTGGGGAAGGTGAAGAAACCGGTTCTGCTGAAACGGGGCATCGCGGCCACTCTCGAGGAATTATTGCTCTCGGGCGAGTACATCATGGCGGGCGGAAATTACCAAGTAATCCTATGCGAACGCGGCATTCGCACCTTTGAAACCTATACGCGAAACACGATGGATATCTCGGCTATTCCTATCGTGAAGAAATTGTCGCATCTCCCCATGACTGCCGATCCATCGCACGGAACCGGTCGGCGCGACAAGGTTGCCCCCATGGCTCGAGCCTCCCTCGCCGCCGGGGCGGATGCTCTGTTGATCGAAGTCCATCACGACCCCGATAAGGCGCTCTCTGACGGCGCACAATCGCTGTTCCCAGATCAGTTCTCTCAACT
>Ga0126383_10002379_pt1 | contig 12126 bp, 13 predicted proteins | sample PanSoiMetPlot_35_FD_96882 | JGI IMG/M metagenome (GOLD analysis project Ga0126383, IMG submission 96882) | Tropical forest soil microbial communities from Panama - MetaG Plot_35 | ecosystem: Environmental > Terrestrial > Soil > Tropical forest > Bulk soil | place: Panama | collected 2016-02-17
AGTTCATCAACGAGCAGGGCGCGACAAAGCCTTTTTTTCTGTATCTGACCTTCAATGCACCACACACGCCGTACCAGGCACCGCAGGAATACCTCGACAAATACAAGAACATCGCCGACCCGGCTCGGCGTGCCTACGCGGGATCGATCATCGCGATGGACGACCAGATTGGCCGCCTTGTCGATGCGCTCGACAAAAGGAAGATGCGTGACAATACGCTCATCGTGTTCATGAGCGACAACGGCGGCACGCGCAATCCCATGTTCTCAGGCGCGATTGCCGACGTGTCCAAACTCAAAATCCCCTGCGACAACGGCCCATACCGGGAAGGTAAAGGCGAGCTCTACGAAGGCGGCACGCGCGTGGTTGCGTTCGCCAACTGGCCAGGTCACATCCCTGCAGGCGCCACCGTGAAGGAGATGATTCATGTCGTTGACATGTATCCAACACTGGCCGGGCTAGCCGGCGCCTCGACCGCCAAATGCAAGCCGCTCGATGGCCTAGATGTTTGGGGCACGATTAGCGATGGCAAAGCGTCTCCGCGCACCGAGGTTGTGTACAACATCGAACCCTTCCGCGCCGCCGTCCGGCAAGGCGACTGGAAGCTGGTTTGGCGCACGATGCTGCCGTCGTCGGTGGAGCTCTATAACATCCCGCAGGACCCGTCCGAGAAGAACAACGTTGCAGCTGAGCATCCTGAGATCGTGGCCGCGCTGCAGAAGCGCGCGCAAGAACTGGCCGCAGCTGGAGTGAAGCCTCTGTTCATGGAGGAAGGTTTCGGACAGATCGTGCGATGGAGCCACCTGCCGCCGGCGTTCCCGGGTGAGGAACTTGAGTTCGACCAGGAGAAGTAATTGCTAACTTGAGCGAACAACATCCGATGAAGCGACGAATCAACGTCATCGTAGTTGCTGCCGCGGGATTGGCTGCCGTATTCACCGGGCATGCAGGGGAGATTGGGCACTTCAACGGCGCCGTGATGAACATTCGGGATTACGTCATGCCAGACCCGGGCTGGTACACAGCGATCTATAATTACTTCTACATGACCGACCAGCTCAATAACGCCAACGGCGACGCGATTAACTCGGTTATTATAAAACCCAGCCCCGGCCCGGCAATCAAACTGAGCGTCAATGTGGACGTGGACCTGTACGCACTCGTGCCAACACTTATCTGGGTCACCGACGTCAAACCGCTTGGCATAAAATATGGTGCCTTGATTTCGCCCTCGTTCGTGAATGCCAACCTGAATGCGGAGGTTGATGCACTGCGGGGACGCGGCGGCAGTGTTGCGGCCGGAAGTTTCGGCGTCGGCGATCTGTTTGTTCAGCCTGTCTGGCTGGGAAAGTCGCTCCCGCATTGGGATTTTGGGTTTGCGTACGGCTTCTATGCGCCGGTCGGCAAATACAACACCGGCACTGTGACATTGCCAATCGTTGGCCCGGTTAGGGTCGAAAACACTGACAATCTCAGCTACGGCTTTTGGACTCACCAATTCCAAGGTGCGGTCGCGTGGTATCCTACGACTAACAAAGCCACGGCCCTTGTGGCTGCGCTGACTTACGAAACGAACGGTAAGAAAGAGGATTTCGATCTGACACCTGGTGACAATCTCACGTTAAACTGGGGTATCAGCCAATTCTTACCGCTTAAGAAAGACATGACCCTGATGCTCGAAGTCGGTCCGGCTGGTTATGACACCTGGCAGATCACGCATGATAGCGGCAGCGCCGCGACCAACACGCTCGACCAAGTCCATGCAGCCGGCGGCCAGCTTGGTTTGAGCTACGTCCCGTGGTTACTGTCGGTCAACGTTCACGGCTTCTACGAGTATTCGGCTAAGGATCGCTTCCAAGGCGGGTCATTCGGGGTAAACGTAGCCAAGAAGTTCTGAGCTCACGGAGAAAAAGTTCAGCTATTCTAAAATGTGAACACTAGGACAATGATTGCGCTGATTGGGAGGCGTATCGAAGTTTGTCCCGTCTGCCTAATCGGCTTGTTTGCGGTTTTTGCCGGTGTTCCCGCTGGTACGTCATCTGGATCCGGTACCGAAGAGAGTCGTGGCACACCCGCCAGTGTAGCCTTTGCGCCGACCATTCCCAACAAAGCCCCTGCACCCCGCTCTCGGCCGGAAGCAATGGTCTGGATCTCCGGGGGCGAATTTTCGATGGGCGCGGCCGTGAACGGCGAAGGCAGTCATGAAATGCCGATGGCCTCGAATGACTCACAGCCAGTGCACCGCGTGTACGTGGACGGCTTCTGGATGGACGCGACGCCGGTGACGAACGCGCAGTTTGAGAAGTTCGTGAAAGCGAGGGGCTACGTCACCATTGCGGAACGCACACCAACAAAAGAGGAGTTCCCAACTGCGCCTGAGGAAAATCTTGTCGCGGGTTCGGTTGTCTTTGCACCAACGGATCACGAAGTTCCGCTCAACAATCATTATCAATGGTGGAGCTACGTAAAAGGTGCGAACTGGCGACACCCGTTTGGACCGGAAAGCGACATCAAAGGCAAGGAAAATTATCCGGTTGTGCAGATCGCGTACCCTGACGCGGAAGCTTACGCCAAATGGGCCGGGAAACGTTTGCCGACCGAAGCGGAGTTTGAATTTGCCGCGCGCGGCGGTTTGTCAGGAAAGACATATGTGTGGGGCGACGAATTTCGTCCAAGCGGAAAATGGATGGCCAACACTTGGCAGGGAAAATTTCCGGTGAAAGATGCGGGGGAGGACGGTTACGCCGGAATCTCCCCGGTGAAATCCTTTCCGCCAAATGGCTACGGTCTTTACGATATGGCCGGAAACGTGTGGGAATGGTGCGGCGATTGGTACCGCCCTGATTATTACGCGACGCTGGCCGACAAAGGCGGAGTCGCGCGCAATCCGCGGGGACCGGACTCGCCATTTGATCCGGCTGAGCCTAATGAGAAGAAGCGGGTCCATCGCGGCGGCTCGTTTCTTTGCAATGAGCAGTTTTGTTCCCGCTACATTGTGGGGACGCGCGGTAAGGGCGAAATCAATACCGGAACGAATCATCTCGGGTTTCGCTGCGTCCTATCGCCTGAGAATGCAAAATGAGTTCGCATTGAATAATGTGACTAGCGGGCTGCGTTGCTGGCGCCAGCGGTCGGCGACTCACACCGGTCCAGCCTATTCACGTAGGCCTTAAGTCCTATTTTCAATCGCCCGCGCGGAGGCCAATCTCGCTGGAGGCCAAACTATTGAACTGCCACCAGGCGCGATTGGATGGCCGCTGAGATCAGTCGGCAATCGTAGCATGCGAATCGTTCACAATTATGAGCAGCGATGATAGGAAATCGCGTCTATCCCGCAGCGCAGAACAGACGCGCAAAGAAAGTGAAGAGCAGCTCAGTTTGCTCCAAACCATCACGAGCGAACTAGCGGCGGCCACCGATCTCTCATCCGCGTTGAAAATTGTGCTTCGTCATGTCTGCGAAAAAACGGGCTGGGCACTCGGTCAAGCCTGGCTGCCGAACGAGGATGGATCCATCCTGGTTTGCGACTCCGACTGGTTTTGTGGCGAGGACGATCTTCAGGATTTTCGAGTTGCGTCTGAGGCACGTCATTTCGAGCGAGGTATCGGGCTGCCCGGTCGCGTATGGGAGTCGAAACAGCCAGCGTGGGTTGAGGACGTCGTGAACGATCCTAACTTTCCGCGATCGGCGGCGGCGCGGACGGCTAGTTTGAAAACGGGCGTCGGAATTCCGATTCTTTCGGGCAATCAGGTGATCGCGGTGCTCGAGTTTTTCATGCGCGAGTCGCGTGATCAAAATGAGCGATTGGTAAACGTGATTGCGGCAGTCGCCGCACAATTGAATCTGGTGATGGAGCAAAAACACGCCGTAAAAGAACTGTCTCGCATCAACGAAATCCTCCAGTCCATTTTGTCCAACATGGGAGACGGCGTCATTGTCGCCGATAAGTACGGCAATTTTCTCGTCTTCAATCCGGCGGCTGAGCGCATGTTCGGGAAAGGTGCAATGCAAATGCCGCCGGCCGAATGGTCGCATCATTACGGACTGTATCTGCCGGACAAGGTCACTCCCTTTCCTCACGATCAATTGCCGATGACACGCTCGATTCGTGGTGAGGAGGTCGACAACATTGAGATGTTCGTTCGACACGAGAAAGCGCCGCACGGCCTTTGGACGCGAATCACTGGTCGCCCGCTGCGCGGCACTGACGGTAATCTGTTAGGCGGAGTCATCGTTTGCCGCGACATCACTCAAATCAAAGAGGAAGAATTTTTCCGCGCCGGACAAAGTCGAGTGTTGGAAATGATCGCAGCCGACGCGACGTTAGCAGAGGTGCTTAAGAGCCTTGTTCTTCTGATGGAAGAACAGGCTGAAGGATTGCGTTGTTCGATCCTGCTTTTGCATCGGGATGGGAAACATGTCCGTCATGGCGCGGCGCCGAATCTTCCGGAAGCTTATGTTAAAGCAGTGGACGGCGCGCCCATTGGACCGCGCAATGGTTCCTGCGGAACGGCCATGTTTACGCGCAAGCCCGTGGTAGTTACAGATGTGATGAGTGATCCACTGTGGGCCGACTATCGTGGGCTGGCGCGGATTTGCAGGCTAAGTGCGTGCTGGTCGACGCCTATTGTGTCTCCTCAAGGCGAGGTGCTTGGATCGTTTGCAATGTATCGCGAAGAAAAACGAGGACCGCGTCCCGAAGAAGATCGACTAACCAATATCGCGACGCACATAGCTGGAATCGCGATCGACCGCCAGCGGCAGCACGAGATCCTACGTGAACGCGATGCGCGTATTAGTCTGGCTGCTGAGTCGGCCGACCTTGCCTTCTGGGTCTTGTATCCGGAAGGAAATGCCTGGATGAGCGATAAGGGACGTCGGATTTATGGCTTCGACTCAAACTTGCAACTGACCTGCGACTTAATCCTCTCACGGATTCATCCCGACGAACGAGCAGCAGTTAAGGCAGAGTACGACCGTGGGTGTTCCTTGCACGGAACGTTCGAGAGCGAGCACCGCCTTTTTTTGCCTTATGGTAAGACACGTTGGGTTATAATGCGCGGACGCTGTTTGCAGGACGAACACGGGAATTTGTTAGAGACAATAGGCGTCACGCTTGATGTCAGTGCACAAAAGCAGGCGGCCCTCCAGGTGCAGGTTCAACGCGAAGAAATGGCGCATCGGAACCGTGTGGCTTTAATGGGTGAAATGACTGCCTCCTTTGCGCACGAACTAAATCAACCCCTTACCGCTATCGCGAACAATGCTTCTGCCGCGCGTCGTTTTCTCGAGCGTGGCAACATGGATCCGGTGTTGCTCCCACAATTATTGCAGCAGATGGTCGCTGACAGTCAGCGGGCAGGCGAAGTGATCCGTGGAATTCGAAGTTTGGTTCGCAAGGAAACCAGTGAACAAAATCTGTTAGACCTCAATTCTGTTATTACCGATACGGTTCGCCTTGTTAGCTCGGATATCCTCAATCGTGAAAGCGTCGTCACTGCAGATTTGGATCCACACCTTCCCCAGGTGCCCGCCGCTCTTGTTCAAATCCAACAGGTGTTGCTTAACCTGATCATCAATGCGCTCGACGCAGTGGAACGACTGCCGCCGTCAGAACGCCGCATCATTATCAGTACTCGTTCAGACAAGGGAGATGTGGCCGAAGTTAGCGTCCGCGACTTTGGAATTGGGCTGCCGAAGGATCGCCCGGACAAAGTTTTCGATCACTTCTTTTCCACGAAACAAAGAGGAATGGGCATGGGGCTACCTATCGTTCGTTCGATTGTCGAAGCGCACGGAGGCACGATCACAGCGGAGAACCCGCCCGATCGCGGCGCCCGCATGGTTGTCCGTCTGCCGGCAGCTCGTGGCCACGTTCAAAAGAGCAAGGCGGCCGCATGAGCAATTCGAGCGAGGCCCAAGCAGATGAGGTCTGTTTGGTGGATGATGATGTTTCAGTCCTTCAATCGATGCATTACTTGCTCGCCTCCGAAGGATTCAAGGTCCGCCCGTTCAATAAAGCAGAAGATTTTCTGACGTACGCCAGCAAAAATCGTGTCCCTGTCGTCGTAACTGATATTTGGATGGATCAGGTAACAGGTTTGGAATTGTTGGCTCGACTTTGCGCAATTTCACCGAAGACAAAAGTGATCGTGATAACCGCGCGAGAAGATTTAGCCGCGCGCGCTACGGCCATGGCCATCGGCCCCGTCGCATTCTTCATGAAACCATTCGACGACGAAAAATTCATAGGCGCTGTTCGCGATGCGCTGAATCGGCCCTGATTTCTTACTTTTGTCCTCTTACTTCTGACTTTTCCCCGTAGGCCTAAAGTCCTATTTCGAAGCTTCGCCTGCGGCATCAATCTGAAAAACGGCATGTCTTTAATGCATGCGGGCGGGTCAACTTCATGCTGGTTGGATTCGTTCAATCCAGCTAAAACCAAGTCACGCTTATGAAAACAAAAATGACTAAATCGAACATCGTGCTTGCATTCGCCGTCGCGGCTGCCGCTCTCTTTGCGGCGGGCTGCGCCGAGATGCAATCAGCCAATACAACCTCGCTGCTTACGGCTGCTGGCTTTCGCGCGCGCACGCCGCAAACGCCGACGCAACAGCAAATCTATGCGGCGCTCCCGCCTTACACAGTCGAACGAGCGACCGTGAAAGGAAAAGGAGTTTTTTACGTTTACAAAGACGAGAAAGCAGGCGTTGCCTACGTCGGCCGCGAGCAGGAGTATCAACGCTACCAGCAGCTGGCTATTCAGCAGCAGATTGCCCAGGACTATTACATGGCGGCGGAAATGGACCGAGCAGCCGCCTGGCAGTGGTATGGAGCATGGGGCCCACGGGCGTTCTGGTGGTAAACGGTCCATCGCACAGAACCCACCGATTCCAATTTAATCAAAGACAGAGGTAGCTCGCGTATGGAAAGAAAAATTATCATCGCGGCGCTTGTCGTCGCTAGTCTTGCCATTTCAGCGGCAAACTCCGTTGCGCACGCGAAGAAGCCCAACATCCTGATCATATGGGGCGATGACATCGGCTGGTATAACCCAAGCTGTTACCACCATGGCGTCATGGGCTACCAGACGCCGAACATCGATCGAATTGCCAAGGAAGGTGCGCTCTTCACTGACTGGTATGGGCAGCAGAGCTGCACCGCCGGGCGCGCCGCGTTTATCACCGGTCAGTCACCGATTCGTACCGGCTTGACCAAAGTCGGCCTGCCGGGTTCGACGCTCGGCCTCCAGCCGCAGGATCCAACGATTGCTGAACTGCTCAAGCCGCAGGGATATGTCTGCGGTCAGTTCGGTAAGAACCATCTCGGCGACCGCAATGAGTTCTTGCCTACTGTTCATGGATTCGACGAGTTCTTTGGCAACCTTTATCATCTCAACGCGGAGGAGGAGCCGGAAAAATTCCGATTATCCCAAGAATCCGGACTTCAAAAAGAAGTTCGGTCCCCGTGGCGTTCTGCATTCGTGGGCTACCGCCCCTGATGACAGCACGGTGGAGCCTCAATTTGGAAAAGTCGGCAAGCAGAAGATCGAGAATACCGGTTCTCTCGACACCAAGCGGATGGAAACCGTGGACGAGGAATTCCTCGATGGCGCCCTGAAGTTCATCGACAAGGCGCACCAGAACAACAAGCCGTTCTTCTGTTGGTTCAACTCTACTCGGATGCATATCTTCACCCATCTACAGAAAGCGTCCCAAGGTGTAACAGGTTTGGGCACCTACCCCTGATGGTATGGTCGAACACGACGCCATGGATGGCCAATTGCTTAAAAAGCTCGACCTTGGCATTCCGGATAACACGATTGTGATGTGGTCCACAGATAACGGAGCCGAGACCTTCACATGGCCAGACGGCGGTACGACGCCATTCCGATCCGAGAAGGACACGAATTGGGAAGGCGGCTGGCGTGTGCCGTGCGTTATCCGTTGGCCGGGCGTCATCAAGCCGGGACAGTCTCGAACCAATCTGCGCTCACGAAGACATGATGCCGACGCTTCTCGCGGCCGCAGGCGATCCGAACATCGTCCAGGAGTGCCTGAAAGGCTTCAAAGCTGGAGACAAAAATTTCAAGGTCCACCTCGACGGCTACAACCTATTGCCGGCATTCAAGGGCGAAGAGAAGGAGTGGCCGCGAAAAGAGATGATGTATTGGAGCAACGACGGCGACCTGATGGCGCTGCGCTACGAACAATGGAAGATCCACTTCGTCGAGCAGCGCTAAGGAGGGTTTAAAGTCTGGTCCGAACCATTCGTAAAGCTGCGCGTGCCTCTGCTGCTCAATTTGCGCAGCGATCCTTTCGAGAAGGCCCAGCACGAGTCTATCTACTATGCCGACTGGCAGGCTCATCGCGTGTTCGTGCTGGTGCCAGCGCAGGTATTTGTGGGCAAATGGATTTCAAGTTTCAAGGATTTCCCACCGCGCCAGAAGTCAGCCAGCTTCAGCGTCGACGATGTGATGAAGAAGCTCGAATCAACGAAGGACTGATGCAAGCTTGATTCTGGGTAGTGACTGGGCTACTCGCGAGTGTTATGCGACTCGAACGAACTGCGGAGCATCTGGTAGTTCGCGCGATTGCACTCTTGGCCGCGTGCGTCGCAAGCACGTCACTGCGCGCTGATGATCCGTTGCCGTCGTGGAATGATACCGCGCCGAAGACAGCCATTGTTGGCTTCGTCGAACGCGTAACAAAGGAAGGCTCGAAAGACTTTGTTAAGCCAGAGGAGCGGATCGCAACCTTCGACAATGACGGCACGCTTTGGGCAGAGAAGCCAATCTATTTTCAATTCCAGTTCGCGATCGACCGCGTGAAGGCGCTCGCGCCGCAACATCTGGAATGGAAGCAACAACAACCATTCAATTACATTCTTGCAGGCGACATGAAAGCGCTCCTCGCTGACGCGAAATCAATGATGGCGTTGATGGCTATGTCGCACGCCGGCATGACCACCGATGAATTCGACAAGATTGTGAAGGATTGGCTGCACACCGCGAAGCATCCTAAGACAGGCCGACTCTACACGCAGATGGTTTACCAGCCGATGCTCGAGTTACTCGGGTACATGCGCGCGAACGGATTCAAAACGTTCATCGTTTCCGGCGGCGGCGTCGAGTTCATGCGCGGTTTCGCCGAACACAGTTACGGCATTCCACCGGAGCAGGTCGTCGGCAGCAGCAGCAAAATGAAATATGAAATCCGCAATGGGAAGCCCCTGCTCTTGAGACTGCCCGGAGTGCAGTTCGTCGACGACAAACAAGGCAAGCCTATTGGGATTGAAACGTTCATTGGTCGTCGTCCGATTTTTGCTTTCGGCAACTCCGACGGCGACCAGCAGATGTTGGAATGGACCGCGGCAGGAAGCGGCGCACGATTCATGGCGCTTGTTCATCACGATGATGCCGAACGCGAGTGGTCTTACGACCGCAAATCAGACGTCGGCAGACTCGACAAAGCCTGGGATGAAGCGATAGAGAAAGGCTGGACAGTCGTCAGCATGAAAGACGATTGGAAGACGATCTTCCCACCATCAAAATGACTTTCTCCACCTGATCAAATAACAAATCCAGAGTAAACTACCTCACACTTATAAAAAAACTAACCATGGCGGCGCTTGTCGCCGTCTAAAAGAAATCACCTATGGCATTCGAAAAATTTGATCTTGAGAATCTTGATAAAGAGCGGCGCAAAGCGATTGCAAACTCCATCCGTACGATCAGCGTTGAAGAACTGAAGGCGCTCGGCAACGAGATCTTTCGTTACGCGGATGATCCCTGGCGAGAGGCGTTCTTCAAGTTCATTGCCGAGAATCCCGGCGCCACGTTTCACCATGCAGTCATGAGCGATGGCGTAAACATTGTTTACTGCCGCGACAAAGACAAAGGCATTTGGTTTCTTCAGGGGAGCGGCTTGGGACCATTACAGGCTACGGGGCTGAAAGCTATGAGCGAAATCATCCGGGGACAGCGTTGAGCGCAGCGTCGAATGAAATAATGGTTGTCGAGGCGCGGTGTTCTGCGCCGAAGTTTGGATGTGTCCAACCCACGACATGAGCAAGCAAAAAACCTCCTTCGGACAATCCGATATCGTTCGGCTCAGTGACGAAGATGGAGCCACCGCTCTCGTTGAACGGGCAGTCACCGGCCTGTGGGAGGTCGTTAACGAACTGACGCGTCTCCGTCGCACGACACGACAAAATTATCGCGTGACCATTTTCGGATCCGCACGACTTAAGCCGGCCACTCCTGCTTATGACTCTGTGAAGAAACTCGCTGCCGAACTGACGAAGATGGGTTGCGATATCATCAGTGGCGGTGGTCCCGGCCTGATGCAGGCTGCGAACGAAGGTGCACACTCGGTTCAACCCAAAGGTCTCAAGCGTTCCGTAGGAATTCGTATCGAGTTGCCATTCGAACAGGAAGTCAACCCGTTCGTGGGCCAGGCGTACGAACATCGCACGTTCTTTTCACGGCTGCACCATTTCATGATTGTTTCCGATGCGTTTGTCGTCGTACCCGGCGGTATCGGCACGCTGCTGGAGTTGTCGCTCGCGTGGCAACTCCTCCAAGTTCGCAAACTCTACAACACGCCCCTGATCCTCGTCGGCAAAATGTGGACCGCACTTGTTGAATGGGGACGTTGGTCGATGCTTCAGAAAGGCAATGAACTCGCCAGCGAGATCGATTTCACCATCCCGCATTGCGTAAATACGATCGATGAATGTCTCGCGCTAATTCGCGAAAACCGAGCGGCATGGCTCGCCGCGCAGACGATAAGGTAATCACATGAGCAAGCGAATAGGCGTTGTCACGGGCGGTGGAGATTGTCCCGGATTGAACGCAGTCATTCGCGCCGTGGCGAAAACTTCGGCGAATCGCGGCTGGGAGTGCATCGGCATTCTTGGCGGCTACGAAGGTCTGCTCGAACCGCAGCGAACGATGCAGCTCGATCACCAGACGCTCAGCGGATTGCTACCCCGCGGCGGAACGATTCTGGGTACGGCCAGCCGAGGCAAGTTCTCCGCCAAAGTTGGCCACGGTGAGAATCGCGTCTTACCGAAGGAGTTATTCGATGCCGTGAAAGTCGGCATGGACGCGCTGGGATTATTCGCGCTTGTGTCTATCGGCGGTGACGGCTCGCTAAGCATCGCGCAGCAGATGTTTGAACACGGCATTCCGGTAGTCGGTGTTCCGAAGACCATAGACAACGACCTTGAAGGAACGCTGTTCACATTCGGCTTCGACTCGGCGGTCACATGCGCGACCGATGCGTTGGACCGTCTTCATACCACAGCTGAAAGTCACAACCGCGTGATGGTCCTCGAAGTCATGGGGCGTTACGCGGGCTGGATCGCTCTCTATGCCGGCGTGGCAGGCGGCGCGGACGTGATTTTGATTCCGGAGATTCCCTTCTCCTATGAAAGCGTTTGTGAAAAGATTCACGAGCGCGAGGGCCTCGGGAAAAAATTCACAATCGTAATCGTTGCGGAAGGCGCACGCGAGAAAGGCCACGATTTCGTGACTTCGGCTACGGACAACAAAACCGGTGAAGCGCGTCTGGGTGGCATCGGCGCGGTCGTCAGTGCGGAACTCGAGAACTGCACCGGCAAAGAATCACGGGTTTGTGTGCTCGGTCATCTTCAGCGCGGCGGATCGCCGACCACATTTGATCGGGCGCTTTGCTCGATGTTTGGCGCGACCGCAGTGGAACTCATTGCCGCTGGTGAGTTCGGCAAAATGGTTGCATTCAACGGGCCGCAGGTCGGCGCGATCAAGATCAGTGACGCAATCGGAAAACTCAAAGCCGTGCGTCCGGATGGAAATCTGGTCCGCACTGCGCGCGCGCTCGGCATTTGCTTCGGCGACTGAGCGCTAAACGTGTCGAGATCACTGTGCGGGTGATTTCATCGATTGTTGCACGTCGAGAAGCGCCTGTTGACTTACCCTCAGGACTCCTTCGTGTGGTCGATCCAGATCCGCGATTAGCTCTATCACCACAGAAAATGTGACCGCGACCGCAAGAATTGCGAGAGACCTACGGGTTCCACTCAGGCCAGCGTGGTAGCCCATTGTGGCAAGAGAGAGGCCGGCAACGGCGAAAAGGCCCACCC
>Ga0126383_10002381_pt1 | contig 12123 bp, 25 predicted proteins | sample PanSoiMetPlot_35_FD_96882 | JGI IMG/M metagenome (GOLD analysis project Ga0126383, IMG submission 96882) | Tropical forest soil microbial communities from Panama - MetaG Plot_35 | ecosystem: Environmental > Terrestrial > Soil > Tropical forest > Bulk soil | place: Panama | collected 2016-02-17
GATCGGCTGTTCGAGAGTGGCCATGCCAAAGGCAACCTCCCGGACTGAACTCCAGTACGACGACCAGCTCGGGCGCGGCCTACGCCGTGCCCGTCTGGCTGCGGGCGTCGGCTTCCGTGAGGCGGCGAAGCTGGCGAGCCTCGACATCAGCTCGGTGTGGCGAATCGAGCAGGGGATCATCAACCCCAGCCTGGGGACGATCCTCGTGCTGACGCGGCTCTACAAGGCCAACCTCAACATCGGCCCGGACGGGCTGATGCTGTCGTGGCTGGAGGCTCCCGAGTGAAGACGGCGGCGAAGGCTGCCCTGATCAGCAGGAAGGAGGGACATGCCGAAGATGGAGTTCAGACCAGCGACCCGCAAGCAGCTCAAAGTGAAGCTCGGGCTGATGGGCACGGCTGGGACTGGCAAGACGTGGAACGCCCTGGCGATTGCTGAGGCGCTCGCAGGCAAGGACGGCCGCATCGCCGTGATCGACTCGGAACGCGGACGCGCCGAAGCCTACGCGGGCGACTTCAAGTTCGACCACCTGGCGATCCCGAACACGTCGCCCGAGACGTACGTGGAGGCGCTCAGCCTCGCCAACGACGCCGGGTACGACGTGATCGTCGTGGACTCGATCAGCCACGAGTGGATGGGCAAGGACGGCGTGCTCGCGTCGGTGGATCGCTTCGGCGGCTGGAAGGAGGCAACGCCCCGCCACGACGCCTTCGTGGAGGCGCTGTTCCGGCTGCCGCGCAACGTGATCTGCACGATCCGCGCGAAGACGCAGTACCAAGTCGAGGAGGTCGAGCGCGACGGCCGCAAGAAGCAGGAGATCACGAAGCTGGGCGTCGGCCCGGTGCAGCGTGACAACCTGGAGTACGAGTTCGACTTGCTCGGCATGGTCGAGCTGGATCACTCGATCCGGCTGCACAAGTCCGTGATCGCGTCGCTGCCAAGCGGCTCGATCTTGATGGACGACACGAACCCTCGCGCGCTGGGACGCCTGATCGCGTTCTCGGTGAACGAGTGGATCAACGCAGGCGAGGAAGTGCTCGTGCCGGTGGACGCGCCAGAGGCCGAGATCGAGTACCTGCGTGCTCTGCTCGAAGCGGAAGGCTTCGATGACCCGCTGATCGACAACCAGTTCAAGAAGCGGCGGCTGGAACTCGGCGCGTTGACCGAGGCGTACGTGACAGACCAGCAGAAGCTGTCAGAGGCTCGGCTGGCCAAGAAGCAGGTTGACATCGCGCCGATTCAGCGGAAGTGGGGTCGTGAGGCTCCCGCTGCCGCCCAGAACGGCGACGACGCAGGCAACGAGTCGCCAGAGGCAGGCGGGGAGCCAGAGAGCCTCTCAGAGCCTCAGGCGACCGATACGCCCGCTGCTGACGCCGACGGCACCGGCAGCGAGAATACGGAAGCCTCCGAAGCCGCAGCGGAGGCTGGAGGTCAGACGTGACCTCCGCCGCGAGTGGGGGAGGGCCGCACTCCCCCACTCGTCCTCCTGCGCCCCGGCCGTGCGACTCGTGCCCGTACCGGCGCGACGTGCCTGCGGGACTGTGGGCGGCTCACGAGTACGAGAAGCTGCCCGACTACGACAACCCGATCTACGCCCAGCCTACGCAGCCGTTCGGGTGCCATCAACAGGACGGCCGCCTCTGCGCTGGCTGGGTGGCGTGCCACACCGCGCAGCATGACGGTCACGTGATGGCGCTGCGGCTTCTGACCCGCAGCGGCTTCCTGCCGTTGCGCGTCGAGACGTACACGACCGACGTGCCGGTGTTCGCCAGCGGCATGGAGGCCGCGCTGCACGGCATCAGCGGCATCGAGAACCCGTCGGCCGAGGCCCGCAAGGCCATCGACAAGCTGCTCCGCGCCGAGGCGAAGCGGAGGGCGGCGCAAGTCCGTGGCTGAGAAGTGGGTGCTCTCGAACGGCAAGACCCTCGTGCTCGCCTTCCACACACCGGAGGAGTGGGCGGCCGTCTACCGGGCGGCGCTGCTGCACGTCGGCTGCTCGCAGGAGTACGCCGAGAAGGTCGAGAAGCTGATCCTGTCAGCAGAGAAGCCGCGATGAGCGACGACCTCGCAGTCAGGCTGGCAGAGCAGGGGCTGCTCGCACAGGAGAGGGGCGTGCCGTACGTGCTCGTCACCGTCGAGGCGCTCGACCTGATGATCCAGCTCGTAGAGACGGCCGAGGCCGTGGTCAACGGCCAGCCGCCGCATCCGATTCTCGGCTACGACCCTGAGCAGACGAAGGCCATCGACCGCTTCCTCGGCATCCGCAAGCAGGTGTTCGGATGAGCGCCCCGATGTTCTGCCAGGCGCACGTCGCCGGAGAGAAGTTCGAGGCGTGGGACTCGTGCTCGCCGTGGTGCCGCAACGAGGCCATCACGACCGTAGCGCTCACGCTGATCCCGAACGAGCGGCTGTGCGAGGTCTGGCTCTGCCAGGAGCACCACGACGAGTTGATGGCGAGGTACGACCTGTGAGCGACTACTCCGGTGACTTCGCTCATGGCGGCGCGCTCCTGGGAGGGTTGGAGCGCGCCGACGGCAAGTATCTGAACAGCCTCTCCGCGTCGTCCATCTCGATGCTGCTGACGTGTCCCGAGAAGTTCCGGCTCTCGTACCTGCTGCAGCGCTGGCCCAAGGCGAACGCCGCGACGACGCTCGGCTCGGCCTACCACCACGCGTTGCAGCGGAACTTCGAGCAGAAGGTGTTCACGCACGCCGACCTGTCGATGGCCGACGTGTTCGCCGCCTACGACGAGGGCTGGGGCAAGGCGCTCGACACGGAAGACATCTGGTGGCGCGACGACGACCCTGGCAAGACGAAGACGCTCGGGGCCGAGATGCTGCGCATCTACCACTCGAAGCTCTCACCGACCGTGCAGCCGATAGCCGTCGAGGAGTTCTTCGAGCAGCCGATTCCCGGCGTGCCGATCCCGCTGATCGGCCGCATCGACCTGATGGAGCAAGGCCGGATCATCGACCGCAAGACGGCGAAGACTGGCGCGACGAAGGCTCAGCCCGAGTGGCGGGTGCAGGCGTTCTGCTACTTCGCCGCCTACCCGCACATGGACTTCGGCTGGCACGTGCAGTCGAAAGAAGGGAAGCTGCGCACCTACGGCTTCGACAAGTACCCCGGCTTGCTCCTGGCACAGACGCCGGGGAAGGCACGTGCAGCACGCCTGCTCGTGCTCAGGGCATGGGAGATGCTGACCGACTTCTACACGCGCTACGGGCTAGACCAGCCGTGGCCGGGCGTAGCGTTGGCTCACCCATACGCCTGCTCCAACTGCAGCCACCGGAGCGGCTGCGTTTGGTGGACGTAAGCGATCAAGGAGGACACTCGTGCATGGAGCGAGAACCGGCCTTGCGGCTGGCATCGCAGTCCTGGCGTTGGCATCCCCAGCCTCAGGCACCCAGCAAGGAGATCGGGCTTCATCGCTGTGGAAGGCGTTCACGTGCATCCATCACTACGAGACGTACGGGGTTCGTGACCCCGCTGCGTGGCACGTGAACACCGGCAACGGCTACTACGGCGGCCTGCAGATGGACTACACGTTCCAGAGGCAGTACGGCCGCGAATACCTGCGAGCCTGGGGGTCAGCCGACCACTGGCCGTCAGGCGTCCAGATGGCCGTTGCCATCCGGGCCTACCTATCGGGAAGGGGGTTCTCGCCCTGGCCAAACACCCGCAGAATGTGCGGGGTCTGACCGTTGAGCAACGCGGCCAGATCATGCTCGCCATCGACCTGCTCGTGCGGGCACTCGCGTTCAACGAGCCAGAGGGCATTCACCTGGCCATCGCCGGTCTGAACGCCACGTTTCCACGTGAAAAGAGGGAGGAGGTGGAATGACCCAGATGGCCGACCTCGAAGATGCTCTTGACGCCGAATCGCCAAGTGAGCATCTTCGAGTCGTGACCCCGATCCCGCCGAAGAAGAAGCGCCCCGACAAGGGGGACTTCATCATCTACGGCGGGTGGTTCCTGGCAGTCGCGCTCTCGATTGCCGTCGTGATCCTAGCGCTGGTGCTGCTGCTTCGCTAGGCATCGTAGCGCCCCCATGCCGTCCGGTGGGGGCGCTACTATTCTGCTGTAGAGGAAGCGATGAAGGAGGCTGTATGGCTAGGTACCGGCTGTTCGAGAAGAACCTCGTCACGAACGAGTGGGTGGACAAGGGCTGGCAGGAGGGAAGCGGCCAGCAGGACGTGATCCGCAAGCAGGGGATCGCGGGCAACTCGTACTTCGTCGTCCCGGAGACGAGCTTCCACCCGGTCAAGATCGCCACCGCCGAGGTCGTGCGCTGGGAGTCGCTCGACGGCGACGAGATGCTCGCCCAGGAGGAGGTCGAGGCATGATCGTCCCGGTGCCGTGGATGGTGAATCTGCGCGTGCCGGTGCTGGCCGAGGAGGGCACGCATCCGACGATCCTGCCGATCACGGTCGAGAAGATCGGCACGAACCAAGTCGTGCTGACGATGACGCTCGCGCCGGGAGTCCAGATCGGAGCCGACATGGACGTGGCGGCGGCGCTCGACGTGCCGCCCACCGAACCTCCGGTTGGGTAAGCGCGAACGAGACAAAGGTCTGCGTGGCGAGCTGGAAGTCCGCCACGAGTTCGAGCGCGCCGGGATTCCCGTGCGCGGACTCGAAGGCCAGGGCGACAAGCTCGTCCTGGTCGCGCCGGGGATCACCCTGCACGTCGAGGCCAAGCGCCAGGAGACACTCAGGGTCGATCTGTGGTCACGACAGGCAGAGGCCGAAGCTCCCGCAGAAGCTCTGCCCGTCGTGGCCTACCGGCGCAGCCGGGAGCCGTGGCGGGTCAACATCGGCCTCACCGACCTGATCAACCTCCTCTTGGAGATCAGGCACCGCCAGCCATAGCCCCGGCCATCGCCTCGGCCGACGCCGGGGCCTCGCCGTCCTTCGCCCGCTGGATGTAGGCCAGCCTGTCGGACTGCGGCATGATCCCGCGCGCCGCCACGTCGGCCTCCCACTCGTAGCCGGACTTCAAGCCGTGCTCCTTGGCGAACTTCGGGCCGACCGTCTCCAGCCAGAAGGCGTGCAGCTCGCGCGCCCCCTTCTCCATCTCGGGCCACAGCCGCTGGTCGCCTTCACGATGCGCGATGAACCAGCCGGGCACCCACTCGGGCATCTCGTCGCGGTCGGTCGGCACGAGCGGCTGATGCGGCGTCGTGTCGATCATCTCGCGCCGGTAGACGCCCATGAAGTCGGGGCGCGGCGGCCGGAACTGCTCCGTCTTCAAGAGCCGCATCAGCACCGTGAACGCCGTACGCGGGTCGAGCGGCGTGCAGACCTCGCGCCACACCTGCTGCTCGACGGGAGTGAGCGGCGGCTTCCACCCGCCGTCCACGAACTTCACGAACTCGTCAGCTTCCTCGGTCGTCACTGAATCGCTCCTCCCACCGCCGCATGGCGGCGTCGTCTGTATCTCCCGCTGGCAACACGCGGTACCAGTGGCGCGCGAGCGCGGTCGGCGTCAGCGTGAGGCCGGGGAACGTCTCGTGGTAGTGCTGCGCGCGAAGCTCGATCTCCTTCCCCACGTCGTCAGGGACGATGCCGTCCCGCTCGCAGCAGGAACGGATCGACGCCAGCGCCTTGTTGAGCTGCCCTCGCTCGAAGTCTGGATTCGCGCGAGTGACCTCAACCAGTTTCTCGAAGGCGGGATCAGGAGTTCTGCTCATGCTTCGCTGCTGCTACAATACTAGCAGACGACCGTGAGCGCCACCCGAGACATCCCCTGCTTCGACATCTGGGTGACGCAACACGCCCGCGACCGCGCGAGGGAACGCTGCGGCCTGAAAGGCGCGCGGATCGTAGACGAGGTACGCGAGGCGATCCGCGCAGGAAACGTCTCCGCGTGGCCGCCGACCGGCGTCAAGTACACGGCTCAGCACCCGCGCGTCCTCTACGTCTGGAACGACGAGAGGTGCTATCCGCTGAAGCTGATGCCGGGCGACGACATCTGGATGGTCACGACCGTAGTGCCGCGAGAAACACAAGGGGCGCTTGCGCGCCCCGTCGTGTAGTCTCGCTGCTGTTCACGTCAGCGCTGCAATCATACCCGAACCGCCCGAGGGTTGGCAGCGATACAGCAAGTTCCGGGGAGCGCGCCCGTTAGCAGATGATGCGCCAGGCGGATCTCTCAGATGATCCCGTCCTGTGCCGAAAGGCAGGGAAGGCGTGGCGAGCTGGTAAAGGCAGACCTGAGCAGCGTTCGAGCCACGTGCCCCACCGCAGACTGACTCACGACTCAGCCGCTCGCTGGGCTTACTTCTCCCCCGCTTGCCGGGGGGAAGTACGCCTCCCGCCCTGATCTACGATCTTGCCACCCGCTGTAGTAAAACCTTCGGGTCAACAGAGAGAGGAGCTTCGATGCTTCGTCAGGAAACACCGGAAAGCCCTGCTCCCGAGCCGGAGCCGACGCCCGACGACGACGAAGGCGGCGACGAGGAGTAGCTGACGGCCGATCCGTCTGCTACGCTGCTCCTATGGCAGCAACCGAGACGAAAAAGCGGGGACGCAAGACCCGTGAGTTCGTGATTCGCCTGGATTCGCCGGGCCTCTACGACCAGCTCTTTAGGGAGAGCGTGAAGCGGTCGAAGGCTGAGCAGCGCCGGGTGCCGATGACCGAGATCACGAGGGAAGCGCTCGACCGCCATCTGAACCCGCAGAAGTACGCGGAGGTAGAGAACGCGGCGTGACGGTTAGCGACCCGAGGCCAGAGGCCAGGGTTGTTGACCGTCACGTCGGCCTGCGCAAGCTCTGGATCGAGGGGCGTTGCCGCGCATGCGGCGTGGTCGGCCGCGACCGGCTGAACCGCGCGCATCTCGTGCCGAAGGGACAGCGGGGCGACGACGTGCCTCAGAACATCGTCCCGCTGTGCGGGTCTGGCACGACCGGCTGCCACGGCGCTCTCACCGATCATCACCGGGCGTCCGCGCCGTCGCGGCTCGAAGGCCAGGAGTGGACGGTGGTAGCAGCCGCCCTGCGTGCGAAGCTGCTGCCGGAGGAGGTCGATTACATCAAGGGCAAGAAGGGCCTGCTCTGGCTGAACCGCGTCTATCCGTGGGGGTGAACATGACCATCGACAAGGGCAGCGCCGCGACGTGGGCCATCGCTCTGATCCTGCTCATCTGGCTGATCCACACGTGGTAAAGATTCGCTCCAAGAGTTCCCACGGCAGCTACGCCATCACGGGAAAGTGCGGTGGCGGGATGAAACTGCAGCGTCCCGCCACCGCCGCATCGAAGGTGCTCACGTGAGGCGACTGCTTGGCGTGAACACCTTCGATCTCGCCGTCGAGCGGATGATCCGGCTCTACGACGAGGGTCACGAGGTCGTCGTCTCGTTCAGCGGCGGCAAGGACTCGACGTGCGCGATGGAGGTCTGCCTCCTCGCCGCCGCCGAGACGGGAAGGCTGCCGGTGAAGGTCGTGATGCGCGACGAGGAGATCATGATTCCCGGCGTCTTCGAGTACTGCGAGCGGGTCGCCGCCAGGGACGAGATCGACTTCCACTGGATTTACGCGCGCCAGCCGGTGATCAACTGCTTCAACCGTGACAACCCGTTCGTGTTCTGTTTCGACCCGCTGCTGCAGCCGCACGAGTGGGTGCGGGAGCCGCCGCCGTTCGCCTACGAGATTCAGGAGAACAACATCCAGGCCGTCGTCACCGCCGCGCGCTTCCAGCCTGAGCCAGGGCGGGAGCTGTTCCAGGTGATCGGCCTGCGCGCCGCCGAGTCTCCGAACAGGATCAGAGGCATTCACAGCTCGGGCGGCTACCTGACGAAGAACGCGAAGAAGTGGGGCTACCGCAGCGCGCGGCCGATCTACGACTGGCAGGACGGCGACGTGTGGAAGGCGATAGCCGACAACGAGTGGGATTACGCCCGCTGCTACGACATCATGACCCGCTTCGGCGTCGGGCGGCGCAACATGCGTGTGGCCCCGCCAACGCAGCGCGCCGCCCAGCTCCAGATACTGACGATCTTCTCCCAGACGCACCCGCGCTGGTTCGACCGCGTGTGCGACCGGGCACCAGGCGTACGAGAGGCCGTCCGCTTCGGGCGCGTGGCGATGGAGCCGCAGCGCCAGCTCGGAGAGCCGTGGTCGGAGACATACCAGCGCGAGTGCGTCGAGCGCGCACCTCGCTGGGTGGCCGACCGCTGCCGCGAGGCGGCGAAGATGCTCGTGGACAGACATCGCGGGCACTCGTCGCAGCCGTTCCCCGAAGCGCGCCAGTGTGTGCGCTGCGGGGTGCTCGGCTCGTGGATGCGCCTCTCGAAAGACCTCTACATGGGCGACCCGTTCAGCTTCGCGGTGAACGAGCTGCCGCAGGTCGAGCCGGAGTTCTTCCGGCCCGGCGCAGGCACGTGGGGCGGCGGCAAGGCGACATGGGGCTGAACGCGAAGATCGAGATTCCCGAGGGGCACGCGATCATCCTCGGCGGACGCTGGGACGGCCACGTGGTCGAGTACGCAGGCCCGTTCGTCACGTACAAGGGGAACGGTTATGCAGCTCTGCGTAACGCAGACGGGCGTATCTACTACCTGCTCGAAACGATGTCCGAGTCCTGGTTCAGCGTCGGCCGATGAACGGCTGGGGCGCTCTCGTCTGCTTCCTCGCCACCCTGATCGCGTTCGCCTTCGGTCGCTTCGTAGGCCACGCCTCCGCGTATGAGCAGCTCTGCCGCTGGGTTATCGAGGAGCACAAGAACCAGAACGCCTGCCCTGCCTGCAACGAGGTCGAGGCTCATGCGCCCGGCTGCCCGCTTGCCGAACTGGCCGAACGAGAGTCCGAATGACGTCCGGCGGTCGTGCTAGTATCGAAGCACTCTGAAAGCAACGCAGGGAGGCGAGATGGAGTGCATGAAGTGTGGTGACCCTATCCCGACGATCAAGGGATGCGCGCATGAGATCACGGCCTTCGAGGAGACGCCCTACAGCGGCGGCACGAACCCGCCGATCTGGAAGAAGCGAACCGGCAACGTTCTCTGCCCCGCCTGCACGCAGGCGCGCAAGCTGAACATCGACCCGAACCAGATGTCGCTCGTATGATCGAGGAAGTCCGCGCGCTCGGCTTGAAGATGGGGTCGTGGTACGCGCCGCACACGACCAAGAGCGACGACGGCAGCAGCCGCACCGTGCAGCGCTTCTACGGCTGGACGACAGACCGCGAGAAGGCCGAGGCCGCCCGCGAGCTAGGGGCGCACGTGACGAACTACTACTCGCGCGACCCCGAGTTCTGCGGATTCGACATCGAGGTGAGAGAGGTGACAGGCTTTGTCCGATCTGCGTGAGGCCGTCGAGCGCGGCGAGGTCTACGACCAGATGAGCGGCGACCCAGCGCCGCCGATCTACGAGCAGGACGAGATCGTCTGCAGCCTCACCCTCGACGCGAAGCAGGCGTGGGTGCTGACGGTGCTGCTCGCGCCGTACAAGTCGGCCGAACCCGACAACTGGGACATCTACCTTGCGGCCTACGACGTGCGCCGCAGGCTGATCGAGGTCTTGAACCCGAAGGAGGTCAGATGAGCGAGACGCAAGTAGGGGCGGAGGAGCAGCGGCTGCGACTCCGTGAGGCAGAGCGCAAGGGCCGCAAGGCCGTCGCCAAGAAGGCGATGCAGTTGGAGCGGCTCGAAGTGGTCTACGTGCCGCTGCACGAGCTGATGCCGAACCCGTACAACCCGAACCGCCAGAACGAGCACGACTTCGAGCTGCTCCTGCGCTCGATGGAGGAGGACGGCTTCACGCAGCCGATCCTCGCCGTGAAGATCACGGAGGAGCACCTGAACGACCCCGTGTTCTCGCGCTTCTCCGTCGGGGATCAGGTGATCGTTGACGGCGAGCACCGCTGGCAGGCGTGCGAGAAGCTCGGCTTCCCCGACATCCCCGTCGTCTTCACCGACCAGACGCCAGAGCAGATGCGGATTTCGACGCTCAGGCACAACCGGGCGCGCGGCTCGGAGGACATCGAGCTGACCGCCGCGATCCTCCGTGACCTGCAGCAGCTCGGCGCGGGCGAGTGGGCGCTCGACAGCCTGATGATGTCGGAGATCGAGCTGAACCGGCTGATCGAGGACGTGCCTGCGCCGCAGGCGCTGGCCGACCCCGAGTACGCCGAAGGCTGGGAGCCGGACAAGGCAGGCTCAGACATCGCCCCCGTCGAGGGCCGCGAGAGCACGCACGACTCGGGAACGTGGACGAACGCCTCGACGCAGGCGGCGCTCGACCAGGCCCGCGCACGCGAGAAGGCGCTGCAGGAGGCGAAGACCCAGGAGCAGCGCGAGATGATCAACAAGGACATGAGCGCGGGCTTCTACCGCGTCTCGCTGCTCCTGTACGGCGACGACGCCGACGCGGTGCGCTTCGCGCTGAAGGGCGCACCGGCCGAGGCGCTGGCGGAACTGTGCAAGCGCGAGGTCGAGAAGGAAGGCGACCTGACTGACGGCGAGTGGGTGACGCTCGACGGCATCGTCGGCCGCCGCACCGTCCCGGCCGAGTCGGCCCGCGTCATCCGCGCAGGCTTGGAGGAGGCCGAGAAGCGAGGCGACGTGACCGAGAAGTCGCGCTTCCAGGCCATCGAGTTCTGGGCGGCCGACTACCTGGCTGGCAACGGCAAGCCAGAGGACGGCATGTTCGACGGCCCGCAGCCGGAAGGCGGCGACGAGTGATCTACCAGGCCGACCACAGCCAGTCGGTCTACATTCGCCTCGACCCGCGAGACGTTGCGCGGGCCGAGGCCGTCGCCAGGGAGCTGTACGAGAAATCGCACGCCGACGGTCGCAGCGACGCGCACGGCTTCACCGACGACGGCGAGCACGGCTTCCTGATCCAGCATCTCGGCGCGTGCACCGAACTGGCGGTGGCGAAGGCGCTCTGCATCTACTGGCCGGGCTGGGTCGATCAAGGCGACCGGCCCGACCTGCCGTTCAACATAGAGGTCAGGAGCATCGGCTACGACCACTACGGCCTGCGCGTGCGCTCGAAAGACCCGGCCGACCGGCGCATCGTCGGCGCGGTGCCGCCGCCGCACGACCAGCACTTCGTCGGCCGCTGGCGCATCCCCGGCTGGATCGTGGCCGAGAACGCGAAGCGCTCCGACTGGCAGATGGCCCCGAACAACCGGCCGCCGTTCTACGCCGTCCCGCAGCACGAGCTTTGGCCGCTGTTCCAGCTCCGGCTGCTGATCGCCAAGCAGATGCAGGAGCGCGCCTACACGGAGGAGGCCGACACGATCCCGTTCGGAGAGCCGTTTGCCCCGTCGCCTCTGTCTAGGCTGCGGTAGGCTCACCGGGCCGGGACGCTCTTACTGCCGCGCTTGCTCCAGTGCACGGGAGCGAGACAAGCAGCACAGAGCGCCCTGGCTACGCCTCTACAAGACCCCGGAATGGCAGGCGGCGAAGTGGTCGGTTCACAAGCGAGACGGCTTCCGCTGCGTCTACCACGACAAACGGGGCCGCTGCACGGCCACGTCGAGCCGCACGAACCTCGAAGCGCACCACGTGCGCAAGGTGAAAGACCTCTGGCAAGACGCTGGCCGCCGCTGGGCCGCGTTCCTCATCCTGGCAACAGACGAAGCCAACATCGTCACGCTCTGCTACCGGCACCACCATCTGGCCGAGAAACCTGGGACGGCCGCGCCTGCCCCGTTCTCGCAGCGCCCGCAACCCAGGATCGGGACTCGATCCAAGACCCGACGCTGACCCTTCGCTCGGGCCGGGAGGCGGTCGATCCCGCCCCCGGTGGCGAAGATGCTCACGTCGGCGCTGCGCTCGGCTGAGCATCTTCGAGGTGAGCGACGCGGCCTGGGTCGTGCTCGCCTTCCTGGCCCTGCTCGCCGTGATCGCCTGGTCGATGTGGAAGGGCTAGGCCCGCGACAGGAACCAGATCGTCTCGGAGCCGAACTGCTCCTCGCGCGTCGTCACCCCGGCCGCGATGATCGGCATGGCCACGTCCTCGCGCGAGAACGCATAGGAGACGAACTGCTTGCGCACGAGCACCGTCTCCTCGACAAAAGGCTCGAAGAAGACGATGGCCCCGCGCATCGTCCACGACGCCAGCATGTTGTCGAGCACCAGCCGCCACTCGTGGTTGTGCTCCAGCACGTGCCGCA
>Ga0126383_10002382_pt1 | contig 12122 bp, 15 predicted proteins | sample PanSoiMetPlot_35_FD_96882 | JGI IMG/M metagenome (GOLD analysis project Ga0126383, IMG submission 96882) | Tropical forest soil microbial communities from Panama - MetaG Plot_35 | ecosystem: Environmental > Terrestrial > Soil > Tropical forest > Bulk soil | place: Panama | collected 2016-02-17
CAACACCAGCACTGCGCAGACCACGCCAAACGCATCCTCGACGATCGTAATCAACCAGTGATGTTTTTGACGAGAGCGCGGCAGCGATCTTAGGCCAGAACCAAACATAACCTTTGGCGGCGTTGCGTTGAAGCGGCGCACGCTCGCCAGCGCACCGACGCCGCCCGATCAGTTGCAGGCCACACGCCAAGACCCAGACGAAAGCGATATTCAGCAGAGAGATGAAATACACAATCGTCCACCACCTGCTGTAACCTGTCGCAAGATATTCGATATCGGAAACACCCAAAGCCACAATGATGAAAATGGCGAAGAGCCAATGCCAAACACTGATCGTGTCCATTTATCACCCCCGGCACATTGCGATCTGAAAAGGATAGCTAGGTTGTACGGTCGCTGGAAATAGGGGCGTTGCTGCCCGAGCTACGAGGCTTTCAGCGCCGCCAGCGGATCGGGCTCATAGCGTGACACGCCAGCAGCGAGCATCCGCCGAGCGGGAGGCGAAGCGAAATTAAATTTGATTCCGTCCCCCCCACCCCTTGGAAGTATGGTGTGCATAAACCGCAGGAGGGATTGATGGAAATCCAACTTGTTCGTGAGAGCTGGGGCGAGAACGACAAAAAAGGGGATCGGTGGGTTGACCTTTACGTTGGTGCTGATGGTTCGGCGAGGCTGAGCCGTCACGACTTGCGTCCGTCCCTCAAAGAATCGTCCGATGACGAAGATTATGAGTATCATGTTAATGTACCTGCGACAGCCGCCCCCAAACTAGTGTTTGCATTGCTTCGCGAGAAATATCTGGGCCGAAGTGGCGCCGTACAAGAATTTCGTGAGTTCTGTGAAAAGGAAGGCATTGAACTTTGGTGGTGACGCGCACCCGGTGACCCAATCCGGCACTTGGAAAAGCGATGCGACGGAGATCGAAACAGACGACGTGGGGCGATAAAATCATGACCGGCATCACGTTGGTTGTTATCGTGGCCGTCGCGATCGGGGCCTTAGCGTTTTCGGGATACATCCGCATCTATCTGTAAAAGCGAGCAGCCAACGGCCCATACTTCCATGCTCGCCAAAACGTCACCGCCTGAGGCCCGCGAAATTTCGTTGCGTGCGTTCTCAATCAATGTCCGCTCTACCCCCAAAAGCGCACGTTCGGCAGCACGAACGGAATGTCCGCCAAAAGCGGACATTCTGCTTGTCACTCGATCAGCTCGTCGGTTCGGGTGAGAAGCGTCAGGGGAACATTGAGGCCAATTGCCTTTGACGCCCCCGCTTGCGAACTGTGTTAAGCTGGCATTCGCACACCAGGGAGGTGAACATGATTACCGAGATCGTTTTGTTTCGCTTGCCAGAGGGAATGAGCCGTGAAGATGCCACGGCGAAGTATCGACTTAGCGTACCTACTTGGCACGCTAACCCGAACCTGATCCGCAAGGCCTACTTGTTCGATGAAGCGTCCCGACGGGGTGGTGGTATTTATCAGTGGAAGAATATTGAGGCTGCCAAGCAAGCGCACGGCCACGAATTTCAGGCGCGGATCCAGGCCACGTTTGGAGGCAAGCCAGAGTTCCAATATTTCGAAACGCCCATAGTGATGGACAATGCCGCTAAACAGGTGGTCGATAACGCTGCATAAAGCCAAACGTGAGCGGCACGCGAAGTCCGCTTTACCCCCAAAGCAGACATCGGGACGTGTCAGTTGAATGTCCTCTTAGGGGCAATAGGGGCATTGCCGCGTGAATTTCTCAGATACCAATTCCACCTTCTGGAACTTGATGATGTTCCGCGGGCAGGCCGACTATGTTTATGTCGAGCATACGTTTCCTAGGAACAGCGCAACGGGTTCAGATGTTGGTTTTATGAAAAGCGTTCATCAGCGGAGTTCGCCAATAGGCCGAGCTGATCAATACAGGTATCTGGAAGCGAAGGTCCGCGCTCGAGCCTGGAATAAAGTTGGCCCTATTCTAAGGGCCGGATGGGAAAATTTGGCGGAGGCTTACGCCCGCCTTGCGGAACAATCAGAGGAACTTTCGGGCGCGGACCTTACGTACGATCCAATGTGGGACCTGTTGAACCGCTCTCGACATTGAGAAATCGGTCCGAATTGAAAGTCCGGCTTTGGGTCACGAGCAGACATCGGCTCATGGTGTCCGCTTTGGGTCAAAAGCGGACATTTCGCAGTGTAAACGTCATGTCCGCTTTACCCCCAATATGCTTCGTTGTTCTTGCCTGTTACGACGCGTCAGTAATCACCGCCTGGTCAGCGTTCACGGTGGTTGTGTGCTGACACGAAAAATCCGCCACAGAGTCGGCAACGAGGAAACGATCTTGGTCGCTAGCTACCTCAAGACGGGCGTTTCCACGGCGACGGCGCCGCGGAAATATGGCACGGTGTTAGTGTTTGAGCGAATGACTGTCCGCGGGTCCAATTGCCCTGCACCCCCGTGGTCGCGTACAGCTTGGGAGAGTCGCGTGGGTGGTCGGGTGGATGGGCGCGACTCTTTCATTTCAACCACGTGGGTTACCCTCAAGACACGAGCCGCAATGCCCGCATAACACTCACTCGCATGTTTGCAGCTTTGAGGACCGGCGCGGCAAGAAGCCGAAGGTCGGTGTCGATATTCCGACACCCGACGAGATCCGCGTAATTATAGCCGCCAAGGGCAGGTGGCGACCGGTGTTGCTGACAGCGATCTTTGCCGGATTGCGCATCTGAACTGCGTGGCCTGGGCTGGCAAGACATCGACCTAAAGAAAGGCGAGCTGCATGTTCGCCAACGCGCGGACAAATTCCGCAAGATCGGGCCACCAAAGAGCGAGGCCGGTGAGCGCACAGTCCCGCTACCGCTGATGGTGGTGAATACGTTGCGTGAATGGCGACTTGCTTGTCCGAAAGGTGAGCTTGATCTTGCTTTCCCAAACGGGAAGGGCGACGACGAATTTCACAACAACGTAGTTTATTGCGGATTGTGGCCTACGCTGATCGCTGCTGGCGTTATCATCAAGACCGAAAACGGAACCGTGGTTCCGAAGTACACCGGCCTACACGCACTGCGGCACTTCTATGATTCATGGTGCATCAACCGGAAGGCCGATGGCGGCCTGGAATTGCCGCTGAAGGTCGTGCAGCACCGCATGGGCCACTCGTCGATCAATTTGACGGCGGATGTCTATGGTCATCTGTTTCCGCGCGGCGATGATGCCAAAGAATTGTCCGACGCTGCGGCAGCGCTGATGCTGGATGTAACAAAACGGTGAATAGCAGGCAAAAAACTAAATCAAATCAACGGACATTAGCGGCTTGATGATCCGCCTATTCCCAAGCAGGATTGAGCGTTTCCATATTGCATTCGGTGGGTGAACGGTCCTCAATCGGCTGGCTTGTCGAGTTCAGCCAGCAGATTGTGCAAGTCAAGCGGATGTGTGTACATCTGCAAGCCGCCGTCCGGCCGCTTCGGCCATTTTTCTTTCGGTCGATCCCAATAGAGTTCAACGCCGTTGTCATCGGGGTCGCGCAAGTAAAGCGCTTCGCTGACGCCGTGGTCGCTAGCACCTTCGAGAGGAATCTTAGCGACGATCAGGCGTCGTAACGCGTCGGCCAGCAGCTTTCGTGTCGGGTAAAGAATGGCAGTATGGTAAAGACCGGTGGCGCCAGGAGCGGGCGGTGAGCCGCCCAGGCTCTCCCAGGTATTGAGCCCGAGATGGTGATGATACCCTCCGGCCGATATGAATGCGGCGCCCGGCCGGCTAGTTGTAAGCGTAAAACCCAGCACCCCACAGTAAAAATCGAGCGCCCGCTGGAGGTTGGCGACCTTCAGATGGACATGGCCGATCCGTACTCCCGCATCAATAGTGGGCATTTGCATGGCACCTCTCTCGAGGGTGTCGGACTTCGTCATGGTTTCATCCTGGCTGGCGGTAACCTGTATCCCCACATGTAAGCCACACGCGTGGTAGGATAAAGTCCCTGCATGGCAGACAAGACCCTTCCAAACTCGATCGATTCTACCCTCGATCTTTTGGCCAAGGCCGACTACATCGCAGATCGCTCGTTGGCGACGGTGCTTTATCTTGCACTGCGCATGGGCCGGCCGCTGTTCGTCGAGGGCGAAGCGGGTGTCGGCAAGACCGAGATCGCGAAAGTATTGGCCACGACGCTTGGCCGCCGTCTCATCCGGTTGCAATGCTATGAGGGCCTCGACGTTTCCGCCGCGGTGTATGAATGGAATTATGGTGCCCAAATGATTGCCATTCGTCTTGCGGAGGCCGAAGGCGAAGGTGATCGGGCACGCATCGAACACGACGTATTCTCAGAACGTTTTTTGATCAAACGACCGCTGCTACAGGCCCTTGAGCCCGATCCCGCGGGACCGCCAGTCCTTCTGATAGACGAGATCGATCGGGCCGATGAGGCCTTCGAAGCATTTCTTCTCGAGGTGCTTGCTGATTTTCAGGTGACCGTGCCGGAGCTCGGCACTGTGAAAGCGCTGCATCCCCCGATCGTCGTTGTCACGTCCAACCGTACGCGCGAAGTGCACGATGCCCTCAAGCGGCGGTGCCTCTATCATTGGGTTGGCTATCCGAGCGCTGAGCGTGAATTAAAAATTCTGCGCACCAAGGTACCGGAAATTCCGAAGAAACTATCCGAGCAGGTGGTTGCTTTTGTGCAGGCGTTGCGCAAGGAGGACTTGTTTAAATCGCCCGGTATTGCCGAGACCCTGGATTGGGCCGGCGCGCTCACAGAGCTCGACATCATCGCGCTCGATCCGGCGACCGTGTCAGACACGCTCGGTGTGTTGCTTAAATATCAGGACGACATCACCCGCCTCGATGGTACCAAGGTGAAGGCATTGCTCGATGAGGTGAAGTCGGAGTTGCGAGCGGCAGAGTAGTCATGGCCGCGCTCCAGGGTCGGTTGGCCGAAAACATCCTTTACTTTGCGCGCGCATTGCGAACTGCGGGAATTCCGGTGGGGCCCGGTACCGTACTCGATGCGCTTCAGGCGCTAAGTGTAACGCGCGTCGTCAACCGAGATGATTTCTATTGGACTCTGCACGCTGTTTTCGTCAAGCGGCACGAGCACACTGTTCTATTTGATCAAGCTTTTAAGATTTTCTTTCGCAGGCGGGGATATATCGAAAGAATGATTGCCTCGATGCTCCCTGAGACGATGTCGGGTTCGCCGAAAGCGCCGCCCCCAGGCGTGCAACGTATGCAGGAGGCCCTGTTCTACGGCCTCGATCAACTCGAACAACAAAAATCCGAAGTCGAGATCGACGCGCGTATGACTGTTTCGGATCGAGAAGTTCTCCAGAGAAAGGACTTTGCACAGATGACGGCAGCCGAAATCGTGGCCGCGAAGGAAGCTATTGCCCGGTTAACGCTCCCACTCGACGAGGTGCGTACGCGCCGGCTCGTAGCTGATCGGTACGGCCATCTCATCGATATCCGCCGCACCCTGCGCGCGAGTATGAAAGCGGGCGGCGCAGTGATCGATCTGAAATATCTCGGTCCGCGGGTTAAGCAGCCGCCGGTGGTCGTTCTCTTGGATATTTCCGGTTCGATGAGTGAATACACGCGCCTGTTTTTGCATTTTCTGCACGCGGTCACCGACGCTCGAAAACGAGTGACCACCTTTCTGTTCGGTACGCGGCTGACGAATGTCACCCGCGCGATCCGCCAGCGCGATCCGGATGAGGCGCTTGCCGCTTGCTCGGCAAATGTGGCGGACTGGTCCGGTGGCACTCGCATCGCCTCCTCGTTGCACGTGTTTAACAAGCAGTGGGCACGGCGTGTGTTGAGCCAGGGCGCAATCGTGTTGCTGATTACCGACGGGCTTGAGCGTGACGCGGACGATACGCTCGCTTTCGAGATCGACAGACTTCACCGATCATCCAGGCGGCTGATTTGGTTAAATCCATTGCTTCGTTTTCCTGCCTTCGAAGCGCGCGCCAAGGGGGTACAAACCATCCTGCCGCATGTTGACGAATTGAGGCCGATCCACAATCTGGAGTCCATAGCCGGGCTGGTGCGCGCACTGTCAGGCGCCCCGGCTCGAGGGTATGATCCCAAACTGATGCTCGAGCGCGTCGCCTGACGGAGGAATTTTCCATGCTTGCACGCGATGAAGATATCCTCAGGGCCGCCGAGGAGTGGCGGAAATCCGGACGTGGCGTGGCTTTGGCAACCGTGGTGGAGACCTGGGGCTCTGCTCCAAGGCCGGTCGGCTCCAACCTCGTGATAGACAACAACGGCAATTTCCTTGGGTCCGTTTCAGGCGGTTGTGTCGAGGGTGCGGTGGTCACCGAGGCCATGGATGTGATCGACAGCGGGAAGCCGAAGATGCTGGAATTCGGCGTAGCCGACGAAACGGCCTGGCAAGTAGGCTTGTCCTGCGGCGGGACAATCCGCGTCTATGTCGAGAAGGTGAGTTAAAGTGAAGCTCGATATCCTGCACGCGTTGAACGCAGAACGTTCGGCGCGCCGTGCCGTTATACTCGTTACCGATGTGGCCAATGGTGAACAACGAGTGGTGAAAGCCGCCGACGCGGTAAATGATCCCTTGAAGGCTGTGTTGGACAAACGGCTCCGCATGGCCAAGAGCGGCATGGAGGAAACACCGCAGGGACGTTTTTTCCTAACCGTTTACGTGCCTTCGCCGCGTCTGGTGATTACGGGCGCTGTGCACATTAGCCAAACACTGGCCCCGATCGGGCAACTGCTTGGTTACGATGTCACCATTGTCGATCCGCGTACAGCCTTCGCATCGATCGAGCGGTTTCCCGACGTCAAGGTGATCGCCGAGTGGCCCGATGTGGCCTTGCCGCCGCTCGATATCGACCGCTATACGGCCTTCGTGGCCCTCACCCATGATCCGAAGATTGACGATCCCGCGCTCAAGCACGCACTGGCGCATGATTGTTTTTATATTGGGGCGCTCGGCTCTAAAAACACCCATGCCAAGCGGGTCGATCGTCTCAAACAAGCGGGTCTCACTGACGCTGACATATCGCGCATTCATGCTCCAATCGGGCTTGATATCGAAGCGGTATCGCCGGCGGAAATTGCGGTGGCCATCATAGGTGAAATCACGCAAGTGCTGCGCCAAAAAGCGGAAGCCCCATGAAATTTGGTGCCGTTCCTATAGTCGATGCGCTGGGCGCGACCGCTGTCCATTCGATTCGCCAGGGCGACTTCGTGCTCAAGAAGGGGACGCGAATTGGGCCAAGCGAAATCGCGGCCCTCAAGGCGGTCGGCATTAAGGAAGTCACTGTGGCGCGTCTCGATGTGGGAGATGTCTCGGAAGATCAGGCTGCCGCCGATATCGCGGCAGCGATTAAAGGCGAGGGTTTGCGCGTTGATCTGGCCTTCACCGGCCGCTGCAACTTATTTGCAGAAAGTTCTGGCGTTCTGGTCGTCGACAGGGATGCGATCGACGCGCTCAATCGTATCGACGAGGCGATTACAGTGGCGACATTGCCGGCATACAAGCCGGTCGTCGAAGGTGAGATGATCGCAACGGTTAAAATTATTCCGTTTGCCGTCGCCGGGACATCCCGTGATCGAGCGGTCGCGGCGGCCGCAAAAGACAAGGCTGTCATCAGGGTGGCGCCGTACAAGCTGCGTAAGATTGGAATTATATCAACGTTGTTGCCAGGCCTGTCGCCCAAAGTCATCGAGAAGACACTCAAGATCACTGCTGCCCGAATTGCACCGGCAGGCGCCAGCGTTATCGCGGAGCGGCGGGTGGTGCACGAGCAGGCAGCCCTTGCTATGGCTATTGACGAGTTGCTCAAGGCGGGCGCCGAGCTCGTGATCGTGTTTGGCGCATCTGCGATTGCAGATCGGCGCGACGTAATTCCGGCCGCAGTCGAAGCAGTCGGTGGTGAAATTGAGCATTTCGGCATGCCGGTTGATCCGGGAAACCTGATGCTAATTGGTAACGCGCGCGGCCATCCGGTGCTTGGCGCGCCTGGATGCGCGCGCAGTCCAAAGGAAAACGGCTTCGATTGGGTACTGATGCGGCTGCTCGCAGGCTTGCCGGTCACTCGCGCGGATATCACCGGCATGGGTGTTGGCGGGCTGTTGATGGAAATCGTCACGCGGCCGCAGCCGCGTGAAGAACGAGTTGCGGAGACCATGCGCCGTGTTGCTGCAATTGTGCTTGCCGCTGGACGCTCCACCCGGATGGGCGCAGTCAACAAAATGCTGGCCGAAATTGGCGGCAAACCGCTTGTGCGTATCGCTGCCGAACAGGCGGTTGCGTCGCATGCTCACCCCGTGGTCGTTGTGACCGGTCACGAACGAGAAAAAGTGGAAGCAGCATTGAACGGTCTGCCGGTGCGGTTGGTGCATAACAGGGATTTCGCGGAAGGACTCGGCACCTCGCTAAAAACTGGCATCGCTGCCGTGCCCGAAGAGGCCGATGCGGCGATCGTGTGCCTTGGCGACATGCCCCAGGTCGATGCAGCGTTAATTAATCGGCTGATCGCCGCGTTCGATCCGGAGCATGGCGCGCTCGTCGTGGTGCCAAGCATCGAAGGACGGCGCGGGAATCCTGTAGTGTGGTCACGCCGCTTTTTCCACGACCTGACTGCAATTCAAGGCGACATAGGAGCCCGTCACCTTATCGGCGGTTATGCCGAGGCGGTAGTCGAAGTGCCCGTCTCTGGCGAGGCGGCTCTTACCGATGTCGACACGCCCGAGTCGTTCTCTGCCGTCAAGGCCGAAATTGAGCGCGCCTGAGATTCGAATCATTGATCGCGCCACGCGACTCATCACTATCTTAACGCGACGCCGGCCAGAGAAGGGTGATGACCAACATCTATGCGCCTATAATGCGCGCAGTTGTCGCCGTGGCCTTAGTGCTCGCGACCGCGATGTTAATGTATGTCGCCGCGAGCACAGCGCGGGCCGCCAGCCCGCTGTCATTCCTCGAACGCCCATAAGTACCTGAGATTTATCGCGAAATTATACTCTTGCGGGCTGCCGCTATTTGCACTAAATGATGACTGACTGGTCAGTCATATGCCAATATTACACCCACCTCGGTTCCGAAAGTCGATGCCCCGCCGGGCAAGCCGGACCAAACGCGCAGCTCAAGCCGCCCGTGCGACTGCCGTTCCGGCAGGTGCCTCGCGGAAGATGCGCAGCACCGAACGCCGCGATGCCATCCTTTCCGCTGCGCTCGATGAATTCTCAATCCGCGGCTTCGAGGCCGCTCGCCTGGATGATGTGGCGCGGCGAGCAGGAGTCGCCAAGGGAACGATCTATCTCTACTTCCGCGACAAGGAGACTCTGTTCCAGGAGTTGATCCGGGCCATGCTTACGCCGCTTGTCGGCACGATCGAGGCCATGGGCGAAGCCGACTTGCCGCTCGGCGTGCTGGCGGACCGCCTTGTCGATTTATTCGTGCGTGAGGTTTACGAGACGAGGCGCAAGGACGTCATTCGCCTCATGATCTCTGAGGGCCGGCGCTTTCCGAAACTTGCTGAATTCTATTACCGGGAGGTGTTGGCGCGCATTATTGCGGCCGTACGCGCGTTGCTGCGGCGCGGTGCCGCACGCGGCGAGGTGCCGGAGGGGCTTGCAGATTTTCCGCAAATTATCGCCGCTCCCGGTTTGGTGGCGATCATTTGGAGCGGGCTATTCGAACGTTTCGAGCCGCTTGACGTTCGCAAGATGATGAAAACGCATGTCGAGCTGCTTTTCGCGCCGAGGAGAGCTACATGAAAATGAAGCTCGCTGGCCTGTGGATAATGGCGTTAGCCGCGCTTGCGCTCGGTGGCTGTGACAACGCCAACGACCACGTGTTGCAAGGTTGGGTAGAAGCTGAATTGATCTTCGTTTCACCCGACGAGCAGGGACGTGTGGAGACTCTAAAGGTACGTGAGGGCGATCAGGTGAAAAAAGGCGAGGTGCTCTTCACCGTCGACGACGACCTGCAAAAAGCCGACGTCGTGGTGAGAAACACTGCCGTTATGAATGCGCAGCAGAGCTTCGATCGCGCGAAAGAACTATTAAAGTCCTCGGCAGGAACGCAAAAAACCTACGACGACGCTGAAATGGTGCTGCGTCAGGCCAAGGCTAACCTAGAATGGTCACAGACGCGGCTCACGCGCCGGAATGCGTACAGCCCCGGCGACGCCACGGTGGAGCAAGTTTATTATCGTCCCGGTGAAACGGTGCCCGCAGGACGGCCGGTCGTGGCGTTACTGCCACCCGGCAATCTTAAGCTTCGCTTTTTCGCACCGCAGGCCATACTGCCCAAAATTAAATTCGGCGAAATCGTTGGTGTCAGCTGCGATGGCTGCGAGAAAGGCCTGACTGCAAAAGTAAGTTTTATCGCGCGCAGCGCCGAATTTACTCCCCCGGTGATCTATAGTCAGGAAGAGCGCGCCAAGTTGGTATTTCTGATTGAGGCACGGCCCGAAAAGCCGGACAGGTTTCGGGTCGGCCAGCCAGTTACCGTCACGCTAGCGCAAGAGCCGCACAAATGAACGCGCACGACATCGTCATCGATGTCCACGGCCTTACCAAAAAGTTCGACGGTCGTGCTGTGGTCCGAAATTTGTCCATGCAGGTGAAGCGCGGGACAATCTACGGCTTCCTGGGCCCAAACGGGTCTGGCAAGACGACCACCATTCGTATGCTGTGCGGTCTGCTCACTCCGGATGAGGGAACGGGAACCTGCCTTGGTTACGACATTCGCACCGAGACCGACAAGATCAAGCGCCAAGTCGGCTATATGACGCAGCGTTTCAGCCTCTACCAGGACCTCTCGGTACGCGAGAACCTGGAATTCATCGGAAGGGTCTATGGAATCGATCATCCGGTCGCTGCGGCACGCGCCGCGGTTGAACGACTTGGCCTCGCGGGGCGGGAAGGACAGCTTGCGGCCGAACTCTCCGGCGGGTGGAAGCAGCGCTTGGCACTTGGCGCTTGCACGCTGCCAAGCCCGCAATTGTTGCTACTCGACGAGCCGACCGCCGGCGTCGATCCAAAGGCGAGGCGCGAATTCTGGAATGAGATTCACGCTCTCGCAGCTGACGGTCTGACAGTATTGGTGTCGACCCATTACATGGATGAAGCGGAGCGTTGTCACGAGATCGCATACATCGCATTCGGGGAGTTATTGGCGCATGGCACAGTTGAGGAGGTAGTCACCTCATCGCATTTAACCACCTACGTCGTGAGTTCCTCGGCCGGTGACGGCCTCGCCGATTTATCGGCTGAGCTTACCGACAAGCCAGGCATAGATATGGTGGCACCTTTCGGCACCAGTCTGCATGTGTCAGGTCGCGACGCGGCCGCACTCGAGTCCGCCATTTCAATTTATCGCAAACGCAAAAACCTTGATTGGAGAAAATCTGAGCCATCGCTCGAGGATGTGTTCATCGACCTGATGGGCAAGGCGCGAGATAATTTCCAATGACTAACCTGCTTCCTCCTCATGCGGCGAAACGTCTTTCGGGCGGGGCCTTCTGGCGCAAGACTTGGGCCATGCTAGTTAAGGAATTCATCCAACTCAAACGCGACCGCGTTTCCTTCGCCATGATCATAATGATCCCGCTCGTGCAACTGATGTTGTTCGGTTACGCCATCAACACCATGCCACGCAATTTGCCGACGGCAGTATTGATGCAAGAAACCAGCGATCTGTCGCGCTCTATCCTTGCCGCACTCGAAAACACGAAATATTTCAGGGTCACCGAGCTGCCACATAACGAAGCTGAGGTCGACCAGTTACTGGCTTCTGGCAAAGTGCTGTTTGCGGTTGAGATTCCTGCAAATTTCGAACGCTCCGTGCGCCGAGGCGACAAGCCGGCCATGCTGGTGATTGCGGACGCCACCGATCCTGTTGCCTCCGGGACCGCCCTCGGCGCTCTCAGCGAAGTTCTGCAGACTGCGCTCTCTCATGACCGCGATATTCCCAACAGCGCCGCGATGCCGTTCGAAATCCGCACCCACGCCCGCTATAACCCCGCAGCCGTCACCCAGCTGAACATAGTGCCGGGGCTTGTCGGCACCATTCTCACCATGACCATGCTGATCTTCACCGCGCTTTCGGTCACGCGAGAAATCGAGCGCGGGACTATGGAAAATCTGCTGTCCATGCCGATC
>Ga0126383_10002383_pt1 | contig 12121 bp, 10 predicted proteins | sample PanSoiMetPlot_35_FD_96882 | JGI IMG/M metagenome (GOLD analysis project Ga0126383, IMG submission 96882) | Tropical forest soil microbial communities from Panama - MetaG Plot_35 | ecosystem: Environmental > Terrestrial > Soil > Tropical forest > Bulk soil | place: Panama | collected 2016-02-17
CCGCGCGAGCGCCTCGCCGATCGCCTCGGGCGCCTCCGGCTTGCCTTGCACTTCGGCGCGCACGATCCGCGTTCCATCCGGGCTCGCGATGAGCCCGCGCAGGCGAAGCACGCCGCCCGCGAGTTCGGCGTAGGCGCCGAGCGGCAGCTGGCAGCTGCCGCCGAGCGCACGACTCACCGCGCGTTCAGCGCGAACGCACGCCGCGGTCGTCGCATCGTTGAGCCGCGCCAGGAGCTCGACGAGCTCCGTCTGCGCGGCGAGGCACTCGATTGCGAGGGCGCCCTGCCCGGGTGCCGGAAGGCTCACGTCCGGGTCGATGGCCGCGCGGATGCGATCGCCCAGGCCTAGCCGCTTCAGCCCGGCGACCGCAAGCACGATCGCGGCGTACTCGCCGCGGTCGAGCTTCGCGAGCCGCGTCTCGACGTTCCCCCGGAGCGGGCGGAACGCGAGGGCCGGAAAGCGGCTGCGCAGCTGCGCTTCGCGCCGCAGGCTCGACGTACCCACGATCGCGCCCGCCGGCAGCGCCTCGAGCTCGACATAGGCGTTCGACACGAACGCATCGTGCGGATCCTCGCGCGGAAGGATCGCGGCGAGCACGAAGCCGTCCGGGAGCGCCATCGGCACGTCCTTCGCCGAATGCACGGCGAGATCGGCGCGCCCGGCCTCGAGCGCGACCTCGAGCTCCTTGACGAACAACCCCTTGCCGCCGATCTTCGCGAGCGAGGTATCGAGGATCTGGTCGCCGCGCGTCGTGAGGCCGAGGATCTCGACCTCGAGATCCGGATGGGCCTCGCCGAGCCGATCGCGGACGTGCTCCGCCTGCCACATCGCGAGCCGCGATTGGCGCGAGGCGATGACGAGGCGCTTGGAAAGCGGCAAGGGAAGAGACGGGCTTCGAGGCGGGCCGCGCTCGGCCGCCACCGGGATTCTAGCCCCGTTCGGTCAACGCCCCGGCGAGCGCCTTCACGACCGGCCACTGCCGGCGGCTCACCGTAAGCTTCTCGGCGACGCCGTCGAGCACCACCGCCCAGCCCGCGCCCTCGCCGCCGTCCTCCTCGACGCCGCGCTCGAAGCCGCGGACGCGGCGCCGCGCGACGAGGCACGAGCGGTGCACGCGCACGAAGAGCGCGCCGAACTCCTGCTCGAGGCTCGCGAGCGACTCCTCGAGCAGATACTCCCGTTGCGGGGTGCGGATCGTCACGTACTTCAGCTCCGCCTTCAGGTAGACGACCTCCCCGACCGGGACGAGGTGGATGCGCCCGCGCTCGCTCACCGAGAGGAACCGCCGCGGCCCTTGCCCGGCGGCGGCGGCGGCGCGGTCGAGCGTCTCGCGGCGGACAGCGCCGCTCGAGCGCGCCTTCGCGAGCGCGGCGCCAAGTCGCTGCGCGCGGACCGGCTTGAGCAGATAGTCGATCGCGTTGACCTCGAAGGCCTCGATCGCGTGCTGATCGTGCGCGGTAACGAAGACCACCGCGGGCGGGTGCTCGAGCGTCGCGAGGTGCCGCGCGAACTCGATCCCGTCCATCTGCGGCATGTGGATGTCGACGAGCGCGACGTCGACCGGCCCGTCCGGGAGGCGCGCGAGGCCCTCCTGCCCGTTCGCGGCCTCCCCGACGACCACGTTGGGCAGCTCCGCCGCGAGGTCGCCGAGCACCTCCTTCATGCGCTCGCGCGCGGGCTGCTCGTCGTCGACGAGGAAGACTCGAAGCGGTGCCGCGGCGCTCATCGTTCGTCTCCTAGGCTGCGGCTCGCTCGCCGGGCACCGATTGCGGCGGCGCCTTGCGGTAGGGCAGGACCATCCGGATCTCGTAGTTCGCGCCGCTCTGGCCGGTCGCGAGCTCGGCTTCCACGTCGAAGTGGAGCTGGAGCCGCTCGCGGATGTTGGCGAGCGCGATGCGATTCCCCTGCCGGTGCTGGTACTCGGGCTGGTACGGGTTCGTGAGCTTCACGTGCACCCGGTCCTTCTCGCGCCGGATCGCGACCTCGATCGTGCCCCGCCCGGTGCCCGGCTCGATCCCGTGATACACGGCGTTCTCGACGAGCGGCTGCAGGAAGAGCGGCGGGACGAGCGCGTCGCGCGGCGCCTCCTCGATCCGCCACTCGACCGCGAGGCGGTCGCCGAGGCGCAGCTGCTCCAGGTTGAGATACTGGCGCGCGAGATCGATCTCCTGCGCGAGCGTGGTCAGGTTCTTCGCGTCCGCCATCACCATGCGGTACAGGTCGGCGAGGTCCTCGAGCGCGTGCTCGGCGCGCCGCGGGTCCTTGCGGATCAGCGACAGCACGGCATTCAGCGTGTTGAAGAGGAAGTGCGGACGGATGCGCGCCTGCAGCGCCTGCAGCCGCGCCTCGGCGAGGGCGGGCGAGAAGGCGCGGTTACGCAGGTAGAAGTAGCCGGCGAGGAACGCGGTGAGGAGCAGCGCGAAGCTCGCGCCGCGGAGGATGCCGAGCGGCTCGGTCACCACGCTCGCTCGCACCCATTGCGCGCCAGCGGTCAGCCACATGACGCCGACCGCGACCGCCGCGAGGCCGATCCAGTACGGGAGCTTCGTGAGCCACGGGCCCGCCGCCCACAGCACGCACAGGCTCGCGACCAGCACCGGCCCGACGACGAATGCGATCTCGACGAACGCGTCGCCGAGGAGGCCGAGCGTCGGCGCCCGGATCGCGGCGGCGAGCAGCGCCGTCAGGTTCACGATGACGAGAATCCGCGCGACAACGCCGAGGTTGCGGAAGTCGGGAAGCGCGTCGGGGACGCTCGTTTGGCTTAGAATCGGCACCGGAATTTCCCGCCCGAATAGGCAGGTAAGCCTTTGTCTTGCGGGAAATTCTCGGGACTTACCGCGACCTTGACAAGCCGCTATGCCGCGCTCCGAGGAAAAGGGTCACACCGCCTGGTCCGGCCGGTTCGCTGAGCCGGTGGACGCCCGCGTCCAGCGCTACACCGCCTCGGTGTCCTTCGACAAACGCCTCGCGGAATTCGATATCCAGGGCTCGCTCGCCCACGCGCGCATGCTGGCCGGGTGCGGCCTCCTCGCCGCGCAGGACCTCGCCGACATCGAGCGGGGCCTAGGCCAAGTCCGCGACGAGATCCGCTCCGGCAGCTTCGCGTGGTCGCTCGAGGCCGAGGACGTGCACCTCAACATCGAGCGCCGGCTGACCGCGCTCGTGGGCGAGGCCGGCAAGCGCCTGCACACGGCGCGCTCGCGCAATGACCAGGTCGCGACCGACCTGCGGCTGTACCTGCGCGCGGCGATCGACGACATCGTCGCGGGTCTCGAGGAGCTCAGCCGGGCGCTCGTCGAGCTCGCCGACCGGCACGCGGCCACGGTGATGCCCGGCTACACGCATCTCCAGGTCGCGCAGCCGGTCACCTTCGGCCATCACCTCATGGCGTACTACGAGATGCTGAAGCGCGACCGCGAGCGGTTCGCCGATTGCCGCAAGCGGGTCAACCGCCTGCCGCTCGGCGCCGCGGCGCTCGCCGGGAGCTCCTACCCGGTCGACCCGGAGCGGGTCGCGCGCGAGCTCGGGTTCGACGGGCTGTGCGTGAACTCGATCGACGCCGTCGCCGACCGAGACTTCGCGATCGAGTTCGCCGCTTGCGCCGCGCTCGTGATGGTCCACGTGTCGCGGTTCTGCGAGGAGGTCATCCTCTGGATGAATCCCCGGTTTGGCTTCGTGCGCCTCCCCGACCGCTTCTGCACCGGCTCGTCGATCATGCCGCAGAAGAAGAACCCCGACGTGCCCGAGCTCGCGCGCGGCAAGACCGGGCGCGTCGTCGGGCATCTCATGGCGCTCATCGTGCTCATGAAGGCCCAGCCGCTCGCGTACAACAAGGACAACCAGGAGGACAAGGAGCCGCTGTTCGACTCGGTCGACACGCTGCGCGACACGATCGCGATCTTCGCCGAGCTGGTGCCCGGGATCGAGGTGAACGCCGAGGCGATGCGCGCGGCCGCGCGCGAGGGCTTCGCGACCGCGACCGACCTCGCGGACTACCTCGTGAAGAAAGGCATGCCGTTCCGCGATGCGCACGAGGCCGTCGCGCGCGCGGTGCGCGAGGCGGAGCGGTCGGGCTGCGACCTCGCCGACCTACCGGTGCCGGTCCTGCGGCGGTTCGCGCCGCTCATCGCGGAGGACGTGCACGCCGTGCTCGCGCTGGAAGGGTCGCTTGCGGCACGAAGTCACGCCGGCGGGACCGCCCCGGAGCAGGTCCGCGCCGCCGTCGAGCGCGCTCGTGCGGAACTTTCACGGTAACGGGTCGGTGCCGTCTTGAAGCCCCCGCACGGGGGGGGTATCTAGAGGGGTTCGCAGGGGGCCGCGTCCCCCGAAGCCGAGGAACCGACTCGATGGAAGCTCTGATGCGTGGCGGCGCCGCGCCCGCGCCACCGCAGGTCGCCGCGCCGATGGACCGGATCGGCAAGTACCAGATCCTCCGCAAGCTCGGCGACGGGGCGACGAGCGAGGTCTACCTCTGCCACGACGAGTTCGCTGGCCGCGACGTCGCGGTGAAGATCGTGTACCAGGAGCGCCTCAACGACCCGCAGGGCGGCAAAGTCTTCCGGAAGATCTTCGTCACCGAAGCGTCGCTCGCCGGCAAGCTCGCGCACCCGCACATCGCCCAGATCTACGACGCAGTCGTGGGCGACCAGATGTCGTACATCGTCATGGAGTACGTGCCCGGGGGCACGCTCGAGGCCGCCTGCCAGCCGGAGAGCCTCCTCGCGCTCGACAAGATCGTCGAGATCATCTTCAAGTGCACGCGCGCCCTCGACTTCGCCCACAAGCTCGGCGTCACGCACCGCGACATCAAGCCGGCGAACATCCTGATCGTCGGCGGCACCGACATCAAGATCACCGACTTCGGATCGGCGATCATGAGCTCGGGCGACACGACCCAGGTCACCGGCGTCGGCTCGCCGGCGTACATGTCCCCGCAGCAGATCAAGGAGTTCGCGGTCGACCACCGCACCGACATCTACTCGCTCGGGGTCGTGATGTACCAGCTCTTGACCGGCGTCCTGCCGTTCAACGCCCGGAACAACTTCAGCATGATCTATCAGATCACGACGGTCGAGCCGGCGCCGCCGTCCGCGCACCGCAAGGAGATCCCGGCCGTGCTCGACGCGATCGTGAAGAAGGCGATGGCGAAGGACCTCGAGCGTCGCTACCAGAGCTGGGACGAGTTCTCGTTCGACCTCGCCGAGGTGCTCCGCTCCCAGGAGATCCGCCGGCGCTCGGACGAGGTCGCCGACAGCGAGAAGTTCAACACCCTGCGCGCGATGGAGTTCTTCGCCGAGTACACCGACGCCGAGCTGTGGGAGGTGGTGCGCATCAGCGCCTGGCAGGACGCCGCATCGGGGACGGTCGTGATCCGCGCGGGCGACGCGGGCGATTTCTTCTGCATTCTCGCCTCCGGCCAGGTGAAGGTCACCAAGCGGCAAAAGCTGCTCAACATCCTCGACGCCGGCGAGTGCTTCGGCGAGATGGCGTACCTCTCGCGGCAGACGAACGAGCGCAGCGCCGACGTGGTCACGCTCTCCCCGTCGCGCGTCATCACCATCCGCGTCGACGACCTCGCGCACGCGTCGGACGCGTGCCGCCACCGGTTCGACCGCGCCTTCATGTCGATCCTCGTCGAGCGGCTCACGCTCGCGAACAACCGGCTCACTGCGGTCTAGCGCGCGCCGCTCGCGCGCGGCCGATGCTCTCCGACGCTCTCGCCACCGCCCTCCAGGAGGCGATCGCCGGCGCCACCGGCGAGCGCTTCGTGATCCGGCAGGCGACGCCGGCCGCCGGCGGCTGCATCCATTCGAGCTGGGTGCTCGCGGCGGGCGAGGTCCGGTACTTCGCGAAGCTGAACGACGCGCGCTTCGCCGCGGGTTTCGCGGCGGAGGCGGACGGCCTCGCGGCGCTCCGCGAGGCGGGCATGCGCGCGCCGCGGGCGCTCGCGCACGGCACGGCGGCGGGCCACGCGTTTCTCGTGCTCGAGTTCATCGCCATCGGACCCGCCACCGATGCGGGCTTTCGCGAGCTCGGGCGCGCGCTCGCCCGCCTCCACGACTATCACGGCAGGCAGTTCGGCTGGCAGTACGGCAACTTCATCGGCTCGACCCCGCAGTCGAACGTGATGGGGCCCTCGTGGGCCGAGTTCTGGCGGCACCAGCGGCTCGCGCCGCAGCTCGCGCTCGCGGCACAGAACGGGCACCGCGGGCGCGTGCAGTGGCTCGGCGAGCAGGTCATCGAGGCCGTGCCGTGGCTCCTGGCGGGGCACGAGGCCGTGCCGGCGCTACTGCACGGCGACCTGTGGCGCGGGAACGTGGCTGTCCTCGAGAGCGGCGCGCCGGTCGTGTTCGACCCCGCGGTGTATTACGGCGATCCGGAGGCCGATCTCGCCATGACCGAGCTCTTCGGCGGGTTCCCGGAGAGCTTCTACGAGGGCTACCGAGAGGTGCATCCGGTCGCCGGGGGCTACAAGCTGCGGCGTGTCCTCTACAACCTCTACCACGTGCTGAACCACCTGAATCTGTTCGGCGAGGGCTACCGGAGCCAGGCTGAGCAGATGATGCAGCAGCTCGTCCGCGCCACGAGCTGAGGGCGCTTTTCTGGCATTGTTCGCTCCCGCGACGACGCGTTGTGAGGAGAGGATGGCTGCTAGCGACTGGCAAGCGGAGATGGCGGAGGCGCTCAAGCGCTTCACCGGACCGGGCGTGAGCTCGATGGAGACGCTGAAGGCGCTTCCCGGGCTCGACTTCTTGCAGCGGATCGTGGACGGCCGGCTTCCGCGGGCGCCGATCTGCGATACGTTGAACTTCCAGCTGCTCGAGGTCGAGCACGGTCGTGCCGTGTTTCAGGGCATGCCGAAGCCCGAGCTCTACAACCCCCTCGGCTCGATCCATGGAGGTTGGCCCGCGACGCTGCTCGACTCCTGCATGGCGTGCGCCGTACACACCACGCTGCTGGCGGGTCAGGGCTATACGACCGTGGAGTTCAAGCTGAATCTCGTGCGGCCGATCCTCGCCGGCACCGGCCCGTTGCGGGCCGAGGGCAAGCTCGTCAATGCGGGCCGGACCATCGCGACCTCAGAGGGCCGGCTGTTCGGCGCCGACGGCAAGCTCTACGCGCACGGCACGGAGACGTGCCTGATCTTTCAGCTGTGACCTGGTCCCCTGGGATGGTGCAGCGCTTCGCCGGCTAGAGCGGCGTTTCAGCGACTGCCTGGTCCGCACTCGAGACGACAAACGGGGAAGGCGTAATTCCCGCATCGCGCTTCCGGCGCGGGTTCGGACGATCGCTGGCCGGGGCGATCACGTCACGCGCCAGCGCCTCCAGCTCGCGATTGCGCAGCGCAGCTCGGACTTCGAGGTTTCGCATCGGTATCCCGGCGGTAGCCCTTACTCGCGCCTCGGTTGCACCGAGCACTTCTTGCAACGTCGCGCCACCGACCGAGACGAACGAGCGGCGGGCGAGCTCACGACGCATTCCCGCCGGGGCGAGGTAGACGTAGGCGCGATAGCAGAAACCACCCAATTCCCAAATCGCGGCCTTGACCCTGTAGTTGCCTGCGGTTCCTCGCAGCGTTACGAGCAGGCCCATCGCGACTCTCCTTGTAACTTTGTGCGCCATGCAGCACGGCGCCGGCGGGATGAGGACAAGCGCCAGCAATCGACGTGCCTTGGCACGTGATGGGTCAGGACTCGGCCGCGTGGAGAACTTCGCGAGCGGTTCCACGGCCGGCCGTGGCGGACCGGCGCGAGCGCGGCGCGCAACCGATCGAGGATGGGTCCTTACGCGGTCTGCGGCGCGAGCAGCTTCTGCAGCTCGCCTGACTGGTACATCTCCCGCAGGATGTCGCAGCCGCCGACGAACTCGCCGTTCACGTAAAGCTGGGGAATCGTCGGCCAGTTCGCGTACTCCTTGATGCCCTGGCGGATTTCCGGCTCCTCGAGGACGTTGATGCTGAAGAAGTCCCTGATGCCACAGGCCTGGAGGATCTGCACCGCCATGGCCGAGAACCCGCACTGCGGGAACTGCGGCGTGCCCTTCATGTAGAGCGTCACCGGGTGATTGGTGACCTGCTCCCGAATCGCGTCCTGGATGTTCATGTGGTCACTTTCGAATACCTGATTAAAACGCTCAAGATTCTACCGGCGGCAGGATCCGGGGTCAAACCGACCCCCAGGGACTTGGCAGCAGCGCCCACGGACATGCCTTCTGTCCGTGCCGATACACCGCAGCGAGGTTGCCGGCAAGCCATGACCTTCGCTATAGTCCATCGGATATAACGCACCTGCATCTCACGAAGGGGAGGCTGTGATGAATGCGTACAAGCGGAAAACGAAGGCTCGGTCGCATCACGCCATCCTGAGCACCGCGTTTGCGCTGCTAGTTGGCGGCGCTACCAGCGGCAGTTACGCCCTGGTCCTGAGCGGGTCGGTAAACAGCGGCGCCGGCACCTATTCCGTTTCCGACCTGCAGAACAATTTCGCGCCAGTCACCGAGACCATCGGGGGCATCACTTACGTCGGCGTCTCGCTCTGGACGTTTCTCGGCGGCGAGCCCAACCTCCAGCACCCTTCCTGCCCGACCTGCAACACCAATCCCAACCAGTTTCTCAGGAACTACCTCGTCGCAACGGGCGCTGGTGGAGGTACGTCGCTCGTTTCGATCGGCGAGATCGACCCCAACTTCGGCGGGACGGGCCAACCGTATCTCATCGCATATCAGCGGAACGGCGCGCTGCTCGGGACGCCGACGCTCATCGTTCCGCAGGACCCGACCGGCATGCGCAGCGTCGTGGACTTGGCCGGCATCTCGGTCGGGTTCGTTCCTGCGGCCGGGGGGCCAGGCGGGGTCACGACGCAATTCAGCCTGACGGGCGTCGCCAATCCCGCGACCTACGACCGAGCTGCGTTGGTCGCGTTGCCCGCGACGACGATCCCGAGCGTGACGTTCATGGCAGGCGGCGGCACCACCACGCTCACGAACGTCGTCGGAGCCGAACCCTGGACGCTGCTGTCCCTCGCGGGTATCGCGGATTCCGAAGTCCTGAGGAGCTACTTGGTCGCAATGGGCAGCGACGGGTACCAGGTGCTGTTCTCGCTCGGCGAGTTGGATCCGGATTTGGGGGGTCGGCTCACGCTGGTCGCGTACGACGTCAACGGTGCGCCGCTCGGCAGCACCGGCTTTGCTCGGATCGTGATCGGGGGCACCCCGGGCGATCTTCGCGGCGGTCGGTTCGTGTCGAACATCTCCTCGCTGCAGGTCGCGGCGATCCCGGAACCGGTAACCGCGACGATGCTTGCGACCGGGCTCCTCGCCCTTTCCTTCTACCGCCGCAGGCGAGCGCTCGCGTACGCAGTTCGCGCGCTCAGTGATCGCCATCCGGGGCCGGAATCGGCATAGCTCGAACCGCCCGGACCGCGTGGAGCAGCGGCGCGATCCCGGCGCTCCGCAGGGGCACGAAGCGCTTCCCCGCTTGCCGGCACAGGCGTTTTACCGACCGCGCGGCGGTGTGGCTGACGCAGTCGACCGGAAAAACGGCGACGTCGGCGCGGCTGACGAGCCCCGGCAACAGGTCGTCCGCGTGCTCGATCCCGCCGTCGTGGTGCGCGAAGCGTCCGCCGGCCCGCTCGATCACTGTCCGCAGCCGCGCGACCTGGTGCGGCCGACCCCCTACGTAGAGGATGTTCAGACCACCGAGCTTCCAGTCTGCGTCTGCCTCGGTCCGCTCCTCCTCGGCGAGCGTAGCGAGCGCGCGCTCGGCGGACACCGCCTCGTCGCGGAGTAAGGTGAGCTCCCGCTCGATGCCGGCGCGCGTCTCTAGCTCCGCTGCGCGGCGCGCGGTGAGCTCTTGCAGCCGCTTCTCGGCCCGCTCGCGTAGGCGCACCTCGAGGTCGAGCCGTTTGCGCAAGTCGGCCACGACGCTCTCGAGGGCAGCGATTTCGGACGCGTCCCGATCGCCGCCGGCCGGTTCGCCGCGTTCGCGGTCGACGCGGGTGGCGAGTGCGGCGCTGAGCTCGGCGAGCCTGGCCTCGCGCGACACGATCGCCTCGCGCAGATGTGCCTGCTGGCGCGCGAGCTTGTCCTCGAGCGCGGCCCTTTGCTGCTCCAGCCAGTGGAGCTTCTGCAGGTCCGCGCGATTGGCCGCCCCCACGCGATGAGACAGCATATGCAGATCGCCGAAAGCGTGGCGAGCCACCGCGTCCGTGGCGAATGGATGGGTGAGCACTGCCCAGTACGCGCCGGAAATGTCCCCGCCGCGCATCGCTTCGTCCCACAACTCGCGCAGGTCGCCGGCGGAGCGAGCGCGCGCGAAGCGGTCGATCGCGGGCTTGTGGCGCCGGTCAAGTGCCTTGTGGATCTGCTTCGACACCGCACCGTTTCGCCCGGCGGCCCCCACGGCGATCGAATGAATCTCGTGATCCGTCGCCCCCGGATCGATCATCGGATCGGCGCGCCGCAGCAGCGAGCGCAGCTCGACCGTCGGCAGGCACGTGCCGATGATCGAGCAGTGCAGCATCGCGGTCAGCTCCCAGAGCTTGCCGCGCCGGCTCGACGGCTTTGTGTCGAGCGCGGCGGACGGACGCGGCGAGGGGAGGCGCAGGCCCATCGGACCGATCGCCACGCCACCGCGGCGATGGTCCGCGAGCGCGCGCTGCAGGGAGTCGCCCGCATACGACGAGCCGGCGGAGCGCAAGAGCGGGTCGGACTTCATTCGCCGAGAGCAGCCTGGAACCTGGGCTCGCTATATTCCTACAGATATAGCGAGGCGGTCAACGACCCGTTTGGATCAGGCCGGCAGGAAAGGACGCGTGCGCGGCAGCGGCTGATCCGGTCGCCGGCTCAGGCGGAGTCGGCGCCCGCTAGGTCTAATCGAAATCCCAGTGCGCGCAGGCGCTCACGCACCCGCGCGTCTCGCAGCAACTCGCGAAATGCGCGGACTGCGGGACGATCGAGCCGCGCTTTGGGTACCACGAAGTCGTAGCGCTCCTCCTGCACCGGAATGAATCCCAGCCCGTACTGCCGTGCGACCGTATCGATCGCCACGCCCCAGTCCGCGCGCCCCTGGCCCACGGCGGCGGCGACGGCGTTGTGCGACTTGGTCTGGACGCCATAGCCCGGAGGCCTGCGGTCCCCGAGCAGCTGGTCGATGATGATGCGCGTGCCGCTGCCGGCGTTCCGATTGACCATGACGCAATCGGGTTCCGTCACCGCCGCTGCGATGGCCTGCTCGCGGCTCTCGCCGGCGAAACGCGAATCCCCGGCCCGATACACGATTCCCTGCATGCGGCCGTAACCAGGCACCAGCGCGAGCGCTTCGGTGAGGAACGGGCGGTTGTACTCGCCCGTCGCGGGATCCATGAGGTGAACGCCGGCGATGTCGCATTCCCCCCGTTTGGCCGCGGCTACGCCGCCCATGCTTCCAACGTACAGCGACTTCGCCCGCACGCCCGAGCGCATCAGCTCGCCAACGAGCATGTCGAGGCCGACGCAGTGACTGCCGATGATCACGAGGTCGGCCGGCTCAAGCCGATGCCCGAGGAGCTGCACGGCGACCGGGCTCCCCGCATCCAGGATCTCGGTGTGCTGATCGATCGTGATAAAGCCGTCCGCGCCGCTGAAGGTGGTCACTGACCCGGAGCCCTTCCCCATCGGGTAGGCCGCGAGCCCGTGCTGTCCCTGTACCAGCCCGACGAGGAGGTACTCGGTCCGTCCCCGCTCCGAATTGACGCGCATCGGCAGCGTCGCCGACACGGTTTCGCGGTGCTCCGCCGGCAGCCCGGCGTATGCACGGATGACGGGCGCGACGAACTCGTGGAACGTGAAGATCGCGGAGGTCGGAAACCCCGGCAGGATGACGACCGGCTTTCCGCCGGTGACGGCGAGACAGATCGGCTTTCCGGGCTTGAGCGCCACACCGTGGGCGACGATTCCGGGGTCGGTCAACTCCGCGACAACGCGATACGAGAGGTCGCCCGCGCCTTTGCTCGTGCCGCCCGACAGCAGGACGATGTCCGCCGATGCGATCGCATGTTGAAGACGGGCGCGCAGCGCGACGACGTCGTCTCCCACGATCCCGAGACGCAACGGTTCGCCGCCGAGCTCGCGCACTGCGTCC
>Ga0126383_10002384_pt1 | contig 12121 bp, 10 predicted proteins | sample PanSoiMetPlot_35_FD_96882 | JGI IMG/M metagenome (GOLD analysis project Ga0126383, IMG submission 96882) | Tropical forest soil microbial communities from Panama - MetaG Plot_35 | ecosystem: Environmental > Terrestrial > Soil > Tropical forest > Bulk soil | place: Panama | collected 2016-02-17
CACGCCGAAGATTAGCTCGACATGTAGGGAGCGAACAGCAATTTCGAAAACACCGGCAACATTGACCTGCTTCGCCGACTATGCTACCAGCCCGGGCCGTCAGCGATCGGACGATGAAAGCCGGTCGAGTTCGGGGTTGGCTGTGTTCCTTTCAACCAGCACGCGATAAATTTTCCGGTAATTGGACATCTTATCGTCTCAGCTAACATACGATGGTAGCAATGAGTCCGTAGAAGGTTGATAATATCGCGGACCTTGCGACCGCTAAACAGACGCGAAATAGCGCTGTAAGGTTGTGCAGATCTTCCTTATACAACCTGCGGCCGGGGCGCGACCACTAATTTGTGACCCCTCTGAGCCTCTGAATTTAAAGTTGGATTCGAGGTCGGATCGTACATTGGTAAGGGAGAGGTCGAAAGTTCAATCTCCCATATTTCCTGCGGGTCGCTTTGTGGCCCTCGTGCCCGAAGTGACGGAACATCACGCGAACGCCCTCATCGGCCGGCAGCCGGACCCTTTCTTGACGCTCGGGCCGCAACGATCGGTCGAGGCCGCCGGAGGAGCCGCGATGGACGATCTGACCTCGCAGGAACGGGCACTAATAATGACGTTCCGTCGCCTGAGGAGCTTCACGGTCGTGGTTCACCGAAATGATCGGTGGCGGATCGTGCTCGCCGATGAGGAGGCCGGCACGACAAATACCGGAGAGGGCGAGGATTTCGGGAAGGCCTGGGAAGAGGTTGGCAGGAAGAGGTAACGCGGTAGCAGCCGATGAGTAGGCCCGCTGGAAATACACTCACCAATTGAGATCGGAGCCGCAGATGAGGAAAACCGCCAAACCGAGCAAGACGATCCGTGCCAATAAGCGTAAGGCCAAACTAAAAGCGAAACACCGTCGCCAACGAGCGCGGGCAACAGGCTAAACCTCACCCCGCCTGCTTCACGGCGAGAGGTGCGCCAGATCGTCGGCACCCATCGCGTCAGCAGCAGGGAGCGGCGTCCATCGATACCGAGAAGCCGGCGCGATCCCTGGTCCACCAAGAGAGTTGTTGAGTTCTGCGGCGCGCTGCTCACCCAGACGATTGACCGCCCGTCTGAGTTCGCGCTGGGTATTGGCGATTAGCTCAAAGGTGCGGCCTAGGCGCAGCAACATCGCCAATAGAACCCCTAATTCCACCCAGCTTAGCAGCAAACTTATCGTTTCGAAATTCATCCTTGCCTCCTTGGCCGGGTCGCTCGATGGTCCCGCTCTCTCGGCTTGGCGAGAGAGAGCACGGGGTCGGGCGGGACGCGCCGTTGTCGAGAAGAAATCCAGCTCACAGGTACTTTTACTAAATTGCCCGTCAATCCTGCGACCTGGCCAGCGTCAATCAGGCGGTGGCGCAGTTTGGGCCCAGCATATGCGCCGGGCGGGCTAACAGCGGCCAGCCCTCGCTCTCTTAAGGAAAAGAAAACCTTTAACGGTGATCCTCCTGATCATGAAGACGGACGCAATCACAGTGCAGCGAAGCTCGGTGTGCCGGCCCCGGATGCGAGGAGGTTGAAATGAAAACTGACAACAATCTGGTTAAGAGCCCCAGCCCACCGCTGCATCGATCGCACACAGGCACGCAGGATCATCAGGCGGCATTCGCCGCGATATCCGCCAAGACCCCCGTAGACAAAGAGTTTCGGGCAGCCTTCCTGCGAAACAAACTGCGAGTTGCTCACACCCATCCTGGTTTCGACGTTGCGGCGCGCGACCGGGCAGTTGCTAATCTGGTCGAGCGTCTGGGCCACGAAGCGGCGGATATGATCACCCAGCCGCGCCCAGGCGGGGTCGGTGAGGGCTTCTTCTATACCCAGGACTTTAAGACGAGCTGGGGTCTTGGCACATCATTCAGCTGTGACTTTGTGTGCCCGGTTTCGCCGGGTGGCAACGTCACGACATGGCTCTACCTCACCGCCACCAACCGATCCGCGCTCGGCGTGGAGGCATTCGTTGCCTATAATGGTCAAGGCACCCCCCATTTCCGGGTGTTCGACTGGGCCCGGAGCGACCCTTGGCAGACGGACGTCCCTTTTACATCGTTGGATAATTATGTCACCACGATGGCTGCACATGGCAATTCGTACCCAGTGCTGCCGGTGTGGAACAGCACTTGGGCAATCGGCGCGGACACGTACCGGAACGAGGCGCTGCTCTACAACAACGTGCGCTCAGGCTGGGATCTGGTCTACCAATATGACTATGCTGCAACGGACGCGCAGCAGAAGAATGGGTGGATCGGCTCTTGGGCCCCGATCGTGGAGACGTTCCAATCGCCCTATATCAACACGAATCAAATGGGAGCGCTAGGCGCACAGATAAGCGGCTCGGACAGCAACGGGGTCTGGGGCAGCTGGGGGCTGCTTTCTCCTTCAAATTCGTATGTCCGAACCGACAATGTGGGCTTCCAATTAGTGTTTCTCGATCCCAATTACGCTTTCGTCGTCAACAGCTGACCCGCTGCGTCGCGAGCGGGGAGAAGGTGTCGTGCCGATTGACCGCCCGCAGGAGCCACCTTTGGTGATCGAACAGCCGGCCAGACCTTCCAGCCCGATTGTCGATATGCGCGACATTTTCGCCCGCAAGACTCCGCAGACAGAGGAAGACCGCGCCCAAGCGCGAGCCTTTATTGACGGCAAAATCGAGATGATCCGTCGCGATCCTTATATGACCGACGCAGAGAAGGCCGCTGCGATCGCCGATATTGAGACCCGGCGCTAGCTGGCTAAACCGCGGTTCTGAGTGAGGAAAACCGCCAAACCGAGCAAGACGATCCGTACCAATAAGCGCAAGGCCAAACTGAAAGCGAAACACCGCCGCCAACGAGCGCGGGCGACTGGCTAAACCCCACCCCGTCTGCTTCACGGCGAGAGGTGCGCCAGATCGTCGGCATCCATCGCATCATCAGCAGGGAGAGGCGTCCATCGACACCGGGAAGCCGACCCGATCCCTGGTCCACCAAGAGAGTTGTTGAGTTCTGCGGCGCGCTGCTCACCCAGACGATTGACCGCCCGTCTGAGTTCGCGCTGGGTATTGGCGATTAGCTCAAAGGTGCGGCCTAAGCGCAGCAACATAGCCAATAGAACCCCTAACTGCACCCAGTTCAGCAGCAGGCTGATCGTTTCGAAGCTCATCAATCCCCTCCCCGACGCTTCGTCTCCGAAAGGTACAGCTCTCTCTCGTCATTTGGTGGCGACCGCATTGCGGTCGGCCGCGAGCTTCAGGCGGACGCGCCGTGGTAGCAAAGAAGTCTGGCTGGCCTGACCTTTAATCAAATGCCCGTCAACCGCGTGCCCCTCGCAGCGTCAAGAAGGCGTCTTATGGTGTAGTTTTTAGCTCCTGACGTGCGAGATCGTTCTCAGCCGGACAACTTTCGCCGGTCGCAAAACACGTCAAGAGCCGATGGAACGCCATCTTTGGCGGGTTCGGGAGAGGCTCAGAAGCGAATGCTGGAGTGGCCCAGGCGGGTGATCCCGGATTTACGGGTTACCCCATCCGCCGGTCGGGCCTCGCCAATCGGCGAAGGGATAATCAAAGACGCCGCCGCCGGGACCCCAGACCCAGTAAGTAGGGACGGCCGGCCACGCGTAGGGACCCCACCCGCTATGGTTGCGGTTCGTCCCCCACCAATGCGGCGAAACCCATCCGCCTTTCCACTGGCCCGCCCCAGGCGGCGCATGCCAGCCCGAGCTGCGGCCGGCGCCACGCGCGCCGCCCGGCCCAGGCTGGTCAGCGTGCGCAGCGAGCTGAGCGCTCATTGCAAGCACCCCGGCCAAGGCCAGCCCGAGAACGCGCATTTCGGATCTCCTGTGACAGGACGGGCTCGCACCCCGGCCTATAACGGTCGAACGGGGCTCTCTCGTCCCAGCATGCGTCGCGCAAACCCCGGCCCCCAATCCTGCGAAGGGGCTCTAAGCCAAGAGCCCGGCGATCGCGCCGCTCATGCAGGTGGCGATCGTGCCCGAGACGATCGAGCGCAAGCCGAGTTCGGTGATCTCGCGGCGGCGTTCCGGCACCATGGCGCCCAGCCCGCCGACCAGAATCCCGAGCGAGCCAAAATTCGCAAAGCCGCAGAGCGCATAGGTGACGATCAGCCTTGCGCGCGGACCGAGCGCTTCTGGCGGCAATTTCGCGAGGTCCAAATAGGCGACAAACTCGTTGAGCGCCGTCTTCGTGCCCATCAGGGCCGCCGCCTCGGCGGTCTCCGCCCATGGCACGCCGATCAGCCACATCACTGGGCGGAAGACGAAAGCGAACAGCCCTTGCAATGTAATGCCTCCCGGCAGCCGACCCAGCGCCATGTTGACCAGCGTGACGAGCGCCACCGTGACAATCAGCACGGTAACAATACCGACCAGCGGCGCCACTCCGTCTCTGGTGCCCTTTACCAACGCGTCGAAGGTGCCGGTCGGCTCTTCGCCAACGGTTATCTCGGCCCTGTCCTCGCTGGCGTGGAATGGCACCATCAGCGCCGCGACCGCCAGCGCCGCCGGCGTGCTAATGACCGAGCAGATCAGGATATTGCCGAGCGCGTCCGGGATGATGGGGCCGAGCATCGTGGCGTAGACCACCATCACGGTTCCCGCTACGCCGGCCATGCCGCAGCTCATGACCGCGAACAGTTCGCCGCGCTGCATCCGCGCGAGGTAGGGGCGGATCAACAGCGGCGCCTCGATCATGCCGACATAGATATGGACCGCCGCACCGAGCGCGAGCGCCCCGGATATGCCCATGCTGCGCCGCAAGACCCAGGCGAAGGCGCGGGTCACCGCCTGCAATATCCGCCAATAATACAGCAATGCCGAGAGCGCGCTGATCGTCAGCACCAGCGGCAGCACTTTGAAAGCCAGGATAAAGCTGGCGCCCGGCGCCGTCTCGACAAAAGGCAAAGCCCCGCCGCCGAGATAGCCGAAGACGAACGCCGTCCCCCGGTCCGTTGCCTCTTGCAAGTCGAGCGCCGCCTTGTTCAGCAGCAGCAGGATGTGAGAGAGCGGCGGGAACCGCATCAGCAGTATCGCCAGCGCAATTTGCAAACCGAGGCCGACAAAGACGGTGCGCCACGGAATGCGCCGCGCGCGGCCGTTGGATCGCCGCTCACCCAGTGCCCAGGCCAGAGCCAAGAGAACGAGAATGCCGAGCATGCCGCGCATGGCTATTTTCGTGGCTGACTGATAACCGCTTCCCTCACCCACCAAGCCCCCACCCTAACCCTCCCCCGCTTGGGGCGCTTGGGGGGACCAGGAGGGGGTCGGGTGAGGGCGCTGGCTATTTGTCAAGCCAGGCGTCTTCGAGACGCCAGCCGTTGTAATTGCCGTTGATCATCATTGTGTGCCCGTGGAACTGGGGTTGCCAGCAGGCTCCCGAGACCGGATAGAAAATGATGGGACGGGCGCCGTCCTCCGCCAGCTTGCGTTCGATTTCCCAGACGATTTGCTTGCGCTTGGCGGGATCGGCTTCCATCGATTGTCGATCGATCAGCTTGTCCGTGTCGGGGCTGCAATACCCAGTGTAATTGCGCTCGGAACCGCAGGCGAAGTTCTCATAGAATTGCTGATCCGGATCGTCGAGGCCGTTTTCGCCGACCGTCACCCCCACCATGTAGTCTTTGCGCATGACCTTCGGATACCATTGCGGCGTGTCGATGGCATCGAGTACGCCGTCTATGTAGATCTCCTTTAGCTGGTCGATCAGGAGCACCGACGGATCGCGATAGGCCGGGACATTGCGGGTGGTCACTGTAACAGCGAGCCGCTTGTCCGGACCGTAGCCAAGTTTCTTCATCATCTCGCGGGCTTCAGCGCGATTTTTAGTGACGTCGGGACCGTAGGTCGGCAGGGTGGCGAGGATTTCCGCCGGCATGCCCCAGGCGCCCGCCGGCGGCGGCATCATCGCGCCGCCAATCGAGCCCCGCCCCTCGCCGAGAATGTCGATGAAGGCTTGGCGGTCGAGGGTCAAGGCGAGCGCGCGACGCAGCTCCGCGTTGTCGAGCGGCGGCACTGCCCGGTTGACAATCAGCATGCGGGGGATGTTCCACGGCACCACCTCGCAGATCGCCCGCGGGGCCTGGCTCTGGATCTGCTTCATCAGCGGGATCGGCAGAATGCCCACCGCATAGCGGTCGAAATTACCGGCGGCGAACGCCATGATCGCGGTCGACGGGTTCTTGATAATCGTATACTCGATGCCGTCGAGATAAGGTCGGCCCGCTTTCCAGTAATCGGGGTTCTTCGCGACCCTGATCACCTCGTTCGGCTTGAATTCGACAAATTTGAACGGGCCGGTGCCGATCGGGTGGGTGCGCATATCGCGCGGCGAGACGTGACACGGGTAAACCGGGGACCAGCCCGAGGCGAGCAACGCGATAAAGGCGGGCTGCGGTCGCTTCAAGTGAAAAGTGACCTGGTAGTCGCCGTCGACCGTCACTTCGACGAGATTGCGGTACCACGATTTGCGTGGATTGACCCGCAGCTTCTCGTTCGATTTGCCGCTGAGCAAATCCCACGTACACTGGACGTCGCGTGCCGCAAAAGGCTTGCCGTCGTGCCATTTGGCGCCCTGGCGCAATGTGAAAGTCAGGGTCGTCCCCTCCTCGTTCCATGACCAGTTCGTGGCGAGATCGGGCACGATCGATGCAAGGTTGTTTTGCTTCACATGCTGATCGAACATGACGAGGTTGTTGAACACCCCCATCATCGGCGCGAGCGTCGCGATCGTCGATTCCTCGTGGATCGACATGCTGGCGGGGCTGTCGAGATGCGGCATTCTGAGAATGCCACCCGACTTTTGCGCCTCGGCCGGCTCGGCTGCAACGGCCAGCAGCAGCCCTGCCGCCATGGCAAAGCCGTGCAGGTTTATCCGCATGTTTTTTCCTCCGCTCGCCAGAGTGGCGCCAAACGAATGCCGCCGTCAAAGGACCGGAAATTACTCCATTGACCTTGCGAAGCGCCACCATTGAACGGGAGAGGCCGCTCTACGCCCACCCCATGATTGGAGTGGTTAGCGGGCAGGCGAAGCGCCTTTCACGAATTTTTTCTGCGAGGCGAACGTTTATGGAACTTTTTTGCCTCTGAACGTTTCTACCGTTGCGCTATGGGCAGCCACACCGAAAGACCGGCATTTACGGGAAGCGTGTCCCTCTTCCTCTCCTCGATCGGTGTGGTTAGCGCGGCCATCATAGTCATCCTCGGCATCGCCTCTGTCTCCTCGCTCGACCTTGGCAAAGGCATGGAGCCAATTTCGGGCGGTGGTGATCGAGTTGAAGCCAGGTCCATACTTTCCGAGGCTCTTCCAATTAACGGCAGCGCCGCGCCCGCACCAGCGAACCCGAAGCCGCCGGACGCGGATGCAGATTTGCCCGAGCCGCCTTCATTACCGCCGGGCCCTGCGGCTGCTGCTCAGTCGGCGCAAGAGGTTGGTTGGGCGCCGCCGCAACCTGTCGAGCATCCGCGGTCCGGCGACGAACAGCTGCAGCCAGAGCCAGCCGCATCACCGATGCGAGCATCCACTACGCCGCTACTTTTGGACGAAGACCAGGGTACCTCCGGTAGTCCAGTCCCTTCCGAGAAAACCGCTAACTCAAGCGCACAGAACGCCAATCCTTATGTCCGAAGCCCCACCACCAACATCGCTGTCCGCGAATTACGCCTCAGAAGGGAATGCGGACCGATAAAGGACCGGGCATTGCGCCGCTCCTGTATCGCGTCGTTCAATATCGATTACCCAGCCCGCTGACCCGATCGCAAGGTAGAGCGAAAAGCTGCGGGTCACGGTTCAGCTCCCGCCATCGCCGCCAGCACCAGCGCCCTTGCTGCCAAGCCGTGCAAATATCGCCGCATCTTTTCCCCTTTGTTCGATCTATCAGAATTGCGGTTGTCGGCGAGTGCTCAAACTCGTGAATTTAGCGCTTCCTCGCGCGAAGTGGGTTAAATTCGGCGCGAGAGTCATCGGGGCCCGCGCAATGACCACTGCGACCGCCACCCGCCGTCTCGCCGCGATCCTCGCGGCCGATGTGGCGGGCTATTCCCGTCTGATGGGCGCGGATGAAGAAGGCACGCACGAGCGCTTCAAAGCCCACCTGCTCGAACTCATCGATCCGAAGATCCGCGAGCATCATGGCCGCATCGTCAAGACCACCGGCGACGGCGTACTCGCGGAATTCGCCAGCGTCGTCGACGCGGTGCGCTGCGCCGGCGAAATTCAGGAGTCAATGGCGGACCGCGATTTGGATCTCCCAGAGGAGGGCCGCCTGCGATTTCGCATCGGCGTCAATCTCGGCGACGTGATCGCCGACGGCGGCGATATCTACGGCGACGGCGTCAACATTGCAGTGCGGTTGGAGGGGTTGGCCGCACCCAGTGGCGTTTGCATCTCGGGAACCGTTCGCGATCATATCGGCGACCGGCTCCCCTATACCTTCACGGACATGGGGGAGCAGAGCGTCAAGAACATCGCACGCCCGGTGCGGGGTCTATGCGTTGCGCCCTGAAGGCATAGCCGGCTTGCCGACGGTGAGCGTGTCGTCGACCACCCCAAGTTCGTTGCCCGTCGCTGTGCCACGCCTGTCGATCGTCGTCCTGCCCTTTACGAACCTCAGCGACGACCGGGAGCAGCAGTATTTCGCGGACGGGATCACTGAAGATCTGACGACCGATCTCTCGCGGCTCGAAAATATGTTCGTGATCTCGCGCAATACCGCGTTTACCTACAAGAACAAGCCGGTCAACACGAAGCAAATTGGCCGCGAGTTGGGCGTGGGTTATGTGCTCGAAGGGAGCGTCAGGCGATCGGGCAACCAGCTCCGCGTCAACGCCCAGCTGATCGACGCCGCGACTGATGCGCATCTGTGGGCCGAGCGGTTCGACAGCGACACGGTCGATCTGTTCGTTTTGCAAAACGAGATCACGAGCCGGATCGCCAACGCGCTCGGCATCGAGCTGATCGCCGTGGAGGCCGCGCGGCCGACCGAGCATCCCGACGCACTCGACTACATTCTCCGGGCACGGGCTGCATGGAACAAGGGCCCACCACGCGACAACTATGCCCAGGCCATCAGCCTTTTCGAGCACGCATTGGCGCTCGACCCTCGATCCGTCGACGCGCAGAGCTGGTTGGCGTACGCGCTCGCGACTGGCGTGACCAGTCAACTGACCGACTCGGCTGCGGCCGATATTGCACGCGCAGAAGGGCTAATCGATCAAGTCTTAGCGAGATCGCCCCGCAGTCCGCTTGCACATTACGCCAAAGGCCAGGTGCTGCGCACGCAGGGCCGGTGCGAAGAGGCCATTCCCGAATACGAGACGGCGCTCGCCTTGAATCGCAACCTGGTGGGCGCATTAAACGGTCTCGGCTGGTGCAAGCTCTCCGCCGGGTCGATGGACGAAGTGATCCCGCTCCAGGAGCAGGCCATCCGCCTCAGCCCGCGCGATCCCCGTATCGCCTGGTGGTACTTCCTGATCGGGACTGTGCATTTGCTGCAATCGCGCACTGACGAGGCGATCGTCTGGCTCGAAAAGGCGCGCAGCGCCGTTCCTGCCGAACCGATCGCTCACAGCAGCCTCGCAGCCGCCTATGCCCTGAGCCGCGACTTGGACCGCGCCGGCAACGAGCTCACCGACGCTCGAAGGCTGAGAGGCGAAGGTTCTTTCTTGACCATCGCGAAGATGAAGCCCGGCGTATGGAGCTCGATATCGCCGAAGACCCGTGCCTTGTACGAAGCCACCTATTTCGCCGGCCTGCGTAAGGCCGGCATGCCGGAGGAATGACCGATTCCGGGCTCGCTGCGACCTCGCCTCCGCTCACGGCCGCCGCATACCGCGCAATATGGTCACGTCGTTGCCGAGCACCTCGTAGCGGATGATGTACGGATAGACTATCGTGAGTTCACGCAAATTGCCGCCGACCGGTGACCTCTCTGAGGAGGGTGAACCAGGCTGTCGCCGGCGATGACCAGTGCGTCAATCAAGGCAGTCGCGGCTCCAGGATTGTAGCTGGCGATGTAATTGTAGATATTGAGGACGTCCTGCAGAGCCGAAGGTGACCAGACTACCCGCACGGAGGTGGTTTAACCTCGCGATCGCGTAGCTTCAACAACCACTGGCGCACCTTCTCGTGCGGAACTCCCTTCCCCGCGGCAATTTCCGCACGTGCCTTGGCGATGGCCTGCTTCTCGGCCTCCTGGTCGATTTCGTCGAAAACCGTTTTCGGTTCGGCCATTGCTCATCTCCAAGAACCATCCGGTCCGTACCCGAACCTAATGCTTTATGATGCTGGCGCAAGGCCCGCTTCACGCCTCAGCCGGGAACGGTCAGCGCAATGAGCTTCTTCGCCGCTCCGTCTACGCCATCGAGATGGCGGCAAGTGTCGATGAGTTCGGCGAATTGCGTCTCGCTGATAGCGAGGCCAGGGGCGATCGGGCGGATACGGCGGGCTTCTTCCTCGAAGTCCCAGATGAATTCGCGGCCGGTGCCTTCCTTCGTGAAATGGCGGCCGTCTTTTGTGAACACGGTGATCCGCGGCCCGAACAACGTGCGGCGCATTGTCGGGATCAGGGTCACGCGGTGCATCAGGTCGAGTACCTCGGGCGGGTCGGTCTCGCCAGGGCCGGGCCTGTCGCCGCGCAGTAAAGGGTAGCCACGCCGGGCGGCGCCCCAGGCGGTGAAGTACTGCGTGCTGCCGACCTGCGGCGGGTTGTCGATGCCGCGGCTCGGGAAGGCGGGGCTCGGATACTCCGTCTCGAGCCAGTTGACGACGGCTTCGATGTGGTCGATGTCATCGTAATGGAGGTTGTGCTCCTCGCAGAGCTTTGCCGTCACATCGACATGGGCGATGTTGTAGCCGGCGGTCGAATAGATCCGGTAGAGCGTCTCGAGAAAGATCCAGTTGCGGCCGAGGCCTTCGGTGATCTCGGCGATGTCGGTTCGATTGGCGCCGGTAAAGCTGTAGCGTAGTTCGCCGCGGTTGTTGCCGGCATAGGCGTGGTAGAACCCCGCCTCTCCCTCCAATACGGTCTCGCCGCCCGGCGTGCCGTGCTTTGCCAGTGCGACGGCAAGCAGCGCATTGCGCACCGCGCCGCCCTCGCGCAATGAGCGCCCGCCGCTGCGCGCACCTTCGAGATTGCCGGAAGCGAGGTTGACGCATTGCGCAATGGCGCTGTGGATCTGGCCCTCGTCGAGGCGCTGCAGTTTGGCGGCGGCCACCGCGGCGCCGAAGATGCCGAACACCGGCCCCGCATGGAAGCCGCGCGACATGACGGTCGGAATGAACTCGGCGGCCATGCGCTCCGTGATTTCATAACCGGCGGCGACAGCGGTCAGAAATTCCTTGCCGGAAGCGCCGGTCACTTCCGCTGCTACGAGAGCCGCCGGCAGGATCGCGATGCCGGGGTGTGTCAGCATGCGGAAAGTGTCCCACTTGCCGCCGGCGAAAATCATTTCCGCATTGACAAAGGCGGCCCCGGCCTTGGTCAGCCTCGTGCCGTGGCACAGCACGGTCGCGGCCCCGCCGCCGCCCGCCTCCTCCTCCTGCATCAAGGCCGATGCCTGCCGGCTCGCCGGCATGTCGCGGGCGATCAGCGCCGAGCTCAATGCCTGCAGGGTCACGCCTTTGGCGCGGTCCACGACCTCGGGCGGCAGGTCTTCGTAGCGGAGGTTGGCGACAAAAGCGGCGAACTGACGGCTCAGCGACATGATGGGTCCTTTCGCGAGGAGCGCATCGGCCTATTTTAGCTGGCGATGAACCAAACACCCACGCCTCCTTCCAGGGCGCTCCCGCACAACTCGCATTGGGGCGCCTTCTCCGTGCTGCGCCGGGGCAGGGACGTTGAAATCGTCCCGCATCCGCGCGACCCCGACCCATCGCCGCTGCTCGGCAACATCCCCGCCTCGGTGTCGCACCGCGCCCGCATCGCCCGGCCGATGGTCCGGCGCGGCTGGCTCGAGCGCGGGCCCAGGCCCGATCGGGGGCGCGGCCGCGAGCCTTTTGTCGCAGTCGATTGGGCGCGGGCGCTCGATCTCGTCGCGGCGGAACTGGAGCGCGTGCATGCCGCTTATGGTCCCCGGGCCGTCTTCGGCGGCTCCTATGGCTGGGCTAGCGCCG
>Ga0126383_10002385_pt1 | contig 12118 bp, 9 predicted proteins | sample PanSoiMetPlot_35_FD_96882 | JGI IMG/M metagenome (GOLD analysis project Ga0126383, IMG submission 96882) | Tropical forest soil microbial communities from Panama - MetaG Plot_35 | ecosystem: Environmental > Terrestrial > Soil > Tropical forest > Bulk soil | place: Panama | collected 2016-02-17
CGGAGGAGATCGCGGTCAAACAGCCCGTCGAGAGCCGTGTCGAGCGTGAGCGATTGCAGGGTGAATTCAGTGTCGCGCGCAGGGCGCAACAACACATGCTGCCAGACGCTCCGCCCTCCGCGCCCGGCTTATCCATCTCAGCCGTGTGCCACCCGTCGAAAGATGTCGGCGGCGATCTCTACGATTTTCTGGAGTTGCCCGAGGACAAGGTCGGCGTCGTGGTCGCCGACGTCTCAGGCAAAGGCGTTCCGGCTTCGCTTTACATGACTTTGACCAAAGGGTTGCTCGATTCCATCAGCGAATACAAGACCGACCCCGGAGAGATTCTGTGTGAGGTCAACCGGCGCCTTTACGATGTCTGCCGAAGGAAGACCTTTGTGACCATGTTCCTGGGCGTGATCGATCCGGGAAGAAGGACTCTCTCTTACGCCCGCGCCGGTCACAACCCGACAGTCATTCATCGCGCGTCGGAATGCAAAACCTGGATGTTGAAATCGCCGGGAATGGGGCTGGGATTGAACAACGGCAAAATCTTCGATCAGTCGTTGAAGGTCGAAACTCTTCAGCTCGAACGAGGGGACAAACTTTTCTTCTACTCGGACGGGATCACCGAAGCGATGAACGAGAAGAGAGACGAGTACGGTGAAGAACGCTTGATGACGCTGGCCGAGAGAACCAACGGGCTGAACGCCGAACAGTCGCGCGACGCGGTGATGGCCGATGTCGCTGAATTCCTGGGACCGGTCCATCCGCAGGATGACCAGACGCTGGTCGTGTTGCAGATTCTGTGAGCCGAGTCATACCTGCCGAATCATATTTGTAATTACACATATTTTTGGTCGCATGTATATGGGCGCCAAGACTCACTTAGAGGCTGATTTGCAAGGCTCAAACTAATTATTCGGCCTCGCCGCTAAGCAATCTCTTCCCGGATGAGTCGCAACTCCGCTTCAGAATCTTCGACGCCGGTGGCGATGTGCGCGGGCTGGCGGGAGTGTACGTCGAAGCGGTCGCCGCTGCTGAGCACATGAAGCTTTACGCCGAAGACCGACAAGGCGCGGCTGAATGAAGCCTCAGAAATGTTCGTGTAGCTGAGGTCGTGACCGTCAACGACGTAGACCGCGCCTGAACCGAGCGCGTAAAACTTCCCATCGCTCTCCACAACAACGGCCGTATCTTCATCAATGCCGACGCCGAGCATGCGCGGGTTCTGCGCGACCGCGCCCAGCAATCGTCTGATCCGTCCGCGCTCGGAGAAGTGCTGGTCAATGATCATGTTCTTCGCCAGCCCGAGCCCCGGCGTCATATGAAGCACGTCGCCGACCTTGCTGATTCCTCCGCCCGGACTGCCGACCAGCATCATCTCGCCCAGCGCCGTGGCGCCCGCCGAGGTTCCGCCTATGATTCCGCCTCGGTTGTAAATCTCCTCGATGCGTTCGGAGAGCGTCGTGCCCCCCAAACGGGTCGTGATCTTGAGCTGATCGCCGCCGGTGAAGAAGACCGCAGTGGCGTCGGCGAGCATACCCAGCCGGGGATCTTTCGACGATTCGTCGCGATGGTTTATGCCCAGATGCTTGATATGCTTCACGCCCATCGAGGTGAAGAGCTTGCGGTAGATCTCCCACAACTCATCGCCGTATTCGGAAGCCAGCGTCGAGACCACCAGTTTGCCGGAGCCGATCCGCTCAGCCAGGCGGCTCAAAATGATTTTCGTGTCCTGCCTGTCTTCGGCGCCGCCGATGACGAACAGGGAGCCGGCCGGCGCCTTTTCGCTCTTCCCGCGCCCGTTCTTTTTCGCGGCTTTCTGTCCGGGCGAGCGCGATTGGCCATTTCCCGCAGCGGCTTTCCGCCGACCGTTATGGTTTCCTGCCATAAAGCGAAATTCTCCTGTTGCTGCGCGTCAGAAATTTTTCCGAGACGACAAGCTCTCCGCCGCGAACCAGCGGTTTTCCCAGCGCGAAGACGTGCGTTATCTCGAGCGTTTTGCGGCGCAAGACCAGCGCGTCGGCGTCGAAGCCCTGCCCCAGTCTTCCCTTCCGACCGAGCTTCAAAACTCGCGCGGTGTTCGCGGTCACCAGCGACAATACCTTTTCGAGCGCGAAGCCGTGTTCGATCACGCAGGCGCGAACCTGGTCGTAGAGCGTGCGCGGGCTTGAGATCGCCGCGTCGGATGAGACCGTCAGCCGGTTCAGGTCGCCGTCGTCTTCGATGAAGCGCCACAACTGTTCCGGCAGGTCCTCCGCCATCGTGTCAACGTCAACGAAGGCTCCGAGTCGTGTGAAGGCTGCGGCTTCGAGCATCAATTCACGGTTTCGTTCGACGTGCGTCGGGTAGAGCCACTGAGGCTCAACGGCGTAATTTTCGACCAGAGCGCGCAACGGACTCAGCCGCCGTGGATGGTCGCCGACGTGAAAGTGTGTCACGCCCGATTTGCGGCCGAGCATCCCGCCGACGTTGACGTCACTCACCAGCCTGGCCAGTTCGTCAACTGTCGGCTCGGTCGCGCGATTGTCCGAGATCGCGACCTCGCCCGCGCCGATCACTTCGTCGACGTAGATCAGATCGTCGCGCAACGAGCCTGTGATCGTGGTCGGAGGAACGTTGTAACCGCCCGACCAGATGAACGCGGTCAGTCCTTCCTCGTCGAGCGCCTTCGCCCTGGCCAGGAGTCCGGGCATCGTCTTGGTCGTCGTGTCAACTCCCAAACACCCGACCACGGTCGTGACGCCGGCGACGGCGAGTTCGCGCAGAAAGATCTCGGGGGTCTGCGAGCTAAAGCCGTCTTCGCCGCTCCCTCCCAGCAAATGCTCATGCGGATCAATCAATCCGGGCGTGAGGAGACAATCGGTGGCGTCAACGACATCCAGATCGAGACCGGAAGCTTCGATGGCGCGCCTGTCAACATCGCCGATCTTCTCGATTCGATCGCCGGCCAGCAGCAGGGATTGGACCCCGCGCGGTTCGGGCGAATAAACGAAACCGTTTTCGATCAATGTCAGCATAGGACGTATAGGACTTATGAGACTTATAGGACTTATAGGACTTCAGCGCTCATGACTCCTATAAGTCCTATAAGTCCTATAAGTCCTATAAGTCCTATCCAGTCGCGGACTGTAAAAAACTCTCCGCTAAATAAAACAGGCGCGGGACCGATTGCGCGGGCGTGGCGCCGAGTTGTTTGAGGGATGAGAGCGCGGGTTCGAGCTTTTCATAAAAGATCACGACCACATCGCCCGGCTCGATCTCCTCAATCGCCGTTCGCAGCGCGGCGATCTCGTCGAGAACGATGCGGCAATCGCGTCCCGGCGCCTCGCTCATCACGGCGCGGCGCAGCAGATCGGCGATTTCGCCTTTGCGGCGCCCGCGCAGGTCTCTGTCCTCCTTGATGATGATTCGCTCGAAGCCTCGCGCGGCGGCGCGCCCGGCCTGTTCCACAACCAGATCGTCTCTGTCGCCCGGCACGCCGATGACCCCGGTGACGCGGCGCCCCTTCCATTTCGCGGCCATCTGGCAAACGGCGGTGAACGCGTCGGGGTTATGGCCGTAATCCAACAGCGCATAACCTTCACGGACTTCGAACAGTCCCGCGCGACCGGCATTGTGGAGATCGCCGCTGAACCCTTTCAAAGCCTCCGCCACTTCTCCGCGGCTGAGGCCCTGCGCGCGACAGACCGCCACGGCCGCCAGCGCGTTGGCGATATTGAACGAAGCCGCCCCGCCCAACGTCACCGGGATGTCGGAGGCGCAAACAACGCGCGTCTCGCCGGCGCCCGCGGCTTCGACGATCCATCCGTCCTTGTAGAGATAGGCCGACCCGCCCGTGGCCAAATGCCGTCTGATCAGCACGTGCGGCGGATGCATCGAGAAATAGACGACATTCTTCTTCAGCCTGCCGACCTCCTCGTCTTCCATCAGTTGAGCCAGACGTTCGTCATCCGCATTGAGAACCAGTGTTCCGCCCTCGCGCACGCGCTCCGCGACGAGCGCCTTGATGTAGAGCAGATCGTCGAGAGTCTCTATCCCGTCCTGCCCCAGGTGATCGAGCCTGACGTTGCTGATGACCGAGATGTCAGACCAGTCGTAACCAAGCCCGCCGCGAACAATGCCCCCACGCGCGGTTTCGAGCACGGCGATCTCCACTGACGGATCGGAGAGCACGGTCTGAGCCGAGCGCGGCCCTGTGGTGTCGCCTTTGAGGACCTCGGCTCCGCCGACGTAGATGCCGTCGGTTGTGGCCATCCCGACGGTCATCCCCTTTTCGGAGAGCGCGTGGGCGACCATTCGAGTGATCGTCGTCTTGCCGTTCGTGCCCGTGATTGAAATGATCGGGATTCTGCCCTTCGCCCCATCGGGGTAAAGCATGTCAATAATCGCCGCGCCTACATCGTGGCTCCGCCCCTCGCTCGGCGAAACGTGCATGCGCAAACCGGGCGCGGCGTTGACCTCGACAATGCCGTTGTCCGGGCCCGGAGGGCTGGCGATGTCGTCAAGGATCAAATCAATCCCGCATATATCCAGCCCGATGATTTGCGCGGCGCGTTCGCACATCGCGGCGATCTGCGGGTGGATAAGATCAGTAACGTCTCTGGCCGTTCCGCCGGTCGAGAGGTTGGCGCATTCACGCAAGTAGACGACCTGGTCCGGCTTCGGAACATGGTTGAGGGTCAGATCGCGTCGTTTCATGAATTCTATCATCGCCGGATCAATCGCGATTTTGGTAAGCGGCCGCTCGTGGTCTTCGCCGCGCGCGGGGTGGCGATTGACGGCCTCCACCAACTCCGCGATCGTGCGCTCGCCGTCACCAGTGACATGGGCGGGGACGCGCTCGCTCACCGCCGCCACTTTTCCGTCTATCACCAGCGCGCGGTAATCTCGTCCCACCAACTGCCGCTCGACCACGACCTTCGTCGCAAACTGTTTCGCGATGCGGTAGGCCTGCGCGACCTGCGCCGGACTGGTGAGATTTAGAGAGACGCCCTTGCCCTGGCTCAGGTTGTAAGGTTTGATCACGACCGGGGCGCCAATCGTCACGAGAGCCTCGACCGCCTCGGCTTCGGATTGCGCCAATATCCCGTACGGGACTTCTATCCCGGCGTCTCTCAACAAAATCTTCGTCAGCTCTTTGTCGGATGCGATGTCAACCGCGACGGCGCTGGTTCGTTCCGTCATCGCGGCCTGAATGAAGCGGCGGTATTTCCCGTATCCTAACTGGATGAGGCTGTTTTCTCCGACGCGCTTCCACGGAATGCCTCGGCGCGTGGCTGCTCTCGTGATCGCTTTCGTGGTCGGGCCGAGTTCGGTGCGCGCGATGAGCTTTCTGACCTCTTCGAGTCTCTTCTCCAGAGGGAATGGTTCGCTCCCTTCCCTCTGTCCTTTCCGACGGTCTTTCCTATGAAGGATCAGCGACTCCACCATCTCCACCGCCATGCGCAGCAACCGCTTGGTTCCCTGCTCCGCCTCGTATTCGATGATGACGTTGTAAGAGCCCGGCTCCTCGGCGCGACGCGTCTTTCCGTGAAATACGGGGACGCCGACCAACTCGGTCAGTTCGAGCGCGACGTGTTCGATGACATGGCCGAAATAGGTCCCTTCGCGCAGCCGCTCCACGAAACCTCCGTCGCGCTCCATACAACAGTGATGTTTCGCGAGTCCCGGCAAAGCTTCGAGTAAAAGTTCATTGAACCCCGAAATTTCGCGACTTTCTTTCCCTGTGAGGTCATCCAGGTAAAGCTTCATTGAAAGAACAGGACGAAAGCTGTAAACATTCGGTCCCGCCAGCGTGCGGATCTCACCGACTCTCATTGATAAATTCTCCGATTGTTACCTCTCATAACAGCCTCGATTGGTTGAGCAATCACGGCGCCAGCTTGTGATTGAATCCGCGCCTCGATTGGCATATCTCTTGCCCAATATAACTCCTAACGGAGCATGCGCATTGTTTAAGGGATGTAATTATGTCAAATAACTTATGCCAGATATCAGGCGTCAGTCGTTAGTTGTTAGTAACACGACTAACACTTGACATCTTAGGTTTAACATCCGACATCTACTAATTCATCACTTAATCGACAAAGGCCGGAGGAAATATGAAGAGGAAACAGAATGCGTTGGACGATCAGGCGCGCCGCTCCGTTCAGGACGCGCTCGGCCTGGAGGCTGAGCGCGAAGACAATCTGGCCGAAATCGGACGTAGGCTTATGAAGCGCGAGTTCGACAAGTATCATTCGATCAGCCCTGGGCGAACCGCCGGTGATGTCGATGCGAGTTGGCAAGAGGCTGAGGATTCCGGAGCTGAGACTCCGGGCGGTCATGTCGCAACGCCCGATCAAGATAACGTGGATGAGATCGGGCGGGCGGTTGGAATGGAATTTCAGGACAATCAAGAACTGCGCACTCCTGAGGAGATACTCTCCAGACGCGATCGGCGGCGGTGGGAATTGAACAGAGGATCAGCCGATGGCGATTCTCTTTAACCCAGGCGCCAAATTTCGGCGATTGTCGGATCAACCGCGGTTGAGGTCGCATTGGTTCAAGCTCTTAGTTTATTCCTGAACTGGCGATGGCGTTATATCGCCGGAAAAGGCTTACCCGGGGATTGACGCGTAGCCGTAGACGTGAAAACTGAGGGTCACGTATCTGACGGCGCCGACTAGTTATCGTGAAAACAAAGACGCAGGGAAATTGCAAATGACAGTGAGCGCGCTCTACACGGCCGCCATGGCGCTTTTCGCCAGCAGACTGCGTAACATCCAGGCGGTCTTCTCGTGAACCAGTAACCGGTCAGTCAACAAATCAACCGACGCTTCGTCTTTTGACTTGTCGGCGATTTTGAAGGCTTCACGCGCCGTGAGCGTAACGGTCTCGTGCCCTTCGACCAGAGAGCGGATCATCCTTTCCGCGTCGGGCACGCCTTGATCTTGGCGAATTGAAGTCAACTGGGTGAATTCCTGGTATGTCCCTGGCGCCGGGAAGCCCAACGCGCGGATCCGCTCCGCGATCGCGTCAACGGCGCCGGCCAGCTCGATGTATTGTTGTTCAAACATTTGATGCAGCGTTTGGAATTGCGGGCCGGTGACATTCCAGTGGAAGTTGTGCGTCTTCAGGTAAAGCGTGTAGGTGTCCGCCAACAACCGCGACATGCTTTCGGCGATCTCTCTCCTGTCTTTCTCTTCGATGCCGCTTTTGATCGGCATCGCCTTCACTTCCGCTCCCACTTCGATAGGCATAGATTTTGTCTCGGGTTTATTCGCGCGCTCTCTATCCGCGCGCGGGCGTTCCTCCGCCTCCATGAGGGTGTGAGGTAGTGGCGCCTCGATCAGTGGTAATGGGTGTGATGTGCGCGACGCGCGAGAACCCCGCGATCAGGAAGATCGCGCCCAGCAGCAGGTGGACAATGTTGTCCGGCGCCAAGTTAAAGGGCCTACCAGGCGCCGCGTGCGCCTGAAGCCCCGAGCTCACGACTCCCGGGGTGATAAAGCCCAGCGCGCCGAGCAGCAGGTAAATGGCTCCGAAGATCAGAGAGAACGCGCGAGCGGCGCTCGGCGAAGCGACAAAGCCGAAATAGAGCGCCAGCGCGGCCGATATCAAGTGAATGACGTTATGAGCGCCGGTGAGATGCATTCCCAGCAAACGGGGGAAAACGAATCCCAGTATCCCCAGTAGTAGGAAAACCACCCCAAGCACTTTGCAAATAGCCTTGGCCATAAACGCCCCTTTGATCCCCGGCTCATTACGTCCGCGAGCGACCGCATTACATCGGACTCAAAGAAATGGCTGCCTGCTCACTGTCCGCCCTCCCCATGACGGCCACTGCTCAGGCAGCCTTCTCCACTCACGACGGAAAGGAACTTACTCCCCCACAGTTCCTCCGAATGCAATTGCTGCATTCACTCCGTACCTGAGCCTGACCAGAATCGCAAGTGATCGGTCGCCTGTGATTAACGCAATCACAGTGCCATCAGACCGAAAGCCAGATTTGGGGCGAAAAGCCGCATCTGCTTCCCTCACGTTACCCGGGCGCATGGATATTGATGCGCTAAACAAGAAATAACTGCGTTTTCGAGCGCGATCATTGAATGGAAGGAATGCAGCGCGCTGTATCGGCGGGCGGCAAGGTGTACTGGCCCGAATACGCCCAGGCTTGCCGCTCATAAATTGTCGTTGATCTTGAAAAAATGGCGCTGCGGAAACGACGCGGCTGGCTCTTCACTTGCCTGATTTTCAGGGGAATAAATCAGATCTGAATCATTGAGATAACTGAATTCGATCAGGTCGGAGCGTTGGCGGATCGTGCAGTCGAATGTATCAGACTTTTTCAAGGAGCGCTTCATGTCGCTTGGCGACGGCCTGAAAGAAGGAAGACACGCCACGTAGTGACGAATTTATTCGTCACTACGTGGGTTTTCTGAGGAGAAGCTATGTTCTATCGGAAAGAAAGAACGTGGATTGAAAAGACAGGAATCTTCAATTGGAGATCGAAAAGGTCTTTGAAAAAAGATTTGCGACACTGGCTGGCGATAAATGTGCTGCTGAGAAACCTGGGTCGGATAGGCGCGAACCCCGGAGTGCGTCAAAGGGCAATGAGAATAGGGTTGAGCCGGTTAGGCTCGACTCTCGACTGGGCGATAGGCTCAAAACTGTTTGGTCGGAAGCGATCGGGCGCGGGAATTAATCCGGCTCTTACGGCTTCAGCCGCGCTCGGCGCCGGCGCCGGCTTGATGTACTTGTTCGACCCCGACCGCGGCGCGTGCCGGCGCGCGAGGTTGAGGGACGGCGTCACCCACGTGATCAATAAAACCGGCATGGCGGCCGGCTCCACTTCGCGGGACCTGAGCAATCGCGCTCGCGGACTTGTCGCGCAGGCGGCGTCGATCTTCAAGAACGGGGACACCGATGACGATACGCTGGCGGCGCGCGTGCGCTCCAGGATGGGCCGCGCGGTCTCGCACCCAGGCGCGGTTGAAGTTACGACGCGCGATGGCGTAGTCAGACTGAGCGGCGAGATACTTTCCCATGAGGTTGACCCCATGCTTTCCTGCGTCCGCGCTACGCCCGGAGTGCGCGGCATTGACAATCAGTTGCGGATTCACAGCAAGCCCGGCGACCTGCCCGATTTGCAAGGCGGGCGAGCGAGGCCCGGCGCGCGTTTCGAGTTGATGCAGAGCAACTGGTCGCCCGCCACCAGGCTCCTGACCACTCTGACGGGAGGCGCGCTGATGGTAGCGTGCATGCGACGAAGGGACGCGCTCGGCGTCGTCGCCGGAACTATCGGATTCGGATTGATGATGCGCGGCGTCACCAACCTCGAAACGCGACGGATGATCGGACTCGGCGGGGGCCGGCGCGCGATAGATTTTCACAAGACGATCAATATTAACGCGCCTATCGAACGCGTCTTCGAATTCTGGAAGAACACCGACAACTTCCCTCACTTCATGACCAATGTGCGCGAAGTGCGCAATCTGGGAAATGGGCGTTCGCAATGGACAGTGGCTGGTCCCGCGGGACTTTCAGTCAAATGGAACGCAGTGGTGACCGAGTTCATTCCCAATAAAATAATCGCCTGGAGGAGCGAACCGGGCTCGGCCGTCGCCAACGCGGGCATCGTCCGCTTCGAGCCTAACAATGGCGCCGGCACGCGCGTCACCATCAGGATGTCGTATAACCCGCCGGCCGGCGCCATCGGCCACGCGTTCGCAAAGATTTTCGGCGCCAACCCGAAGCGCGAGATGGATCAGGACCTGTTGCGGATGAAGACAATGATCGAAACCGGTCATCCGCCGCATGACGCCGCGCAACCGGCGCATGCGCGGATGCAAATTTTTGCCTGATCGCTTTCAATGTGGTTATCAGCCACATTCGGAGTGGCCGGTCGCCACGCTCTGCGGCGAATGGCTCATGTCAGGACACATTTTTACTTTCTAAAGCTAAAACGAGACATTCACATTGTTCATTGAAAATGACGACATGATTTGGACTCCACTATGCCCAATTTTGCCGGGTCAAAAATGGCGAATTTCGGCCATTTTTGAGGTTTTTGTCGAATTAAACGACTCAGTAATCTGTGTGGACAGTGGGCTAATTCTGCGCAACATCAATTAGTTGCGCCTTGTTCCAAGCGAGCCACTAGATATTGAGCCTTCAAAAATCAAAAATGGATAAAGTCGAGTTGAAAGACGGCGCTGGTTTTTGTGATGGCGCCGACATTGCTTCAACGCATACGGAGAGTACGAGATCTCACTCTAATGGTGAAGCGTCTCTCACCCGCGCTAGTTGAAAACAGGTGAGGAATCAAATGACAGTTTAATTACGAATATGACCCGGCACAGCAAATCGCATCGCCGCGCCGGAAAAGCCGGGTCTCATAGATTGCGAATCAAGGCGCGGCTCTCGCCCCCATGTGTGGACAGAAAAAGCTGCGAAGCATGGCACGCTCTAGCCCCCAGATGTAGACGACAAACAAGAAGTAATTCTTGCTTCCAAACCCAAACTTAGACAGACAAACAAGGAGTATATGGATATGAAGAAGTGCCTATTTGCATTTTCCCTGATCTTTTTCCTGGCCTCGCTGGGACAGGCGACGACTACTCAGGATCATTCGAAGTCGTCAGCTCAAAAGGCTGTGAAGACGATCAACGGCGAAGTCGTGTCGGTTGATTCGGCTAAAAACGAAATAGTCATTAAGGATGAGGCCGGCGCCGAAGTTCGTCTGACGTGCAGCAGAGCCACCAAGGTTACCAGAGAGGGCAAAGCCATCGCCCTGACGGAGGTCAAGCCCAATGAGAAGGTGACCTGCGAGGCTGAAGAAGCGAGCGGCGACTGGATGGCCAAATCGATCCGGGTGGGTTCGATGAAGACGGATTAGTCAGCTTCTTTTCCTCCGATAACAGCGCCGCGCGTGTAAACAGGCGGTTGACCCTATAATCAACCGCCTGTTTACACGCGCGGCGCCACTTCCCCACCTAGATCAACGATTAGCTGGCGCCGCAAGTTGGGACTCGGAGTCCACGCGCCTTAAAATTTCGAGCAGTGCGAGCGTGATTGAGACCACTACCGGACCGAGCGCCACTCCCAGCGCCCCCCAGATCCGCAACCCGCCGAGCACGGAAAAGAAGATCAGTAGTTCATGCAACCCGGCTCTTACTCCGACCAGTTTCGGGCGCAGGAAATTGTCTATCGTTCCGATCACGAGAGTTCCCCAGATGGCCAGGGCCAGCGCCTTACCCCAATGCCCAGTCACTGCCAGATAGATCGCCGTCGGAATCCATACCACGGGCGACCCTAGTAAAGGGACCATTGAAAGAAAAAACATGACCACCCCCCAGACCAACGGCGAAGGCAATCCAAGAATGGCGAAAGCCAGACCGCCGAGCGTCCCCTGAACCCCGGCGATTACGATCACTCCGTAAACGCTGGCATGAATGACTTCATGGGCGCGGTCAATAATCATCCGCGTCTGCGCGGCTTCCAGCGGAATCATATCGAGCATGGCGTCGTAAATTCGGTCGCCGTCGCGAAAGAAGTAATACATCGTGAAGACGATGAAGACTGACTGGAATATCGCGCCCACGACGCCACCAACCAGTCCGAGAGTCCGCCCGACAATCGTCCCACTCAACTCATTCAGCCGCCCCAGCAGATACCCCTGCGCGTCGAGGTGACCGATGTCAACATACCGTCCCAGCCAGCCCATGATTCGTCCTATCACTGGTGAGTGTGGACCGAGCAGCGAACCGAGGAACCCCTGAATGTTTTTCGCCAGATCGCCAATCTCCTTCGCCACCACCAGCGTCAGCAAAGTAAGCGGGATCAAGATCACGGCGATCACAATCACGGTCGAAAGCAACGCGCTCCAACCCGGGCGCCCGGTCAGAGCGACGAGGCGCTGATGAATCGGATAGAAGAGGATCACCAACACCCCGGCCCAAGCCAGCACATTGACGAAGGGCAGCAACATTAGCCAGCAGGCGTAAAGCGCCAGCGCCACAGCCGCCAACAGCGCAGCCCAGCGGACATATATTTTGCGTTTGCGCGATCCTACCGCCATTTAAAACCGTGGCTCAATCCATCTCTGAGTCTCAGTGGCTGATCCGACTTGGTAGAGTTATTTTCGGTTCAA
>Ga0126383_10002387_pt1 | contig 12112 bp, 16 predicted proteins | sample PanSoiMetPlot_35_FD_96882 | JGI IMG/M metagenome (GOLD analysis project Ga0126383, IMG submission 96882) | Tropical forest soil microbial communities from Panama - MetaG Plot_35 | ecosystem: Environmental > Terrestrial > Soil > Tropical forest > Bulk soil | place: Panama | collected 2016-02-17
ATGACCAAGCATTGGGATATGGTCATCGTCGATGAGGCCCATCGTATCAAGAACCACGATGCTCAATGGACTCGCAATCTCAAGAAGTTGAAGACACCGTATCGTCACATCATGACTGGTACTGGCTTCGTCAACAATCCTTCCGAGATTTGGAGTCTGCTCAACTTCGTGTGGCCGAAAGAGTTTACCTCTTACTGGAAGTTTCGTGAGTATTTCTGCGAAGAGGATGACTGGTCTGGCTATCGTAAGGTAGTTGGTATCAAGCCTCGCGTGGAAGACGAGTTTCGTGAGTTGGTACGCAAGGTTGGTGTAAGGCGTACCATGATCGAGTGCTTCCCTGATATCGCAGAACCGATCGAAACTGTAGTTCCCGTAGGTCTGAGTCCTATTCAGACCAAGATGTATATCGAGACTCTTGAGCATCTGTATACGTTGGACGCCAAGGGTACACCGCTGCATAGTCCAGGCGTTCTGGCTATGCTGACTCGTCTACGTCAGATCACAGCAGCCACGCCAGAAGTGATTGGCGATGAATGGAATGATGATCTTGGTAGACGAGTTATCAAGATCAAGCTCATCGAACCAAGCTCCAAGCTTGATGCAGCGATGGAAGTGATCGAAGGTCTTGAGTGGGATGACGAGCGTAGAGATCAAGTGGTGGTGTTCTCAGCATTCAAGGAACCGCTTGATCTACTTCACGCGAGACTCGATAAGAAGGGCATCTCAGTCTTGCACATGAAGTCTGAGATGAACGAGAAGCAACGGTTCGCTCTATGGAATAAGGACGGGCCGTGGTGGAAGAAGGAATACCAAGTCTTCCTCAGTACGCTTGACTTGGGTGCTGAGTCAATCAACTTGGCTTCCGCACACAGGGCTATCTTCCTCGATCAGTTGTGGAGTCCTGCTAAGAATAAGCAGGCGATTGGTCGTGTGTATCGTCCTGGTCAGACTGGTGCTGTCCAGCTTATCTACATCAGAGCCGAGAACACAGTAGACTATCGTGTACTCGGAGCCGTGAAAGAGAAGCATGGTTGGTTCCAGCAAATCTTCGGATCACAAACCGAGGACACGGATGACGCAGAAAACGGGAGTGAAGATGGTGAGTGACGTGAGAAGATCGGATGAGCCTCACGATAGGCACACCCGTATCTGCAACGATATGATCGAAGTGCTTGAGAATCATCCTGAGAATGATCCCGATGAACTACGCTGTATTATCATACTTGATGATCCAGTTCGGGGTGGGATGGTTCTTCATGGCTTTGAGGATGACACGGATGCGGCAGCTTGCATGTTTGCCAATCTTACCGCGCTCTTTAGGACAATGGGTAAGGACTTGAAGATCGTTCCTGTAGGACGTGGGTGATGAGGAAGACTCTGATAGTTATCGAGCCAGAGGATGCGAAGGTCTACGCTGAAACCTTGCGAGCCATAAGAAAGCGACTACTCATCTCATTCGAGAACTCTGATGATCTGTCGTTTCGCAAGTGGATCAACAAGCATGGCGTGGTAATCGATGATCTTCTGGAAGAACTAAGGTTGCGCGGATGAGTGAGAAAAACACTTATCACGAGAGAGTCACGTTTCGGGTAATCAAGACACCTTGTTGTAGTCACCTGTTGTGTTGGGTGAACCCAAGGTTTCCTACGTATTGCCCGTTGTGCGGCAAGCGCATCTTCCCTGAGGTCAAGCGTGAAGTTCTCACGTTTGATGATGAGGCGGTGCTGTCATGGGTGGCGTAAGATGCTAACCGATGATGAACTGCATGAAGTCGTCAATCATCTGACGGATCGGCACAGTTGGTACTTGGACAACATTCCCGAGCCTGAGGATAGATTCAAGGCTCTGTGCGCTGAGGTTGGAATCAATCACGAGAATCTAGTCGAGTTGGTTGATTTCCTGCTCACGAGTCACACACTCATACCGCCTGTCGCAATACTGGAAGATGCACCATTCATCGTACAGTCATTGTGTCACGCTGTATGGGCAGGCATCGAGATAGGCAAACGAATCACGGAAGTCACGACAGGTGGTGTTACTCTGAATGAGTAGCTGGAAGATCAACTTCCAAGTCCAAGGCAGTATCACCATCGAACCACTTATATCGCCGGATACTACTCAAGGCGTCATCGTCTTCAACACGGAGGGTAAATCGCAAATGGGCGAAATTACAGTACCGGACACAGAGACAACGCTACGGGCATCAGTAACATTCCGCGATGCTGAGGGACACGAAACACTTCCCGATCAAGTTCCGACGTGGGAGATTAGTGATCCCGAAGTGCTCACGTGTAATCCAGCAGACGATGGACTGTCTGCTACGTTTGTCGTTGGTGCGCCTGGTGTCTCCAACGTCGTCGTGAGAACGATGGAGACACATGAAGGCGTTGGTACTCCTACCGAGATTATGCTGACTGGCCTAGTCACTGTAATAGCTGGTGACGTGGTGACTGGTTCGGTAGACTTCGCAACAGGGTAACCAGCGGTTTCCGCGATTTGTGAGCTAACCAAAAAGCCTGCAAAGAGCGCACAATCCGACTTGACAAGGGGACAGCCAAGTGATAGGCTGTCCCCTTCACGTCGTCCCCTAAGCGACAGGTATCAATGAAACGGGAGCTTTGTCTGGAATCAGTGATATCCCACGCGGGCGCAAAACCCCTGCTCTCAGCGACACCGATCATTTCAGGGAGTCATTCAAGGTTCAGGACAAACCAAGGAAACATACAGAGCTTGAGTTTGCTAGAGCTGAATCGATGTTCTATGAACATGCAAGACAGAACAGACGAAGAAGCGGAGTCATAAAGGTCATCAAATGACTGAGACTCAAACGGGAGCAACTGGAGATATAAAAGCTTTATGGGTGCCACCTCAGATACCGTCTAGGTATGAGGTCATTCCCATACACAACTCCGATCGTGGTAACTACAAGAGATGTAGACGTTACTTTGATTGGACTTCACCCGCACGTCAGAATCTTTCCTTACGTGCTGATATAAACGGAATCAATACCGACCTCTGGTTCGGCACCGCAATACACTGGTGTCTCGAACAATATTATCAACCAGGGTTGAAGCATGATCCCGTCGAATCATTCAAGACTTACTTTGATATCCAGTGGCGCGGTGGCGTCGTAATCCCATACTGGTTAGACAAAGTATATGACTTGAATCCTATCCAACGCGACAATGACCTCTGGGAAGTCAGAGGTCTAATGGACATTCTTCCTGATGCTGATGAGGAAGAATTCAATGCGTTGTTTGAGTTAGGTACTCACATGATGAGCGCGTATCGAGATTACGCGGCTCGCATGGATGGATTCGAGGTACTTGTTACTGAGCATGATTTCTCAGTTCCTATATGGGACTTCGAGAATGAGTGTGTCCTCAAGGCCGTAGACCTTCGTGAACAATCACCGAACTACGGTAAGACGCTAGAGGTTCATAATCGTGGTCGCATGGATGCAATCTGGGCTAAGCCTAATGGCAAGCTTGGCATCATTGACCACAAGACTTCTAGTAGGATCGATGAGGATTTCTTTGAGAAGTTGGACACTGATGAACAGTGTACCAGCTACCTACTCGCGGCAGAAATCGAGGCTAAGTATTATGACTTGCCATACGCCGGTCAACCGATCGAGGAAGTTACGTATAATGTACTCCGCAAGACATTCCCCAAACCTCCAACAGTGGTTCGTGGTGGACTCTTTTCAATCGACAGACAGAAAGAATCTCCTACGTATGACATGCTGTTGGAATGGATGCAAGTACAGGATCCGCCACTCAACATCGAAGACTTGCCAATCGAACATCAGGCATATGTCTCATACGTAAGAGACTCTGCTGATGAACAATTCTTCATCCGTAAGCACGTTCGCAGGAATCGCCATCAACTAGCTAACGCATCGTACCGTCTGTATCAAGAAGCGATGGATATGCTAGATCCTAACTTACGGATCTACCCAAATCTACGCAACGATTACAGTTGCCTACGATGCGCGTTTAGGGCACCCTGCCTCGCGCGAGAGGATGGATCAGATTGGGAGCAACTGATAAACGACAACTACGTAAGGCAAAGGGACAGGTAAAGCTTGTGAAGAATGATGCCGGTGAACCGATCTGCAAGGTGTGTGGCAAGCTGCTACCGATTTTGTCTATCGTAGCCAATGATCCCTACTGCACTACACAGTGTTGCAAGGACGATCATAACGTGAAGTGGCCTACATGACTTACGAGAAGTACCACCGTACCACGATTGATTGTACCAAAATCAAACCACATGTGAAGGAGTTAGTGGATCGTTGTGGTAGTCCAGTGAAAGCAGCAGAATACGCGCTTGTTGGACAAGGCACAATCTATCGAATCATGCATAGTGTCAATTGTACGGTACAGCAGGCTACTGCACGTAAGATCCTCATTGCGCTAGAACACAGGCGGCAAGAGGATCGTGTCAACAAAAGAACACACGAGCGGTTGCTCAAAGCAAGGCAAGCACAGGCAAGAATCGAACGGGAGCAAGTCGAGCTAGTCGGATATTAGGAGGATTCATGAGTTACGGTGATGATGATAACGAGACACCGCAGCAAGAGGAAATGGAACAGACTGGTCACGATGAGTGTGGTACATGCTGTGGTACTGGCAAAGTAGGTGGCGATACTTGCCCATCTTGTAAGGGTACTGGTATCTGGCCTCCGATGGGTTCAGGTGGTTCCACACTCACGCCATAAACGGGAGAGTAATGCCGCTAGACAATGAACAGATCAAAAGCTTGCTACAGAAACAAGAAACCAAAACTCTAGCCAAGCCACCAAACAAACGAGCAAAAGAGATAGACCAAGTAAAAACTAAATTCACGCGACAGATCCGTAGAAAGACTCACTATCCGACATATCCGAAAGATGGGCCTATTACATGGCACGACACGTATCCTCCGTATCCCAAACTACACTGTGCTGCGAGAGGATGCAGAACACCAACGGCTCTCAAGTATGATGGGATTCCGTACTGTAATACGCACATCATTCATGTGATGGTTCTTGAGGTTGCGGATCTAAGGCGACTCAAACTGATGAGGGATAATGGCAGCAACGGCAGCTATAACCCAAACGACTACTTCTGAGTTAGCTGAAAAGCTACAGGTCAGATCACCGACCGAGGTAGTCGATTGGATCAACATGCTCATCTACGGAGAACCAGGTGTGGGCAAGACGTATCTTTGTGGAACTGCCCAGGATCATCCTGATACTGCTCCTGTGCTGTACTTGGATATCGATGGTGGTGTTACTACTTTGCGCCATCGTACCACTCTTGACGTGAAACCAGTACGCAGCATCGAGAAGATCAAGGCAGGCTTCAACAAAGAAGAAATGCTGGGTATCAATGAAATATACGAAATGCTCTACAACTCGATCGACAGGGAGACTGGTAAGATTCCATATGGAACGGTTGTCATCGATAGACTGGACGAACTGGCTGATATTGACATGCGGTACATCATGCGTGACGCTTTCAATCGTAAGCCAGAGACAGTCGATATCGACGTACCTTCACCTAGAGAGTGGGGAATCAACCGCTCACATATCCGTAAGCTAGTCCGAGCTTTCCGTGATCTTCCCTGTCATGTGATCTTCGTATCAGGCGTGACAGTGTTTCAGGAAGAAGGACAGCCTACCAAGTATTCACCAGGCTTCGCGGGTAAACTGCGTAACGAGCTTCCGGGATTTGTCGATATCGTAGGATATTACTACAACGATAATATCTCGGGAGAGTTGCAGCGCAAAATCCAGTTCCAAGGCACGCGACGTGTGCAAGCTAAAGACCGCACAGGATCGCTTGGTGGAGAACTGGTAGATCCCACGATCCCAATGATCTGGGAGCTAATCAACACAGACGCAAACACATGAAAACAATCCACAAATCCAAACAACTAACCAACAAAGGAGAGAGCTATGCCGGGTTTGCTAAACCTGAGCGACGCTGATCTATCCGGGTTTGAGCCTCTTGATCCTGGTCGTTACAATGCCAGGATTCATGAGATCACGATGGATGCCGTCAAGAACACTGATGGCACAGGTAAGATGCCTGCTGGTACACCGATGGTAAAGGTGCAGTTCAGGCTTACCGACGAAGCACCGCTTCTCAATCGTGCTTTGTGGGTCACGTATGTCATTCCTCCGAAGGACTACGACGCTGGGAAGGCTGCGAAGATGAAGGGCATGCTTGCCCGCTTCTTCATGGCTCTTGGTGATTCGGAGGAAACGGTGCGTGACAAGAACTTCGATCCTGACTTCGAGGATTACATCAACCGTGAGTGTGTAGTCGTCGTTGGTAAGGAGCCGAAGAAGACCCGCGATGGTGAGGTTATCGAGGGTGAGTTCAACAATCCTGTCAAGGGTGTAAAGCCTGCTGGTAGTATCGCTACTACCAGTGGAGGATTGCTCTAGTTATCTAGAGTAGTTGGTAGAGAGTGCGCTACACTCATTCGTCCTCCGGTGTAGTTGGGAAATCCAGTGTAGGGGCGAAACGCCATTCCCCCCGATACATTGGTGAGTAGGTTCGATTCCTACCACTCTCATTCATGAGTAATACGACAGCAGAGGCCAAGAGCGCCATACGCTTGAGATTCTTTGAAATGCTCTTTGGTACAGCCAAGGGGTATGTTTGTCTTGCATCAACAGATCCACGTGCTCCCAAGACCACATTCATTCAGAAGTTCTTTGAGTGGCCTAAAGAGAGTCTAAAAGCCGAAAACTGGATTCTCAAGGTAGAGCCGAATCATAACGTATATTTCTGCGTCAACTTGCTTGAGAAGCAAGAGCGTAAGAAAGAGTATTGCCTGCCTGGTAATCTGTTGTGGGCTGACTTGGATGGTGTGAATCCCGATACCATCCAACCTCCGCAGATTCCTCCGCCTATCGTGATTCAATCATCACCAGGACGTTGGCAGGCTATATGGCGTATGACTAGTCAGGTGCCTGCACTACAGGCACAGGACTACTCACGTCGCATTGCTTACGCTCTCTCGCCTCACGGTGCAGATATCTCTGGCTGGGATCTTACGCAGCTATTGCGTGTTCCTCTGACCATCAACTTCAAGTATGAGGTTCCTGCTTTCATCGAGCTAGAGCGTTCTTTGGAGGCTACTGCCAAGCCGGTGCTATTCGAGCAACTGCCCGATACGCGACCGAGTAGCAGTAATGGAGTAGAGCCACCAGTACCGGAGGCAAAGACAGAAACTCAGAGAATCGTTGAGAAGTATATGTCTGAGCTTGACTCTGGATTCCTCGACTTGTTCACGTATCAACCCGATGAGGAAGACGACTGGAGTAAGCATTTATGGAGTCTCATGCACAGATGCTACAGAGCCGGTATGTCTCAGGAAGAAGTGTTTACCATTGCTCGGGATGCTCCATGCAACAAGTACGAGCGTGATGGTAGACCGATAGAACACCTGTGGCGTGAGGTACTCAAGGCATCCGAAGATTATCAGTTTGTCGGTGATCCTGGTGAATTGATAGACTTACCGATTCTTGTAGATACACCAGCTTCCAGAACATTCTTGGACGACTACAGAGAATGGGCTACTGAGATTACTGACGCCGTACCTGATTTCCACGAAATCTGCATACTCGTAGTGCTGAGTGCGATTATCGCAACTTCGGTGAGAATCGATAGTGACGCAGGAGGTAAGGACGGTTTCATCCCCAACATTTGGGCAATGATTCTTGGAGAATCCACGTCTACGCGCAAGTCTACAGCTATGGGTCATGCTCTAAGTTTCCTAAGAGAGATTGATCCAGAGATGATCGTAGCTGCTGATGCTACTGCGGAAGGCTTGCTTCAAGGTATTTCTGAGCGTCCGAACAAGTCTAGCATCTTCCACAAAGACGAAGTATCGGGACTCTTTGAGGCTATGAGGCGCAAAGATTACATGGCTAGCTTCCAAGAAACACTGACTCAGTTGTACGACCCACAGGGAACATACGTCCGTCGTCTGCGTAAAGAGACAATACGCATCGAAGATCCTTCGTTTCTTATCATGTGCGGTGGTACACCGAATCGCATTCATTCCTCAATCAACCAGGAGTTTGTAACTTCCGGCTTTCTACCACGCTTCATAGTTGTCAGAGGTGAGAGTCAGAAGCAGCGTCCACTAGGGCCATCGAGGGAAGTCAGTACAACCAAGCGTAATGGAATACTCAATACTATCTCCAATCTGTATGAAGACTACGCTTGTCCTGTAACGCAGACTATTGGTGGTCACAAGACTCTCACTAGTCCCCGTTATATGGCTAGACTGACAACGGAGGCATGGGATACCTTCAACGACTTCAATACCAGATTGAGAGAAGCAGCGGAGTCAAGTGTCATACCGGATCTGGCTATGCCGACACTGAATCGGTTGGGTATGTCGATGCTCAAGATGAGTGCCATCTTTGCAGCTCTACGCCAAAGGCCAGGACAGTTTGCATCCAGCTCACCTTCCATCATTGTCGATGTTGACGACATTCACAACGCTGCATGGTATTGCCAGAAGTGGGGGAAATACTCCATCGATCTAGTAGTCAACGCTGGCAAGCATCCAGATGAACGCAGAGTTGAGGATATCGTGGAGTTCATACAGAACAATCCAGGGACGATGAGATGGCAAATCTTCCGTCGGTTCCACCTGAAAGCAAGAGATGGGGATCTACTCATATCAACAATCGAACAACGCGGGTTGGTCAGAAAGGAACAACGAGGACGTGGGTACGCTTACTGGCTTACATGAAAGGGATGCAGACAGGACAATGATTATCGGACTATCTGGACTAAAGCAATCAGGCAAAGATACTATCGCTGCTTATCTCGTGAAGGAACACGGGTTTGAGCGCAAAGCCTTTGCCGATCCACTCAAGCAGAGTGTCGCGGCTCTCTTTGACATCCCATTCTCTGTGGTGGATAAATACAAATTGGATGATCTATGTACCGTCAACATCGAAGCAGGATTTGGAGCATTTCACGATATGACGTTCCGCACATTCTTGCAGCGATACGGTACCGAGTCACATCGTGATGTTTTCGGTCAGGACTTTTGGGTAGATCTAACACTCCCTGTGCAGGGTTTTTATCCGGGGCGCGCGATTGTCGTGACTGACGTGAGATTCGCTAATGAGGCAGTTCGCATACGTGAGCTGGGTGGTCTAGTTGTGAAGGTACATCGAGAGTACCTTGGTGAAGAAGGCCGCACAGGGGATCCGCATGTAAGTGAAGTGATCGATTTCGATTGGGACTATCTGATCGAGAATGACGGTACGTTTGGCGATCTGTATAGTCACGTGGAGGATATGCTATGCCACCTTATAGATCGAGCGGAAGTCTAAAGACCATCACACAGCGACGTAATATGGTCTTGCTGTTATTGGCTGATGGTATGTCTGGCGAGGAAATCGCAGCCGAGATAGGTTACTCGCATTGGACTGTCAAGCATGATGTGACAGAACTCAAGCGAATGTTCGGTGCGCGTAATACCAACAATCTGATAGCTCTTGCATATCAGAAGGGTGTCCTAAACGGGAGGCAGTTCGTTGGCAGTTAGCGAATCAGTCAAACGTAAGCATCCGCTAGCGGTGTGTGAGAAATGTCCGTTCTACAACAGACCATACGCGGCTACTACTGGCCCCAAAGATGCCAAGATTGCAATCGTTTCACGCAGCCCAGGGCACTACGAGGCTCTGGCTGGTAAATCGTTTAGTGGGCCTAGTGGTAAGGTACTAGATCATCTGCTAGAGATTCACGGTACGAGCCGTGATGATGTTCTAGCTACCAACGTGGTTCTCTGTCAATCTGATGGTCAAGAGATGGGCTTCGCGCTTGCTCAATCGTGCTGCGAACCTAGACTAGAGGAAGAAATCGGTAGTGCCGAGACTGTCATAGCTTGCGGTACTGAGGCTGTCTACGGTATTCTCGGTGTAACCAACATTTCACAGAATCGTGGCTATGTCCATGAACGACAGGTGGGCAGCTTCCCGATACTACAGCGGGTCATAGTTACGAGCAACCCTGCTGTAGTAGTGAGGGACGATGCTAACTACCCGAACATTCTTCGTGATTTTCGTCTTGCTCTTGATCCTCTACCTGTGGCTGTTCTACCACGGGTACGTGTGATCGACGACTTGGACGAAGCTCGTGAGGCAATCAAGGAAATGGATGCCATGATTGAATCTGGCACCTTGATTGCTTCCGATATTGAGACAAGAGGCGTGGGAGAACATGATGGTCTAGCTCACGATAGCCAGATCGTTTGCGCTGGATTCGCGATTAGACCTGAACGTGCTGTTGTATTTGGTGAGAAGGTCTGCGGTACTAAGGAGGGTCTGGAAGAACTGTGGACTCTCTGGCATCGTGATGATTGCAAGTATCTATGGCACAACGGTAAGTACGACGCGAAACTGCTACGTGTCAACGGTGTCGATGCTGTCGTAGATGAAGATACCATGCTGTTGTCGTGGTGTCTCGATGAAAGACCTGGCGATCCTGAATCGGGTGCAGGAGGTCACTCACTTGAATGGCTATTGAAAGACGAGTTAGGTTGGCCGAAGTATGAATCCGCGTCAGTTCGTGCCTTCAAAAAGACTGGACAGTTGCCTGATCTTAGATCACGACTGGATCTATATGAATACAACGGGTGTGACACAGCAGGAAGCCTTGCGTTGTTTCGAGTTCTTGAGAACCGTGCAAAGAATGACAATGTATGGGAACGACCGTATAAGTCTCTACTCCTTAGACTCTCAGAGACTCTTGCCCGTGTCGAACTACAGGGTAACCTTCATGACGCCGATAGAGCCTGTGACCTACTAGAGTACGAGGTCTATCCCAAGCTAAAGGAACAGAAGGTTACACTGAGGCAAATCTCAGGTAGACCACGGTTGAATCCCAACTCACCGAAACAGCTAGAGACTCTACTGTACGACGATTGGGGAGTCACCCACGATTTGATGCGGCCAAAGATTGAGCGACTCGGCAAGCGATCAACAGATAAGTACGTTCGTGAAGCCATGCTGATGGGGTTGTATAACACTAAGCTGGATGATAACGGACGTATGGCTGTAGATCAGTTCGTACAGTATCTCGATGACTTCAAGTCTCTCGATACTCAGCGAAGCCGCTATCTAGAAGGACTAGTTCTAAAGCGGTATCCCAATGGGAGGATCTACACAGACTTCAAGATTCACGGCACTGAATCAGGGAGGCTGTCTAGTGCTAATCCTAATCTGCAAAATATCACGCGAACTAAGGAAGGACTCCCCAATATCCGAAGCTGTTTTTTGGCCGACCCTGGCTCACTTTTCATTTCGGCCGATCTCTCACAAGCAGAACTTAGAGCTATTGCTGTGCTGTCTGCCGACGAGAGTCTACAAAGTATCTACCTCGACACGAATCGTAGTCTACACAAAGAAGTCGCTGCTGACTTCTACGGCGAGAACTATACCTACGAACAGTATGTCAGATCCAAGAACATCAACTTCGGAGTAGCATATTGGCAGAGTGCTTTCAGCTTTGCACAGATGTATCACATGCCACAGAAGGAAGCACAGGACTACATCGACTACTGGTGGGCAAGATTTCCAAAGGTGTGGGAATGGACTAAATCTATAGAGAAACAGGTGATGGAAGTTGGAGAGCTACAATCACCTTTCGGTCATAAGCGGCGCTTTTACGTCATACCCGCCGACGAGTCTGCGCGTCTTCACATCGTCAAAGAAGGGATCAATTTCCTACCTCAGAACATCGCAGCCAATATTACTCTGTGGGCACTTTGTGATTTTTCCGACAAAGTTGATTGGTCTATCGCGCAGCCAAGGATCACCGTACACGACAACATTGTCGTGAACTGCCGTGAATCACACGTGCAGGAGGTTGGCGAGCTACTCAAGGAGTGTATGGAAAATGCAGCTAGAGAGGCGATCCAGTGGGAATTCCCATTCCTCGCAGAACTTTCAGTCGGGCCAAATTGGGGAGAACTGCACGATTGGTGATACGCGAGACTTGCGTGATCCTCAGAAGCTAGGCGAGCAACTGATGAAGTTCAGGCAACGACCTGATATGCTCAGTCTACCTCTCAGTCAGGTCTACGA
>Ga0126383_10002388_pt1 | contig 12111 bp, 10 predicted proteins | sample PanSoiMetPlot_35_FD_96882 | JGI IMG/M metagenome (GOLD analysis project Ga0126383, IMG submission 96882) | Tropical forest soil microbial communities from Panama - MetaG Plot_35 | ecosystem: Environmental > Terrestrial > Soil > Tropical forest > Bulk soil | place: Panama | collected 2016-02-17
GCATCAACGATGTGCGCTGGTTTATTTTGCGGCGCTGCCCTTTACGTCAATCTTGTAGAGCACCCAGCGCGGATGTCCTGCGGCCAGGAATTGGCCGTGCGTGAATTCGCGCCCAGCTACCGGCGCGCCACGATCATGCAAGTATCCCTCGCTCTTGTTGGCCTAGTTCTCGGGCTGGTGGCAGCGTGGCAGCTACGTGACGCTTGGATAGCCACAGGCGCGGTGCTCCTCGGGGCTTCAATCCCCTTTACAATGGCCTTCATTCTCCCTACCAACAAACAGTTGCTGGATCCGACACTCGATTTGCAAAGCGTGCGAGTCGCCGAACTCCTAACTCGTTGGAATCGGTTGCACGCAGTGCGGACCGTCTTGAGCGCGGTAGCCTTTGCGCTGCTGCTCCGGTCCCTCGCTGGTTTCCACGGAAAAACATGATACAGCTCACCATTGTCTTTGGGCTGCGTCGCATCGCCGGGCTGTCATCACGGTCTGACTGTAGGAGAAACAACTATGGGCGTAAACGCCGATCCAAGCACCGATGTTGAAGGTCGCCGGGCGACGGGGGATCCGGACGAAACCAAGGAGAAGAGAGTGGCCCTCGTCACCGGTGCTGCTTCGGGGCTCGGAAGGGCGATTGCTCTCGCGCTCAAGAAGGATGGTTTCTCTGTGTTCGGGACCAGCCGCCACCCGGCAGAGACAAGCGTTCCGGCGGAGTTCCCGCTTCTCCAGCTTGACGTGCGCTCGGACGACTCGGTGCGCGCCACGCTTGAGCACGTTCACTCCCTCGCCGGCCACCTCGACGTTCTCGTCAACAATGCCGGCTTTCGTTTCCTCGGCGCTGCGGAGGAAACGAGCGTCGACGAGGCGAAGGACGTGTTCGAGACGAACTTCTTCGGCGCGCACCGCGTGACGGCTGCGGCTCTGCCACTGCTCCGGGCAACTCGTGCCGGCAAGATCATCAATGTCACATCGCTCTCGGGACTCAACGCGCTGCTCTTCGGATCCATCTACAGCGCCTCGAAATGGGCGCTCGAAGCTTACTCGGAGTCGCTCCGCCACGAGGTCAAGTCGCTCGGGATTTCTGTTTCGATCGTCGAGCCCGGCGCGGTCCTCTCCGAAAAGAGGGAACAGCCGCACCGGCCCAAGGAGACTGTCCAGGCGTATGAAACGGCGCGGCAGCGCGCGCTCGATGTCATCGTCAGTGGCGATCGCACTGGCATCGACTCCGCGCGTGTCGCCAACTGCGTGGTCGGCGTGGTGCACAGTCGTTCACCGAGGCTCCGGTACCGCGTCGGACCCGACGCGACGTGGCTTCCACGCCTGAAGCTGCTCCCATGGTCCTGGTACGAGCGCGGCATCCGCTGGAGGTACGGGCTCGACGAGTGAGCTCGCTAGCGGAGTGGCTGGCCCTTTTTTCTCACCAACTTAATCGGACGCACACGTCAACAAGTTCATGACTCCGCACGTAGGCGAGAGGATGATTCGAGAGGGTTGGCCATCTCAGTGCGGCCTATGCGAAGGAGGCCGGATTGCCACTTCCAGCGCAGCTCGACAAATGGTCACGAAGACCCCTGAGCTGAAATCCAAATTCCCGCGCAAAGCGACCGTCATCGCAGATCGGCCCGCCGTGAGTTGCTTCTGGTCCGACGTCAACTCGAATGCCCCTAAGTTCCTCAATTACTTCCTTCAGGTGCTTCACTTTCCACATTTCTACAGGTGTGTTGTAAACAAAGCTTCTCATTCCATCCGTTTCAGCTAAAGTGAACAGCATGTGGGCAACGTCTTCCACGTGTACCAGCGAAAGGACCGCCTCTGGTGCGAATGGAACACAGACCGAATCGCGTTGCCGACATGCTTCGAAAATCTGAGAACGCCACGGAGAAGAGGTCTTCCTAATACCTGGCCCGACAACCCTGGCAATGCGTAGCGCAACAAACTCAAATGCCTTCTCTCTCGCTAGGGTTTGTCCAATTAATTCAACAGCCAGCTTTGAGGCACCGTACGGCTCATCGGGCGCTGGCGGATCGTCTTCGGTCACCCGATGTGTGGAAGACGATCCATAGACGCTGATGGAGCTTGCAAATATGAAGCGCTTGACGCGCGCGACGGCTGACTGCCGCATTAGCTCACAAGCGCCGCGGAGATTGACATCGACTCCCATCAAAGGATCGGTCAGGAAGGCGCTTGGCAGCATCCCGGCAAGGTGGATCACCGCTCGAATCGGATAGGCTTGGAACACTTGCGATATATCACTGGGCGATCTGAGATCACAGGTTAGGATATTTCCCGTTTTGTCGTGATCCAGATCAACCGGTAAAATTTTGCGGTCGGCATTTGTGAGCACCCGACACAATTCCCGTCCAATATGTCCGCACGCTCCCGTAACGAGGATGACCCCGACGTCGCTGGCTGAATCCATGTCGATTATTCTCCAGCATCCTGCGGCAGCCATCAACGGACCCGAACGTCCTCACTGGCACCAGATTCCAGAGCACGGGCTACTCTTCCATTAAGCGTTTGAAGTAAGAGTTGCCGACAATACACAAACAAGGCGTTCTTGTGTCCGGACAGCTCTTGCTTAGCTTGAGTGCACAAGGTTGTTGACGCATCTGGCACAATCGGCCACGCACTCGTTTTTGTCGCAAAGAAGAGGCAAGAGAATGGGTCAATGAAGTATCTGGACGCGTTCAAACATTCCTCGACTTATTTCTTTGCATTTTGGATTGAAATCGTCACCACCCGCGCACAGCTGTACTCTTGCCTGCGACGAAAAGACTATGGATGCGTTCTTGGGAATTTCCTGATTGTCGCGTGGTGGGTTTTTGTTGCCAGCGTTCTGCGTTATTTCTACCTGCGACAGAGGGGCAAACAAATTAACCCAGCGAAAACTAATCCATCAACCGATGGAAATAAGTCTTCCGAGAAGGCCTAAGAATCCAAATCGATTCGCACGGTAAGAAGTTCCGTGCCGAAGAGGCGAACAGCGGCGGCATTTGAAGCGCTGCCGGGATGCTGCTGAGAGAGCCAACGCTGGCGCTCGCGGGGGTCGTCATCCCGAAGCAGAGATGCCGTGCCCATGTGCCAGCGCGCGCGGAATCCTTCACGCAGCTTCACGCGCACGCGCGGATTTGCCGCGATATTGCGAACGTAGCCGGCTTTCGAACCATGCTCGGCGACAATCCAGAACTGCTAGCCAACGCGTCCGTTCCCCACGGGTGTGCGGCGCGGCTTTCCGGTCTTGCGGCCAATGGTTTCCAGGAGCGCGTACCCTGGCGGGAAGATCCCCAGGACAAACAACAGCTTGATGGGAGGATTCAGGACATATTTCTGGAAGAGATGGATGATGCTGCGTTTCATTCCTCGGACTCCAGAAAACGGCCTGCGTTTTTTTCAAGGACGATTGGCATAGCTAAGAGCAAGAACGGCGTAGGCCGTGGCGGCGTCGTTCATAAAAAGCGCTGTTTCGGGGCTGAGATGATGCCCTTTGTTTTTGTTCAGGGAGTAGGCCAGCCAGGAACCTTCGGTTTTGTCCTGATTGGCGGTTAGCCAAGCGATGCCGCGCTTCAGTTGGCCGTTTTCGTGAGAAACTCCGGCCTCCTGCAAGGCGAAGGTGATTAGTCCTGTAGCGTAGCCGTCGCTCTTCATTTCCTGAGGCGTTCCATCGGATCGCTTCCACTTACCGCTCAGCGAAGACAGGCTCCAGCCGCCGTCGGCTCGCTGCTTTTCCAGAAGCTCAGAGAGGATGGCTTTCTTGCGATCGGCTTCGATGACCCCGGGCATGTTCGCCGCGGCCCAAAGCAGGCTTACGCGATTGATCGTTTTCTGCGCGTTGCATTCGCGGTTCAGGTAGTCGCGCAGCATGTTGACGTTGCTTTGGATTTCGGGTGACGCGCGATAATTCCCCGGGGCAATGCCCGTCGCGACGGCGGCAAGTGTGGCGCCATAGTAGTCCGAATCGTCCGCTTCCCAAGGCTCGTTGCTGAATCGCAGCCAGAGCCACGCGCCTTTTCTGTTTCCTGACGTTTGCTGTTCCGCCCACATATTGTTGAACGCAGTCCGCGTGTCTTTGCCGAGCTGGGCGCTTTGCGCGTCATGGGCGGCGAGAATTAGTGCATTTAGGACGGATTCTGTCCCGCGCGACTCGGCCGTTTTGTACGCGCCGCGATCCGCATCGCTATAAAACGGCGCGACCTCTTTCCAAAGGCGGACGCGTTTGGTGACGTTGTCGAGGAGTCTTTGTTCGTTTGCAGAAGGGGTTTGTTCGGCAAGGGCTCTACGAAGAGCCGAGCGCGAGAGGGCATAAGGCACGGCCGTATAACACGATACGCAGAACGTGTCGTGGTCGCGCTGGGCCCTGGGCCATGCCATCCACCACTGTTGCCTACGATCAAGATAGGTGGCCGCAGCCTTTTGGTCCCAAGAGACGGTAATTTTCGGTTCAGCGTGATAGGGCACAGTTGTGAGCGGTTTTGAGCCGCCGGAGCCAGCAACTGGGGTTCCCGTTTGCCAGCAAACCGCGACACCACACACCGCCAGGCCTGCCGTTGCAGCGATTGCTCGCTGCTTGAGGACATTCATGGGGTGGCTCCCTTCGCGGATGCTCGAATATACATCTTCAGTTTTCATAACCACAGAGAATTCCGTTCGCGCTGAAGCAAAGATTTTATAAAATGCGTCTCCCCCGGTGCTGTTGGCGCGTGAGAGGGCATTATGAAAACGATCAAGGGGCCGGCAATTTTTTTGGCGCAATTCGCGGACGACAAACCTCCATTCAACAAGCTTGAGACCATTTCCAAATGGGCGGCGGATCTTGGCTACAAAGGCGTGCAAATTCCGACGTGGGACGGGCGGCTGTTCGATTTGAAGCGCGCGGCGGAGAGCCGTAGCTATTGCGAAGAAGTTTTGGGGACGCTGGCTGCAAGTGGCGTGGAACTGACAGAACTTTCAACACACCTGCAAGGCCAGCTGGTGGCGGTGCACCCCGCTTATGACCCGGCGTTCGATGGGTTTGCTCCGGAATCGGTGCGAGGGAATCCTGCGGCCCGGCAAGCGTGGGCGGTGGAGCAGCTTTTGTATGCGGCGAAGGCTTCCGCAAATTTCGGGTGTAAGGCGCACGTGACGTTTTCAGGCGCGCTGGCGTGGCCGTACCTATATCCCTGGCCGCAGCGTCCGCCGGGCCTGATCGAGACCGCGTTTGAGGAATTGGCCAGGCGGTGGAAGCCGATACTCGATGCGTTTGACTCGGCGGGGGTAGATCTGTGTTACGAGCTTCATCCGGGTGAAGACCTTCACGACGGCGTCACTTTCGACATGTTTCTTGAGTGCCTGGGCGGGCACAAAAGGTGCAACATTTTGTTTGACCCCAGCCATTTTGTTTTGCAGCAGCTCGACTACCTTGCCTTCCTCGACCTTTATTATTCGCGAGTCAAGATGTTTCACGTGAAGGATGCGGAGTTTCGTCCTACAGGACGGCAGGGAGTTTATGGCGGATATCAGCCGTGGATTGGGCGCGCGGGGCGTTTCCGGTCGCTTGGCGACGGGCAAGTGGACTTTCGCGGCATTTTCTCCAAGCTGGCGCAATACGACTTCGAAGGCTGGGCTGTGCTCGAGTGGGAGTGCTGTGTGAAAAGCAGCGAACAAGGAGCGCGGGAAGGCGCGCCGTTTATTGCCCGGCACATGATCCAGACCGCTGAGCGGGCGTTCGACGATTTTGCAAAATCGGGAGCGGACGAGGAAGCGAATCGGCGAATGCTGGGACTCGCAGCGCGAAAGGAGGGCAAACATGCCTGGTGAATCCAAGGTGCAAGGGAAGCACCGGCGAATCCGGCTCGGCATGGTGGGAGGCGGACCGGCCGCGTTCATTGGAGCGGTACACCGCATTGCGGCGCGCATGGACGATTGCTATGAACTCGTTGCGGCAGCGCTGAGCTCTGACCCGGGAAAGAGCCTGGCAGCCGCCGAGGAGCTTCACATTCCGCGCGCGTACGGGCGGTTTGAAGAAATGGCCGTAGCGGAGGCGGGACGGCCTGATGGAATTGAAGTGGTGGCGATTGTCACGCCGAATCACATGCACTATGCCAACGCGAAGAAGTTTCTTGAAGCGGGGATTCATGTGATCTGCGACAAGCCGTTGACAACGACCATCGAGGACGCGCTGGACTTGGCGAAGATTGTCGAGCGAACCGGATTGATTTTCGGATTGACACACAATTACACGGGCTATCCGATGGTGCGGCAGGCGCGGGAGATGGTGCTCACGGGAGAGCTTGGGGCCCTGCGAGTGGTTCAAGTGGAGTATGCGCAGGATTGGCTTTCGACGCCGCTCGAAAGAACGGGGCAGAAGCAGGCGGATTGGCGGACCGATCCCGCGCGAAGTGGGCCAGGCGGAAGCTTGGGCGACATTGGGACGCACGCGCACAACCTGGCGTGTTTTGTTACGGGGCTACCGGTCGAGGAGGTTGCGTCGGAAGTGACGACGTTTGTGCCCGGGCGGCGGCTCGATGACAATGTGCAAATGCTCTTGCGCTTTCCAAAGGGTGTAAAGGGAATGCTCTGGGCAAGCCAGGTGGCGGCGGGGAACGAGAACAACCTGCGCCTGCGCGTTTATGGAGAGAAGGCTGGCCTGGAATGGCAGCAGGAGAATCCGAACGAGCTTACCTTCATGCCTTTGGGGCAACCGCGGCGACTATTGCGGCGAGGCGGTCCGGGGACGGGGGCTGCTGCGGCGCGGGCGATTCGTATTCCTGCCGGTCACCCTGAAGGATACTTGGAAGGCTTCGCACAACTCTATAAGGACTTGGCGGAACAGCTTTGGGCCAGGCAGGAGAAGAGGCAGCCAGACCCGCTCTCGCTTCTGGTGCCGGGAGTCGCGGAGGGCGTGGAGGGAATGCGGTTTGTTGCCGCGGTGCTGGAGTCTTCGCGCAATCACTCCGCGTGGACGACGCTTTCCGGCTCACGGTGAGTCGAAGGACCACACGCTTGACCTTATTTTGGGGAAAGAACGGCTCCGGTGTTCAACAGATAAACAAAATAAGTGAAACTCTCTATTGCGCCGTTAGAGGCCGCCTCGCAGAATAAAGCGGGAGTATCGCCATGAATGAAGCGCCTCGAACTTCCCCACGTAAAGAAAATGCCCCCTTGAAAGAACTCGACGATTGGGACGATTTTGTAAGCACTCGCTATCGACCAGGGAAATCGGAAGAGCAGTTCCGGAACTATCGCACCGACGCCAATCCCGGAGTCACAGAGTTCTACCGGCAGAATCACGCGCATCAAACTTTGGATTTTGTGCTGAAGAAAAAAGCGGAGTACTGCGGCCTGAGACGAGGGAAGAAGAACATCTGGGAAATGGCGGAATACCTGAACACCCTCGTGGATGAAAGCGATCCGGACACCGACGTGAGCCAGATCGAGCACCTTCTGCAAACATCAGAGGCGATTCGCAAGGATGGGCATCCGCGGTGGTTCATTCTGACCGGTTTTTTGCACGATTTGGGGAAAGTGCTCTGCTTGTACGGCGAGCCGCAGTGGGCCGTCGTGGGCGACACGTTTCCGGTGGGATGCGCATACTCGGATGAAGTTGTTTTTCCGGAGTTTTTTTCGGCGAATCCAGACGCGAACGTTCCCGAGTATCAGACCGAGTGCGGCATCTACGAGCATCGCTGCGGGTTCGATAAGGTGCACCTCTCCTTCGGGCACGACGAATATATGTATCAAGTGGCGCAGAATTATCTTCTCGAGGAAGGTTTGTACATGCTCCGCTATCACTCGTTTTACGCAGCGCACCGACACCACGCCTACGGCCACTTGATGAATGAACACGATGAGGAAATGTTTGCGTGGGTGAGGAAGTTTAATCCTTACGATTTGTACTCAAAGGGCCGCGAACGGCCAGACGTAAAGGCGATTCTTCCTTTTTACCATGACCTAGTTTCCGAATTCTTCCCCGACCAGATTGACTGGTAACCTAAAAATTTCAGGAACAAGGGGGTAGGAATCCGAGAAAAAGCGGGCGAGTTTTTTTAGCGTATGCCCATCAACGGGCAGCGGTCGAACACTTTCCCGTCCGCCTTGAAGGCCACGCCGTTCTGAAGAGCCCATTTGTCAAACAGCCCAGGATTGTTCGAGAGGTGTAGAAGCGCGGTGGCAATTTCCTCAACCTTTGGCATGCCGTTGTGGACTAAATAAAAGCACGTTTCTTCGTAGGGAGATTTGGGATCGCTGGGGTTTTGCAGCCGCCGGATAAAGCGATCGCGCAGTTGAAACTGCACCTTGCCCACATTCAGGATGTAAGCACCGTCTGCCTTGGTGGCTCCGGTGAGCGCAAGGATGCGACGAAGGAAAGCCTCCGCTCGCTGCTCCTTGGTGACTCGCGGCGAAATCGGTCCGCGGCCCGACGTATGGCCTGCAAAGAGAGATAACCCTCCGGGACTTAAAGCATGCAAGCCATAAGAGAGGGTGTCGTTCATGCGCCCTTGTGGTTCCGCGGCGAAATCCCTGCGGCGCAGGCCAGCAAGCATCAATCTCCACTTAAGTAGGACGATCACGCCTACCAGCAGAGCACCTACAAGCATAGACACGACTGCGGAAGTCATGGCAATGATGGCGGCCAGATGTGGAGGGCAACCGTCGCGGCATCGCGCTAGTTCACACGAAGCCGCGGGGACGACGACCACCTCCCGGCCGTGCTTCGTTTGTCTCTAGCCACCCGCGATGGGGTGAACCATCAACACTTCGTTCTGCGCGCGAGTGATTTTCTCGATGCGTTCCCCGGTGGCGACGTCGAACGGTTGCGCACCGGTCTTCGCTTCGTATTCCGCGATGACCCGGTTCACCTCGTCCATGTCGGCGGTAGCCGGATCGTATTCGAGAATCGTGGTATCGCCTTGGGACGAAAACGTCAGAACTTTGGCGTTCATATCTGGTCTCCTGCGGGACTTCATTTGGCTTCCGTGGGAGAGAAGCTGGCGGGGTTGGTCCCTAAACGCCATCATGCACCGTTGCGGGAAGATGTCAAGACGGCATTTTCACGGTGCGAAAGCCGAGAATTCATTACTGCTAGTACTTGGAGACTGGCGAAGAACGCAAACGGGGATCTGGATCTCTTTTCTTCAACAACCTCTTCAACGAGCGACGGGCATTGCAACGACATTGGTAAGGTCGCTTGGCGCAACGGCGATGCCGTCGCGGAAGGCGACAACTTTTCCGGAATTGGCCGCGACACGCTCGCCAGGAACGATGATGCCCACGAGATTCAGCGGATCGGCAGCGGAAACGGTGATGACTTCACCAGATGCCGGACGGTTGCGTATGGCGCGCAGTGATTCCACGGCCACCGGCAAAGCGAATTGCTCACCGAGGAAGTTGCTGACGAACCGCCCGCCGCGCACTTCGCCGCGATCTTCCAGGCGTCGCAAGGTGATGAGCAACTCGCGCCACTTGGGAAGAATTGCTTCGCGTGTGAGAAGCTCGCGAAAGGCGATCCCATAGCGCCGCAGCAGCATCCAGCAAATGGCTTCGAGCGCGCGGCCGCGGTCGTTGTCCGCGGTTGAGTAGAGGAGTGACCAGCGCCCAGCGCTGTGACGCGGGCGCAACGTTTTTCCGCTACCTTGGCCCGAACGGCGTTTGGGATCGATGAGCGCGCGGAGATTATCGAAACCGTCGGCAGTGAGCAAGCCCGCGGCGACGAGTTCCCAAAGCGCTGTTTCCACTTCCGACTTCAGCTTTCCGGTGCCGCGCACGACATCGGCGAAGAAAGAGGCACCGCGCTGGCGAAGATATTGCAGAACCGCAGCGGCATCCTGGCTGAGGCCGGTGGTGTCCGTTTCTCCGGCTTTGCGTTGAGGGATCATCCAATCCGATTCTTCGCGCACAAAGAAGGTAATTGGCGCAACGCTGGTAGGGATGACGCGGCGTTTTCCGTCTGTGAGTGCTTCGAGCGTGGCGGGATGCGGAGAGAGCCTGCCCCAGCCGAGTGCGCCCGTCAGGCAAAGTTGATCGAGCACCTTGGGGTCGTAATCCGCGATGCGGCGTTTGAGGATTTGACGCTCCCAGGAATTCGCAGGAGCCTCGAAGCCCTGCATCTGGCGAATCGCTTCGAGAGTACCGCGCTCGCCAAGAAGTTGCGTGCCAGGGGCGACGTGTTGCCAGCGAAGTTGCCAGTTCATGAATTGCGCGGGAGTAACGCACTGAATCTCCCTGCGCAGTTGGCCGAGCGTGAGGCGATGAATGCGCGCGAGCAGCCGTCGCTCGCACCACTCCGTTTGATCGGAATGAGGATCCGTGAATTTGCCTCGCAGAACTACGCCGCTGGACTCGAGACGCAACAGAGCTCTGTCTATTTCAGAAACGGGAACGGTAAGGATGCCGGCCAATTGACTCGCTGCAACCGGACCGGAGTGAGAGATCCAACCGGTGACGAGGGCTAAAAGAGATTCGTCACGCGAGAGAGCCGACGCGCCTACACTCGGCGGCAAAACTTCGAAATGCGCTGAGGGGAAAGCTTGGGTGAAAGCATAAACACGTTCGGCGGCAACCCAGTAGGTTTCGCTGCCTACCCGCGCGAGGCTCGCGCGGCGTTCGGCGACAAGTTGCTCCAAGAAAGGGTTCCAAGCGTCGAGCGATTGCTGCAATTTGGCGTGTAGACGATTGCTCTGCAACCCATCCGAGTTGTTCGGAGCGGGTAGTGCAATCAATGTTAGCAATGCATCGTGCAGCTCTTCAGCGTCGCGCACATCCGGCCAAGCGTCGTTGCACACCTCCTCGATGGCCAAGGGATCGAGCCGACCGATTTCCCCAAGCACGGCCTCGGGCAGCATGCGGCGCATTTCGACGGCACGAGCGCGGCGCTCTTCGAGCGGAGCATCATCAAGGTAAGCATAAGGATTGGCGTTCAGGATTTCGTGCGAAAACTGCGAAGGGACAGGAGTATCCACGGCAAGGCAGGTGATGCGGCCATCGACGATGTCGCGCAGCACGCGCAAGAGTCCGTCAACATCCAGCGCTTCGGTAAGAACATCTTTCATCACTTCGCGGATCAGCGGATGCTTGGAAATCGCGATATCGCCCTCGGGAAGATTTTCCTGGCAAGCGAGCGCCTCCGGAAAAACCGCGGACAACAAATCATCAGAGCGCATGCGCTGAATCGGAGGCGGAACTTTCTTTCCGTTGCGAAAACGCAGCAAGGCCAACGCTCGTCCAGCATCCCAGCGCCAGCGGGCGGTGAAGAGCGGGGAGGCGAGCACGGCTTGCTCGAGCACGGAACGCAGGGAATGGGGATGGAGAAAGTGAAAGACGTCGGCGAGCGGAAAACTGTGCTGCTCGCTGAGCGAAATATTCAGTCCATTGTCGGTTGCGGCAGCCTGCAGCTCGAAATTAAACGAGCGGCAGAAACGCTTGCGGAGTGCCAGGCCCCATGCTTTGTTGATGCGGGCGCCGAATGGCGCGTGAATGATGAGTTGCATGCCGCCGCTTTCGTCGAAGAAGCGTTCGGCGATGACCGTGGTTTGCGTGGGAACGGTTCCCAGTACGGCGCGCCCGGCGACGATATATTCCACAGCTTGCTCGGCGCCCGCTTGATCAAGACCGCATTCAAGTTTGAGCCAATTCACGGCCCGGGCGACCTCCGGAGTGACTTGTGTTTCCTCATCCGGTGTGACCCGAGGCACGAATGTGCTGATCTTCTCGCGCAGGTCGGCGAGGTGGGCGGACAGTTCATCGGTGCGTGAAGGAGCTTCACCGCGCCAAAACGGGACCGTGGGAGGGGCTCCTTGCGCGTCTTCGACCAAAACTTTTCCTGCCTGCACACGCCGGATGCGCCACGAAGTGTTTCCGAGCAGCATGATGTCGCCGGCAATACTCTCGACTGCAAAGTCTTCGTCCACGGTACCGACAATGGTGCCTTCCGCGTGGGCGACGACGGTGTACAAAGAATTCTCAGGAATCGCGCCGCCGCTGGTTATGGCCGCCAGGCGGCTGCCACGTCGGGCGCGAACCATGCCGTTCACGCGGTCGCGATGAAGATACGCGGCGTAACGGCCGCGCGCGCTGGCGATGCCCTCGGAGAGCATCTCGATGATTTCATCGAAATCCGCGCGCGGCAGATTGCGATAAGGA
>Ga0126383_10002389_pt1 | contig 12109 bp, 11 predicted proteins | sample PanSoiMetPlot_35_FD_96882 | JGI IMG/M metagenome (GOLD analysis project Ga0126383, IMG submission 96882) | Tropical forest soil microbial communities from Panama - MetaG Plot_35 | ecosystem: Environmental > Terrestrial > Soil > Tropical forest > Bulk soil | place: Panama | collected 2016-02-17
CGGGGAGGCCGACACCGATCGCCACGGGGAGGCCGACACCGGCCGCCCGGGGGAGACCGAAGCGGAACGTGACGACCGCAACCTGATCGAACTCTTGCAGGAACTCCGGGTGGCGGGCCTGGGCGTCCAGGTACTGTTCGGGTTCCTGCTCGCGATCCCCTTCACCACCAAGTTCGTCGACCTGAACCACGCGCAGCGCGGGCTGTATGTGGCGAGCCTGCTGCTGGCCGCGACCTCCACCGCGCTGCTGCTGGCACCGGTTGCCTATCACCGGCTCGTGTTCCGCCAGCGCCGCAAGGAGCAGCTGGTCAAGGACACCAACGTCCTGGCGATCCTCGGCCTGGCCGTGGTCGGCCTGGCCATCTCTGCCTCGGTGCTGCTGGTGGTGAGCTACGTGGAGCCGGGCCTCATAGTGACGATCATCACGATCTGCACCGTCTCCCTGTTCGCGGTCCTGTGGTTCGTGCTGCCGCTCGTCCGCCGGCGTACCCGGTTCCCTCCGTAGCTGAATTGACGGGCGCAACTGGGTAGCGGGCGGGGATGGCGATGGACCTGCGGGAAACCGAAACCAAGCACGACGCGCCCGCGGATGCGGCCTTGCCAGGCCTGGAACAGCTGCCACAGGTAGCGGCCGTCCACGGGCCGGAGGAGCAGCGGCTCGAAGCCGAGACAGTCACGCCCCGAGCCGCTGGAGCGACGCGCGCGCCCGGGCCAGGCCGGTTCGCCGCCTCGCCATCCCGGCCCACGGACCGGCCGCCGGGCCGCCCAAGCGTAGCCGCCCAGCCAGCGTGCGAATCGTGAACTGCCTGGGGCTCAGGCCCTCGTCCTCCACCTCGTCCCAGGTCAGCGGAGTCGCCACCGGGGCGCCGGGGCGGGCACGCACCGAGTACGGCGCGACGGCGAGCTGGGCGTAGGCGTTGCGCATGATGTCTGCGTAGATGCGCTCGCCGCGCTTGCCCTTGCGCTGCTCGGTGGTGACGAGGTCCCGGTTCCTGGCGGCGAGCAACTCGGCGACCTGGCGGGCAAACTCGCGCACGGTGTCAAAATCTTCCGTAGCGATCAGCGGCACATGCACGTGCAGTCCCCTGCCGCCGGTGGTCTTCACGAAGGCCGGCAGGCCCAGCTCGTCGGTGAGCAGCTCACGCAGCCGCAGCGCGCACACCCGCACGTCACCGAACCGGTGATCGTCCGGCGGGTCCAGGTCGAAAATGAGCTGGTCGGGGTCGCGGATCCGGTCCAGCCTGGAGAGGAAGGCATGCAGTTCGATGCATGCCTGGCCGGCGAGGTACACCAGCGTGGCCGGCTTGTCGCAGATCACCTGCTGCAGCGAGCCGCCCTCCTTCCAGACCCGGGCCCGGGTGATCCAGTCCGGGAAGTACGCCGGCACGTTCTTCTGCACGATCCCCGGTGCGGTGATGCCGTCGGGAAAGCGCGTCATGGACACCGGCCTGTCCCGCAGCAGCGGCAACATCTGGCCAGCGACGCCGCGGTAATAGCCGGCTATGTCGCCCTTGGTGATCCCGTCATTGGGAAACAGCACCTTCCCGGCGTTGGACACCTGGACGCTCTTCCGGCCCGCCTTGAGTTTCTCGACGGTCATCGCCGTGCCACCTCCCGTGACCGACGCCGATCCTGCTCCCGGCGCCAGCCTGACCGGGATCGCGCACCCGCGCCGCCGCAGTCTGGCGGCACGGTGAACCCCGAGTTACCCGCTATCGGGACGGCTACACCTAGCTGACCTGCCTAATTTCCGGCCCGTGCACCTCCCGGCCTTGGGGCGGGGGGGAAATCCCCCCTAGAAGAGGGGCGCTAGCCGCGTTCCGGCAGGCCCGCCCCGGTTCCTAGCGTGATCTTCCGGGGCGCGCAACCCCGCGCGTCCAGCCAGGGCCCGCGGGCGTGACGCGGGCGCAGGGAGGTCATGGTGATGATCGAGGCGCGCGGCCTGACCAAGCGCTTTGGCTCACGGCTCGCGGTCGACGCGCTCAGCTTCGACGTGCGGCCGGGCATCGTGACGGGCTTCCTCGGCCCGAACGGATCCGGCAAGTCCACCACGATGCGGCTGATCCTGGGCCTGGACCACCCGGACGCCGGGCACGCCCGGATCGGCGGCCGCCGTTACCGGGACCTGGGCTGGCCGTTGCGTGAGGTCGGGGCGCTGCTCGAAGCCAGGGCGTGGCACCCGGGCCGGACCGCGCGCAGCCACCTGGCCGCGCTGGCCGCCAGCAACGGCATCGGCCGGCGGCGGGTAGACGAGGTGCTCGGCCTGGTCGGGCTCGGCGAGGTGGCCGGGCAGCGCGCGGGGAAGTTCTCGCTAGGCATGGCGCAGCGCCTGGGCATCGCGGCCGCATTGCTCGGCGACCCGTCGGCCCTCCTGCTCGATGAGCCGGTCAACGGGCTGGATCCGGCGGGCATCTACTGGATCCGCGACCTGCTGCGGTCCCTGGCCGGGCAGGGCCGGGCCGTGTTCGTGTCCAGTCACCTGATCAGCGAGATGGCGCTGATAGCTGAGCACGCCGTAGTGATCGGCCAGGGGCGGCTGCTCGCCGACGCGCCGGTCGCTGACCTGGCCGCCCGCGCGCCGTCCCTGGAGGACGCGTTCCTCCGGCTGACCGGCGCCAGCACCGAGTACCAGGGAAGGGGAGCTGGAGCATGAGAAACCCTCTGTCAGCCAGGAGTAGTGGCACGCCGCAGCCGCTGGGCCGAACGCCGCATAAGGCGCCCCAGGCGCCGTTGCGGTGTTCCGGCGGCGAGGACACGCCTCCCGAAGCCAGCGAAGCGCCCGCGAGGGAGGCCATGGAGCCAGGGCACTACCGGTTCCGGCACGTGGCGCGGATGGAGTGGATCAAGCTGCGCAGCCTGCGCTCCACCTGGTGGACGCTGGGGATCACGGTCTGCGGCGCGGCCACCATGGCCATCGTGATCGGGATCAATACCAGGAACGGCGGGGGCGACCTGACCAACAACGCCCTGGCCGGCGTGGTCCCCGGCCTGCTGCTCACCGGGGTCCTCGGTGTGCTGACGATGACCAGCGAATACACCTCGGGGATGATCCGCGCCACGCTCGCCGCGGTGCCCGGGCGGGGGGTGGTGCTGGCCGCGAAGGCCGCCGTCTTCGGCGTCGTGGCGCTCGGTGCTGGCGAGGCCGGCGCGTTCATCTCGTTTGCCGCGGGCGGCGCGGCGCTGCGGCACGGCATCGCCGCCCCCGCACTGACCCGGCCGGAGGTGTTCCGCGCGGTGGTGCTTGCGGGTGCCAGCTTCAGCCTGATCGGGCTGTTCGGCCTCGGCCTGGGCGCCATCCTGCGGCACACCGCGGCGGCCATCGCGGTGCTGGTCGGCGGCGTGTACCTGGCGGCGCAGTTCATCGGCGTGGTGGCGCAGGGCGCGGCCGGTTACCTGCCGGTGCTGATCATCGGGAACTCGCTGACCACCACCAAGCCGGAAACCTGCCCGCCGCATGCCGCGCTGTGCCCGCATTTCCTGTCCGCCTGGGCCGGGCTGGGGGTGCTCTGCCTGTACGCCGCGGCGGTGCTCGGCATCGGGGCATGGCTGCTAGCCCGCCGGGATGCCTGAGCACCGGATGCACGGCGGGGACAATGGGCGTATGGGCAGTACCGGACCGGCGTCCGCACCGGCCGTGAACCGGATGCCCGGCGGCCGGCCGGGCCATCCGCTGGCCGGGTTCGCCCGCCGCGCGGTGCGCGCGCCGGTAGCCGGCCGGGCCCTGCGGGAAGTGGCGTTCTGCGCGATCGAGGGCCCGCTCGGCCTGTCGGTCGTGGCCCTGCTGGCCGCGCTGCCCGGGCTGGGGCTGCTGGCCGCGCTGCTGGCGGGCGGCGGGGCCCGGACGGCCGCCGGCCACCCCGGCAGCGCTCACCCGGGCGGCGGTCCCGTCTCGCCCTTCGGCGTGGTCGTCATCGTGGTGCTGGCGGCGCTGCCGATGCTGGCGCCGTGGGGTGCCCGGCGGTTCGCCGCGGTGCACCGGGGCCTGGTGGCATGGCTGCTCGGCGAACGGATCGCCGGGCCGCCGCCGCTGCGCCACGGCCGCGGGCCCGGCCGGTGGCTGGTGGCCACGCTGTGCGACGGCCCGGGTTGGCGGGCCGCGGCGTACCTGCTGGTGAAGCTGCCGGTCACGGTCGCCGAACTGTACGCGGCGTTCCTGGCCGGCGCCGGGCTGGCCAACCTCACCTACCCGTTCTGGTGGCCGTTCTTCCGCAACCACCCGCCCGGCGTGCGGCTCGCGCCGGCCGGCGCGCTCACCCCGTTCGGCGTGCTGCCGGTGGCCACCTTCCCCGGGACGTTCGCCGCCTTCGCCGCGGGCGCGGCGATGATCCTTGCCTGTCTGTGGCTGGCGCGGGCCGCCAGCACCGCGGACCGCTGGCTCGTCCGGGGCATGCTCGGCCCCGGCAGGCTGGCCCAGCGGGTCGCCGACCTCGAGCAGGCCCGGGCGCTGGCGGTGGACGACTCCGCCGCGCTGCTCCGCCGGCTGGAACGCGACCTGCACGACGGCGCGCAGGTCCGGCTGGCGACGCTGGCCATGAACCTCGGCATGGCCAAGGAGAAGCTCGGCGAGCACGGCGACGTGCCCGACCCGGCGGCGGCCAGGGAACTGCTCGACGCCGCGCACCGGGGTGCCAAGGACGCGCTCGCCGAGCTGCGCAGCCTGGCCCGGGGCATTCACCCGGCGGCGCTCGACAACGGCCTCGCCGATGCGCTGGCCACCCTGGCGGCGGGCAGCGCCATTCCGGTGGATCTCCAGGTGCACGTGCCGGTCCGCCCTACCCAGGCGATCGAGACGATCGCCTACTTCTGCGCCGCCGAACTGCTCGCCAACGCGGCCAAGCACAGCTCCGCCACCAGGATCGGGGTCCGGGTCACCGGGCGGGAGGACACGCTGGTGCTCGTGGTCAGCGACGACGGCACCGGCGGGGCCGACCCGGCCCGGGGCAGCGGCCTGGCCGGCCTGGCGCAGCGGGTCGCCGTGGTGGACGGGCGCCTGGACATCGCGAGCCCGCCGGGCGGCCCGACCCGGGTCACCGCCGAGCTGCCGCTGCGCGCGTGAGCCCGTGATGACGCTACGGGTGGTGATCGCCGAGGACGCGGCGCTGTTCCGGGCCGGGCTGGTCCGCCTGCTTGAGGACCGCGGTCACCAGGTCTGCGCCGAGGTCGCCGACGGTGACGCGCTGCTGGCCGCGGTGGCGCGGTGGCACCCCGACGTGGCCGTGGTGGACGTCCGGATGCCGCCGGCGTACACCGACGAGGGGCTGCGGGCGGCGCTGCGGCTCCGCCGAGAACAGCCGCGGACCGCCGTGCTGGTGCTCTCTCAGTACATCGAGACCAGGTACGCGACGCGGCTGCTGGCTGACAGCACCGCGGGCGTCGGTTACCTCCTGAAGGACCGGGTGGCGGACGTGGCTGAGTTCGCCGCCGCGCTGGCCCGGGTTGCCGCGGGCGGCACCGCGCTGGACCCCGAGGTGGTCGGTCAGCTTGTCCGGTCCAGCAGCCACGCGGCAGGCCTGGCCGCGCTGACCGCCCGCGAGCGCGAGGTGCTCGCCCTGATGGCCGAGGGCCGGTCCAACGCGGGCATCGCGGCCGCGCTGGTCATCTCCGCCGGAGCGGTGGAGAAGCACGTGGCCGGCATCTTCGCCAAGCTGGGGCTGCCGGTCAGCGAGGCCGACAACCGGCGGGTGCTCGCGGTCTTGCGGTATGTGGGTGCCTGATCGGGGGTAGGAGGTGCCGCAGGTTCTCGCGCCGACAACGAACGGTCGCGAATTTCCGCCAATTCAGGCATTGTGCCAAAGACCAGCACAGAGGGTTGTAAAACGGTAACTGGCCCGTTATCGTGCGGGCGGACCTTTTCTTTACCCGCAGAATGTAGGGAGTTTGCATGCGTCTGCTGCGCTACCTAATCGTGTCTGGCTCCGCCGCTGCGATGGCCGGGGCCGTGACCTTCTCCGGTGTTACCGCCAGCACTGTCGCCGCACCCGCGCTGGCGAGCCACGCGCCGTCGGCCCGGTTCCTCGCCCAGGCCAGGACCGCGCTGGTCGGCTACCTGCGCCACCACCACCCGCGGGCCATGCTGGCGCCGGGCCGCGCGCACTCCATCAAGGGCGTGACCGCCACCCAAACCTTCAACTGGTCCGGCTATGTCGACACGAGCAGCACGCACCAGGCGTTCACCAAGGTCAGCGGGAACTGGACGACGCCGAGCGTGACGTGCAACGCCGAGGACCAGATCATCACGAACTGGATCGGCCTGGATGGCCTCAACAGCAACTCGGTCGAGCAACTCGGCACGATCTCGTGGTGCTTCCAGGGCAAGCCCGTCTACTTCACCTGGTTCGAGATGTTCCCGGGTAACGTGACCGAGGTTGGTAAGTCGCTCGCGCCCGGCGACAAGATCGCCGCGTCGGTGACGCGCAGCGGCACCAGCTACACGCTGAAGCTGACCGACTCCACGCATCCCGCCAACAGCTTCACCAGGACGGCGACGTGCGCGCTCACCAAGTGCCTCGACACCAGCGCCGAGTGGATCTCCGAGCGGCCGTCGTTCTCGATCGGCATCGTGCCGCAGGCGCACTACAACGCCTTCAAGATCACCAACGGCAGCCAGACCAGCAGCGGCCACACCGGCACGATCGGCGCCGGTCCTGGCGTCAACGCCCTCACCATGGTGGACGCCACGAGCACCTACAACCTCAATACGGTCTCCACCCTCACCGGAGGCAACAGCTTCAGCACGACCTGGAAAAACAGCTACTAACCCCGACCGGCTGCAAACCCGCAGCTCACCGCCGGGGCCCCGCGATGGCAGCACCGTCGCCGAGCCCAAGCGCCATGCTGCGCGGCGCCGCCCGCCCCGGTCCCTGGGGGTTTGACGGGCCAGGGGGGAGGGGATAATCTCACCCGAGATCGGTGCTTACGACGCAGGCACACCCTCACGCCGTCCTGGCGTGAAACGTGGTGTGCCTTTTATTGCGCGACAACCGGACCCACGCGATGCCAGGGCGGCAATAAACCCCAGGAGGCATCGTGATGAGGATCGCCCTCGTCGCCCAGAACGGCAGCCCGCTTACCCCGGCCACCGGCCAGGAGCCGATGTCCCAGGCAGCCAGCCTCGCCGCTCACGCGCGGGGGCTGGCCAAGCTGGGGCACCGGGTCACCATCTACGCCAGGCGGGATGCACGCGCGCTGCCCGGCAGCGCCATCCTCGCCCCGCGGGTGACCGTCGAACACGTGACCGCGGGCCCGCCGGCCCCGCTGAGCGGCGCCGACCTCGCCGCGAACGTCGCCGAGTTCAGTGACCAGCTGGCGCAACGCTGGCGCCGGAACCCGCCTGACCTGGCCCACGCCTTCTTCTGGACCAGCGGGCTCGCCGCCCTCGCGGCCGCCCGCGGCCAGGACATCCCGCTGGTGCAGACGTTCGGCACGCTGGGCGTCGCGGAACGGCGCCACGGTTCGCCCGCGGACGGCAACGATGTCCGCATCCGGCTGGAGGCCTGCCTCGCACGGAACGCCCACGCCGTGCTGGCCAGCACCGGCGCGGAGGCCGCCGACCTGCTCAACATGGGCGTGGCCCGGGCGTCGGTGACCGTCGTGCCGTGCGGTGTGGACACCGCCGAGTTCGGCCCCGAAGGCCCGGTGGCCAAGCGCGGCAGCCACCCGCGCCTGCTCGCGGTGACCCCCCTGGGCGAGCGCCAGGGCCTCGACACGCTGCTGCGCGTGCTCACCCGGGTGCCCGGCGCCGAACTGGTGATCGCCGGCGGCCCGGCCCGGGCGCAGCTCCGCAAGGACGAGACCTACCAGAGGCTGACCGGCCTGGCCGGGCGGCTCGGCGTGGCGGACCGCCTGTCGTTCGCCGGCAAGGTCATCCCGGACGGCCTTCCCGCCCTGCTTCGCTCCGCGGACCTGCTCGTGAGCGCGGCGCCCTACGACCCGTCCGGCGCGATGGCCCTCGCCGCCATGGCATGTGGCACCCCGGTAGCCGCGCTGGCCACCGGTGCCAGCACCGACGCCGTTGTCGACGGGACCACCGGCGTGCTGGTCCCGCCGGGCCAGACCGGCCTGTTCGCCCGGCGGGTGCGTGACCTGCTGTCCAGCCCGCTGCGGCTGGAGGCCTTCGGCATCGCCGCCGCCGACCGGGCCCACGCGCGCTACTCCTGGGACCGCATCAGCCGAGAAACCCTGGCTGTCTACGAGCACTGCCTGCGGCCCGCGGCCGCGAGCTTGGCGGGTGCCGGGTCCAGCTGACTCACCCCAGCTGGGCGCAGGCACCAGGCCGGGCGGGACGGTGCACCGTCCCGCCCGGCGTCCCTGATGGCGGGCGCTCCGGTCCGCTGGCTCCCCGGCGCCCGCCCTGGCACCGGGGTACCGGCAGCACCGGGATCGTGACACCCTGAGACTGGGCAGGTCCGCACCTGGCCCCGGCACCCGGTGAACGGAGGTGGCGGTGCCCCGCTCTGACCTTGCGCGCCAAGCGGCCGAGCTGCTGACCATCGCGAACACCTCCGAGCCGCGGTCGCTCCACCAGCTGGTGACCCTTGCCTCGCATCAGGTGGCGGCGTGCTCGGGCGCCACCGCGGTGCTGTGGCACGGGAACGAGCCCGCCGTGCGCGCCGCCAGCCACCCTGACCTGCCCGGGCTGGACGATGTGCAGCTGTCTAGCGGGCGTGGCCCGGTGCTGGACGCGCTGTCCGGCGGAGGCCCGGTGAGCTGCCCGGACACGCTGGCAGAGACCCGGTGGCCGGAATACGCGAGCGCGGCGCTGCGCCGCGGCGTGCGCTGCTGCGTGGCGCTCGCCTATCAGCCGGGCCCCGACGCCGTCACGCTGTCGCTGTCCGGTGCCCGCCCGCGCTCCCTGGAACCCGGTCAGCTCGCCGAGCTGCTCACCACGTTCGGCGGCGCGGTCATGGGCAACGCCGCCGAGTACGGCGACGCCAAGCGCACGGCGCTCCAGTTGCGCGCGGCCGCGGACTCCCGCGCGCTCGTGGACCAGGCCAAGGGGATGCTGATGCAGGCGCTAGGGTGCAGCGCCGAGGACGCGCTGGACCGGCTGCGGCAGATCTCCCAGGACCGGAACCTGCGGGTCACCGATGTCGCCAGGACGATTATCGACTCCCGCGGCGCCCGGGGCGCGCGGTCCGCCGGCCGAAATGGTTCAGCCCCGCGGTGATATCGCCCGGCGGAAATGGTTCAGCCCGGCGGTGATACCGCCGGGCTGAACCTCGGGGCGGGGTCGCGCTTACCAGGGCACGGCGCCCGCTGGCGGAACTGGCGCCACGCCGCGCGACCCTATCCGGGACACGGCGCCCGCTGGCGAGGCAGGCGCCGTGCCGCGGCTCTATTCTTCGACGTACTGCTCGACCACTTCCTCGGCAGGCGGGGGAGCGCCGCGGCGTGCCGACTCCTCCTCGGCGGCCTTCCAATCGGCCTTGGCCCGGTCCACGGCGACCTGCCGCTCCGCGGCCAGCCGCTCCGCGTCGGGCCCCGGGTCCGCCGCGGAGCGGCTGGCCGGGTCCGGGTCTTCGAGCGGCTGCCCGACGACGGTCGGCTCGTCCGGGGGCGCCTCGGGCACGACCTCGCCGGCGACCGCGTTGCCGCCCGGATTGAGCATGATGTAGGGCGGGTAGCGCTTTTCTTCCACCCGGTCGACGACCGGCCGCCCGCCCGGTCCACGCCGCAGCACCATCCGGCGGCGCAGCCACCCGTAACCGCGCCTCGGGACGGCCATGCCGACCACGCCCGTCAGCATGATGATCCAGCCGACGACCTGGATGTTCAGCCACGACGGGTGGCCTTGCACGGCGAAGGCGAGAATCGCGCCGAACGCTATCAGGCTCAGTCCGGTCGCGGTCCTCATGGCCGTTCCCTCCTGTTCGTAAGAGCCTGCGGCCGCCAGGCGGCGGTCACCGCGGCTCGTTGCCCGCGTCCTGGCCGAGCACGCGCTCCCGCAGGTAGCCGAGGGCGCCCGCGAGCAGCCGGGACACGTGCATCTGAGAGATGCCAAGCCGTTCCCCGATCTCGGCCTGGGTCATGTTGCCGTAAAAGCGCATCATCAGGAGCCGCTGCTCGCGCACCGGGAGGTCGCCCCAGTGCGCCCAGACGGACTCCATGTCGAGGGTGTGCTCGAGGTGCGGATCGTCCTCGCCGAGGATGTCGGCCAGGTTCCCCGGGTCCGGCCCGGCCGACCGGGGAGCGTCCAGCGAGGACGCCTGGAACGCCAGGTCGGCGCGCTGCGCATCGCGCAGCTCGTCGTCGCTGATGCCCAGGTGCTCGGCCAGCTCGTCGTCCTTGGGCGCCCGGGAGAGCTGCTGCGTCAGCTCGGTGCGGGCCCGGCACAGCTCCAGCCGCAACTCCTGGGTGGAGCGCTTGACGTGCACGTGCCACCGCTTGTCCCGGAAGTGCCGCTTGATCTCGCCCGCGATGCAGGGCTGGGCGTAGGAGGCGAGGTTGCTGCCGAAGGACGGGTCGAAGTTGTTGATGGCCTTGAGCAGACCGACGTAGCCGACCTGCATCAGCTCTTCTGGGGACTCGGGGCTGTGCCGGTAGCGCTGGGCGCACGCCCGGACCAGCGATTCGTACCGGCCGATGAGTTTCTCGCACGCGGCGTTCCGCTCCTCGCTGTCCCGCGGCAGCGACTGGACCAGCTTCACGAGCTCCGGGTCAGCTATATCGGCGCCGTCCGCGGGGGAGGTGTGGCGGCGGGACAGGACGGCGGTCATGGGCGATCACCTGCTGCTGTTCTGGTACTCACAGCACGTTCGTGCCCTTGGTGTGAGCTCTAAACATGGGCCGGTGCGCCACCGCCGGTGCTGCGGCCATCCACGGAGTTCAGCGGCCCGCAGCCGGGTCAAATAAGAGGTAGGTCACAGAGTCCGCCGCCCCGCGCCTTAGTAGTCCCGGCCCGGGTAGCTCTGGCCCGGGTAGGCCTGCCCCTGGTAGTCCCGGCCCGGGTACTCGTGGGCGGGATAGCGATCGGCCGGTGCGCTGATCACCCTGCGGCGCCGCAACGAGCGCCGCCAGGGCGGCGACCAGGATCAGGGTCGTGGTGTGGGCGTACCCGCAGGCGCCGTCAATGCCGCCGGGCTTTGCCGGTCAGGGCTCGATCAGGATGACCTCCAGTGTGCGCGGGCCGTGCACGCCCTGGACCCGGTCCAGTTCGATGTCACTGGTGGCGGAGGGGCCGCTGATCCAGGTGCACGGGCGCCCCGGGGCCAGCCGGCCCAGGGCCTGCGGGACGATCCCGACGATCTGATCGGCGTGCAGGATGCACAGGTGGTAGTCCGGGACCAGGCTCAGCGCCCGGCGCCCCTGGCCGGGCCCGCCGTCCAGGACGATCGTCCCGGTCTCCGCGATCGCCAGGGCGGCGGCGGTGATCACGCCGTCGGCGGCGTCCAGTGCGCCGGGGGACAGGCCGTCGCCGGCCAGCAGCGTGACCCCGGCCAGGCCGGGGACGACCGGGTCCCCGCCCGGGCTTGCCGGGTCCAGGCCGGGCAGGTCGAGGCCGGGGGGCACCACGATCCGGTGCGCGCCCCGCTCGGCCAGGGCCTCGCCCACCGCCGCCAGCACCCCGTCCGGCGGGCAGCGGCGGACCACGGACCCGTAGTCGCGCAGCCGCTCGGTCAGCAGGCTGATCAGCGCGGCGGTGTCCAGGCCGGTGCCGCTCCGGTAGCCGCGGGGCATCCGGTCGCCGGCCGGGGCACCGCCCGCCGCCGGTGACCTGCCCAGCGCGCTGCGGATCCGGGCCAGGACCTCATCCCGCGCTGCCATCGGCACCCCCATGCTCGCGCTGCCACCACTCGCGGAAGGTCTGGGCCGGGGGAGCTGGCGCGTCCCGGGCCGCGGTCCAGGCCGACAGCGGTGGCGGCAGCCGCCGGATCCTGCCCCCGCGGCCCAGTGCCCGGCCGGCCCGGCCGGTGCGCTGCGCGGCCGCGTACCGGCGCGGGCTGGCCATGACCCAGGACGCCGCCGCCATGGCGACCGCCTCGGCGGTGGGCAGCCGCCGGCCGCGGGCGGCCTCCTCGACGTGCCGCGCGCGCAGGTGGACCAGCAGCGACGGAATGTCGATCCGGACCGGGCAGGCGTCGAAGCAGGCGCCGCACAGCGACGAGGCATA
>Ga0126383_10002391_pt1 | contig 12108 bp, 19 predicted proteins | sample PanSoiMetPlot_35_FD_96882 | JGI IMG/M metagenome (GOLD analysis project Ga0126383, IMG submission 96882) | Tropical forest soil microbial communities from Panama - MetaG Plot_35 | ecosystem: Environmental > Terrestrial > Soil > Tropical forest > Bulk soil | place: Panama | collected 2016-02-17
AAAGAAAGAAAGAAAGAAAGATATATATATCCATCATCGGTTACAAACGTAACCAATGATGCAGTGCAATATAAAGATGGGAATTCAATGAAGGAAGGTTTGCCTTCCCCATCGAACTCCCATTCGATTCAAGTTACCCCCACTACCCCCCGAGTTCCGCGGCGCCCCCCTTCGCCCCCTCCTGAATTCGAAGCTTTTTGGCGAGCCTATCCTCGTCGAGTTGGAAAGCAGGCAGCAGTCCGCGCGTTTGTGAGCGCATGCCGGCGCGTCTCGGCCGAAACAATCGCGGCCGGGTTAGAACGGGTCAAAAGTGGTTGGACCGATCCGCAGTACACGCCACATCCGGCAACCTGGTTAAATCGCGGTGGATGGGAAGATGAAATCGGGGATAACTCAGGAGAAGAACGTAGACGGGCCGAGTTGCTCATGCACCATCGACGGCAGGAAATGGCGGCTTATCGAGAGCGGCAACGACGGGAGGGCCAGAATGCCGAAGGAAAAGCGAAAGATCCCGAGTTGGGTCAAAGAGGGAACGGCGACGCTGTCCAATTTCGATCTCCGGTCAATCTGGTGGGGCGAGGAAATGAAGAAATGGGGCGATAGGTGGCCCTTTCTATCGCACGATCCGAATGTGTCGCCGACTGCAGTCGAATACGAATGGGAGCTTTATTTTCGTGACCATCTCAGGGGTTTTCCGCCCAGTTATCGACTCTTTCGCGATGGTCGCATTCGCTATTGGAACGCTCCCGAAGCGGTGCCACAAGATTTCGATTCCACGTACATGAAGCCGGTCGAAATCCATGCCAGTCGAGCCCATCGAGCCGAGCGGACAGACGAGCCCATCGCGCGCGACGTTGCGCGAGAATTGGAGGCAGGGGGAATTCGCGAAGGTGAGAGTGCCGTGCTCCGGGCCGCATTACGAGCGATTGCGAGAGAAGACTGAGACTGCGGCATTCTACGAATGGCGCATCGACGAGAATGGTGATCTATGGGTGCCCTATCGCTGGCTAAAGTGACCGCAATGGCGGTCTTGTCGTTATTCGGCCCACTAGCTCTCGCCGTGGTCGTGGTCTTCGTCATGGTGGTGATTGGCTGATGGTCGAAGTCATCCTGAGGAATCGGCATGGCCGGAAGCGCAAGTCAGGGCGCCGGCACCCTAATGGCAGACTTGTGGCAGAAAAGGGCATTGACCGCCTAACTTTGGCCTCTCGGATGCCACATAGGGGTACAGTTCCACAGGATTTACTCTTGGATGCCCGTAGCGAATGCGAGCTTGGCCGCATGTGTCTCCTCGGCCGGATATCAGAGGCGCAATACGAGGCCGGCAGAATATTTGTCGGACTCCTCGGCCGCTATTTGCAGGTTCTTCAAGGTCCAAAGGGCCTAAGCTCAAAAGAGGGCGGATTCGATTGCAGAGGTGCCAATCCATGTGAGGATTGCGAATGTGCCAAGCGGCGGGAGCAGTATCATTTAGCCTATGAGGCCCTTCGTCAAGCCGGCCATTATGCTGTGACTGCGGTGTGGCGGGTAGCGATCGAGGACGAGCCTTTGCCCGCTAGTTGGAATTTCAATCCCCTTCTGTGGGGCCTGAGCGCGCTCAAGGTGCATTTTGGCATTGGCCCTCCTCAGCCTGGTCGCACACAAGTGCTAGCGGCTAGCTATTGACAAGTCACAAGCGTTAGTCCATTACCGAAATACACACTCCAAAAATGCGCACAGCCTTCTGCGAGGAATCTCCGCTCGGTTTCCCGGCCGCCCGGTCATTCCTCCAAGGAGCGGTAACGCCGGGATACCGTAGTGGCCATGGATCACGTCCCGGCACGAATTCCAATCGCTGCCCGGATTGTGCCCCCTCCCCCAGGATCCGGCAGCGCGGCCCCTCCTCGGATATCCCTCCTGAGGACCGGCTCGGCAGGGCTGGATAGCCAAGAGGGCCAACTAAGCGGTACGGTGGGTATGCGTCTCAATTGGAAGGCGCCGAAATCGCCCTCAGAGGGGGGCTAGATGCGAAAAAAGAGGAAGGCCCAGGTCCTATGGTTCCCCAGCGGAAAACCCGTCCCCTTGCGCCTGCAAAGGCATTTGCTGGAATTCGAGATCATGGAGATCGAGCGGCCTCCGTTGTGGCAGGACATCGGCGGGTTGGATTCAGTGAATGAGGATGATGATGGTCGAGCAGCCTAGTCTGGCACCCGCCGCCAATGGGCGGCAGCAGCCCCAAGTTGCACCTCCACAACCAAAGGTCGATGCCAAGCTAAACCCACCGAAGCCATTCCTCAAGCTCGACAACGTACTGCCCCCGCCGCTGCAAACTCAAATCACCGATCTTCTTCATAGCCCAGGCTGGGATTTTGGCTGGAAATCACACAAGCAAGTCGATATTTTTAGCTTCTGGCATAAACATTTCGCCGGTCACAGAAATGCTGATCCTGTGGGCGCCAGAAATTACGATTGTTCGAAAGAACTAGCGGCAAATGCCCCAGTCATTCATGGCTTCTGGCGTTACCTCGCCGAGCGCGGAGTGTTTGGCAAGCACGTCTTGGTCAGATGCTACGCCAATGCCCACGCCTATGGCGGCGAGGGCACCTTGCACACCGACTCTGCTAATCCAGCAGCCTTCACCGCAATCTACTACGCCAATGATAGATGGAGTCCGAACTGGGGCGGCGAAACCATGCTGTTCAACCGAGAAGAAACCGATGTGATAGCGGTGATCTATCCTCGACCAAATAGGTTGTTCATCTTTCCCGGCATCGTGCCGCACGTAGCACGTGGCCTCTCTCGTAGCTGCCCGCTTTTGCGAACAACCCTCATGTTCAAATTCGAGCGCCCAGGATGGTCGCCGCCACTTACGAAAACTGGCTGAAGGAAAAAACTAGAGGCTTTCGTCATTCCGGGCGAAGCTTTTATCGACATTTGAAAGGGGTACACGACCTTTTGCGGGATTGGGGTAATCCAGAACCGGTGTGTATAGCGGGACTATTTCATAGTGTATATGGGACTAATTCCTACAAGCGCAAAGCTATATCGACTCGTTATCGTGGGGAACTGCAGAAGTTAATCGGCCATGAGGCTGAAAACCTGGTCTATAGCTTTTGCACCCAAGACCGTAGATACTTCAATGATGCGAGGTTGCATGAAATCGAGGCGGCAAACTTGATCGAACAGAAAAAGATCTCATCTGCATCACGCATTCGGTTGCTCGATGCTGACATCAGTGGCATGGCAAGGATTTCATTAGAATGTCATGCGTAGATTCCGCAATGGCTTCCTAGAAAGCGCTGCGGAAGTCCCCAGTAAGGCGATAAAGGTTATTCGTCCGAGGTCCCGTACAAGGATTCGCAAAGGCCAGGTCGCTAATTGGCCGCGACGCAAGAAACGCAAAGCTGTCTTTGATCAAGATTGGGCGCAGATCGGCCGCGATCACGGCAAAGTTTTTAGCCTGCCACAACCGAAGATCAAAGAACCCAATGAACCTCGCCCTGTGGATTATGGTGGTGATGGCGGCGACGGCGGCGACGGCGGCTGCGGCTGCGGCGACGGCGACGACGGCGATGATGACGACGACGACGACCTCGGCGATGTAGGGGATCCTGGTGGCTTCGGTGGTCCCGGCGGTTTCGGTGCCCCCGGCGGTCCTGGTGATCCAGGCGGCACTGGGGCTTGTCAAAGCGGACCAGATAGCGGATTTTGCGGCGCATGCACGAGTGGGGGCGGCGGTTGTTCCTCTGGTGCGAATTGTGCAGGCGCGTGCGCCGGCCCTTCACAAGGATTTGCCGGTGACTTTGGTTCTACTGATTTCGGTTTTGGTCCGAGTGGTCAGGATTTTGGTTTTGGCCCAAGCAGCGACTTCGGTTTTGGCCCAAGCAGCGACTTCGGATTAAGCCAGTTCGGACCGGCTAGCGACTTTGGCAGCCCATTCGGCGCGTTTGCTCAGGCAGGGCCGAGTGATTTTGGCCAGCAATATGGAAGTTATGACTTTGGTAGTCCTTATGGCGCCTATGCCTCGCAAGACATTGGTCAGTTAGCGCAAAGCCTAGGTTATTCTCCAGCAGCATTTGCTGCTGCAACGCCTGGTCAGATTGCCGAGAGAGCAGGTCTCGCAACTGGTTTCTCGCTGGGGCCGCTACAAGATCCAGCGGCACAGGCCAACATCAGCGATTATGCTCAACAGACGGGGCTAAGCCTTACTGCGGCGGCGCAGGAGCTTTATGGACCCTCGCCTAGTTTCGGGCAGACTTTGCCTGGAGCGCAGAATCCGTTCGGGCCACAAACCCCTGTATCCAATCCGCAGGTCGGCATCACGGTCATACCACCGCCGGAGATTGCTCCGTCGGCGGCTGGGTTTGCTCAGGATTTCACTCCAGATCAACAGCCGCTTGATGTTGGCCCATCGGGTCAGCAATTCGCCGGCCCGAGTCTTAACATCGGCGTTCCCGGTGGAGAGTTTGCCCCTGTTGATCAATTCGCTCAGGCGCCGCAGGCGCAAATGCCTGACACATTTGCTGCGCCGGATGTTCAAGTGGCCTCGCTTGGTGGGCAGCTGTTTGATCAGTTTGGTGGCGGCCAACAATTTGCTCCCACGGCATACGCCGGAACTGATCAATTTCAAATGCCATCGGCCGCATTTGGCGGTGCTGCCGGGCCAACACAAGCCGATCTCACTGCCTCTAATATTTATGGCACAGGTCCAAATATGCCGTCGTTCATGGGCGGTACTGGGAGCGGCGATTTGCAAGCGACGATCAAGGAAAACCAGGCATTCAATGCGCCGGCTGGCGGCGGCGACGAGCCTTTCACCCCAGCAGCAGGTGGTCTCGGCGGCGATCGCCAGCTTGCCCCTGCGCCTGAGCCGATCGTCGAACCAACGACGCCTGAACTTGGTGGTGGAGAGAGGGGCGAGGGCGGAATACTTTCTAGCCTAGTTCAGCAGCCAAGCGAACCCTATCAAGGCGGTGAAGGTAGAGGCATTGCTGCGGGCGGCCCATATGAGCCCGGTCCTACTGTTGTTGATCCCGGCGAGCGTGGCTTGGCGAACTTAGGTGTCTCGCGGCCTGATGTTGGGCTTGGCGGTGCTGGTGTAATAAAGGGGATTGAGCCTGGTGCGGTTGAACCCAGACCTGACGAATATGGACCAGGAATCTTTGGTGCTGATCCATTTGCCGGTAGCAGTACATTAGATCGCGGCATCGGCGCCGGCGGTATATTGCGCGGGCCGGATGTTGCTCCTGAGCGCCCAATAGATCAGCCTGCGCCTACACTGCAGCAAGAGCAGGACAGGTTGATGGGGCCGGTCCAGCAGCCTACGCCGGGTGAAATGATCCGGCCGCCTGATGCCGTGCCCGAGGTTCCCGGGCGTGACTTTGGCGGTGGTGGTGACTATTACTTGCCTCAAGTGCAATTTGCGAGTGCCGATGGTGGACAGCTACCTGGCAATTTTCAATTTGCTGCACCGCCTGCTCCCTCGCCAGCCGAAATTATTAACCAAGCATTCGGTGGCGCGCCGATCCCTGCAGGAGAAGGCGGGGGAGGATACGACATAAGCCAAGCTTTTGGTGGCGGCCTACTGCCAACTAGTCAGACGCCGTATCTTGATCAAGCAATGCGGGGAGAATGGGGCTCGGCCGGGCCGCGTCCGGACTTTGCATTTCCCACTGCTCCAAGCGGTGAGTGGCCGACTATTCCGTTGCCGACCCCACGACCAGAAGGCGCAAACGATGCCGGGGTCTTGCGTGGAGGGCAGGATTTCTATGATCCGACAACCGGTCTTTTGATGAGAGGATCAGATATTTATGATCCTAATGTTCTGTCTGATCCCAACGCGGGGATGCGCGTTTATCCGGATGAGGGGCGGCGTTCCACAACGGAGGATCCAACAACGCTGTTTGGCACATCGATTGCCCGTAGCCTGTCTGAACCACGCGAGCCGACCTATACTGTACAGCCATTGCCGACTATACTAGATCAGCCGGAGCCCGAGCTAACACCGGAACGTGCTGCGGTATTGCGCGACGCCACGCGGGAATTGGAAAACGAAATAAGAAATCAGCAAGAGCAAGCTCCATTGCTGCCAATTGGGCCGGCTCAGGCGTTGCCCGGGGGTGATCGGCGTTCATTGTTGGATCTGATTTCCCCAATCACGCCGGCTGCTGCTGCTGATCGTGGTTTCGAGCTTGATCAGTTAGGCAGGGCAGCAAATCGGAGTGAGATTGCCGATGCCGTGCGGCAAGCGGAGCTGGATCAAGTTGCGCGTCAAGCTGCACAACCAGATCTTTATGCGGCCTTGACTGGCCTGGGCGCGCGGCGGGCCGATGAGCTCGGGTTGACGCCGAGGGTTGGCTCTGGACCAGAGAGTTGGCAAATCATCCCGCCTGCTCCCGGCGGGCTCACTGGCCCTGACGTTGATCGCATTCTTCGCGATGCTGAGCCGTACGATTACAACCGTGGCCCGAGGATTGAAGGCGACATGCCGCGAACGCCGCTGGAGGACCCCGCTACATTGTTCCAGGGCGCCCCGCGCTCATTACTCGACTCAATTGTCTCACCTGCCGAAGCTAGGGATTATGGCGGTGCCCGAGTGGGCGGCTACGACATCACTAACTACTGGCCGGGTGCTGAGGTTCGTCAGAAACAGGAAGGCGGTCTCGCTGGTTCGGGCAAATATGGAGCAGATATTCCGCTCGGCACTCTTGAGCAGTACGTGAATGGCGACTCGCCTTATGTCAGTGTAGCCGGCGCGCCATCGCAAAATGGCCGTACGGGGACAATGAATGTTGAATTTAATGGCCAGGTCTACAAGGATGTTCCGTTCCTAGTTCAAGACACGGGAGCTAAATTTCCAGAAGGTCAGAAGCATTTTGATGTAGCCGTAAGCAATGCTTATGGGCAACCTGCGAATGTGACCGGTTTCCAATTTGATAGCAGACCAAATGAGGATTTGCGGCAGATAGCCTTGGATCAAAGGACCGCGCCAAGTGATGTATCACCACCGGCGGCTGCCTTGGCAGCGTCGGGCATTGGTGGCCCGCCGTACCAAGGGGGCCTCGCCGCTGGTGGCTATGATGAGACGGCTCGCGCTGTTCTTCCCTCTTTGCCATCTGATACTTTTGCCCAGCGATCGGAATTCGGCGGTGTTGGCTTTGATGCGCGATTTGGCGAGTTTGCTCCCAGTCGTCAAGCGCCTCAGCTCGGTGAGGCCGCGGGAGGTTATGATGAAACCGCAAGGGCCATTGATCAGCTGCCAGCTGATAGCCTCGATGCGCGTTCGATTGATGCTCTGACGCCGCCCTCTGATCCGAGGGCCGCAGCGGAACTGGCACAAGCGTTACGAGACAAAGCAATTGAGGCAACTAATCCAGAGTTGCGTAGTGCGCTTGAGAATAAGGCTGATGAGATGCGGCAGGCGGCATTCGATCAACGAGCTGATGAAGAGGTGCCGCTGCCCCGCGAACGGCCAGCGGGAGCGCCAACGGCAGAGGACTTGTTGCGTGAATATGGCCAACGCAGAGCAGAAGAATTGGATCTGCCAAGGACAGTCGAAACCACGAGAGAGCCGCCACTAAGTCCGAATCTACCGATATTGCGTCCCGCAGAGATTGAAGGGCCGGTTATTCGACCGCCTAATGTATTCGTGCCAGATCAACCCGCAGAGCGCGTGCCTCTACCGGTCGCGCGGCCCTTTGATGTGTCGCAGCTGCCGCCCGCGATGTCGCAATTGACTTCACCGATCCCGCAGTATCAGGGGCCAGGTGGCATCTATGCGCCGCCCATAATGTCTCAATTGACTTCGCCAGTACCGCAATATGCTGGCCCCGGCGGGATCTATGATCCTTTGGCCTTGGGGACTACGCCGCGATCGCAAGGAGAGGTAAATCAAATTCTTGCTAATGCAGCAGCGCAATATCCTGAAAGCCTTGATTGGCAGGGATCAGTGGTCGATCTCATGAAGTTGATCGGCATGGATAGCAGTCTGGTAGCACGCGAGCAATTAGCCGCCGATCTCGGCTATGAAGGCCGGCTTAATGGTTCGGCGCAAATGAACAACTTCGTCTACAACGCGATCATGAGCTCACTTAGAGGCAGGAGATAAGACATGGCACGCAAGGGCAATCAGACGCTTTCGGATCACTTCCAACAAGGCTTTGCGAACAGATTAGGCCAGCGCGCGGCCAATCGGGTGCGCATGCGGCCCACCCCTATGGAACAAGGGCGCCGAGCGGCGGTAGCGACATCGCCAGCGTTGGCGGCGGGCCAGGCGCGGCGTTTAGGGCCTACGATGGCTCCAAACATGGTGGCGGCGATGATGGCTCGGCGTCGGGCTATGATGGGCGCTCCGACTAGGGTTGCGGTAGCAGTGCGGCCACCCGTGGCGAGGCCAAGGGTAGCCGCACGTCCTGCTCTCCCTCCGTTTGGCGGATTACCGCAACGACGCGGTTATTAGTAGCAGTTAGTGGTGCAGATCCGGCCTGCACCGGATCCAGTGCAGTAGGTGGTGCAGCTCGTACCAGCCTGAGCGATTGCAACGATGGCGATCAGTATGGCTGTTGCGAGTGTAGCGATAACTAAGCTTCTCATATTCCCCTCCGTGTTTTCCCGGTGAACTATTTCACTTGGGAAGCTGGTATGCTGGCCCATTACGCGGATGATCATTTGGCCAGCCATTGCAATGCGCGCGCTCGTGGCGCAGCACAGTCTTAGCGTCATAGTTCCACAGTTCGAGCTCGCGATCACTGAGTGTAAAGATGAAGCACTTACCGCGCAGGGTGAAGGCGCAGGCCATGCCGGCCTGGCCTTGAAAGTTTGCGCCAAATCCTTCGCAGATCTTGCGCAGTCGTTGCTCCATTGAGATCTCGGTGACGATGACCTCGCCAGCGAATTCATGGTCATAATAGGCTGGCGGTTCAACCTGGATGGCGTAAGCCGGCCAAGTGAATAGCCATAACCACGCTATTAGGTATTTCATGTTAGTACCCATCCTCTCCCCATTACGTATTCAATGAGTTCATCTGGTTGTCGTGGCTTGCGGTATTGAGCGCGAGCCTTAGCAAAGGCTATCCATTGCTCGGCCTCACGATTGATTTGTTCAAGCTGCTCGTACTCTCGGAACATAGCATGATAGCAGTCGATCGCGTTCTTCCTCGAGCTGTCTTTTGTATCCATCATTCCGGCCATCTCGGTAGTCCTCATAGTACTGCATGCGTTCGTCCGTGTACCCGTGATAGCCATCATAAAAGCCATCGATATAGGCCATTGGCTTTGTAGCGATGCCGTGTTTATTGATCCATTCTTTGGTCATTGTGTCACCTAGTACTTCATTGTAATTTCGGATGTTTCTTGAGAAAATGTTTACGCATGCTCGCGCAGACATTTTCGAGGGTTTCCAAGTCCGCACAGTGATCGGCGATCAGTGTGCCCATCATTATGATGCCGTCCTTAGGGCTAATGTGACGTTCTTGGAAATAAAAGCGAAGCATTTCGGTTTCAGTTTTTATGTCAGCCATTTTTCCGTCCATGATTTTCTAAGTCTTGTTCGACGCGTTCCTTCAGGTAGCGGCTTGGTTTATTGGTTATTGCGCGGCGTATAGTGCTGCGGTGTACTTTATAGCGGGCAGCGGCCTGAGCTGTTGTAGTCAGGTCGAGTTCCTTGAGTGCTTGTTCGAATTCCTTGCCGGTCATTTGGATCTCGAGAAAGGTGTTTCTTGTGGTGTGATGTTTTGGATAAAGCTTGCAAATTTAAGCGGATGGCTTCTGGCGAATTCTCGAGCTTCCTTTCGTGTAACAAAGTAGAGATTGCCTTCGATGCATTTGATGCGCCATCCATATCCGAGAGGATAACCATTGTGTCGCTCAATGCCGCTAATACGTCTTTGCGTCATGGCCGGTTAGGCTGCCTTTCGAGCGCGCCTGCGATGCAGGACGATAATATCGCGCAACTCGCGAAAGTCGGCCATGATCTCGGGGCCAGCGCCCTCTGTCGGGTGGTGACGCGAGAGCAAATCCCACACCATGTCCATCAATGCGCATTTCGAGATGGAGGCAACCTCTGCGACGTGTTCGGCTGGCACGAAAATGGGACGCTGATTGTTGATGTTCATGCGCATCGCTCCTTTTCTGGCTCTGTCAGATTGGCAGATCATCGTTGAACGTGTTGCCGCCAGCGGCCATACGGATGTCGTCAAGGCTGCGGTACTTGGTTTCGCGGGATTTCTTGGGACCAAGCAGGCGCTTGCGCTGCTCAGTCGGCCAGCGTGTCATTGTTCATCCCTATTTTCTAATCTGGCGAGTAGTGAGCCGATGACGTCTCCGACATTCTCAAGTTTTTCGGTTTTGGCTCGATCGGCTTCAGTGAGTGCGGCTTTCTCGAGATATTCGCGTGCAGCGGTAAGCATGATGATTGCGACCTCGATGAAGGCTTCTTTGTTCAGGCGAGCCATAACGAGTTCTCCGTGGTAGTTGCCGACTAGGATGGTCATATTCCCTCTGTTTCTATGTCGCAATATGCGCGCATGTCGCAACTTGCGCAAGGGGAACGAAAAGTGATTTTTCTAATGTGGCAAAAAGGACACAGTGCTGAATGTTACACCTAATAAGCGCGAGAGGAGATTGAGATGAGCAGTCCGCAGATGCGAGGGCCTAGGGCCGGCAAGAATCGCATCAATCGTCTGGCCTATCCGAAGGTGCCTGACGTTTTCCAAGAGGATATTGAGGGCCAGCGCCGTAAGCCAGCTGGGCGCAGGCCTGCGTTGGGCAGAAAGCGCGGACCATCGGCCGCGACTCCTTATGGATTTCGCAAGGTTGGCGGTGGTCGAGTAGCCAATACTGATATTGATCCATTGAAGGATACGTGAGATGGCCTCTAATCGGAACTTTATCAGCGGGGCAATCCGCCATCCGGGCGCATTCTCACGGGCTGCCAAGCGAGCAGGCTACAGCACTGCGGCCTATGCGCAGAAGGAAAAGGGCAAAGGCGGCGTCACAGGTCGGCGAGCTCGGTTAGCGATCACCCTTGGAAAACTCCGTCGCCGTCGAGGTGGGTGAGAAATGAAGATTATCTGCTAATCCTCGGGCTAATTCTCTTAGCTGTGCATTCTCGATTTCCAGCTTTTTGATTGTTTCTGCAGCGCAATGCGGACATCGATCAATGGTTCGCCGGCCATGTGAGCACTGCTCATGATCATTCCAATTGAATTCGACCAGGGCTAGCATTCCTCCAAAAAGGGGCGCGAGGAGTCGCCGCCTTCTTCGCAGCAGACAGGTCCGAACAGCAACTCCTCGCAGACGTGGCGCACTAGCGACTAGCTCTAGGCCACGCCAGGGTAAGTCTACATCGACTTTCAAAAAGAAAAAAAATCAATTTTTGTTTCTCAAGTCAGCAACGGTGCACAACCATGAGGAGAAACTAATGGCAACTAAATCCAAGAGTGTTGTGGCGCAATCGGAAGGCGATCCAGCATTGGAAGGCGCGGAATATACGCCTGAGCCAGTGCTCACACCCCCCGAGAACGTCGACCCCAAGCTAGATAGCGTCAAAGGCATCGTCAATCATCACTTGGCCAGCCTCCCCAAAGATAAGTTCGAGGCCGTGTTGCAAGACGCCCGCGATAAATGGCAAGCAGCACAACCTAAGGTATAAAATCAATTTTCCCAATCACGAATCGTCATACCACGTAACATGCTGTGATAACATCATCATGCGATTCCCTCGAATAGCCCGGCTAAAGGCATAACTACCATGGCCAAGCGCGGCAGAAGCCCAGGCTTCACTATGACCTCCCACCATATCCACAAAATTCAGAGCGCCAAAATCATCAAGAACTTAGAACGCATCGCTTTGGGCACTACTGAGGCAAAGGCGAGCGAGCAGGTAGCAGCAGCTAACGTATTGTTACGTAAGGTAATTCCGGATCTTCAGAGTGTCGAGCAGCAATCAAATCAGAACATTACTTTGCGCACGATCGTCACTGGAGTGAAGCGAGACGGTGATGAGTAAGAACATAGCCAAGTAGTTACCCTTGCGCGTTACCCAACGCAACGACATGGCGCGCTAAGCTAATGATATCAATGAGTTAGCAGTGATGGCGCGGTGATAGTTCCTCACCTATCCGAGGCCCC
>Ga0126383_10002392_pt1 | contig 12105 bp, 12 predicted proteins | sample PanSoiMetPlot_35_FD_96882 | JGI IMG/M metagenome (GOLD analysis project Ga0126383, IMG submission 96882) | Tropical forest soil microbial communities from Panama - MetaG Plot_35 | ecosystem: Environmental > Terrestrial > Soil > Tropical forest > Bulk soil | place: Panama | collected 2016-02-17
ATCCTATGCTCGTCAGCAGCAAGCAAAGCCGTGAGGTCGGAACGTTCTTCCGGATCCCAGGGAATCTATGAATGGCGAGCGTCAAGAAACGGGCACACAAAACCATCCAAAAATTCTCAAACGTATGACTTATAACTTAAGACTAAGAACTCACAGCGTCTTGACGTAGGCCACCACATCTTTGATCTGCGCAGGTTCCAGGGTGTCTTTCATCCCGGGCATCTGTGAATCGCCGTTTTCGATCCAGGTCTTCAGCGATTCCGTCGTTACTTTGTTCCCATTCACTGTAAATGTTCCGCGCTTGGAAATCCCTTTCAACCCAGGGCCAATTTTCTTTTGATCACTGTCGGCGAAATGGCACATTGCGCATTTCTGCTCAAACACTTCCTTGCCCTTCACCGCAGACCCGGCGGCAGAATGGCCCGCGCTTTTCTTAGGGCTGCTTTGTGCCGGCTGGTCTTGCGCCGCGACAGCACATGCCAGAGCCAGTGCTGCGATCCCAAGTAGTGGAAGATTCCGCCTCACGATTCCTCTCCTTCGTCTCCGCAAAATTTAAGTCGCCGTCGATTCCGGACCGGCCTTGTTCCCAAACTCACCCATTCTCTCTGTTTGCTTTGCGAAATTCCACTCGCCATTCACCGCGCCATCGGTACAGACCCAGTTACCGGCAAGAGGTACAGGTTCCTGCCGTGCACGCCTCTGACTTTCGTACTCTTTACCCCGCTCAAATCGTTGTGATAACTATGCCTCATGAGCATGGAGACCCTCACGCGGGCGTGGGAAATCCTGCAAGACGCCTACCAGGCGCAGATGGAAGGCGATTACGATCGCGCCGTCGAGCTTTACCAATCTTCACTCGAATTGCACCCTACCGCCGAGGCTCACACCTTCCTCGGCTGGACTTATCATTTCCAAGGGCGCATTGACGACGCCATCGCCGAATGCAAACGCGCCATCGAGATCGATCCCGATTTCGGCAATCCGTACAACGACATCGGCGCGTACTTGATCGAGCAGAATCGCTTCGATGAGGCGATTCCTTGGCTCGAGCGCGCTACCGAAGCGCGTCGCTACGAGCCGCGGCATTTTCCGCATTACAACCTGGGCCGCGCGTACCTGGGAAAGGAAATGTACAGCAACGCTATGCGCTGCTTCCAGGAGGCGCTGGAAATCGAACCGCGCTATTCGCTGGCCCGCCAGGCCCTCGCTTCCCTCCGCCGAATGGTCAACTAAAGCATGTCCTTTGACCGGATCGCGCGGTCATAAGCCAGCAGCAACGCGGCCGTCACCAGCCCAACCGCCGTGACCCAATACCAAACTTGCTGCGGCTGATGCAGTATTTCCGCGTAGCGGTGGACAAGGTATCCGCCCAGCATTCCGCCGAAAATCGAGCCCAGCCCCAGCGGCAGAAAAGCAAACCCCATGTAGATTCCTTGTTGCCCTGGAGGCGCAAGCTTGGATATGTACGAGTAATACGGTGGTTGCTGGATAATTTCGCCCAAGGCGAGCACAGCGAGTGACGCCACCGTTCCCGGCACGGTCGGCCAGAACGCCAAAATCAACCATGAAAGGGAAGTGATCACGGTTCCGAGAATCACTGCGTGCAGCGGCGCCATATTCCGAGTCAAGTAGTTTACCGCGATCGTGAGGAAAATCACGACCAGCGGATCGGTGACAAGAATTAGCTCCGCTACACCTTTGTGCGCGTTCACATAGCTCGTGATGTATCCCGGCAGAGTCGTGTACTGCTGCCAAAAGACTATCCAATAGCCTGTAAAGATCAGCAGAAAGATCAGGAATCGAGGCGGCCATAGAATGGTTAAGAAGTTTCCTGCCACCCGGCTAAGGCTGGGCGGAACATCCCCTGCCTTGCGAGGCTCCCGAAAGAAAAACAACACGAAGAAGAACATCGCGAACACGCTGAAGGCGCAAACACGGAACACTTTCTCCACGCCAAGATGCGCGTGCGCCCAAGAAGCTATGTACGGCCCGGCCAGGCTCCCGATGTTCACCATCGTGTAGTAAATCGAATATCCGACTTGCCGGACTGTGTCTTTGGAGGAGCGCGCCGTTGTTCCGACTACGCACGGCTTTACCAGCGAAATTCCCAGCGCCGGCAGAATCAGAATCACGCCCACAAAAAGTCCAAGCGGCACTGCGTTACGTATTGGCGCCAGCGAGGAGTCTCCAATCGATCCGATCAGAAAGTAAGCCGCAGCCAAAATTAAGTAGGCAGTTGAGAGTGCGCGCCGAAAACCAATCTTGTCCGCGACAGCCCCGCCAAAAATCGCAAGGAACCAGACCATACCGCCGAACCAGCCGGTTAGCGTTCCCGTTTGCTGGGTAGAGAAATTCAGTTTTTCGTGAAGGTACAGGCCGAGTGAGGCGAAAGCGCCGTAATAGGAGAGCCGCTCGAAGATTTCGCTGATGTTCGCGACCCAGAAGGGCCGCTCGAATCCGCCGCGAATTTCCTGCAACCTTTGCCCGAAACTCATGAGGCCTCCCCGCCCGCGCGCCGGATAATAGTCGAGGAAGGAGCGGACGTAAAGGATCGGAGTGCTGGTGGCGGTTCTGGAGGAAGCAGTAGTTGTGGATGTTAGAATTTCTCACACGAATGAAAGAAGGCATGAAACGAACAATCCATCTTGAGATGGGCGCCGCCTTCCTGCTAGCGATAGCCACAGCAATGATATTCACGGCGCAAGTAGCAGCGCCCCAGGAAGCAGTGCTGCCGACGGAAGAAGAGCTTGCCGCGATCTCACAGCGCGGCAGGCTGCTCTACGAATACGACCAGGCAGCGTGGCACGCCACCGATGCGGTCCAGATGGCGAACCCCAAAGCCGTCGAAGGACAGCGCTACGTCGCGAAAAAGGAAGACGGCAAATGGAGAGTGGTCTTCGGGAAATTGAATGACAATGGCAGCCGGTTCGATATTTCGTATGAAGCCGACGAGCAAGCGACGCTTAAGGCTTTCGAGGTGCGGAAAGAGCCCGCGGAGCGGCAGGACGAAGGGTTTTTCCTGTTTGCGGAGCGAGCCATCGAGGTGGCGATGAAGGATTTTGGCGGAGCGAACCCCCCGTACAACATCGCGGTGTTTCCTGGACCGCATGAGCAACTCTCCGTCTACCTCTACCCGGCGCAAACGAAAGCGCGTGTCTATCCCTTGGGAGGAGACGTGCGGTATCTGGTGAGCGCGGACGGTATGAGAATTCTGGAAAAACGACAGATGCACAAGACCATCATTGAAAATCCGCCGTCAAGAAAGGTAAGAAAAGTCGTTGTGGGCTATCACACCCATGTCCTAAGCGAGCAGCCGGAGGATACCGACGTGTTTCATGTGCTGACTCAGGATCCCCCTGTGCAGGAAATGATTCTGACGCCCCACTTTATGTATAAGGTGATGACGGACGGCACAATCCGAATTGAGAAGGAAAGGAAGCGAAAGAAGTAGAGACCCGGGCCTTCCCCCGCCGTGCTCCTTGATTGCTTGCAAAGCGGGGATGCAGACGAGGCTCGGTCGCTTTGGTACAATCTTGTCTCTTGCGTTATCGTTCCTTCGGTTTAGACTACTTGCGCACCAGGTCCGAAACAATTCCGCCCTCTTGGGAGTCCGACATGAGAATTTCGCGTCGGCACGTTGTGTCTTTCCGCAGTATTGCTATTGATTCTTTTGTTCGTTGCAATTTATCCGGCTTCACCAGATTGTCAGCGGCCCCTTTCCGTCTTGGCGCGACGATCTTTCTTGCAGCCGCACTTTTCGGTGCTGGCGCCCCCGCCGCCAGCGCTCAGACCGGGCCCAACTCAGACCCCAATTACGTCGCGCTGCGTAACATTACGCTTGGCAGCGAGGCCTTCAGTGTTACAAACCTCGATCTGAAGCGAGACGCGGGCCGGTTTCGCCTGAATTCTGGTACGGTTTGTTTTGTTCCTCCCGTCAATGGCAGGGTCACGGGCGCAATCTTTGCTGGAGAAGGGACTTTTCAGCTCAATCCTCCTTCGGAAGCGGAGCGCAAGAACCTGAAGTACCTGACCAAAGAAGATGAATTCAACGAAAAATTTGAGCGATTAGTGCTTCGCTTTACCGACGCTACATACGACGAAATCAAGAAAGCGAGCACCACCGCTTCAGGCGGATGCGACGCCGGAGTATTGAAAGACAGCCAGAATACGACGAGGCACAAAATCAAGAACAATTTAGAATTAGAACTCCTTGAAGAAGTTCTTAGCCCCGAACCACGGGGACGCTTTATCGCATTTATTCACGGGAAACATTACGACGACAAGGAGTTATTTGAGATCGATCCCGACCGGAATTCCAACCAAGTAGACTTCTGGACATACGACGAAAACAAGTTTGGGGATTGGGCCTCCTTCAACTTTACGGAACCGCACCCTAAAGGGACGGTAGGCAGGACAGTTCGTATCGAACATCATCAGCTCGATACGACCTTGGAAAAGAGCGGCGCGCTTAGCGGTAAAGCAACAACAACGTTTGTCTCTGAGCGCAATGGACTGCGTGTCGTCCCATTCTCCTTATTCCACACTCTTCGCGTGCAGTCCGTTACCGCGGACGGCCAGCCACTCGCATTCATACAAGAGGATAAAAACGACGACGCCGACTTCGCGGTGATTCTCCCCAAGCCTTTGGCAGTTGGGGAGAAATTCAGTGTCACCACGACCTACAGTGGCAAGGAAGCTGTTTCAAACGAAGGCGGCGGCAACTATTTCCCGATTGCGCGTGACGACTGGTATCCCAACGGCGTGGGTGCAGTATTTGGCGAATACGCCACCTATGACATGACTTTCCACATCCCGAAGGGAATGAAGATGGCCGCCACTGGCGCGCAGGTCAGCGAATCCAACGAAGGCGGCCAAAACGTCACTGTCTGGAAAAGCGAAACACCGCAAACGGTCGCCGGCTTCAGCTTCGGCAGATTCAAGGTAGAGGAGGCTAAGCTCACCAAGCCCGAAATTTCGATTCGATCGTTCGCCAACGAGGAATCGCCAAACTGGGTCCAATCGTTGCAGCAAGCCGCCAGTGGAGATTTGCCAACGCAAGGGTCCCATGTCGGCCCCATGGTCGCTTTGGGCACGATGAGCACAACATCCCTAAACAAGAAGGCACTGGCTGAGGGCGAACTGGCGGAGCAGCTCTATTCGGATTATTTCGGCCCATCCTTGTTTACGCACCTGGAACTTACGCAACAAACTGCCTGCAACTTCGGCCAGTCCTGGCCGGGGCTAGTCTGGATTCCCATCTGTTACTACTTCGATGCGACCGTTCGCCATCAGCTCGGCATGGACTGGGGCGACCGGGGTTATTGGAAGGTAGTCACGCCTCACGAAGTCGCGCATCAATGGTGGGGTCATACCGTCGGATTCAGTTCCGGCCGCGACCAGTGGATGAGCGAAGGCTTCGCGGACATGTCTGCCTCCCTTTATCTCAGCATGATCGAGAAGGATCCCAAGAAGTTCCTGACGTTTTGGAATGACGAACGGGAACTGCTTTTGGAGCGCAACGCGCAGGGATACCGCGCCATTGACGTTGGCCCCGTAACCATGGGCTATCGCGCCAGCAGCTCCCGCACGGGCGGAGGAATCACCCGCCGCCTTATTTACCCGAAGGGTGCTTATATTCTCCACATGATCCGCATGATGATGTTCGACCGGCAAACTGGCGACAAACCGTTCAAGGAAGCCATGCAGGACTTCGTCAATACCTACCGGGGCAAAGCGGCTACGACCGAAGACTTCAAGGCGATCATCGAAAGGCACATGACTCCGGATATGGACGCCGAAGGAAATCACAAGATGGACTGGTTCTTCAATGAATACGTCTATGGCACGCAGCTTCCCACCTACAAGTTGGACCATTCGTTTGAAACCGGGGCGGATGGCACGATCATCATGAACTTGAACGTCGCGCAGTCTGGCGTGGACGACAAATTCCGCATGGTTGTTCCGGTATACCTGGAATTGGATGACGGAAAGGTTGTTTTTCTGGGAAGAATGCGTGCGGTGGGAAACAGTTCCTCTCCTGCCAAGGTGCCGCTGAGAGGGTTAAAGAACAAGCCTCGGCGCGCCCTCATCAATTACTCCGACGACGTCCTCGCGTCACCCAACTAACGCAGACCAATTCAAAAGCGCTCCGCTTCGCGCGCTTCAGAAAAGGCTGGAATGGAAGGCCAGTGAAGCGGAGATGTGTGCTGCGAAGTACGCGGGATCGTGGCGGCCTGGGTAGATGTGAAATTGGTGCGGGATTTTGCGGCCGGTGAGAATTTTGTCGAGCGCGCTGGCACCGGCATCGAATCCATAGTCGTCCTGGTCGCCGCAATCAATGTAAATTTTCAGGCCTGAGAGATTGGCGGTCCGCGCAAGCTCAAGGGGACTGTTCGCATTCCAGAAAGTAGTATCGGGAGGAATGCCGAAAACTGCCCCGAGAACGCGAGAACGAGGAGATTGCGGAGTGCTGAGAAAAACGGGAAGTTTCTCGATGAGTGCGGCGCTATGAGCGCTGACGGCGACGAAGAGTTGAGGATGGCGAAAAGCCAGATGCAACGCCCCGTAGCCGCCCATGGAAACTCCGGAAATGGCGCGGTTCCCGCGGCCGGGTGACACGCGATACTTTTTCTCAATGAACGGGAAAAACTCCCTTAGCAAAAATTCCTCATAACGCACTTTCCCATCTTTTGAATTGATGTAGAAACTCGCGCCGCCCGCTGGCGTGGCTATCAAAAAGTCCTTTAACTTGCCGGTTTCGCGCTGGTCTTCCACCAGATTCCACAGGCCTGAATGCACGAAGAATTGTTCGTTGTCGCCGAGGCCGTGCAGTTCGTAAAGGATTGGAAAATGCTTTGCCTTGTCGGCGTCGAATGAAGCAGGAAGCACGATGCAGTAGGGAACGCTGCGGGCAAGGACTTTACTTGGGATGGTGTTGCATTCGACGCGGCCGGAAGCGAAGGAAGAAGGGATAGTAAGGAGGCAAAGGAAGTAGAGGAGATAAAGGAAAAACCGGAGGTGGCGCATGGTTCGAGCTGACAGGTCCGATAGCCAATAGCTAGGAGTCACAACAACATTCTACTCATAGCGGAGAGCCTGGACAGGGTCGAGCCGCGCGGCGCGCGAGGCGGGATAGAGGCCGGCGACCAGGCTGACAAGAATGGCAAAGGCAATGCCGCCGAGAACGAGCCAGACGGGAACTGAGGAAATGTCCACACTGGAAAGATTTTTACTGTGCAAATAGACGTTGGTACCGAGAGCGAGACCTCGGCCAATGAGCCAGCCAAGCAGCGTTCCCAGAATGCCGCCGATAAGGCCCATGACGCCGGCTTCGACAAAGAAAAGCTGCTTAACGTCACGGTCGGCAGCGCCGAGTGCTTTAAGTACGCCTATTTCCCGGCGCCGTTCGAGGACAGCCATGACGAGCGTGTTGACGATTCCAAGAGTGGCGACAGCAAGAGCGACGCTGCTAAAGATGGCGAGAAGAATGTCTAGGACCGTGAAAAAGCTTTGCAGGGTCTTGGAAACGTCGAGAAGAGAGAATGCGCCAAAGCCAAGGTCCTTGAGTTTGGCTTCCGTAGCTCCCACCAGCGATGGGCTTTTCACGCGAACAGTCAGGCTGGAGTAGGTTGGCTTGTCGCTGGAAGAGTCTCGAAGAATGTCGCGCAGATCGTTGACCTGCGCAGCGCGCAAAGTTTCCGCAATCGGAAGAGGAATGAGCAATCGGCCGCTGCCAAACCCACCGAAGCCGGATGCGGGTTCCGTTTCGACAATCCCGATGATGCGGAAATGCTTTTCCTTGGGCACGACGGAGAATCCCCCAGAGTTTCCCGCGGGATCGCCGGCTTGAGCTTGAGACGAAAGTGACTGGCGCTCTGCATAGCGCATAATTAGATCTTTTCCAATTAGTGATGAAGTCTGCGGATTCAGCTCTTTAGCGAATTCCGCCTGCAGGATCGCTTCATCCGCATTTGGCGATGAAAAAAAGCTGCCCTGCATCCCATCGAAAGCGCCGCTGGCTTTCGAGGATTCCGGCATCCCCGCAACCATAGTGGCAAATGGCTTCCCGTCGTAGCGAACTTCGGTGAAGAAACGGATTTGTGGATAAACCTCGATCACGTTAGGCATGTGGGAGATTTCCGCACGCGCGTCTGCGTCCAACAGGCGGGCCTTCGCGTCCGGAGGGCGTGTGGCGGGAGGCCCTCCGCCTGGCCCGCGCAGATTGCTCTTGGGAGTGACAAAAATCGAATCAAAGAGCCCGCTTTTTGCAAGCCGGCTGGTGGCAAGTTGCTGAAGCCCGACTCCAAGAGAAAGCATGGCTACAAGCGATGCAACGCCCACAGCGACGCCGAGCGTCGTGAGCGAATTGCGCAAAACGGCTTCGCGAAGATTGCGGAACGCGAGATCGCTAAGGTCGCGGAGCTTCATCGTGCGGCTCCATTCGAGAGCAGCTTGCCGTCGCCCATCACAGCAAGGCGGTTCGCAAAACGCTCGGCAAGCGTGCGCTCGTGCGTAACCATAATGATGGTCATGCCTGGATTTCTCTGAATTTCCCGTAGCAGCGTGAGGATGGATTCGCCGGTAGCGCTGTCGAGATTGCCGGTGGGCTCGTCCGCTAGAAGAATCTTTGGACGATTGACCAGCGCGCGGGCGATGGCGGTGCGCTGCTGCTCGCCGCCGGAAAGTTCACTGGGGCGATGGCCGTGGCGCTTTTCGAGGCCGACGCGTTCCAAAGCTTGGCGAACGCAGAGAGAGCGCTCAGATCGGTCGACTTCCGCGAGACGAAGGGGAAGCTCCACATTTTCTTCTAGGGTCATCCGCGGAAGAAGATTGAAAGACTGAAACACCATGCCGACGGTCTGGCGGCGATAACGGGCCAACTCGAGAGAGGACATTTTCGAGAGGTCCTGGCCATGCGCAATGACCGCCCCGGAACTGGGCCGATCCAGGCCGGCGATGAGATTGAGCAGCGTGGATTTTCCGGAGCCGGAGCTGCCGAGCAGCGCGAGGAATTCGCCGCTCCCGACAAAGACGGAGACGTTGTCCACGGCGCGTATGACAGATTCTCCCATTGCGTAGTGACGGGAGACTTGATCAAGCTGGATCGCTGGCTGCGAGTCAGGCATCGGAGTTAAGTCTCAAGAGTACTACGCATCAGAGACCCTTAAGATTGCGGAATTTGGATGCGCTATGGTGTTGCGGAGTTTTCGCCGCCCGGCGGTCTTGGTGTCTGTCTTACTTCTTGGTGGCGCTGGCTCTGGATGCGGCGTCGGCATATTTCTTGGTGAAGCGTTCGACGCGGCCTGCAGTGTCCACGAGCTTCTGCTTTCCGGTGAAGAACGGATGGCAATTCGAGCAGATTTCGACGCGCATCATGTCGCCCTTGATGGTCGAGCGCGTTTGAAATGTATTACCGCAGGCGCAATGCACCATGACGGTGTGATAATCGGGGTGAATACCGGGTTTCATTGGAGTTGCCTTTCGTCGCGTCCGGTCTGCACGGCAGCCCGGCTAGGCCGGGCTAATTCAGAGTGTGAAGAGCAGACTCACACAGCCGCGTCGCTAGGTCGCGAGCAATTCTTAATCATACGCGAAGAGTCAAATTTCGCAAAATGCGATAGATTTGGCCTGCACTCAATTTGATCGACAAGAGGTGGGTAAATGACGGGAATTGTCAGAGCATCCTTGGTGACGGGAGTTCTCTTGTTTGGACTGCCGATCATTCAAATGAACGCCCGCGATGCGAATAATGACGCGCGAAGCGAGATTGATGCGTTCAATAAGAAGTTCACGGAGCTGCACCTGAAGATGGACACGCCGGGAATCATGGCGATGTGGGCGGAGGACGGCGTGGATCTCATGCAGGGGGAGGCGCCGCTTGTGGGAAGAAAGACCATTACAACATGGATTGAAGATGTTCTAGCGAAGATGCCGGGATACAAGGTGACGAAAGAGGAGATGGAATTCCACGACGTTCAGGTATGCGGAGACTGGGCGACCGAATGGGCGACGGAGCATCAGGTAGCGCAGGCGCCGGAAGGGAAGCCAAATTTCGACGGGTACGGGAAGATGGCTCTGGTGCTGCACCGCGAGGCCGGCGGTGAATGGAAGATCAAACAAGAAATGTGGAACGCTTCCCCCAAGCCCTGACTTGACGATGCGCGAGAGCCTATTTCGTTACCGGAAGAGCGGTGAGGCTTAATCTTCTTGGAAGTGCCAGCGGGTGACGGCATCAGCGAAATTCTCTGCGTGCTCGTCTTGACCAAAGGCAATCTGGGGTTGCAAGCGAAAAACGCAGCCATCGGACGCCATCAGAAGGGGCTCGACGTCGCCCCCATATTTGGCGTTGTAAATTTTTGCTAGTTGCCTCCACACCGTACGATCGGTGATTTCCTCCGCAGTACCTTCCAGGATGACCGCTTCGTCGGCTTTTTCCGTTCCGATGACCACGTGCGGTGCCGCAGCAATGTTTTTTGCTTTGCGCGTGCGCGGACCGGTACTGAACCAGAAAGCGTCCTGCCACCAGATACCCCAGACCAACATAAGATGCGGACGGCGGTCGGGGCGCGAGGTGGCAATCCAATAATTATGGGACTGTTCGAGACGCTCAAGGGCCCAGGACCAAGGTTTCAGACCCGATGTGTCTTCAGGCGGTTTTGCGAGCGCATCCGGCCAGTAGGGCCGACTGACTCTAGGTGCGAGCATGGTGAATCCTTTCTCGAGGGAATGACGCGCGGAATTGTAGCAAGGGCTGGCGTGCGCCCAGAAAAAAGATTCCGAGAAGAATCAGGAAACGAAAGAGCACCCGATGCGCGTGCCACCCTGTGCCGTCTGCTGCTTCCAAACGGGTTTCAGGTTTACGCGCACGGGAGGGAGAATTGGGACGTGCAAGACAGCGAACAAGTTTTCAGGAAGGTCCTCTTGCGAATCAAGCTCGATGGCTACGCCGCCGAAACCCAGGTCAAGCACGCGCGCGCGCTTGCCTCCTTGCTCGCCGAGAACGGCGTACGCATTTGTGCCAGCCATGGAGACGCGCTCGGCTTTGCGTTGAACAGCGAACATGCGGGGCGCGGGGATAACTTCCGCGGAGGGGGCAACCGAACTCCGGGGCAGAGAAGCTTCCGGGTGGTTCTCTGCTGCCACACGCTTGGTTTCAATGGAGATCGGCGGTGGCGGACCTAGATCTTCCGCCGAAGCGACGGAAACGGGCTCAGCTGAGGGCGTAGTCTCGGCGTGGCTGCCGCCGTTGGCAGGTTTTTTGTGATTGGCGTGCTTCTGCCGGTACAAGCGCTCGTCGGCGATTCGAATAAGCTGATCGGCCTGCTCCGCATCCTGCGGGAAGATGGCCACGCCGTGATCCATGCTGACGGCAACCTCCAGTTGGAGGGGCCGGATCATTTCCGCAAAAACGGTTTCGATACGGCGGCTGAGCGCAAGAGCTTGCGGTGAGTCCGTCTGCGGCAGGAGTAAAGCGAACTCATCGCCACCAATCCGGAAGGCCGAGTCTGAAGTACGCAGCGCTTTCTTGAGCGTGGCGGCTGTGGCTCGCAAGACTTCATCACCGCGCGGGTGACCATGTTTGTCGTTCACTTCCTTGAAGCGGTGCAAATCCAGGATAACGAGGCTAAGCGGCTGCGTGTACCGGCGGGCGCGATTCAGCTCTTTTTCGAAGGATTCCCCGAAGAGTCTGCGATTGTACAGGCCTGTTAAGGGATCTGTGACAGCGTTCAGTTCGAGCTTTTTGAGATCTTCGTACTCGATAATGATGGGTACTCGGACAAAACCGGAAGTAGCGAGCACATCCATTAGGGCCGCTTTTAGAGCAACTTGCCGCCCTGCTTGATCGGCCATCGCGCGACGCCGCACGAGCATCTCGTCCCAGACTTGCACACATTCCGATTCGCGCAATTCCACATGGCTGATTGCGCGCAGGAAGCGCTGAAGGAATTGGCCGCGTGCAGGAAGGTCAAGACTCTCGAGCGTATCCGCAAGCAGCTCGAGGTACGTGTCCTCAACCGGCAAACGCGGGGGCGCAAGGGCGCCGGGGCTGGGCATATCCGGAATAAACCTAACCTCTGCCTATCCCCGCGGGGTATGGGGCAAGCA
>Ga0126383_10002393_pt1 | contig 12100 bp, 11 predicted proteins | sample PanSoiMetPlot_35_FD_96882 | JGI IMG/M metagenome (GOLD analysis project Ga0126383, IMG submission 96882) | Tropical forest soil microbial communities from Panama - MetaG Plot_35 | ecosystem: Environmental > Terrestrial > Soil > Tropical forest > Bulk soil | place: Panama | collected 2016-02-17
AAGAGAACCGCCCACCCGTCGCCGATCCAGTCGTGAAACTTGACCGGGCCGGTGGTGGTTTCCGCGGTGAAATCGGGTGCCTGATCGCCGATGCGCAACGGCATGGTGTACCTCCTCGGAAGTGTGGCGAGTGTGGCCTCGAAAAAGGCCCCTAGGACGGGCTAGTTTAGGCCTTGCCCGATCGAAAAGGAAGCGCGCTACGCCCAAGCCATCAACCCGAGCTCGAACGGGTGGGTGAGCGCCTCGTGACACGGATACGCGCGGATACGGTAGTCGAGCCGGCCGCAGAGCTCGGGCGCGAGCTCGAGGGTGAAGCGGTGGTCGCCGGCCTCGTTCGTCGTCCCGTCGAACGCGAGCTCGTAGCGCACGCGCCGGTCCGTGGGCTCGCGCACGTCGCGCGCGAGCAGCAGCTCGACGACCACGTCACTCGGCGCGAGCCCGTTCAACTTCGCCGCGACTTCGACTTGCACGCTTTCGCCGAACTGGATGCGCTTGCGCGGGCTGTCGAGGCGACGCAAGGCCACGGCCGGCCACGCCGCATGCACGCGCGCCTTCCACGCCGCGACCTCCTTCGCCCGCGCGAAGCCGGCCTCCGAGTAGCGCCGCCACTGCTGCGAGGCCGGCAGGTAGAACTTCGAGAGGTACTCGTGCACCATCCGCGCCGCGTTGAAGCGCGGCAGGATCGTCGCGATCGAACGCTTCGCCATCCGCAGCCACTCCGGCGAGTAGCCCTGGGCATTGCGCCGGTAGTACATCGGGATGACGTGGTCCTGCAGCAGCTCGTAGAGCGTCTGCGCCTCCTCGCTGTCCCGCCGGTAGGGCTCGAGCGCGCCTGAAGCCGGCTTGATCGCCCAGCCGTTGTCGCCGGCGTAGCCTTCTCCCCACCAGCCGTCGAGCACCGACAGGTTGAGGACGCCGTTCATCCCGGCCTTCATGCCCGAGGTGCCCGATGCCTCGAACGGATACACCGGGTTGTTCAGCCACACGTCGACGCCCGCGAGCAGCCGCCGCGCGAGATCGAGGTCGTAGCCCTCGATCAGCAGGATCCGCCCTTCGAACTCGGGCGTCTTCGCCATCTGGGTGATGTGCCGGATCAGCTGCTGCCCCGGGCCGTCGGCGGGGTGCGCCTTGCCGGCGAAGATGAAGAGCACCGGGTGGTCCTGGTCGTTGAGCAGGCTCTTCAGGATCTCGGGGCGATCGAAGATGAGCGACGCGCGCTTGTAAGTCGCGAACCGGCGCCCGAAGCCGATCGTGAGCACGGTCGGGTTGTCGGGGTCGGCGAGCCTCAGGAGGCGATCGAGATGCGACTCGCTCCCCTGGTTGCGGAAATGCTGCTCGCGCAGGCGATGCCGGAGGAGCCGGAGCATGTGCGCCTTGAGCTGCTGGCGAACACCCCAGAAGACCGCCTCCGGCACCTCGGACAGCCTGGACCACAAGTCGCGGTCGGCGATGCGCTGGCTCCAGCCGAACCCGAGCGCGCGGTCGAAGACCTCGGTCCATTCCGGCGCGAGGAAAGTGCCGACGTGCACGCCGTTCGTCACGTGGTCGACCGGGTTCTCCTCGGCGGGGATTTGCGGCCACAGGTCCTTCAGCATCCGCGACGACACGCCGCCGTGGATGCGCGACACGCCGTTGTGGAAGCGCGAGCCGCGCACCGCGAGCGCGGTCATATTGAACTCCGGGCTGCCTGGCACGTGCCCGAGGGCGACGAGATCGTCGGGGGCGATGCCGGTCTCGCGGCAGAACGCCTCGAAGTAAGCGCGGATCATGCCGTCGTCGAAGTGATCGTGGCCCGCCGGCACCGGGGTGTGGGTGGTGAAGACGGTGCTGGCCGCGACCGCCTCGAGCGCGGCGCGGAACTCGAGCCCCTGCTTCATCACGCCCCGCGCGCGCTCGAGAACGAGGAACGCCGCGTGGCCTTCGTTGATGTGCCAGACCGTAGGCCGCACGCCGATCGCGGCGAGCGCGCGCACACCGCCGACGCCGAGCACGATCTCTTGCTCGAGGCGGGTCGTCCGGTCACCGCCGTAGAGGCGGTGCGCGATGTCGCGGTCGTGCTCGTCGTTCTCCGCGAGGTCGGTGTCGAGCAAGTAGAGCGTCACGTGGCCCGCGCGCGCCTGCCACACTTTGACCGAGACGCTCCGTCCCGGCAGCTCGACCGCCACGTGCAGCTCCCCGCCGCCCTCGGCCTCGACCGGGGCTACCGGCAAGTCGTCGAAGTCCGAGTCGAAGTACTGCGCGTGCTGGGTCCCTTCGCTATCGATCGTCTGCGTGAAGTAGCCCTGCCGATAGAGGAGGCCCACGGCGACGAACGGCAGCCGCATGTCGCTCGCGGCCTTGCAATGGTCGCCGGCGAGGATGCCGAGGCCGCCGGAATAGATCGGCAGGCTCTCGTGGAGCCCGAACTCGGCGCAGAAGTACGCGACCGTGTCGCTCGCCCGCAGCCACTCCGAGCCGTTACGGCGGAGCGGCTCGCTGTAATAGGTGTCGTAAGCCGAGAGGACCCGGTTGAAGTTGTTCAGGAACACCGGGTCGTCGGCGGCGTCGACGAGGCGCTGCTCGTCGATCCGCTTGAGGAGCGCCTTGGGATTGTGGCCGACGGCATCCCAGAGATGCGGGTGCAGGCGGTCGAAGAGCGCGCGCGTCGGGCGGTCCCAGCTGTACCACAGGTTGTTCGCGAGCTCCGCGAGGCGCGCGAGGCGGCGCGGGAGCCTGGGGTTGACCTCGAGGACGTAGGTCGTGCCGGGCGCGTCCATGATGCTGGGTATTGTTCCATGTCTTCCGCGGTGCGTGAACCGTGCGCACCCTCCAGGTGCATGGTGCACTTGTGAAGTTCTTGGCACTGGAACGACTCCACCGGAGCGCGCGGACGCTATCATCGGCGTGCTCGACAACGGGGAGATCCGAACCATGCAACTTCGCATCGCCGTGACGTTCATCGCGGCAGTCGCCGCCGCGCCCGCCCATGCCTTGACGTTCCTCACGGAGGAGAATCCGCCGCTCAACTATACCGAGGGCGGGCGGGTCACCGGATATGCAACCGAGGTCGTCAGCGAAATCGGTCGCCGCGCCAAGGTACCGGTCAAGCTCGAAGTGATGCCTTGGTCGAAGGCGTTCGTCGCCGCGCAAGCCGGCCGCGATACCTGCGTCTACTCGACGGCGCGTCTCGAGAACCGCGAGAACCTGTTCCAATGGGTCGGGCCGATCGCGTTCAACCGCTGGGCCGTGTACGCGCGCAGCGACTTCGCCGGCGAGATCAAGTCGCTCGACGACCTGAAGGCGCACCGCATCGGCGCGGTCACGTTCGACGCGAAGGCGGACTACCTCAAGGCAAAAAGCGTGGTCAACCTGCTGCTCGTCGACGATGACCGCGAGAATCCCGCGCGACTCGCCCTTTCGAAGTCCGACGCCAACTACATCGACCTGTGGGTGACGAGCCTCAACGGCGCGCGCAAGACCGCGGGGAAGGCGGGCTCCGGCATCAAGCTCGTCTACGTCATCCGTGACATCCCGAGCTGGCTCGCGTGCAGCGCCTATGTGCCCAAAGACGTGGTCGGCAGGCTCACCGGCGCGCTCGCGAGCATGAACAAGGACGGCACGATGCTGAAGATCGCGGGCCGCTACGAAGGGAAGTTCACGGCGCAGTAAGACGAGCTGGGCTGCGAACGACGCGCCAGGCCCGGGGGTAGGCGGGCGAAGTCCGGCGACGCCGTGGCCCGCGTCACGGCGCCCGAGGCGGCGATCTGGTAGGGTTCCGTTCCGCGCTCGCAGTACCCCGGAGGCCCCCGTGAGCGACCGCCTCGACGATCTCGACACCGTCCGCTTCACCCGGGCCACCCACGCGGTCACGAACCAGCCGCCGCCGCTCGTCGGCTACAACGCCTGGCGCGGCGACCCGGTGCTGAGCGCGGCGGTATCGCGCGAGGGGGGCGGCTGGATCGACGAGCAGGCGGCGGGTCTCGGCGAGCTCGTGGGCGGCGAGCGCATGCAGCTCCTCGCGGCCCAGGCGAATCGCATCGCGCCGCGTCTGCACACCCACGACAGCGTCGGCAACCGCATCGACGAGGTCGAATATCACCCCGCCTATCACGAGCTCATGCAGCTCGCGTTCACGAACGCGCTCCATTCCCTCGCCTGGACCGCCCCCGGGCCGGGCGGCTTCGTCGCGCGCGCGGCGCTCAACTTCCTCTGGAACCAGGGCGAGAACGGGACCTCGTGCCCGGTCACGATGACCTTCGCCAGCGTGGAGGTCCTGCGCGCTGCCCCGGCGATCACCCGCGAATGGGAGCCGAAGCTCCTCGCGCCCGCGTACGATCCGCGGCCGCTTCCGGTCTCCGAGAAGAGCGCCGCGACCGTCGGCATGGCGATGACCGAGAAGCAGGGCGGCTCGGATCTCCGCGCCAACCAGACGCGCGCGCGCCGCGTGGCAGGCGACCTGTACGAGCTGCACGGCCACAAGTGGTTCTGCTCGGCGCCGATGTCGGACGGCTTCCTCACGCTCGCGCTGCTCGACGGCGCGATCACCTGCTTTTTCGTGCCGCGGAGTCTTCCCGACGGCGGGCGCAATCGCTTCCTCATCCAGCGCCTCAAGGACAAGGTCGGCAACCGCTCGAACGCTTCGAGCGAGATCGAATACGACGGGACGCTCGGCTGGCTGGTCGGCGAGCCGGGGCGCGGTATCGCCACGCTGATCGAGATGGCGCACCTCACCCGCTTCGACATCGTCGTGGCGGCGGCCGGAATGATGCGCGCCGCGGTCCATCAGGCGCTGCACCACTGCGAGCACCGGGTCGCGTTCGGCCGCCGGCTCGTCGAGCAGCCGCTGATGCAGAACGTCCTCGCCGACCTCGCGATCGAGAGCGAAGCGGCGATGCTGCTCGCGTTCCGCCTCGCGCGCGCCTTCGACCGCATGCGCGAGGACGAGCACGAGCGGCTCCTCACGCGCATCGTCACCCCGCTCACGAAGTATTGGCTGTGCAAGCGCCTACCGATGTTGATTGCCGAGTGCATGGAGTGTCTCGGCGGCAACGGCTTCGTCGAGGAGGCCCCGGTCGCTCGCCTGTACCGCGAGGCGCCGCTCAACGGCATCTGGGAGGGCAGCGGCAACGTGATCTGCCTCGATGTGCTGCGCGCGCTGCAGAAGACGCCGAACGCGCGCGACGCCTTCTTCCGCGAGCTCGGGCCCGCGATCAGCGCCGACGGTCGCGTGTCGCGCTACCTTGACGTCATCGGCACCGAGATCGGCAACGCCCAAGGTCTCGAGGGCCGCGCGCGGCGCGTCACCGAGATGCTCGCGCAGATCCTGTCGGCCGCGCTCCTCGTCCAGCACTCGTCCAAGGAGGTCGTCGACGCATTCTGCGTCGCGCGCCTCGGCCGCGACGGCGGCAAGGCCTTCGGCACCCTGCCCGGCCGGATCGAGTGCGCGGCGATCATCGAGCGCGCGCGGCTGCGCGAGTAGCCCCGCCACGCACGTCCCGCGGCGGCGGCATACACCACTCAGCGCGGGCCCGCCCGTCGCCGGATCGGGGGCGCAGCGTCGTTCGCGCCGAGGAACGTGATATCGCCGTAGTACGCCTGTGCGGTTTGCCCGGTGTTGTCCGAGTCGGTCATGATGCCGATCGAGCGCGTGCGCGGCGGCTCTTCGCCGAATGCACGCTTGTAGTCCGCGTAGACGTCACGCGTGTGCTCGCGCCAGACACCGACGTTCTGGTCGCCGGAATCGGCCACGATCATGCGGATGCGCGCGGTGTGCAGGTTCTCGATCACCGTCCCGACCGGCGCGCGGTTCTCCCAGATGTACATCAGCAGCGCGTACGGGAACTCCTGCTTCGTGAAGGCTTTGAACTGCTCGGCGAACAGGCGCTCCTCGAGCGGCAGCTTCGACTTGTCGCCGTCGAAGGCGATGACCACGCGCACCGGCGAATCCTCGGTGGCGCGGCGGGTGTTGTCGGCGCCCGGGATGAGTTCCGGGACCTTCCACCGCCACTGCAGCAGCGGGTACTCCTTGAGGTCGATCGCGATCGGATAGATGAGCCCGGACGCCGACCCGCGCGCGCGCGCGAAAACGACCGTGCGTCCCTCGTGGTCGATCAGCCGGTACTCCGTGGGCCGCTTGAGGCCGGAGAGCTGCCACAGCCGCCAACCGGACGGCAGCACGTCGCCCGGCAGCGCATCGGAGAACTTCCCGATGGCGGGCAGATGGATCTCGGGCGGCGGCTTTGCCGGCTGCGGCGCGCACGCGGCGAGCGCAGCCACCAGCAGAGCCGCCATCCTCTTCGGCATGGTCGAGCTCGCCTCCTCCGGTAGGTAGCCGGAGGGTAACCGATTCACCGGCGCGCGGCGAGCGGCGCGCGCGTTCGGACGCCTTGATCAGGGCGTTCGGGAGAATCCATTGGCGGTCACCGCTGCGAGTGCCTATCCTCGCGGCTCGTTCAACGCCAGTGCTCACCCAGCGGATGCAGGTACACGAGAAACCCGCGTGGATGTTGCGCTCGCTGTTCGATTGACCGCGAGGCCGTCGAGCGCGGCCTGAGGGACCCGGCGGCGCCGACGAAGGCGCGCGCCGGGAGGCGATCAGGCCTGACGTTCGGTCTTGCTGCGGATCTTAGCCTCGAACTCCTCGTTCTTCTGCTTCGCCTTTTTCTCGTTCTTCCATACGAACCAAGCGAAGCCGATGCACGCGCCGAAGAACAGGACGGCAAAGACCGCGAGACCTAGCCCACTGGATTCGTCGGGCGCGGGGGGCGGAGTGGCGCCTTGAGTCTGGGCGTGCGCCGCGCAGAACAGGAGAAACGCGGGAAGGCCAAGGAGGATTCTCTTCACAACGGGGCTCCAAGCTGCCGCCGCGCGAAATCGACCGCGACGGTAATTACAAGTGGAGCCACACGGTAGGCGGAGACCGCTGACATTCCGCTGACGATGGCTGACATTCGGCTGACGCCGATCTGTCGGCTTTCGTCGTCGCTTCTAGCCGAAGTCGCGCGCGTACCTCCCAGCTCGCCCGGTAGATCGAGCGGGCATCACGCCACCTTCGCGGTCTCGGCCGCGAGGCTCGCCGTCCAGCGCCCGATGTGCGACTCGATGGCCGCTTGCACCAGCGCGGGACATCGCGCCGGCTCCGGACCGCCCTCAGGCCGCCTCGCGCACGCGCCGGCCTTCGGCCGCGGCCGCGACCGCGGCCGACCATGCCTCCGATTGGACCGCGTTCCGCTCCTCGCCCAGCAGGCTCTGCGCGCGCGCGGTGAGGCGCCAGTTGAAGGTGCTTGTCGGCTTGAGGTGTGTCCGCTCGGACGCGAGCGCACGCGCAAGCCGTCCCTCGCCGGCGCGCAACGCCGCCTCGATCAGCGTCAGGTCGATCAGGTCGCGCTGCGCGTGGCTGCCGCCGAAGCGGCTCGCGACCGGGCGCACCGAGCGGAGGAACTCGACGGCGGCGGCGTACTGCCCGCGTCCGAACGCGACCAGGCCGTTCGCGAGCGGCAGGCCCACTTCGCTGGTCATCGCGGCGTTGGTGCTCGAGGCGAGGATCCGGTGCCGCATCGCTCGCACGAGCTTGCGCTGCAGCGCGACGCGACCGTCGGCGACGAATGCCATCAGCGCGTGGACGTCGTTGAACGCGTAATGAGCGTCCTCGGCGAGCGGTGCCCAGCAATCCGCGAGCTCTTGCCAGCGCTCGCCGACGTCGGCCCCGCGCAGCGCGAGTCGCCACAGCATCGCGGTGGCATCGATCATCTCGAGCACGACCTGCGAGCGGCCCGGTCGGATGCGCGTGTCGTACAGCTCGAGTACGCGCGCGTGGTCGCCGAGGTCCAGGTAGTAGAGCGCGAGGTGCCACCAGTTGTGGAAAGCGAAGGCGTTGTCCGGTGACCAGTCCCGGGCGCGGGACTCGAGCCAGCGGATGCCCTCCGCCAGGCGACCCTGCATCTCCATCACGTGCGCGACCGCGTGGATCGCCCACGGGTCGCGGGCGTTGAGCTCGACCGCGCGCTTGCCCTCGCGCTCGGCGACGGCGTAGTCCCCGCACTCCTCCAGGCCGAAGGCGTGCATCCCGAGCAGGTAACCGTAGCCCGGCATCGCTTCGTGCCAGTACGGCAACACACGCGCGACGCGGTTGCGTAGCATCGCCGATTGGCCGAGATAGAAATCGCCGAGGTGTGCGAGCTGGATCGCGAGCGCGTCGTGGGGATGCTCCACCGCGACGTCGCTCCACAGTTCGACGGCGCGGCGCCAGTCGCCGGCGAGCCACGTGCGGCACGCCGCGAGGTGCGTGGTCTCGCGCGCCTGCACCCGCTTGCCCAGGGCCTCCACCGCCTCGACGTGCGCGCGGGCGATCGGCTCGGCGGCCTTCTCGCTCGTCGTCAGCAGGATTCCCGCCTTGGCGAGATGCGCCATCGCGAGCGCCGGATCGTCGGCGAGCGCGGCGTCGAGCGCCCCGATCGGGTCGCCGTAGTAGCCGTGGAATAGCTCGACTGCCTTGTCGTACGCATCCACCGCCGCCTGGCTCGAGGCGGTGAGCGCGAGGTTACTGCGATCGTGATAGGTCATGTCTCCGTCCTCTCTTCCGTGGTCGGGTAGTCGTTGTCAGCTTCCGCGGTCGGGGTGTCGTGGTCAGCTGACCGTAGGCAGGTCCCAGAGCGCCGCCGCGAGCCGCTCGCCGTCGAGCGGCCAGGGACCACCGAGCTCTCGCTCGAGCCGCACGAGCTCTCGCTCCTCGGGATGCGGCCGCGCATGGAACCCGAAGCGCTGCGTGAGCGCGAGGATCGGCTCGTTGTCGTCGAACGCGTCGCCGTCCAGCCGCTCGAACCCCTGGCTCGCCGCGAGCAGAACGAGCGCGCCGAAGAGCTGCCGCCCGAGGCCGATGCCCTGCCACTCGTCGGCGACGACCAGGGCGACGTCGGCCGCGCGCTCGCCCGGCAACGCCACATACTGCGCGAGACCGATGATCTCCTCGCCCGACTCGGCGACGAGCGACAGCGAGCCCGTGTAGTCGACGTCGACCACGCCCGCGAGCATCCTCGGCGTGAGCCCCTTCACCGGCCGCAGAAAGCGGCGGCGGCTGGTGCGCGGAGAAAGCCCCGCGACGAAGGCCTGCACCCGCGGGCCGTCCCCGGAGTCGATCGGACGGATCCGTGCGCAGCGAGCGTCGGCAAGCCGGACTTCGCCGGCCGCCGCAAGGGCCCAAATGGGGATTCGCGCGCCCACGAGACGATCGCTCGGCCTCAACCCGCCCCAGGGATGCGCCTCAGCCGCGCCATCGTATGGACGTCGACATAGCGCCCGGCCTGGAAGCCGAACGCGCGCAGCGTTCCCTCGATCTCGAAGCCGAACCGCCGGTAGAGGCCGATCGCGGCGTCGTTGCCGTCGATCACGAGCAGCTCGAGCCGCACGAGGTTCAGCCAGTTGTCCGCGAGGTCCGTCGCGGCGCGCATCAGCGCCGATCCGACGCCGCATCCCTGCCACGCCCGCGCGACGGCGATCGGCCCCAGGCGACCGACGTGGCGCACCCGCGGCGCGGTATTCACGCCGAAGCCGAGCGCGCCGACGACGTCGTCGCCCGCGCACGCGACGAGCATGTAGCGGCCATCGGGCAGCTCGACCACCTGCTTGCGCGTCTGCGTCTGCGGCACGTACGGCACGTCGATCAGCCAGTGCATCACCTCGGGGTCAGTGAAGATCGCGTGCAGCTTGTCGGCGTCGGGCGCCTCGGCGTGGCGCACGCTGATCGCATGCTGATTCGCCGCGAGCTGGAGCGGCTTGCGTGCTTGCACAACGTTCATCATGATCATTCCCTCCCTTGTCCCCGTTCCGCGGCCCGCTACGCGGCCCGCCCGAATTCGGATTCGGCGAGCGAGCGCGCGGCCGGATCGATGCCGTGCTGCTCGCGCTGCGTTTCCCATTCCCAGCGCAGCAGGCCGTGAGTCTCGACGATCTCGATCCGGCCGCGCGCCGGCACGTAGTCGCGGCGGCAGCCCTCGCGCCAGAAGCCGAGCTTTTCGAGCACCCGCGCCGACGCGGCGTTCCACCGGAATCGCGGCGTGCAGATGCGCTGCAGGCCGAGCGACTGGAAGCCGTACGCCACGATCGCGCCCGCCGCCTCAGTGCAGTAGCCCTGGCCCCAGTGCGGCCGGCCGATCCAGAAGCCGAGCTTGGCGCGAGCATTCGCCGCGTCGATTTCGAGACCGGCCGCGCCGAGCAGCGCGGCGTCGGTCCCCCGCTCGATCGCGAAATTCACCTCGCGACCGGCCGCGAACGCCGCGGCCTGCCGGGCGATCCACGCCTCGGCGATTCCCGGGCGATAGGGATGCGGCAGCAGCGTGCCTTCGGCGACGCCCGGATCGTCCGCCAGGCGCTGCACCGCCGGCGCGTCTTCGCGCCGGAATTCGCGCAGGCACAACCGTGCGGTGCGCAGGTCGAGGAATCGCGGTGTGATCATCGCCGGCCGAACCTCAGAGCCACGGCACAGATCCCCGCCGGCTCTGGCGCGAGGCGAATCGATGGAGCCGCAGCCAGCCCGCCTGCAGTGCGCGGAGGAACCGCTGATACGGCGGGCGCGCGCGCGAATGGCGCTGCGTGCGCGGCACGGTCTGCACTTCCGGTGCAAGTGCATCGGCAGCGGCCGTCAAGGTCACCGACGCATCGCCTGCGGCCTCGACGATCGTGATCCCGTCGCCCTCGAGTCGAAGCCAGGCGCCGACGGGCAGGACGACATCCCGCCCGTCCTCCTGGGTGACCCAGACGGGGCCGTGCTCCACGAAGAGCACCGCGCCGCCGCCCTTGATGCGCAGAAGCTCGCCGCGAGTGAGCGTGACGCCTTTCCGCAGCACGCGCTCGTCGAACGGTTCGGTCCACAGCTTGCGTTCCATGGCGCACCCGCTCCTGGTCAGAGCGAGAAGGACAGCGCCAAGCGAACGACGCCGACGAAGAGCTGCAGCGCCATCGCTACGCCGGCAGCCGTGGCGACCGTTACCCCGCCGATCACCATCGCCTCCGAGACCGAGCCGATGCAGCGCCGGGTTTCCATCCTCGTTTCCATGGTGCGACTCCCTAGCCGTTGATGGCCGGCAGTCTGAACAGGGCGCGCTGGCCGATGGCTGACGCATGACGAAACTGCCCGGCGACGCCGACGGGCGCCTCCCGCGATGTGAAATCGCCCGGAAACCCCCGAGAACGCTGGTTTTTCGCAGCTCGGCCCATCGGCATCGGGAATGCGAAGCGAGAATTCGACCGGGCGCGATGGACGCCACGCGGCCGACTGACCGATGACTGACAACTCCTGGGAAGGAGCCGGCCTTAACGCGCGGGCTTCGCCCCTACGCCCGGCGGGCCAACTGCGTCGAGGGATATGCGAACCGCCTCCGTCTCCGCCGAGGGCTGCAAACCGAGCACCACCGAGAGGAGCTCGCGGCAGCGGCGGTACGTGCGCAGCGCCTCCGCGGGCCGACCGAGCTCGCGATAGCAGAGCATCAGCTGCCGGTAGAGGTCCTCGGCCAGGTTGTCGAGCTCGAGAGCGCGCTGATAGAGGGCAATCGCGTCCTCGCCGCGCCCGGCGGCCTGCAGCCGCCGGCCGAGCGCGAGCACCGTGCGTACGAGCTTCGACCGGAGCCGATCGCGGAGCCCCATGAGCCACGGCTGGTCCTCGTCGGCCGCGAGGAAGTGCCCGGGGTAGGCGTCGAGTAAGCGCCGCGCGACCGCCGCCGGGTCGTCGGCTGCCCCGATCAAGTCCGCCTCACGCGCGACCCGCTCGAACGCCCAGACGTCGACGCGGCACTGCCGCGGGTCAAGCGAGAGCTTGCCCTCGTTCAGCACCAGGGCGGATTCGACGCCGAGGAGCTTGCGAAGACGATAGAGCGTGCTGTCGAACGACACCTTCGCCGCATCGCCGAAAGCGTCCGGCCAGAGGATCGCCGCGAGCCGGGACGCCTCGACGCCTTCCCCGCCGAGCGAGACGAGCGCCTTCAGGAGCTCGAGCGGCTTCTTCTGGGCCTTGCCACGGAACGCGAGCGGCGCCCCGTCGCGCACGACCTCGAACCGGCCGAGCGCATGGATCCGCAGCGGCCACGGCCAGGCATCGGGCGCGAGGCTGTCGTCGGGCGGCAAGCCGCGC
>Ga0126383_10002394_pt1 | contig 12099 bp, 9 predicted proteins | sample PanSoiMetPlot_35_FD_96882 | JGI IMG/M metagenome (GOLD analysis project Ga0126383, IMG submission 96882) | Tropical forest soil microbial communities from Panama - MetaG Plot_35 | ecosystem: Environmental > Terrestrial > Soil > Tropical forest > Bulk soil | place: Panama | collected 2016-02-17
CACCATCCGTGATCTGCACCTTATGGTGCGCCTCGTATCGGTCGCGCAGACCCTTCAGGATGTTGATCGCGTGGGGCAGCGACGGCTCGGCGACCTGGATCGGCTGGAAGCGGCGCTCGAGCGCGGCATCCTTCTCGATGTACTTGCGGTACTCGTCCAGCGTGGTCGCGCCGATGCAGTGCAGCTCGCCGCGCGCAAGCGCGGGTTTGAGCATGTTGCCGGCGTCGATCGCTCCTTCCGCCTTCCCGGCCCCGACCATCGTGTGCAGCTCGTCGATGAAGACGATGATGTCGCCGGCCTGGGTGATCTCCTTGAGCGCCGCCTTCAGCCGCTCTTCGAACTCCCCGCGATACTTCGCACCGGCCAGCAGCGCGGCCATGTCGAGCGAGAGGACGCGCTTGTTGCGCAGGGTCTCCGGGATCTCGCCGTCGATGATCCGCTGCGCGAGCCCTTCGACGATCGCCGTCTTGCCGACGCCCGGTTCGCCGATCAGCACCGGGTTGTTCTTGGTGCGGCGCTGCAGGATCTGGATCACCCGCCGGATCTCGTCGTCGCGGCCGATCACCGGGTCGAGCTTTCCCTGGCGCGCGCGGTCGGTGAGGTCGAGCGTGTACTTCTTCAACGCCTCGCGCTGCCCCTCGGCCTCGGGGTTGGCGACGGTTTCGCCGCCGCGGACCGAAGCGATCGCCTGCTCGATGGCCTTCCGGGTGCCGCCGGCTTCCTTCAGCAGGCGGCCGATCTCGCCCTTGTCCTCGGTGAGCGCGAGGACGAATAGTTCGGACGCGACGTACTGGTCGCCCCGCTTCTGGGCTTCCTTGTCGACGAGGTTCAGCAGGTTCGAAAGCTCGCGCCCGATCTGCACCTCCCCGCCGTGGCCCTCGACCTTGGGCAGCCGCTCGAGCGCCCTCTTCAGGCCCTCGCGCACCCGGGGGACGTTCACACCCGCCTTCGCCAGGAGCGCGCTCGTCGCCCCGTCCTCCTGGTCGAGGAGGGCCGCCAGGACGTGCGCCGGGTCGATGAACTGGTTGTCGTTTCCGACCGCCAGGCTTTGCGCGTCGGCGAGCGCTTGCTGGAACTTGGTGGTCAACCGATCGAGCCTCATGGGCGCCCCCCGTCAATTCGACGACCTGTTGGAAATGCGGACAAATGCCGACTTTTTCAACCCGCGCACCGGGGGGTCAAGGGTACACTCGAAATCCTCCCGCAGACGCGACGGACGATGAAGTTCGAGCTCGAGTGGCGCATCGGCAAGTACCCGATTACCCAGGAGATCGGGCGCGGTGCCACGAGCCGCGTTTACCTCGCCCGCGACCCGTTCGCCGAGCGGGACGTGGCGATCAAGGTCTTCTTCTTCGAGGAGAACGTCAGCGAGCAGACCGCGAAGCTGCTCCGCAAGGGCTTCCTCGCCGAGGCAGCGCTCGCCGGCCGGCTCACCCACCCGCACATCGTCGCGATCTACGACGCCGTGAGCGAGCCGGAGTACAGCTACATCGTGATGGAGTACGTCAAAGGAACCACGCTCGAGACGTACTGCGAAATCGATAACCTCCTGCCGCTGTCGAAGGTCGTCGAGGTGATCTTCAAGTGCATCCGGGCGCTCGACTACGCGTTCCAGATGGGCGTCATTCACCGCGACATCAAGCCCGGCAACATCCTGTACAGCCCGGAAGGCGACATCAAGGTGAGCGACTTCGGCGCGTCGTTCCAGGAAGCGCTCGCGCAGGACACGACGCAACTGACGGGCATCGGGTCGCCGGCCTACATGTCGCCAGAGCAGATCCGGCTCGAGGAGGTCGCCCACCAGACCGACATCTACTCGCTCGGCGTCGTGATGTACAAGATGCTCACCGGCCGACTGCCGTTCAACGCCTCGAACCAGCTCTCGCTCACCTACGAGATCCTGAACGTCGCGCCGCCACCGCCGTCGCAGCTCCGGCCGGAGCTGCCGGCGTTGCTCGACGAGATCTGCCTCAAGGCGATGCAGAAGAATCCGGCCGACCGATACCCGACCTGGATCGAGTTCGGCAAGGACCTCTCCAAGGCCTTCACCACGCTCCGGCTCGCCGGGGAGTCGATCTCTGACTCGGCGAAGTTCAACGAGCTCCGCACGCTCGCGTTCTTCGAGAACTTCGACGATGTGACGCTCTGGGAAGCGCTGCGGATCAGCGCGTGGCGGACGATCCCTGCGCGGACGATGATCATCCGGGAGCGCGATCCGGGCGAGAGCTTCTACCTGATCGTCGAGGGCGAGGTGGACGTCTCGATCCAGGGCAAATCGATCAACACCGTCCGCCGCGGCGGGTGCTTCGGCGAGCTGCTCTACTTCAGCGATCAAGTCGCGCAGCGGACCACGTCGATCACCTCAATCACCGATCTCACGGTGGTGGAGATCAAGACCATCGCGCTCAAGGTGGCGAGCTCGGCCTGCCAGGTGAGCTTCCAGAAGGCGTTCATGCGGGTGTTGATCGAGCGCCTGACGCAGGCGAACGCCAAGCTCGCTGCACGCTAGCTGCCAGCGGCGCCGGGGCCGCTTCCTCGGCGCCTACGTCCGTGCGGCGGTCGCCCGTTTCGACAGGGCCTCGACCCGGTCCTCGCGCAGGTCCCACGTGTCGTGCAGGACATCGAGCAGCGCGCGAATCACCGGGTCCCCGGCGCGCTCCTGCCGGTAGATGAACCAGAGCGTGGTTGTCGCGCGCCCCTTTTCCCAAAGCGCAACCTCCCCCGCCGCCTGCTTCGCGAGGGCCACATCCTCGCGCATTAGGGACAGACCGACCCCCGACACGATCAGCGAGCTGATCACGGATTCCTGGTCCGCTTCGACGACCTTCGTCGGTGTGACGCCCTGGCTGCGGAACAGCTCGTCGACGAGCCGGTTGTGCGAGCTGATGGTCGGGGTGAGGATCCACGGCAGCGCGGCGATCGCGTCCGACTCCGCGTGCTCGACCTTTTCCCGCCATGCCGCCGGCGCGGCGACGCGGTAGGTCATTGGCCGCAGAGCGAGCCCGGCGACGCCGGCCTGGGAAAGTTCTCCGTAGTAGAACGCTGCATCGAGCTGTCCGTCCCGGACCTTCTCGAGTGCCGCCCCCGAGATCACGTGGTGAAGCTCGACCTGGAGCAGCGGATATTGCTCGACCGTTGCGCCGAGAAACGCCCCGAGCCGGATATATGCCGGATCGGACAGCGTTCCGACCGAAGCCCGCCCGGAAACCTCTCCCCTTAGCGAGCGGGCCTCGCTCCGCAGCGCCTGGGCCGCCGCCAATACCTTCTCGGCTTCGATCAAGAGACGCTGGCCTGCGGCGGTAAGGATCATGCCGCTGGAGGTTCGCTCGAAGAGCGCGACTTCAAGCTCATCCTCGAGCGCCTTGATCTGAGCGCTCAGGGCGGGCTGGCTGATGTGGAGCTTCTCCGCCGCCCGGGTCAGATGCCCGACCTCGGCGACGGCCGCGAAGCTCCGGAGTTGATAGAGCTCCATCGCTCGCCTCGAGTATGTCCCTAGAGGTGTTTCCCTAAGCCGTAATTTGTGCGACGCAATGAGAATTTAGGCACGGCATACCCCCAACCGATCGCTGGCATCCAAATATGCAATTGGTATTCTCGAATACGCCCCGATATGCTGGGGTACGAGCTGCATTAACTAATCAATATCATATACATAGGAACAATTCCAATGAAGCTTGCAACTCCACTCTATGAGGGCGATAGCATCATCCGCCGCGGTCCGGAACCCGCTAAGACCACCGGCTCGGAGCGAGATCTTACGCTAAAAATTGTGCGACGCAACGCACCTTCGGTTCGGGACATCAGCGCGCGCGCCGACGTGGAGAAAGGGGCCACGGTCGCGGAGTATCTAGGGCGGTTCTGGCGATGGCTGGCTGTACAACTCGACCGAGCCCGTCGAAGCCACGAAGAGGCCTTTCTCGCACAGGCCCAAAGCCTCTCCGAAGTCGAGCGCCGGATCCGAGAGCTCGAGCGCGGCAGCCTGATGCGGATCTGACAAGGATCGCCGGCCCGGCAATCGAAGCCTCGCACCAATCGAGTCCCTGCGCGCTGGGCTGCGTCCGCTGAGCGGCCGGCCTCCTCCTCCTCCCGGCTCGTTCCCAGAGCAGTCCAGCGCGCGCTGGGGCGTCCCACTTGTCCCCGATCCCTTTGTTCCGCTGACGTAAGCGCCAGCGGCGCGCCGTTCGCCCGTAGAATTCGGCGTTTCGGAGGACGGTCGAGCGAGCGCACGCGGAGTTTGGTCCGTCCGCGCCCGTGCGAGCGAAATCCCGCCGGGCGACATGAGTGCTGAGTACATCCTCGAAACGAGCAACCTGACCAAGGAGTTCAAGGGCTTCGTCGCGGTCAACGACGTCAACCTAAAGGTGAGGCGAGGGAGCATTCACGCGCTGATCGGGCCAAACGGCGCCGGCAAGACCACCGTCTTCAACCTGCTTACCAAGTTCCTCCCGCCGACGAAGGGGGAGATCCGCTACAACGGCCACGACATCACCGCCGAGCGACCCGCTCAGATCGCTCGGCGCGGCGTTATCCGCTCGTTTCAGATTTCCGCGGTGTTCCCTCACCTCACCGTACTCGAGAACGTCCGGATCGCGCTCCAGCGCCGGCTCGGGACCGAGTTTCACTTCTGGCGCTCGCAGAAGACGCTCGACGTGCTCAATGACCGCGCGATCGAGCTCCTCGACGCCGTCGATCTCGCCTCCTTCGCCAGCACGATCACGGTGGAGCTGCCGTACGGGAGGAAGCGGGCCCTCGAGATCGCAACGACCCTCGCCCTGGAACCCGAACTCATGCTGCTCGATGAACCGACCCAGGGGATGGGGCACGAGGATGTAGGGCGAGTGACCGAGCTCATCAGGAAAGTCTCCGCCAATCGCACCATCCTCATGGTGGAGCACAACCTGAGCGTGGTCGAGCATCTGTCCGACACGATCACCGTGCTGCAACGGGGCTCGGTCCTCGCCGAAGGGCCCTATGCGGAGGTCTCGAAGAACCCTGCAGTCCTGGAAGCGTACGTGGGCACCGCCCATGAGTAGCACGGCGACCGAGTTCCTGCGCGTCACCGACCTGCACGCGTTTTACGGCGAGTCGCACATCCTCCACGGCGTCGACATGATCGTGAACCGGGGCGAGCTCGTCACGCTGCTCGGGCGAAACGGTGCCGGCCGCACGACGACGCTGAAGTCGATCCTCGGCCTCGTCGGCAGTCGCTCGGGGTCGATCATGGTGAACGGCCGCGAGGCGATCGGCCTCCCGCCGCACCGGATCGCTCACCTCGGCGTCGGCTACTGTCCCGAGGAGCGCGGCATCTTCGCCAGCCTGACGACCGAGGAGAATCTGCTGCTGCCGCCCGCGGTCGCGAGCGGCGGGATGTCGGTGGACGAGATCTATCAGATGTTCCCCAACCTGAAGGAGCGCAAGGCAAGCCAGGGAACGCGCCTGTCGGGCGGCGAGCAGCAGATGCTCGCCGTGGGCCGCATCCTTCGCACCGGGGCGCAGCTGCTGTTGCTCGATGAAATCACCGAGGGCCTCGCACCGGTGATCGTCCAGGCCATGGGTCGCGCCATCCGTCGCCTGAAGGAGCGGGGCTACACCATCGTCCTCGTCGAGCAGAACTTCCGCTTTGCCGCGCCGCTCGCCGATCGTCATTACGTGATGGAGCACGGCAAGATCGTGATGACGGTCGAGAAGGCCGACCTTCAAAGAAAGACCGACGAACTGCACGATTACCTTGGGGTTTAACCGCTACATCGAAGGAGAAGCACATGCTGGAACGGAAGTTGCTCGGTAGATTGGCCAGCGGCGCGCTGATTTCGCTCTGCGTCGGCGCCGCCTCGGCGCAGCAAGGCAAGATCTCGGACGGCGTCGTGAAGATCGGCGTGCTCACCGATATGTCCGGCCTCTATTCGGACCTCGGCGGCAAGGGCTCGGTGATCGCCGCGCAGATGGCCGTCGACGATTTCGGCGGCAAGGTCCTCGGTGCCCCGATCCAGGTCATCTCGGCCGACCACCAGAACAAGGCGGACGTCGGCGCCGGCAAGGCGCGCGAGTGGTTCGAGGCGGAGAAGGTCGACATGATTACCGACCTCCTCAACTCGGGCGTCGGCATCGCCGTCGCTAAAGTCGCAGAGCAACAGAAACGGATCGCGATCAACGTGGGAGCCGCCACCACCCGGTTGACGAATGAAGATTGCACGCCCTACAGCATCCATTACGCGTACGACACCTACGCGCTGGCGAACGGCACCGGCAAGGCGATCGTCAAGCAGGGCGGCGACAGTTGGTTCTTCCTGACTGCCGACTATGCCTTCGGCCACTCGCTGGAGAAGGACACCGCCGATGTCGTGAAGGCGAACGGCGGCAAGGTGCTCGGCCAAGTGCGCCACCCACTCAACGCCTCGGACTTCTCGTCGTTCCTGCTCCAGGCGCAGTCCTCCAAGGCGAAGATCGTGGGTCTCGCCAATGCCGGCGGTGACACGATCAACTCGATCAAGGCGGCGAACGAATTCGGCATCACGAAGAACCAGAGCCTCGCCGGGCTGCTGGTGTTCATCACCGACGTTCACAGCCTCGGCCTGCAGACCGCGCAGGGAATGCTCTTCACCGAAGGCTTCTACTGGGACTTCGACGACGAGACCCGGAAGTTCGGCAAGCGGTTCTTCGACAAGGCGAAAAAGATGCCGAGCATGATCCACGCCGGCGTCTATTCGGCGACGATGAACTACCTGAAAGCGATCCAGGCAGCGGGGACCGACGACGCCGACGCGGTGATGGCGAAGCTCAAGTCGACGCCGATCAACGATTTCTTCGCGAAGAACGGCAAGATCCGCGTGGACGGGCGCATGGTGCACGACATGTACCTGGTGCAGGTGAAGAAGCCGTCTGAGTCCAAGTACCCTTGGGACTACTACATCGTGAAGGCGACGATCCCCGCGGAAGAGGCGTTCCAGCCACTCTCGAAGAGCACTTGCCGTCTCGTGAAGAAGTGACGTCGGTCTACGCGGACCGGTCCGGCGGAGTCGGCACGGTCCGCGCCGCCGGTTCGCAAACCAAGGATCGCGCACGATGACCGAGATCTTCGGCATCTCCATGCAGGCGCTGCTCTCCCAGCTCCTGATCGGGCTCGTGAACGGCTCGTTCTACGCGATGCTGAGCCTGGGGCTGGCCGTGATCTTCGGCATGCTGAACATCATCAACTTCACCCACGGTGCGCTCTACATGATGGGCGCGTTCGGCGCCTGGATGGGGTTCACGTACCTCGGCCTGAACTACTGGCTCTGTCTCCTGCTCGTCCCGCTCGCGGTGGGCGCGTTCGGCATCGTCATCGAGCGGACCATGCTGCGGTGGCTCTACAAGCTCGATCACCTCTACGGGCTGCTGCTGACCTTCGGCCTGGCGCTCATCATCGAGGGGCTCTACCGCCAGGCGTACGGCGTCTCCGGCCAGCCCTATTTCACCCCGGACCTGCTGCGCGGCGCGACGGATATCGGCTTCATGACGCTGCCCAACTACCGCGCGTGGGTGGTGCTCGCGTCGGTCGCGGTCTGCCTCGCCACCTGGTACGTCGTCGAGCGCACCAAGCTCGGGGCGTACCTCCGCGCCGGCACGGAAAATCCGAAGCTCGTCCAGGCGTTCGGCGTCAACGTGCCGCTCATGGTCACCCTTACCTACGGGTTCGGCGTCGCGCTGGCGGGCTTCGCGGGCGTGCTCGCCTCGCCGATCATCCAGATCAATCCGCTGATGGGCTCGAACCTCATCATCATCGTGTTCGCGGTGGTGGTCATCGGCGGCATGGGGTCGATCATGGGCGCGATCGTCACCGGCCTCGCGCTCGGCGTGATCGAGGGCCTCACCAGGGTGTTCTATCCCGAGCTCTCCGCGACCGTCGTGTTCATCATCATGGCGATCGTCCTGCTGGTCAGGCCGGCGGGCCTGTTCGGCCGCGAGAAATAGCCATGACCGGAATGCAGAAGGCATTCGCCGCGCTGCTAGTCCTCGGCCTCATAGCGCCCCTCTTGAGGGACCTCGTTTACCCGGTGTTCCTCATGAACGTCCTCTGCTTCGCGCTGTTCGCTTCGGCCTTCAACCTCCTGCTCGGCTTCACGGGGCTCCTCTCTTTCGGGCACGCGGCCTACTTCGGCTTCGCGGCCTACGTGACCGGGCACGTGTGCAAGGAGTGGGGCTTCACGCCCGAGCTTGGCATCCTCGCCGGAACTGCGGTCGCGGCGGCGCTCGGCTTCGTGATCGGGAGCCTCGCGATCCGGCGCGCGGGCATCTACCTCGCGATGATCACGCTCGCGATGGCGCAGCTCGTGTTCTTCGTCTGCCTGCAGGCCGGGTTCACCGGCGGCGAGGACGGCATTCAGGGCATCCCGCGCGGCAAGTTCCTCGGGCTGATCGATCTCACCGACAACGTGAGCCTCTACTACTTCGTGTTCGCCGTGTTCGTGCTCGGTTTCGCGCTGATCTACCGCACCATCCACTCCCCGTTCGGCCAGATCCTGAAATCGATCCGCGAGAACGAGCCGCGCGCGATCTCGCTCGGCTACGACGCCGACCGGTTCAAGCTGGTCGCGTTCGTCCTCTCGGCGGCGCTCTCGGGCATGGCGGGCTCGACCAAGTCCCTCGTCAACCAGCTCGCCTCGCTTGCTGACGTGCATTGGCACATGTCGGGCGAGGTCGTGCTGATGACGCTGCTCGGCGGCATGGGGACGGTGTTCGGGCCGCTGGTCGGCGCGCTGACCGTCAAGGGGCTGGAGCACTACCTTGCCGAGCAGGGCTCTTGGGTCACGATCGTGACCGGTGCGATCTTCGTCGTCTGCGTGCTCGCCTTCCGGCGCGGAATCGTCGGCGAGCTCGCGGCGATCTTCAGAAAATGAGCTAGGCAGCTCCCTTCAGTTCGCTCCGTCTACAAAGCAATCAAGGAGGAAAGATGAGTGTGGTGAAGTCTTATCTGATCGTGACCTCGATGCTCTTCGCGTCCGGCTGCGCCGGGGATGCGCGCTCCCACGACGATCTCGGGAAGCGCCCCGAGTTCATCCGCGGCCCGATCTTGCACGCGCAGTACGACGGGCTCACGAACGACCTCCTCACCGGCGGGCTCGGCGCCACCGGCCTCCAGGCGGCCGCGCCGCCGACGTTCGCGGATCCGCTCAACCCGACCAGCGCGGAGCTGCGCACGCGGGCCATCTACAACAACTACCGGGCGCTCGTGGATATGACCACCAAGGGCGGCTACGGCGTCCTATACGGTCCCAACATCGATTTGAACGGCGGCAATACCCTCGGGGAAGGCAGGATCGCCGGCGACGAGTACATCGCCTACGCCGACAAGGGCAGCGGCCGCAAGAATGTCACCATGATGGTGCAGGTGCCAAAGTCGTTCGACCCACGCAATCCCTGCATCGTGACCGCGGTCTCGAGCGGCTCGCGCGGCGTGTACGGCGCCATCGGAACGGCGGGCGATTGGGGGCTGAAGCGCGGTTGTGCGGTGGCGTACTCGGACAAGGGTACCGGCAACGGCGCCCACGACCTGCAGGCCAACACCGTGAACCTCATCGACGGGGTCCGGCAGAACGCCGCGACCGCCGGCAAGGCATCGAACTTCACGGCCGATCTCTCACCCGCGGCGCTCGCCGCGTTCAACGCGGCCACGCCCAACCGCTTCGCCTTCAAGCACGCGCACTCGCAGCAGAATCCGGAGAAGGACTGGGGCAAGCACACGCTGCAGGCGATCGAGTTCGCGTTTTTCGTGCTGAACGAGAAGTTCGGCGACCGCCACCACGAGCGGCCGATCAAGCGCTCCAAAACCATCGTCATCGCCTCGAGCGCCTCGAACGGCGCCGGCGCGGCGATCGCGGCCGCCGAGCAGGACAAGGAGGGACTGATCGATGGCGTGGCGGTGTCCGAGCCGCAGATCCAGCCGCGGCAGGCGCACGGTCTCGCGATCCAGCGCGGCAGCAACCCGCCGTTCAACGGCGGCGGCAAGGCGCTGTACGACTACTTCACGCTTGCGAACCTGTTGCAGCCGTGCGCAAGGCTTGCGCCCAGCGTGGCCGACTCACCGGGAATCGCGCTGGTCAACGCCACGCTCGCTGCCAACCGGTGCGCGGCGCTCAAGGCGAAGGGCGTATTGAGCGCGAGCAGTACTACCGACCAGGCGAACGAGGCGCTGGCGATGCTGCGCGGCGCGGGCTGGGAGCCGGAGTCGAACCTCCTGCACGCCTCGCACTACGGGACTTCCGCCACGCCGGGCGTGACGGTGACCTATGCGAACGCTTATGGCCGGTTCGGCGTCGCCGACAACCTATGCGGGTTCAGCTTTGGCGCAACCAGTGCCGTGGCTCCGGTCGGTGTGCCCACCGCGATCGCGCCCGCCTCGGTGGCCCAGATCTTCGCGAGCGGCAACGGCGTACCGCCGACCGGCGGCATCAACATCATCAATAACAACTCGGTGGGCGGTCCACTGCTGGACGGGATCTCCGTGTCGCCCTCGAGCAACCTGGCCGACCTCAATGCCGACGGCGCGCTGTGCTTGAGGACCCTCTTCACCAGTGCAGGGCTCACCGGCGCTGCGCGCAAAAACGCCGAGCGGGTAGGAGAAGGGATCGAAAAGGTGCTGCGCGACGGCGATCTGCGCGGCAAGCCGGTGATCATCGTGCACGGCCGCTCCGACACGCTGGTCCCGGTGAACTTCTCGTCGCGGTACTACTTCGGCCTGAACCAGCTCGAGGAGGGCCGTCACAGCGAGCTTCACTACTACGAGATCACCAACGCCCAGCATTTCGATACCTTCATCGGCCTCCTGCCGGGCTACGACACGCGTCTCGTCCCGTTGCACGTGTACCTGATCCAGGCGCTCAACCTGATGTACGCCCACCTGAAAAGCGGCGCGCCCCTGCCGCCGTCTCAGGTGGTCGATACGGTTCCGCGCGGCGGCACCCCGGGCGCCGCGCCGCAGATCACGCCTGCGAATGTGCCGCCGATCCCGCAATCCCCGGCAGCCGGCAAGCTGATCACGTTCAGCGGCCGTACCGTGCACGTGCCGGACTGAGGGGACATCCTCGGTAAGATGAGCGGGTGAATCTCGCTCATCTCCTCGCCCGCTCGGCCCGCGTCTTCCCCGACCGGGCCGCGGTCGCACTCGGCGAGCAGGTCGTCGTGGACTACCGCGCGCTCGCACGCCGCTGCGGCGCCCTCGCTGCAGCAATGCGCGCGACGCTCGGGCTCGCGCCAGGCGATCGCGTTGGGCTGTTCATGAAGAACAGCCCCGAGTACGTCGAGCTCCTGTGGGCCGCGTGGTGGGCGGGTCTCGCCACGGTCCCGATCAATGCCAAGCTCCATCCGAAGGAGGCCGAGTACATCCTCGACGATTCCGGCGCGCGAGTCTGCTTCGTCACGCCGGACCTCGCCGAAGCGATCGGCCCGCTCGCGGCGACGGTGCACGCACTCGAGCGCGTGATCGTCACTGGAGGTGCCGAATACCGCGGGCTCGCCACCGAAGACGCATCGCCCAACATCGTGCCCGCTGTGCCCGAGGATCTGGCATGGCTCTTCTATACGAGCGGCACCACCGGCCGCCCCAAGGGCGTGATGATTACGCATCGCAACCTGCTTGCCGCGACGCTCTGCTACCTCGCGGACGTCGACGAGATCGCGGACGGCGATTGCACCATCCACGCCGCGCCCATGTCGCACGGATCCGGCTTGTACGCTCTGCCGCACGTCGCCCGTGCGGCGAAGCAGGTGATCCCCCAGAGCGGCGGGTTCGAGGCGGCCGAGATCTTCGCCCTGTCCCGCGCTCATCCCGGTGTCGCGATGTTTGCCGCACCGACGATGGTGAAGCGATTGGTCGATTACGCGCGCTCGGCGGCGCCCGTACTCGACGGCATCAAGACGATCATCTATGGCGGCGGGCCGATGTATCTCGCCGACATCCAGGAGGCGCTCGCCGTGATGGGCCCGCGGTTTGCGCAGATCTACGGGCAGGGCGAGAGCCCGATGACCATCACGGCGCTCGCGAAACGCCACCTCGCGGACGTAGGCCATCCCCGCTACCTGCAGCGGATCGCTTCAGTCGGCGTCGCGCAGTCGGTGATCGAG
>Ga0126383_10002395_pt1 | contig 12097 bp, 11 predicted proteins | sample PanSoiMetPlot_35_FD_96882 | JGI IMG/M metagenome (GOLD analysis project Ga0126383, IMG submission 96882) | Tropical forest soil microbial communities from Panama - MetaG Plot_35 | ecosystem: Environmental > Terrestrial > Soil > Tropical forest > Bulk soil | place: Panama | collected 2016-02-17
CGACGAAGGTGCTGGCTTTCATTGTGTATCAGGCCACGCCGCGCGATCCCCTGGTATTGACAGGTACTGTTCTCGCGATGGCGTTGCTGGGGCTAATCGCTACGTGGATTCCAGCGCAACGCGCGCTGTCGGTTGATCCTGCGATACTTCTGCGCGAGGAATGACTCTCTCTATTGAGAGATGATCGTCAGATGGGCCTGGCTTCTGATAGGGCCGTCTACTCGTCGAAGCGAAATCGACCACTGCTGCTTTACGGACGCCTTCTTGATGATTCGCGCCCGAGTCACGGGCTAACCGCAACTAACCTCGATTACTTCCTATTTGCCGACAATTCGTCCAACATCTCGCCCGAGAGTGGCGTTGTCGATTGCGAATGAAGAGCCTCACTCGATCAGAGTGCCTTTTCGATGCGAACGCGGTTGTCGTGATAGACCGCGCCGCAACCCATGTCCGAGTCGCGCGCATCGACCGTGGCGTTGATGGTCGCGCCCTCTTTTGAAAAGCCTGGCCAGCGGCCCTTGCTGCTGGCAACCACTCCCGGTCGAATACGATCGCTCACCTCCGCGATTGCAAGGAACGAACCACGAGCGTTGGCGACACGCACTTCGTCTCCTGACGCAATGCCTCGCGATACGGCGTCGTCAGGATGAATCACCAGCTTTACGACTCCAGATCTCTGTCGTTGCCTTGGCACGTTGGCGAAGATGGAATTCAGGAAAAAATGGTCGGCTGGTGTCAGGAGCGCGAGCGGGTACTCGCGGGCCAGTGCCGTACCCTGCTGCGACGCCTCGTGCGAAGGCGTATAGCCCGCCACGGGATCCAACCCGGACTTCGCCATCCGATCGGAGACGAATTCCAGTTTGCCAGACGGCGTCGGAAACGCGTTGGCGAACGGCACGAATGGATCGGGATAGTTCAATCTCATCCAGCCGCGAGCTTTCAGTTCCTCAAGCGTGATACCAGCCAGCGACGGATGGCCGCTTTCCAGCACCTGCCGCGCGATGCTTTCGTCACTCTCATACAGCGCTGGCGTATCGAGGCCCATCGCCCGCGCTAGACGGCGGAACATCTCCGTCGCAGGCAGGCACTCCCCCGGAGGCGGCACGGCCGGTTCGTTCCACGCGAGATACAGATGCCCGTAGGAGATCAGCAGATCATGGTGCTCGATTTGCATGGTAGCCGGCAGCACCATGTCCGCATAGCGTGCTGTGTCGGTGAGAAAGTGCTCGGCCACGACAGTGAACAAATCTTCTCGCGCTAGGCCGCGCAGGACCTTCAATTGATTGGGGGCGCTCGCCCCAGGGTTAGCTGCGTAAACGAAAAGCGCTTTGACCGGCGGATGGTCGGCCTTGAGCAATACTTCGCCGAGACGCTTCATGTCGAGACTGCGTGTTTGCCGAGGCCTCAGATCTTCGCGGCGCAGCGCGGTCCAGTTCACGCCATAGAATCCCCGCGTGAGGTAGAAGACGCCGCCGCCCGCGTACTTCCAGTCGCCGGTAACACCAGGAATGCACGTGATGGTTCGCACGGCCATCCCGCCGCCTCCGTGACGTTGTAGCCCAATGCCAATGCGAATGCCAGTTGGCCGCGTGCTGGCGATTCGCTTGCCCAGCTCAACGATCGATTCACAGGGAAGCCCGGTGACCGCCGCGACGCGCGATGGCGGGAACGCCAGAATCCGCTCGCGAAACGCCTCCCACCCCACAGTGCGCTCTTCAATGAATTGCCGATCCTCCTTTCCCTCCTTCAGCACGACATGCAGCAACCCCAGTGCGAGCGCAGCGTCAGTTCCGGGCATCGGCGCGAGGTGCCAATCACTCGCGGCTGCCGTGCGTGTCCGAATCGGGTCGATGCACACGACCGATGCACCGTTCTTGCGCGCTTCTAGAATGGGCCGCCACAAATGCGGATGCGTGGACAGTACATTCGCCCCCCAAAGCACAATGAGCTTCGAGAAGCACAGCGTCTCCGGGTCCATGCCCACGCCATTGTCGCCCAGCGTGTAACCGGTGCCGTATGCTCCGGCAATCGTGCACATCGTGTACACGCCGCGCGAAGTCCCAAGCACGTTCCACAACCGATCTCCGGCGCCGTAGATGCCTTGGATCATCCCCATGTTGCCGCTGCCGGGATAAGGCAAGATGGCTTCGGCGCCATACTTCTTGGCAACGTCGCCGCACACCGCCGCGATCTTTTCGAGCGCATCATCCCACGAGATCCGGACGAACTCGCCTCTCCCCTTCGGCCCGCTGCGGCGCATGGGATACAACAGCCGGTCAGGCGAGCGGGCGTATGCCAAGTAATTCTCGACCTTGTTGCACAATGATCCGCGAGTGTAAGGATGGGCGGGATCGCCGCGAAGTGACAAGGGCTCGCCGTTCTTGACGGTCACGATCCACGCGCAGGTGTCCGGGCAATCCAGCGGGCACGCGCCACGAATTTGCGTTTCACGAGGCTCCGGAGTCATGGGTTCAGTTGCGCGCGAGGATTTTCTCGATTTGCTGCAGGTGATTGAGGTCGTGCCCAGCAAACATGCGCACGATGTGTTCGATCGATTCCTGTCCGCGCTCGGAATGCATTCCGCGGAGCTTCCATTGTTCAGGCTTGAGCGATTTCAGCAGTGCCAGATTTGCTTCCCGCAGCACGCGAAACAGCGCCACCGATTTCCTCGCATCGCGTTTGTCGTAATGTCCGCTGGTCGCCCATGCATCTTGGTCGTAGGCAACAATGGGCGAACCCGGCGAGCCGAGAATAAATCGCAGGCGAAAACCGCCAACGATTTCTCCGTCGGCCAGGTGCGCGACAATCTCGCTCACCGACCATTTCTCTGGCGCAGGGCGCTTGCGCAATTTAGCTTTGGGAGCGCCCTTGATAAGGCGTTCGAGCTTCTTGGCCGTTGCAGCCTGCACGGCAAGCGGCTGCTTGCCTTTCACATAGCCAAGAATGCGCTGTGTGTACTGCTGCGGTGTTTCGTTCATTACATCCTCCGCCCGCAGACCATGTCGCCTTGGCGGCCTCCGGTCAGGGCGCGGGCTCCGGGGTGACGTTAACCAACATATTCGACCGCAGATTCAGCGTCTCAACGGTCATCTTTGAAATCAACCCATTCACTTTATCAGGAAGCGCTTGGTCTGCGCGTTCGTCCAGGATACTCGCCAAACTCGCGCGGGGCCGGAGTCGCACATAGCACGGCGTATGGCCCCCGACCACCAGCCGGAACCAGAGTGTTTCGCCCTGCAATTTCGATTGCTCGGCTGCAAGCGCCGCCTCGAACGCCTTGCCTGCGCCATAATTAAGCTCCACGGTGGTGTACACGGCCCGGAGAGTGGGAGTCGGCATCCCATTCCCGCGCGAAAGCGCTGGCAGAAACTCGTAGACGCCGTTCCCCGTAAATTGCGCGTGTGGCAGTATGTTGATCATGCTGTCCCGCTCGTCTTCAGCAGGCGATACCGGGTTGCTCAGTTCCGAAGCCGTGTGTCCGAATGATGCGTACATGATCCACCGCTGCCGCTCCGTGGACGCCCACACCGAATAGCTGTACCAGTTAAATGTGTCCTTGGCATTTTGCGAAGTATCCTAAGAGGTGCGATCTGGCATTTTCCGCCAATGTTCGCACGATTTCAGCCAAAAACCGCATGGTCCGGTTGGCAAACGGCTCGCGGCGCTGCATAGTGGTCCACTATGACCAACCGAAACGGCAAGTTGCGGTGGAAGGGCGGTAGATCCCCTAGCCGCGTGGCCGTCCTCGCAGTTCCGCCTGTCGATGAATTCGATCTCGTCTGTCCCATCCAGGTCCTCGGCGCGGCTAATCGCTTGGCGGGCAAATCCGTCTACGGCGTCGAAGTCGCGACGGCCGGCAAAGACCTGAAAGTTCAAGGCGAAGGGGGCCTGCTCTCGTTTCTTGCAGGAACGCGCTACAAAGATTTGGACCATGGTTTTGATTCCTTGCTGCTCGTCTGCGGCCTTGCCACGCGCAACGCTCGTGACCCTGCACTCTTCGCCTGGCTGAGAAAGATTGCTCCCACCGTCCGCCGTTTAGGATCGGTCTGCGTTGGCTCGTTCCTGCTCGCGGAAGCCGGCTTGCTCGACGGAAAAAGAGCGACTTCTCACTGGCGATTCGCCAAGGAAATGGCTCGGCGGTATCCCAGAGTCAAAGTCGAATCGGAGCCCGTATGGGTCAAGGATGAAAACATCTACACTTCAGCGGGCATTTCCGCGGGCATCGATTTAGCTCTCACGTGGGTCGAAGAAGACTGCGGCGCGGCCATCGCCCACCAGGTTGCGCGCGAACTCGTCCTTTTCCTTCGCCGCTCCGGCGGACAGAAACAATTGAGCGTTTCTCTTTCCGCTCAGGCGTCTGAGATGAAGGCCATTCAGGAGCTTCAGGTCTGGATCGCGGAGAACTTGCGCAAGAAACTGTCGGTGCAGGTTCTCGCGGAGCGCGCCGCCATGAGCGTGCGCAATTTCGAGCGCCTATTTACTCGCGATGTAGGAATCACGCCATCCCAATATATTTTGCAGTCGCGCGTGGAAGCAGTTCGTCATCAACTCGAACGAACAGATCGCGGACTCAAGCAGATTGCGGCCGCTAGCGGATTTGCGAGCGCTGCCGCGATGAGTCGCTCGTTTGGCCGCCTAGTTGGAGCCGCACCTAACCAGTATCGCAACAGAATCCGTGCTCTAACCCCTCCCGAATAAAGCAGGTCGGACTCGATCCCGGTTGAGTGACGGGCCGCTGGGAGATTGACCCGGCATGAGAAGACGCCATCGTCGGTCATTCTCCGGATCGCCGACGACTCGCCAACTGACTGGTCGATTCTGCGGTTATGAATGCCATCAGCGATCTTTCGCCAACAATTCGATTATTTGGCCTCAGCGTTGGCTTATATTCAGAAGATGCGGGACAACGATCGTAGCGGGCTCAATCCCGCGGATGGATCAAACGCGGCGGGATTCACTGCGCTAGGCATTTTCTTTTTCTTTGGTGCCATTATGGCGAGTCTCGCAGCAACTACTTTGCTTTGGCGAGGCACGGCTCTCGATCGTATCTGGGATCTTAATCCGATGGCGTACAAGCAGCTAGCGCCGTTAGGCCGTACGGTTGGGGTTCTCTTCCTGCTGCTCGGCGCGGCCCTCGCCGCGACAGGAATCGGGTGGTTCCGACGCCGTCTTTGGGGATGGAGACTGGCGGTCGTGATCATCGCCACACAGGTTTTAGGGGATGTCATTAATTGCATCAGAGGCGACTTCCTGCGCGGCGGAACTGGCGTCATCATCGCCGGTGCACTATTGCTGATTCTTTTGCAGTCAAAAGTCAGAGCCGCGTTTGCCTAGAATTTCTTTCGAAGAAACTCGAATAAGGCCTAACCGATGAGCGCGGCCATCGTGGCAATTTCAAAATTGGCAGAGGCAAAGACATCTCCGATTGCCCAAGCTACACCCTCTTCTCCCCCATGCTTGAGCGTTCAAATTCTCCCATTAAAAGATTTGAATAAAACAGGAAGACGATAAAGCCTGCCTCGATCACCGCCTTCCAAACATTTTTCTTCATAACAAGTACGGACTCCTTGGTCACTTCGATTGAGCAGGAACGAGAAGGTCTTCGGGCGACGTAGCCAGAACAGCTGGACAGGATGCGCCGCTACTGGTTACCTTCGTAAGAAGACCAGCCATAACCGACAGCGAACAACAGGTCCGGCTTGTGCCCGAATGACGGGCAACCCGGAAGGAATGACTTAGGGATGATTGCCGTCTCCGGCACGACCCTTCCGATATTTTCCCAAAAACATCTCGGGCAGGTACCAGAAAGCAATGGTGCCGACCAGGCCTATTATTCCGAGCAGGTTCCAGCCGTTCCCGCCGAAATGCAGGATGCCGAGACCATACAACAACGCGGCGAGGGCCATCAGGAGAAAGAAGGGGCCGGTGATGTAACAATGCACGCGCCCACAGCGGAGCGCGTTCAGAATACACGCAGCGCCCATTATGGCGAGCGCGACAACCCAAACGACCGTTCGCCAACCGTTGCTGATGGCTGGAGCCCCGGCCACGACAATCGCAATGGCCGGCAGCCAATACAGGACGAAAACACGCCGCCAGCTTGATAGGATGTCACGCGATTCGCAGGTTGTGGTGTCAGACTTCATATTACTTACTGCTGCTTCGGAACGTTCAAGCCAATTCTACAACCTGAAGTGCAGTCCAGAGTCAAGCGGAATTGTGGTCGAGTGACGGGCAATGCGGAAAATGAACGCCGCTCCGCTTCCTTCCTATTGGCCGACTCTTGGGGATATAGGACTTCTTATGGACTAGAATCAGACGAATAAACGTTTCGGAGGCACTGTCACCCGGTTTCCGGAGGAATAGTCGTTGAAGAGAATCCTTGAGGTTCCGTCTAAAGGTCGTCGTGCCGAATTTCTCGCCGCGGTGAAAAGGAGTCGCAGAATGCATGGCCATTGGGCATCGCCCCCACGGACTGCCAAGGCGTTTAACAAGAGCTTAGAACGCCTTGGCTCCAAGGCTCATGTAGGCTACTGGGTCCTGACCGAGGCCGGTGAGTTGGCTGGCGCCATTAACATTAACGAGATTGTTCGAGGTAGCTTTCGGTCAGGCTACCTCGGCTACTATGCCTTTGCGCCCCACCATGGTCGCGGCTATATGACGGCAGGACTTCGCGCCGTGGTCTCCCGAGCTTTTCGACAACTCCGCTTGCACCGGCTAGAAGCGAACATTCAGCCCGATAACGAAGCCTCGCGGAGGTTGGTTAAGCGCCTGGGGTTCAAACTGGAAGGATTCTCGCCTCGCTACCTGAAGATAGCGGGCAAGTGGCGAGACCATGAGCGCTGGGCGGTGACGGCGGAAAACTGGCCCGTTTAGCGGGCTGCTCTTCCATTGGACGTTTAAGGTCAGCGCAGCCGACTTATCGCCCGCTTCAAAATCACTCGTATCTAAGGGCGACCATGGGATCGACTCGCGTCGCCCGCCACGCCGGAACCGACGTGGCTGCGAATGCCACCCCCAGGAGCAGCGCCGGCACCGCGGCAAACGTCGCCGCGTCCCGCGCACTCACCTCAAACAGGAGGCTCGCCATCACTCGGGTTAGTGCTGCTGCGAGGGCAAGTCCAAGAACGATCCCAATCCCCGCTAGCGTCATCCCTTGACGAATGACTAGTCCGATGATGTTCTCCGGTCGTGCTCCCAGGGCCACCAGCACTCCGATATCGTGCCTGCCTTGCGTCACCAGATGCGACATCACGCCGTATAACCCTACCGCCGCTAAAAGCAGCGCGAATGCCGCAAAAGCTCCCAGCATGGTGCTCGAAAAACGCTGCCGTGCCAGCGAATCATACAAGCGCTCCTGCATACTCCGAATTCCGTAAACCACTGCGCCCGGATCGACCGTGTGGATTTGCCCCACCACCGCCGAAGACAGGCCAGTACCTTCCGTTGCCGTGCGCACCGCCAGAAACATTCTGTAACCGGCATCCTGCGTTTGAGGAAGATACCACGCGATTTTTCCATCCGTGTCCAGCCCATATTGCTTGACCACGCCCACCACGCCCACAATCGTTATCGGCTTTTTTGGATCGAACCACAGATGTTTCCCGATGGCATCGTCGCTCGGCCAGAAGCGCCGCGCGAACTTTTCGTCGATGATCGCCACCGGGGGCTTCTCCGACGTATCATCCTCGTTAAAAAATCGTCCGCCCTTGAGTGGAATTTCCATGGTCCGAAAATAGTCTGTGCTTGCTACCCGAATATCCGCCTGTAGTTCTTGTCCCGGCGGAGGTGTATACCCCTCCACATTGATCCCTCCCCACCCGACTGCGCCCGCCAGCGGCAACGCCGAAACGACGCCCTCTGCCACGACGCCGGGAAGGTGCGCGACGCGGCTTTCGATCTCCTTATAGAAATTAATCCTTGCTTTCTGGTCATAATACTTGGGTCCTGCGGCGCCCACCTCCATCGTCAACACACGATCCGTCGTGAATCCTGGCGGCACGTTCTGCAACCTCACGAAGCTGCGGAGCAGCAGCCCGGCGCCAATCAGCAGCAGCAACGAGAGCGTTAGTTCGGACACCACCAGCAGCCCGCGCAAACTGTGCCGTCTGACGTGTAACCCGCCGCCGCTCTGTCCGCTGCGCCCGCCGGCTTTCAGCGAAGTGTTCAGGTCCACCTTGATCGCTCGCCACACCGGCGCCACGCCAAACAGCACTCCGGTGATCAGCGAAACGCCAAACGTAAACACCAGCACTGTTCCATTGATGGCGATGTCCTCCAGCCTTGGAATATCTCCTGGGTTCATCGTGCGCACTACTCCCAGGCTCATTTGCGCGACCAGCAGCCCTGCCGCTCCGCCCAGAAGTCCCAAGAGCAGGCTCTCCGTCAGGAGTTGCCGCGCCAGCCGCTGCCAGTTGGCTCCTAACGCCGTCCGAATCGCTACTTCTTTTTCGCGTCCGGCCGCCCGCGTGAGCAGCAAGTTCGCCACGTTTGCGCACGCAGTGAGCAGCACCAGCCCGACGGAGGCGAGCAGAACCAGCAACGCCCGGCGCACGTCACCGACCACCTGCTCTTCGAGCCCGATCACGTGCATGCCGAAGCTCGCATCGCGCTGGTCTTTCTCTCGAATGCGGCTGGCGATGACACCCAAGTCCGCCTGCGCCTGCGGCACGAAAACGCCCGGCTTCAGCCGCACGATAATGTTGTAATTTTCATCGCCCCGGTTTTTCTCAGCATCCGCGCCTAGCGGCAGCGGCGCGAAGATGTCCATCTTGTCCATCGGGACCTCCGATGGCATTACTTCAGCGTTGAGCATAAAGCTGCCCTGCAAGACTCCCGCGACTACGAATGGGTTGCCATTGAGCACGATGGTCTGGCCCACGATTGCAGGGTCCGAATTGAACAGCCTCTTCCAGGCCCGCTCCGTGAGAATCGCCACGTCCGGCATCCCCGGTTTGTCCTCCTCCGGTAACAGCAAACGCCCAAGCAACGGTTTCGCGCCAAGCATCTCGAGCAAAGTGGATTGCGTGCGCACTCCAAACACCCGCTCTGGCTGCTCGCGGCCGGTTAAGACGAAAACACGACTCTGCGCCAACGCCATTTCTTCAAACGAATGGTTCTCCCTCTGGATATCCAGGAACTCACCGGGAGACGGCCAATCGCGCAGGATGCCAATCGCCGGCGAATGCAGCCACACCGCCGCTAGCCGGTCGGGATGCGGGTAAGGGAGTGGACGCAGCAGCAATGCATCTACGACGCTGAAAATGGCGGAGTTGGCCCCGATTCCTATCCCCAGGGACACCACCATCACCAACGTCAGCATACGGTTCTTGCCTAGCATGCGCATGCCGTAGCGCACATCCTGCCAAAGCGTCTGCACCACTTACCCTCCTCAAATCGCGAGCGGAATGAGAGAAACCAGATCGCTCGGTGACCATGGGATTATAGAACAAGAAAAGCCAGGCGCTCTGATCAACGGGGAACTGGGTCAGTTTCAATAATCGACAACACCCCGAATAGTTTTCGGCTTCGCGCCGATTCCCTATGAGCCCGCAACCTCACAGCGCCTGCTTGTACAAAGCTACCAGCTGGGCCCAGGCGCGCTCGGCGTCCTGTTTGTTCTCGGCTGCCCTGCTGTCGGGCACGCACCAACCGTGCAGCGCATTGGGGTAGACTTCGATTTCCGCACGAACCTTCGCCGCCGCGAACGCCTCCCGGAGCTTGTTCTTGACCTCGGGCTCGCGCTTGTCGTCATCGGCCGCGATGGCAAAATACAGACGTGCCTTGATCTTCGGTGCCAGCAGATGGGGGCTATTCGGCTTGTCTGTGACCAGAAAGCCGCCGTGGAACGAAGCTCCGGCACCCACACGCTCGGGCAATGCGGCCGCGGTCCTCATGATGTACGGACCACCCAAGCAGTAGCCGTGGGTCCCGATCTTCTTTTTCTTATTCACCTGCGGTTGTGAATCGAGGAACGCAATGTAAGCGACAGCGTCTCTCTCCGCGGCCCCGGGCGCGAGGAACGATGCCACCGTGCGCGCGTACTTCTCTCTGTCGGCCGGATTGTTGGCATAATCGAAGGACGCATCGAACACCGGAGCCCGGTGCGCCCGGTAGAAGAGATTGGGGACGAGCACCGAGTATCCTTCGGCGGCGATACGCTTTCCGAGATCACGAATCACGGGACGCAGTCCCGGCGAATCATGCCACAGCAATACGCCAGGGTGAGAACCCTTCGCCGGATGAATGAAAACCGCATCGCAAATGCCGTCCGGCGTCTTGACGTCTGTGTCCGTGTCGATAACCAGTTGTTCTCGATGCGGTGCCGTGCCGGTCGCAGCGGCGGTGAATCCAGCGGCGAATGCAATGAAATCTCGCCGTGACAGGCCGGGTGACGTAGGGTCATTGGGTCTTCGATCTTGCTTCTCGTTGGGCATAGGTGGTCTTCGGCTTTTGGGATCGCTTGTCAGAAGATTGTAGCGCGGCTTCGCGCTCCAGATACCCAGCCAGACAAGAGCGCGGACGCCTTTTCGTCGGCGCATCGCTGCGATGGCAGGCCGCCTAGGTAGTCGGCTCTCCTAATGTGGTAACCGGCTTAAGAAGTGCTTCGTCTTCCGCGTCAGTTCGCTCAACCATCGCAGCTGGATCTCCGAACCGGTTCTCATAAGCTGCAGCAACTCTGCCGGATGCCTCGAGAAATCGATCTTGATTGCACCCCAGTCCGGCCGACGTCCGTCAGCGTCTGTGAATCGATACTCGCGGCCCAGCTCCCAGGAGCTCAAAAGCTGTCCAGACCGCTCTAATATCGCAGGATCTCCTGCGAGCGCGGCAACCGCCCGTCCGACAAATAGTGGGGATTCTGATTCCAGAAAGTTCTGGTCTTTCTTTGCGCCCTCGCGCCAAGTCTCCTCGGTAACGCCGAAGCGCTCCAGCATCGTTTCTGATCGCAGAAAACCGGGCGTTATCGCAACAGCTGAAACACCGTACGGGCGTAATTCCGCCGCCATGTTCAGAGCTAATCCTTTGAGGGCCAGCTTCACAACTTGAGTTACCGGATTGCCTCCAGCGCTAAGGACGTCGTTCTCCGTGACCTCCACTATAAGACCGCTGCGGTTGCGAATCATATAGGGAGCCGCATGCTTGGCTGTGATGATGTGCGAGACGAGCGACTGCCGGAGGGCCGTCTCAGCGTTCTTGAGATCGGTCTTCCAAAATGAGCACCACTGCGCCATCAGTGGGTCTTCACCGGCGATGCTGTTCACGAGGATATCGAGGCGGCCACGCTCGCGAACCACGCGTTCGAAGAGCTCCTCCACTTCTCTTTCCACGGCGTGATTGACGCGAAGCGCGATGGCCGAACCACCGGCGGAACCGATCATCTCGGCGGTCTCGTCTACGGTTTCAGGACGATTGTACGGAGAGCGGTTACCACGCACACTCCGTCCAGTGCAATAAACCGTGGCACCCGCCTCTCCGAGCGCTCGCGCAATGCCTCGCCCGGCACCGCGTGTCGCGCCAGCTACGACCGCTACTAGGCTAGTGAGTGGCTTCCTTCCTTTGACTGGGTCGGTGGGCGACCTAGCAGGGTCAGAGGATTGCTTGGGCCGTCCCGCCATGGTCATACCTCCGAGTGCGGATCATAGCCGAATAAATCGGTGGGTACCAACTGATGTATACGTGAAGCGCGATGGAAGGTGGGAATGTGTGATTACTCAGCTCACGCGCTACGTCAAGAAGCGTCGGGATACCCAGTCTTAGGAAGTACTTTGCCGAGTGACGGGCAAAGCGAGGGCTCTGCGAATTTGGTGTGCTATTCGTTGACGCTGTGTACCTTCCGGTCTAACATCCTCGCCTTGCGAGACATCGCAGCCATGTCGAGGGAGCATGAACTTGGATACCGCGCCGAATACACCACGTCCCGGGAGCTTGAAACGCTATTTCCTGAGCGGATTGCTGGTTCTGTTGATGCTGGTCGTCGCGGCGGCCGTTCTCGGTGCGTGCTATCAATTCTTCGAAAATAACGGCGACGCTCGCCGGTTTCCGCAGAAGGGCAAATCCGTTTCGCTGGGGCCGGCATTCGGGAACTTGACGTTGAATC
>Ga0126383_10002397_pt1 | contig 12095 bp, 13 predicted proteins | sample PanSoiMetPlot_35_FD_96882 | JGI IMG/M metagenome (GOLD analysis project Ga0126383, IMG submission 96882) | Tropical forest soil microbial communities from Panama - MetaG Plot_35 | ecosystem: Environmental > Terrestrial > Soil > Tropical forest > Bulk soil | place: Panama | collected 2016-02-17
CAATTGGGACGATCTGCGCCGCTCGGAAATCCGCCGCCGCGGCCACGCCCCTTCCTTCGGCAACGTTTCCACCTGCGGCACCGTCTCCATGTTCCAAAACCAAGGATTCAAGCTCATCGCTCCCATCGGCCCCATCAATGTCCTGATGCGCAGAATCGTCTGACTCCAACCCTGATGAGCTGCTAACCGACAACATTTTTCTCCGTCCTAGAAATGGATATGACCAGACCCTTCCTCGGTCGCCACGTCTACGGATTGGCGGCCATCGCCTTCGGCCTGATCACCCTGGTCTGGCATGACTTCAACACCTGGCAACAGATTCGGCCGCTGGGCAATGTTTCTCACCGCGAGATCCTAATCTATCTTGCGGTCGCAATCGAACTCTTTGGCGGCATCGCGATTCAATTCCCCAAAACCGCGCGCGCCGGAGCCTTCTTTCTCGGCGCCCTGTATTCCATCTTCGCCGTGCTCTGGGTACCGTTCATCGTTGCCACCCCGCTGGTTTACGATCGCTGGGGAAATTTCTTCGAGCAGTTCTCCATCGTCTCAGGCGCGCTCATCATTTATGCGATGGCCGCCAGACCAGCCCCTAGGCTGGCCCGCCTCGGGTACATCTTCTTTTCCCTCTGTGTCGTCTCCTTCACCCTCGAACAGGCTTTCTATCTTCAAGGCACCGCCTCATTCGTCCCCAAGTGGATCCCTCCCGGACAAATGTTCTGGGCGATACTGACCACCCTCGCCTTCGCCCTCACCGCCATGGCTCTGTTTTCCGGACGCTTCGCCCTTCTCGCCTCTCGCCTCCTCACCGTCATGCTGCTCGGTTTCCAGCTGCTGGTATGGCTGCCCGCGCTCTTCAAAGTTCCCCACAAGCTGATCAATTGGGCGGGCAACGCCCAGAACCTCGCCATCACCGCAGCCGCCTGGATCGTCGCCGATTTCCTCGCCGAGAAATGACTCTCTTGAAGACGAGAAAATGCGGGGACGGGCCTCCCCGCCCGTCCAGTTGCGACCCGCAGCTTCCCAAAATGGATACTTCAAGCGTCCCCTTTTCCTTTCAACAACTTAGCTCCATCAAATGCTCACAATCCCCACTAAACCCCCAAATTCCCCCGTTCATTGCCTTCCGCTTCGGCTTTCTGTTGAGGGCTCAATAGCATAGTCACATACACCCAACCGGCAGAGGTGCCTCCGGTCGTTGCCGGGGTGAAGGTCATAACAACACAAGGTCTTGGGGTAGATCCCAGGGAAGGTGGCACTGCCACGCGTTCCCGGACATTTGAAAGCGAGAGGACATGCACAAGCCAGTTAAATATGTGGAGAAGGCTGTCACGGTTGCTGCCACCGGCGTGTGGGCAGTGTTCGAGCGCTTGAATCGCGTGAAGCCCAACCCGTCGCCCACTCCCGCGTGGTCCGACAAGCCGCTGCTCAAGTCCTACGAAAAGTCGAAGCCGCCGCTCGGATGGCCGCGCTCGACCGACTCGCTGTGCCCGAAGTGCGTTCCCGAAATCCGCCAGCAGATTCTGGACGGCAAGCTGCCCTACGAAGTGCTGATGAACGAAAAGGTCGGCGAAATCAAGGCCACCATCATCGAGTGCGAGGGCAAGATCATGATGGTCAAAGAGTGCCCCAAGCACGGGCGCTTCGAAGATGTCATGTCGATGGACACCGCCTTCTCGCGCCACCTGGAAGAAGTCTTTCCCGGACGCGACATCCGCGCCCACAACGACGAGAAACTGCATCATCACGGATCGTCGACCGTGAAGTACGGGCGCGGCTCGGTGCTGACCATCGACCTCACCAACCGGTGCAACATGATGTGCGATCCCTGTTTCATGGACGCCAACCAGGTGGGCTTCGTGCACGAGTTGAGCTGGGAAGACATCAAGACCATGCTCGACAATGCCATCACTATTAAGCCGAGACGGCAGATGTCGGTGCAGTTCTCCGGCGGCGAGCCCACGCTTTCGCCGTACTTCCTCGACGCCGTTCGTTACGCGCGCAAGGTGGGATACAACAGCGTACAGGCAGCGACCAACGGAATCGAATTCGCCAAGAGCCTCGAGTTCGCGCAGCAGGCCGCCGAAGCCGGATTGCGCTATGCCTACCTGCAGTTCGATGGAATTGGCAACGCCGCCAACGCGCACCGCAAGGTTGGCAACCTGTTCGACGTCAAACTGAAAGCCATCGACAATCTGCACCGCGCTGGAGTGGAAATCGTCCCCGTCGTGACGATCGTCAATGGCATTAATAATGAGCAGGTCGGACGCATCATCCAGTTCGCGCTCGATAATCCAAAGAAGATCGGCTTCCTGTCGTTCCAGCCGGTCAGCTTCACCGGACGCGACGAAGCCGTCACCGACGAGCGCCGCCACGCCCAACGCTACACCCTCTCGCATCTGGCACACGACGTGAAGAATCAGACCGGCCTCGGCGAGCCCGCCCGCGACTGGTTCCCGATCTCGTTCATGGGAACCTTCTCCGACTGGGCCGACCTCATGCACGCCCAAGACGCCGACAACAACTGGGGCCAACTCAGTTGCGGTTGTCACCCGAATTGCGGGACGGGAATGGCGGTGATGATTGACAAGGAGACGAAGGAGGCGGTTCCCGTCACTGCTTTTCTGAAGGGGGATCAGCTGGCGAAGGATATCGCCAAGGTCAACGATGCTGCGAGAGGGAAGACGCTTACGGCATTTGGAATGGCGTTGTGCCTGATGAAGAACTACGATCCGTTTAAGTCGCCGACGCATTTCAAAATGATTGACCTGTTGAAGAAATTCGATAAGAACTACAACGTGACCGGAACCAATTACGGGAAGGTGGGACCGGATCGGACGATTGACGATGTGATGAAGCGGCGGCAGGACCGGTGGAACTTCCTGTTTATTGCCGGCATGTGGTTCCAGGATCTGTTCAATTACGACTTCCGGCGGACGGAGCAGTGCATTATTCCCTACGCGACGCAGGAAGGCGAGATTTCCTTCTGCGCCTACAACACCGGCGTGGGATGGCGGAACATCATCGAGAAGATGCACATGACCGCAACCCTCACCAAGTGGTACGAGGAGCATGGACGGCACGAGATCTTTGCCGGCGGCAAGAACGTGAAGATGGAGAGCACGGACCACTCGCTGGTGCTGAAGGATGAAATCGTGACGCTCGAGGAGCAGCACGATCTCGACAAGCTGGGCATCGCCAAGAACGCGCGGGAGGAGAAGATTCGGGCGCGGGATGCGAAGCAGAAGAATGATCCCGCCTACAACGCGCGCATGGCGGCCTTGTACCGCGAAGTGGTGTTGAAGGAGAAGCCTCCCGTCTCGGAGAACGGGTTTATTCCGTTGACCACTCTGGCGCCCGCAAACGGCAACGCGGCGAAGTCGGAGGTGGAAGAGGGAGAGCCGGTCGCCGGGGATTAAGCATAGTTTCGGGTTCCGGTTTCGAGAAGGGCCGTTCCTTTGGGGACGGCCCTTTGGCTGGTGCGAGGAAACGCGTTTGACCGCCAAGGCGCAAACCAGGCTGTCCATACAGTATCGCGACTACCGGCTCACTGCGACGCAAAATCTCACCAAACCACCTGCCACACCGCAGCGCTTCGCGCACGGATCGGAACTGCCCTACTAATAATGAATGTCCCCGCGTGGTTGGTGCGGATTTCGGTGGCGCGCGGGAACACCCGTCCTCCGACGAACCATCCTGGGGGTGCGAAAGTTACGGAATTGTCATCTACGCCTCACCCAGCCGGTTACATCCCATCGTCGGGTCCTCGGCATCTGTCTTAGGGCTGCTCCTTCATCTGGGTCGCTCTTGTCTTGGGGCAATCTATGGCAGGAGTGTGAGCATGAGGCCTATCAAACTTGCAGGGTTGCTGGCAGTGGCATTGGTGCTGGGTGCTTGCGGGAATTCCAGTTCGAACCCCAACAGCTCGATTAACGGGAACTGGAGCGCGACGTTGCTGGATGTGAACGGCAGGGCCGTGTTTGGTTTTACCACCGTGCTGACTTCGATCGGAACTGGCGAACTCACGGTGACGAATTTCAAGTTCACGACCAGTTCTCCGTGCTTCGGTTCGGGGTCGACCGAGACGGGCGGCTTCAGTTTGAGCGGTAACTTCAACGGCACGGTCATGGGCGCATTCACGCTCACGGTGCAGTCGGGTGCGACCGGTTCAAACGGCAATAACAGGCTGTCGTTGCAGGGAACGGCGAATAACAACAACACGGTTTCCGGCACGTGGACACTCACCGGTACGGGAGCGGGATGCACGGGTTCGGGGAACTTCACGATGAACCGGGGCTGAGTACCTGATCCCTAGTACCAGGACGCAACTCAAAACCCCTGGAAAAACACCCTTTCACCTGAAGCTGGCGAGATGGGACTGCCCGGGCCCGGCCTTTCCGCCAAGATGGGGGCTGCCTCGCCCTGTCAGACCCGGGCTCCGCCGCAACCAAGCCTCGGCAAAAACCCGCTGTGATCGCCGGTGACTGGGGTACTCTAAATATACCTTGACACGTATATACTCTATAGAGTATATAAACGGAATGGAATCCGTCTTCGAAGTCATTGCGGAGCCGAACCGCCGCGCGATCTTGAGCGTCCTGGCCTTGTCACAACAGTCGGTGGGAGAGATCGAGCGCCAACTGCGAATGCCGCAGCCGGCCGTGTCCAAGCATTTGCGAGTACTGCGCGAGGCCGGTTTCGTAGAATCCACGGTAGACGCGCAGCGCCGTCTCTACCGGCTGAAACCCGAGCCGTTCCGGGAGCTGGATACCTGGCTGGATCAGTTCCGGCGGTTTTGGTCCAGTCACGTGGATGCTCTCGAACGCTACCTTGATCGCATGGATCCATCCCCGCCAACGAAACAGAAGACAAGGAAAGAACGACGCGTCCCAAACCGCGAACCCAACACAGGAGAAACGAAATGAAAATCAGATTGACCAGCGTGTACGTGGACGACCAGGACAAGGCGCTGCGCTTCTATACCGAGGTGCTGGGCTTTGCCAAGAAGGCCGACTTCAGTCAGGGCCCATTTCGCTGGCTGACCGTATCTTCCCCCGAGGAGCCAAACGGCACCGAGCTGCAGCTGGCGCTGAACGACAGCCCCGCGGCCCAGGCATATCAGCAGGCGCTGTTTCAGATGGGCCAGCCCGCGGTCATGTTCTTCACCGACGACCTCAGGGGCGAACACGAGCGGATCAAGGCGCGGGGCGCCAAGTTCACGATGCCGCCCACCGACGTGACCGGCTCGACGATTGCGAGACTGAACGACACCTGCGGCAACCTCATTCAACTTGCCCAGTTGGGGGCCCGGTAAAGAGAGGGAGGAGAAGATGGCCGACCGCGCGCTGTATACTCCGGGTCCCGCCAGTGGGGCGCAGATGCGAAGGGAAGAAGGAGAGAACTGGACGCTCATTCTTGTCAGGGAATTGCGTCACTCGCCGGAAAAAGTCTGGCAGGCACTTACCGACCCGGCGCATCTGCGCGAGTGGGCTCCCTTCGACGCCGACGGGAGCCTGGGTACGGTTGGGGCCACGGTGAAGCTCACCACGGTGGGGGCGCCTAAACCGCACGTTACTGAAACGCGGGTGACGCGAGCCGAAGCTCCAAAGGCGCTGGAGTACAAGTGGGGTGGCAATGATATGCGGTGGGAACTCGAACCCTCTGGCGCCGGCACGCGTCTGACGCTGTGGGCGGGCATCAATCGTCGCTTCATCGCCATGGGTGCTGCCGGGTGGCACATCTGTTTCGATGTGCTCGATCACCTTCTCGCCGGTCATCCCCTTGGACGCCCCGTCGGCCGCGACGCCATGAACTCACCCGGCTTTCAGCGATTGCACGCCGAGTACGCCAGGCTGTTCGGCGTTGAGTCCCCCGGTTGGCCGCCGAAGGCGACCGAAAAGCCGTGAACCCCGGGCGCCCCATCCTTGCGCGCTCTTTGCGCCAGGATGCGATTCCACGGAAGTTTCGCGTCGGCCAGGACTTCTACCGGGGGTTCAGGGAAAAAAAAGACCGAACCTCAAATTCGAGGAGTGACACCATGACCCGACCAGCCAACCCAGCCAATATCATAAGCCGAGGCCTCTCACGTACGATTTTTCGCTGGATTCACCTCGTCTTCAGCATTCCCATCCTCGGTTACATTTATAGTCCTTTCGACAAGATTCCAAACTATGCTCCCGCGACTCGGTTTGTCTTCGTTCCGGCAATGATCCTTTCTGGACTATGGATGTGGAAAGGGCATGTCGTTCGCCGGCTGATTTCGAAAAGATCGGCGGGTGGCACAGGTGTGTACTCGACCCTGTGATCTTCGCTCGGCGGATCAGGCGACGACCTCGGGCAAAGCGGGGAGGAACTATGTCACGCAGCAAAGGAAATCGAGAAGGACGAAGCGTAACCCTGCATGTGGTTTCCAGTCTGGATGGTTTCATCGCGAAGCCGGACAACAGTGTCTCCTGGCTGGATTCGACGGGAGGCGTCTACCAAGCCGGGGTTTCCATTTCCGAGGAGGAAGCGGCGACCTTCGTCAAAGCGATCGACTGTTATGTGCTCGGTTCGCGCACCTATGAACACGCGCTTGAACTGGGCTGGCCATACGGCGATACTCCGGCCGTAGTGGTGACCCGCAGAGAATGGCCGCCGGCGGAGAAAAGCGTCGAGTTCTATTCAGGCGATCTCAAGACGTTAGTTGACGTGAAGCTCGCGCCTCGATATCGAAACATCTGGCTCGTGGGCGGCGCCATGTTGTGCCAGCGTTTTCTTGAACTCGGCCTGGTAGACGAAATCAGGTTGACCGTAGCGCCTGTCCTCCTAGGTGAAGGACTCCGGCTGTTCGGTGGTTCCCCGGCCGATGAGAGGTGGAATTTGAAGAACGTGGTGGCTTACAAGAACGGCTTTGTCGAGCTATCGTACTCCGCCCCAACCGCATAAAAGCTCTCCGAAAACCATGGCAAACGTGACCCTTTCAGAAAAACAACGCGAAAAAATACTCAAAACATTGCAAGCCCGCTTTGAGAAAAACATGAACCGCCACCGGGGTCGTGAATGGGCCGAAGTACAAGCCAGGCTCGAAGCTCAGGCTGAAAGACTGTGGGCACTCAATGAAATGGAGAGAACTGGCGGTGAACCGGACGTGGTTGGAGATGACAAAAAGACGGGCGAATACATTTTCTGTGATTGTTCGGCGGAGAGTCCTGAAGGCCGAAGGAGTCTTTGCTACGACCGGGAAGCGCTGCGGTCAAGAAAAGAGCATAAACCGCGGGATAATGCCGTGGATGTGGCAGCTGCCATGGGGATTGAGCTTTTAACGGAAGAACAATATCGCGAGTTGCAGAAACTTGGAAGTTTCGATACCAAGACGTCGAGCTGGGTGAAAACACCGTCCAATATCAGAAACCTCGGCGGCGCGCTCTTCTGTGATCGCCGCTTCGACACTGTTTTCGTGTATCACAACGGTGCGGAATCTTACTATGCCGCCAGGGGGTTCCGTGGGTCGCTGAGGGTCTGAATTCGGACGGTGAACCGGGGTACCCTGCAGCCTGGTTTGTCAGCCGGACAATGCATGTGACGGGCTGACATTTCCATTCAAGCCAAAGGCGGGCTTGAGGGGGACACCCTGTACTTGCGGAGGTTGCGGGTTATGCTGAGCAGGCCTAAATTAACTGCGGGAGCAGGAGCTGAATATGAAAATGTCCGCGGAATCTGCCTCTCGACACATCGTCGAGAAGATCAAGGAACTTGGGGACTGGCGGGGGGAGACGCTCGCGAAAGTGCGCGAAATTGTACATCAGGCAGATCCTGAGATCGTCGAGGAGTGGAAGTGGGTCAAGGCGACATCGCCGGGGACTCCGGTGTGGTCCCGCGGCGGTATCGTTTGCACGGGAGAGACGTACAAGAACGTCGTCAAGATGACCTTTGCCAAGGGAGCTGCGTTGAAGGACCCTTCCCGTCTATTCAACTCCAGCCTCGAAGGGAATGTGAGGCGCGCCATCGACATCCACGAAGGCGATAAGGTCGATGAGACTGCCCTGAAGGATCTGATCCGGGCTGCAGTGGCGCTCAATCTCAAGAGCAAGCCAACGCTCCGGCGAGCCAGCCGCAAGCGGGCCGACTAGCCGACCCTTTCGCGGCTGCCTGTTTTGGCGGGACCAGGTGTTGCCGCTGCGCGGCTGGATGGCCCGGAGCGCCCGTCCCTGCCCGCCTCGTGCGGATTCCGGTTGCGGGTTTTCGGCGCGCGCCACCCGGCGAACGCCGCCCCGCGTGCCCCCGCTCGTGAGGCGGACGGGTGGGGAGGTCCCGTTCTCACTAACGACAGGGAGACTTACTTTTGGGCCTGGAGGAGACGGATTGTGCCGAACATGGTGGCGAAGGCGGCCGTCTCCTCAAGGTTCGAGAATCCAGTGTGACGGATCAGCTCCGGTAGACGGCCGGCTACGTTGTCGCGGGTAGGTCGGAAGCCGTCGAAGATCTGCACCCAGAGAAAGGCAAAACGCTGCAGGGGATTCAGCGGACGTCCGAAGTCGGCGATGTGAAGCTGACCTCCGGGGCGCAGCACCCGACGGATTTCGGCGAGGGTCTTCTGTTTCGCGTCGCGCGCCAGGTGGTGAAACATCAGGCTGGAGACGACGCCATCGATCGCTTGATCGGGAATGGGCAGGGCGCAGGACATCCCCTGCTGAAATTGGACGCCGGTACCGGCGGTGGTTTTCGCGCGGGCGAGGGCCAGGACCTGGGGATCCGCGTCAAGTCCCGTGACCTCGGCCTGGGGATAGCGGGACTTCAGCATGAGGGTCAGAGTGCCGGTGCCGCAGCCGAGGTCGAGGAGGTGGTGTCCGGGCTGGGCCGAAACCTGCTCGACCAGTCGGGATTTGAAGGCCGACTCACGGATGGTGGCCTTGATGATGAAATCGTAGCAGTGAGTGAGCGGATGATAACGCAGCGCCGGTATGTAGGCGGGTTCCACAAGAAGTCCACAGTGGACGATCGCAGGTGACCAATCGCTTGATGTTACCACCATGAGAGGCGCAGCCTGTCGTGGACTTGCTTTCCATTTATTTCTGGGTGGCGGTGCGATCGTCCCGCGGTGGCGGCCAGTGCCTCGTTCCTGGGGCCAGTAGGCTCAGTCGGATCATTGATTGGGGAGCTTGACGAAGCTGTAACGTTCCGGTGGGACGGGGCCGAAGGAGTAGGGGAGGGGACCGTTGAAAGAGGCGTAGAAGCCGGCCCCGCGGCGGTTGCGCATAGTGATGACGCAGCAGGGGAGCGGCAACTCGAGAACCTGGTTGATGATGTCGGGGGGGAAGTCAAAGAGATTGCTGTTGTTCTCGGGATTGATCATTGTCTCGCCGGGTTGTGCCTCGCGGCTGCGCTCATCGTAAGGGCGGGCGCCGAACTGCTGCATGTAGTACTGGAATCCCCAGTGTCCGGAGAACCAGACGACGGGCAGGTTCGCAGTCTTGTCATGAATCATGCCGGCAGCCGTGCGGGCGGAGTTGGCGAGGCTCGTGTCTCCCCGGGTAATCCATAAAGACAGGAGGGCGCAAAGGGCCAGCGGCAAGGCGACGCGGGCGCGGGTGAGGTGTGCGTGCTCGAGACGGCGCGCGATGAGGATGGCGGCAGCGGGAATGAGAGGGAGGATGGAGCGGGCATTGACGGTCCAGTTGATAAAGGTGGAGAAGATGAAAGTGCCGACGATCCAGAGGGCAAGAAAGATGGAGTCGGCATCGCGGTGTCGGCGGAGATCGCTGACGGTGAGCGCGAAAACGGCGATGCCGGCGGCGAGAAAGAATGCGAGTTGCAGGCTGACGGGGCCCCAATATTCGCGAGGGATGGGCGCGCCGAGCGTGATCCATTCGAGGTAGACGAAGAGCGCTAGAAGCGCGGCGGCGGAGAACAGAGCGGCAAGCCACTTGCGCGACCAGATTATGGGAGCGAAAACGAGCGCAGGGAGGGTGCAGCCGCCAAGGAAGGAGAGGCCAATCAGGGTCTGGCCCGCAATGCCAGACCAATCCTTGCCTTCGCTGCTCGCATAGGAGACAGCGTCGGAGAGCAGGCCTTGTCCGTAGAGGTTTTGCGTCCACCATTGGTATGCGATCAGAACGGCGGTGGGGATCAGCAGGTAGAGCAGAGATTTTTCCAGGCGGCGAAGCCGTACGATGGAATAGACGATCAGGAGCGGGATCAGGCTGGCTCCGAAATACTTCGTTAGAGCGGCGGCTGCCAGGAGCAGGCTGGAGGAGGTGAGATATAGCGGACGGTGAGGCTCCAGGCCCTGGATCCAGAAAAAAGCGGCCCACACCCACAGGGCGAGCATCATGGTGTCGCACATCACGCCGGTGGCCGAGATCATGACCGCCGGCGCGAAAAGAGTCGCAGCGGCGGCGACGATGGGATGGGAGGTGAAATGGCGCGCGAGTTGATAGGTGCCGGCGATCAGGGCGAGAGCGGGGACGAGGAAGGCCAGGTGCATGGCGCGCTCGGAGAATCCGGCGAAGCTCCCGATCAGGGCGGCGTAGTAAGAGGCGAGAGGCGGATTTTTGGTGACCGCCCACATGTGCATCTGGATGGTGTACCAGACGAGATCGAATCCGTAGGGATCGGCGGGGTGATGGGTGATCTGTTGAGCGGTCCAGAGGAAGAGGGGATCGTCGATATTAAAAGCCTTGGCGGTGAAGGGCAGCAGGCAGGCGAGTGTAACCCCGCCGAGGGCCAGCATGGAGTGCCGGTGAGTCCAGGTTGCGGGCAGCAATGAGGCCGATTGGGGTTCGGGCAGGGGCTTTTTCACGGTGGCTTTGGGCAAAGGCGTGATCCTGGCGGGCGCAGGATACCTGAATGGAATGAGAGAGTCCATGCGCTTTCGATTTCCTCCTCTAATGCGGACTTGCTTGTTGTTCCCGGCTCTCCCACCGTCTACCCGGCGGGCTGGCGAATGGCGCTCGTGTGCCGCGGGCGATGTCGAGCTCGCTCGGCCCGGGCGGGAGACGCCCCGCGCACCGCTGACCGGCGGGGGAACGCCGACCTCTAACCAAGGGACGCGTAGGAAAGTCCTGCGCGCTCGGCGGATGGACATCGGCGGCTGTCCCTGAGTGAACGCCAGGACTAAAAAAGGCCCCGCGTGCGGACGGGGCCTGCAAGGAGGAGGAACAGATGTTATTTACCGTCTTTGCCGTTAGGGCTGCCGACGCCGGTGCAGACGTCCCAACCAGGTGCGGCGAGGATCCGATGTTGGGTCCGCAGGCTCCAAGCGGTACGCGCGGCGTCTCCGCGGTGCTCAATCCTCGGGACCAGGACCATGCCCGCGCCGGTGTGGCGCTGGGCAAACGCGGGGCGAGCGAAAACGAGGAGGAATGCAATGACGAGGAGCCCGGTGTGACCACTCATACCAACTTCCTTGGCTGAAGATTGCTGCCCGCCGCTGGAAAAGTGGGAGGGCTTTCCCGGATGGCCCCACCGCCTTTGCTTTTAGGACGAACCACGGGGTTGGGGCGCTAACAAGTGTGTTTCATAGGCTTGCGGAAGGGGGAACGTCCGTCCTCCATCGCCCGGTATTTGTGCGGCTGGACGGCCGGGGCTCCTGTCCCCGGCGAGCATTCGTCGATTGGTAACAAATTGTTTACAATAGAGGACTTCAAGCTCTCCAAACCATAGCTGTCATTGGCAAGGCCCAGGATTACAAGGAATTTGGAACCGACGATCCAAAAATCTGGACATCCCGTGTCGCCTCTCTACTGGCGCGTGGAAGGCACCCTGCTCGACCTGACTACGGTTGAGCCGATTGCCTTCTTCACCTGGAACGCGCAGACGTTTACCGAACGGTGGGTACGGCGCGGGCTGGTGTTTCTGATGGCGGTGCTGCGTCCTTTTCTGTACGCCGCCAATCGGGTGTTTGCCACGCGCGTGGTGCACGCAGTGCTGCGCGGGGTGAGCCGGGACCGGCTGGACTGGCTGGGCGAAGAGTACTTCCAGTACAAGCTCAAACCTCACTTGAAACCTGATGGATTAAGGACGCTTACAGAGCGGATGAACTCCGGTGCGGAGGTGGTTCTGGTAAGCCAGAGCCTGGATCACGTGATGCGTCCGCTGGCGCGGTATCTGGGTGTGAA
>Ga0126383_10002399_pt1 | contig 12094 bp, 9 predicted proteins | sample PanSoiMetPlot_35_FD_96882 | JGI IMG/M metagenome (GOLD analysis project Ga0126383, IMG submission 96882) | Tropical forest soil microbial communities from Panama - MetaG Plot_35 | ecosystem: Environmental > Terrestrial > Soil > Tropical forest > Bulk soil | place: Panama | collected 2016-02-17
CGGATTTTTGTAGGGCAGGCGCTTCGCCTGCCAGCCTCGGCAACCGGAGCGGTTGCCCTACAGTGAACAGGGACGCTGCGATTACGCGCGGCCCATGTAGGCGCCGGTGCGGGTGTCGATCTTAATCGTTTCGCCTTCTTTGATGAAAAGCGGAACGTTGATGGTCTTGCCGGTTTCGAGCTTTGCCGGCTTGGTGACGTTGCTGGCGGTATCGCCGCGAACGCCCTCGGGTGATTCAATCACCTTCAAGCTCACAGATGCGGGCAGTTCGACCTGCACGGCGTTGCCTTCTGCGTAGAGAACCTGCACCGAAAGATTTTCGACGAGGTAATCCTGGGCATCGCCGATCAGGTTTTCTCCGAACGTGATTGTGTCGTACGTCTCCGGATCCATGAAATGATAGCCGTTGCGGTCCTTGTAGGAGAACTCGAGCTGTTTCCGCTCGATCTCGACCAACTCCACCTTGTCGGTAGAACCAAAGCGGACATCGGCGCTTTTGCCCGTGTTGATGTAGCGAATGATCGCCTGGACGAACGCGCGCAAATTTCCCGGAGTGCGATGATGTACCTCGAGCACAATAGCGGGATTGCCATTGTATTTGATGGCCATTCCTCTGCGCAGATCGTTGGCGGCGGGCATGAACGTTTAATCGTTGAAGCGGGGGAGCGCGGAGTTTACACGCGCTTGGTGAGATCGCAACTCTTGGCCATTACGTCATCCTGAGCGTCGCGAAGCGGAGTCGAAGGATCTCGCGGCGAAACCTTAAAGTAATGCAACGGGGTTGAAAGCCTGGCCTCGCCCCGAAAGCTTTTGGGGCTGCGTTGCAGCCTCGACTTCGCTCGGAATGACAGTGTGAATCAGAGCAATTTCAGGCGAGTCAAATCCTGCGAATCCACAATACCCACCGGCACATTGTCGTCATCGATCACGACCAGATCGTCGATGCGATGGCGTTCCAGCAAGTTTAGAACTTCCACTGCCAGTTTGTCCTTATGGACCGTGACTGGATTCAGCGTCATCAGGTCCGCCACGAGTCGTTCGCCAATCCTGGAATCAGATTGAAAATGCCGCACGAAATCGCCGTGGGTGAAGATGCCCAGGAGTTGATTGTCTTCGCCGGTCACGACGGCAGCGCCCGCGCGTACGCTGGTCATCGCCTTCAGCACGTCGCGTATTGGCGTGTCGGTTGTGACAACCGCCATGGCTTCTCGCGGCCGCATGACTTGACGAACGCGGATCAACATGCTGCGGCCGATCATTCCGCCGGGATGAAATTTGGCGAAATCCTCTTTGTCGAACCCGCGCGCTTCCAAAAGCACCATGGCCAGCGCATCGCCCAGCGCGAGCATCACTGTCGTGCTCGACGTCGGCGCCAGATTTAACGGACACGCTTCCTGTTCGACGTTTACATCGAGACAGAGATGCGCGTTTTGGGCGAGCGTCGATTTCAGATCGCCGCACATGGCAATAATCCTGACTTGGAACCGCGCGATCGCCGGCAGAATCCGGAGCAATTCTTCCGTCTCGCCGCTTGCGCTCAAAGCGAGCACCACGTCGCCGTCAGCGATCATGCCCAGATCGCCATGAAGCGCGTTGGACGAATCCAGCACCACTGCGGGCGAGCCGGTACTGGTGAGCGTAGACGCGATCTTCGCGCCGATGTGCCCGGATTTGCCCACGCCCACAACGACGACTTTCCCGCGCGCGTCCACGGTTTCTTTGATCAATTCAACCGCGCGCGAGAAATTTTCGTCCAGCCGCTTCCGGAGCCGCTGCAGCTCGAAAATTTCCATATCCAGGACGCGTCCGGCCTTTTCAAGGGAGTCCATCAAATGCTATAATGTCGGCAGGCGTGGTGATGGGCAAGGATTTGCACGCCTCGAACGAAAGGAAAAAACATGAAGACATTCATCATTGCAATCCTGGCCGCGCTCATTACGACCGTTTCGGCGCAAGAATATAGAGCGCCAATTGGTCGGCAAAAACCGGTCCGCGCGATGGCCACTCCGCCGCCCTATTTAAAACGCCCTGCAGTCGAGGGAGTGATGCCGCGCGCGTTCGGTCCTGGCCGTAACCCTTTCCAGATGCTCAACCCATGGGCGCCGGCCCGTTATGGCAACTGGGTGGAAAGCACCGCCTTCGATCCCGACCACCCCGGAAAATGGAACGGCATTAAGCTCTTCGAAATTATTTTTTAGTCTCTCTAAGAAGCGCACACGCCTCGCGTGCCGTTTTCGGCCCCCCTCGCTCAAAAACTCTTGGGTTGCCACATCATTTGAACATTCGTTCGGTATTCCGCGAGGGCGCGGCATGCTGCTCGCGAGCGGCGTGCGCTCCCAGCAAAGAGTGACGGCTTCCCAGCCGCCCTGTTTCCTCGACAGCTAAGAAACCGTCGTTCCTTGAAGCTGGGCAAAAAACTTTGCCAGTTGCGAACGTACCGCCTGAAACGAGAGGCGCTGCGAAGCGCGCTCCCGCGATTCGGTCACAATCGCGGAGCGTAAATCGGCATTTTTCAGTAGGTCGAGCGCGGTCGAAGCGATTTCGGCAATCGTCTGGCCCTCACCACAGGTTTTCGAAAAGGCGATTCGCTCGATTGCGCCGTCGCCTCCGACACATGGAATTTGGCAGAGAAGCGCATCGCCTGCGACCTGGCCCGGGACATGACTGCAGTCGAGTTGGAAAACAACTTTGTGCTGGGCTACATCGCGCAGGTAATCGGGGTAAGACTTCCATTTCTCAATTAGTCGGAGTTTTCCCTCGGGAAATTTGAGTTCGCCGAGCAATCGTCGCCCTTTGTAGCCATCCAGGTTGGCTACGGTGACCGGTTCGCCTGTCGCTTCGCAGAGCTGTCGCGCAACCAAAAGCGCTGCGAAATGATTGCGCGATGGCACTCCCCATTCGCGTGTGCCGATGAAAATTCCTGATTGCTCTGCAGGCGGCAGAGAAAGGTTCCATCGTTGATCATCCAATGGGTAGGGGGTAGGAATGAACGCTACTGTCGCGGGATTGCGTTTAGAGCGGACACGCTGATAAATTTCTGCGGCCTCTGGAGTCGTGGCGATGCATCCATCGGCCTCGCCCACAATCTTCATGAAGCGAGATAACTTCACGGGGTGGCGCAACTGTTGTGCAATCTGGTGCAGCCCGGTTTCCTTCAACGAGACGGCGACGGCGCGACTTTGCCTCTTTAGATCAGCCAGTGCGCGTTCTGACGCACGAAAATCGCTGCGCAAAACAAGAAGTACAGGTGTGTTTTCGGCAATGGCGCGTCGCGCATTGCGATGAAACGCACCGAACGTACAGGCAGCGAAAGCATGAAAATTGATCGGCGGATGCGCGCCTTCGCCGGGGGCAGGCACGCTCTGAAATTGCTGTTCCAGATCGCGTCCTCCGGGATTGAGAACCGTCAGGCGAAAGTTGTTTGCGCTCTTCGCCGCCATCAAAAGCTTCGCCCGCTTTAACACTTCAACGCTTCAACCATTCTGAACGTGGCGAAGCCGATCATTCATGAATATCGCCCGGCGGCTGCGCTGCCGATTTCAGGAGCGTGCGCTCATTTTCTTCTTGATCCAGTGGTTTCACCGGGATGGCACGCCGGATCTCGGCCGGTTGCTGCTCTTGCGGTTGCACCGGGATCGCTTTCCGAATCGGTGGAACCGGGATGGCTTTGCGAATCTCCAGAGCCGATTGTGTGGTTTGAGTAACCGCTTCGGCTGCGTGTGTTGCAGCGGTTGCGGACGGGCGATTGGGGTCGATCGCCCCTAGCTGTGCTGCCGTTGGCTCATTGCCATTGGGTGCCCTGTCAGCCTTCTGATTTTCGGCTGTCTGCGTTGCGGGTTGCGGGATTGGCTCAGGTTTAAGCGTTGGTTTGACCGAATTGTAGGGGTCTTTGTCAGCTATCAACGTCGGGCTTTTTATAGCGACCGGCGTCACTTCGCTCAGGTTCACAGCGAGCTCAGCCCGGGGCAGATCGCTGGAGCCAAATTCGCGAGCGAGGCGCGCGCGGGGTTCACCGTGAACGTTGCATGGCTCTGTGGGCGCTTGCGACGGTGTTGCAATCTCCATGTAAGTCGTGCGTTTCCGGACTGTATCGCCGTTGGCTGTTTTTATTGCGTCGTAACATTTGTCGGTGGCCAACTGCCCTGACCTGGGACAAATCTCGATCTGCTCCAGATTCGACGGCTGCTTAATTTCTCGCGGCGGATAACTCTGGGCGGCGGCATTCATGATGTCGACCCAGATCGGCAGCGCCAGCTCGCCTCCGAAAGCGCCGCGGTAGATTTTCTGCGGCTTATCGAAACCAGCCCACACTGCGCAGGTGAAATTAGAATCGTATCCCGCAAAGAGCGCATCGGTGAAGTCGTAGGCTGTCCCGGTCTTGCCGGCGGCGGTAAATTTTTTCAGCCCAAATTGGGTGTAAGCGGCTTTCCCTGTTCCCGATTGAAGCGCATCCACGAGACAGGAATGCACTTCGTACGCGGTTTCAGGTTTCATCACAATTTTGCGGATGCTTTGCTGCTTTCCGTCCCACACGAGTGTTCCGTCTTTTTCCTCGATCCGCTCCAGGATGTGCGGTGTGCTTGCTCGCCAGCCGCCGTTCGGAAAAATCGTGTACCCCATACCGAGTTCGGCCAGAGTGACCTCGCTGCTTCCGAGAAACGTCGCCGGATACGGGCGCAGCGGAGAATGAATGCCGGCCAAAGAGCAAAGCTGCAAGACTGCATCGAGGCCGGCATCCATTCCGATGCGGACGGTTGCGCCATTTTTTGATTTGGCCAACGCCTGCCTGGCGGTCATTCGACCTTCGTAGCGGTTCTGGGCACTCTCAGGTCCCCACTCGCCGAGAATTCCCGTGGTGCCCCCAATCATCACCGCGCGATTATCCAGAGGAGAATCTTCGACCACCGAACCCGGATACATTCCTCGTTCGAAAGCCGCCGCATAAACGAAAGGCAACATTGCAGTGCCCGCAGGCCGGCGAGCCTGCAAGGCTCGATTGTACTGGTTGTGCTCGAAATCGCGTCCGCCCACGAGCACAAGAATGTCGCCCTTGGCATTATCCAAGCCGATGACCGCGCCTTGTAGATACTCGGGCGCAGGTTGCTCAGCCATTTTACCGTTCGTCTTGGCCTTTCGAAACGAAGCTGCGTAATCGGCGTAGGCCTGATGATCGTAATCGGGATGCTGCTCGGCTTGGTCCAAATGTGCCTTTAGAGAATCTTCGGCCACCCTCTGGAGATTTACGTCGATTGTCGTGTGAATGCGATAGCCTTCGTTAATTGCGCGGTCCCATCCGACCGCTGCGATCACTTGCTGGCGAATGTAATCGACGGCGTACGTCTGGCCTTGAGCGTTTTGCCGGCTCCCGACCACGATCTTTTCGGCACGGGCAGCGGCGCATTGTTCGCGACTGATGAAACCGAGGTCACGCATCCGATCCAGCGCATAGTCGCGAGTCTCACGTGAATTGGCCCGATCAGACCACGGCGACAGTCGGTTTGGACTTTTGATTAGACCCGCCAACGTGGCGCACTCCGCCAGAGTCATTTCGCGCGCAGACTTGCCGAAGTACCCGCGCGCGGCTGCCTCGGCCCCGTATAGGCCGCCGCCGAAATAAATTCGGTTCAGATACAGCTCCAAGATTTTCTGTTTGCTGAAACGATCTTCGATTCGTTTGGCCAGAAAAATTTCCAGCAGCTTGCGGCGGTATGTTCTTTCTTTGAGCGAGAAACTGTTGCGCCCCAGTTGTTGTGTGATGGTGCTGCCGCCCTGGCGCACATGACCTGCGGTCAGATTTTTCAGCGCTGCGCGAATGATGCCGAGCAAGTCGTACCCGTGATGTTCATAGAATTTTGCGTCCTCGACGGCAACGACAGCGTTGATTAGATCAGCAGGCAACTGCTCGTACGGGACGGTCTCGCGATTCTCCACGTAGATTTGGCCGAAAATCTTCCCGTTGCGGTCCAGAATCACACTGGCCGATTCCATTTGGTCGAGTTTGTTCAAGTCGAACGCGTTGGCCTGCGCTTTGAGATCGAAGAGGACGCTGGAAAAGAAAACTGTCACAAACAGCGCCAGCACCGCCAGAATAGCGACGGGGACATAAAACCACGGTCTGAAATACCATGGCCGCCGAAAGCGGTACCCCGGCGGGGGTCTCAGGTATGTGGTAGTCGGCCTCAACGGTGAAAGGGACGCGCAGCAACTTAGGAGGAAAACGCCCAACGCTCAACGGTAAACCCGCGTTCGCTACGCTACCGTACGGCAAGCGCCGAACGTCGAATCATCTCCAGTGCGACCGGTACCTCTGCATTTCATCATTGGACGTTGAGCGCAGGACATTGGACGTTTTCTAATTGAATACGCCGCTCGTTGAGTTGATCCGTCAAACGATCCGTGCACAAGGGCCGCAATCATTCGCTTGGTTCATGCAACAAGCGCTCTATCATCCGGAGCATGGATATTATGCTTCTGGCCGCTGCGCGATTGGCCGAGCAGGCGACTACTTTACTAACGTGAGCGTCGGCCCGGTTTTCGGGCAACTGTTAGCCGCGCAGTTCGTCGAAATTTGGGAATGGCTCGGGGGAATAGACGATTTCGTCGTTGTCGAGCAAGGCGCGCACGACGGGCAGTTCGCCCACGACGTTCTCAACTTCGTCCAAACACGCGCGCCGGAATTCTTCGCGGCAATGCGCTATCGAATAGTCGAGCCGTTTCATGTTTTACAAGAGCGGCAACGACGGAATCTGGAGTCATTTCGAGACAAGGTGGAATGGCGCGAGGCGCTTCAACCATTCGTGGGCGTCCATTTTTCCAATGAACTGCTGGACGCGATGCCGGTGCGATTAATTGGCGACGGAAGGGAGAGATTGGTAGGTCTCGATCGCAACAGGTTTGTCTTCGTCGAGCGGCCCGTTGACAAGGCGGTTTTCAACCAAGCCGCGATCGGCTGGATCGACGAAGTCGCGGCGAACTTGCAGCGTGGCTATGTGATTGCGATCGATTACGGCTGCTCTGACGAGTACTTTCAGAGAAACGTTCAGGTCCGTGCGGGCCATCGAATATTGGATTCGCCATTTGAGCAAATCGGACAGGCCGACATGACCATGCCACTCGATTGGCGGGGTATTGTCCAGCGTGCGGAAGCAAACGGATTGCGCTTCGTCGGCTTCGCTGATCAACATCATTTTCTTACCGGAATCATATCGCAGCTTGGTGAGGGCGGTTCATCTGAATCGTCCCTACCTCGTTCGCCCAAGGCAACGCGTGAATTACAAACACTGCTCCATCCGGAAATGCTCGGCCGAACTTTTCAAGTGCTGGCGCTTGCAAAGAATGTCGGTCCCGAGGCGCCGCCGCTGGCAGGGTTCAAATTCGCGCGCTAGCCACAGGGAAGCAGCTGAACACCGAGACCATTCCGTCTCGCAGTGCTGCAGCGTCATGATTTTTCTTGAGAGCTGGATTGTTTGTTGCGCGGAAATGTGGTGAGATACTCTCTATGTTCGCCTGGCTTTCGAAATGGCCGGTCGTTCGCCAGATCCGCGAAGGCAAAGACGGCACCGGCGATGAAGCAATGTCTGAGAAGACGCGCGCCATGCGTGCCAGGATCGATGATGCGGAGGTGGCCCGCTCGATTTGTCCCTATTGCGGCGTCGGTTGCGGCCAACTGATTTTCCATAAGGATGGGAAACTGATTTCCATCGAAGGCGATCCAGAATCGCCAATCAGCCAGGGGAATCTCTGTCCGAAAGGTGCCGCGTCATATCAATTGCTCACCCATTCGCGGCGCGAAACGAAAATGAAATATCGTGCGCCGCGCTCCAGACAGTGGGCGGAAATTCCACTCGAGCATGCGATGGACATGGTCGCTGAGCGCGTCTGGGAATCGCGCAAGCGCACGTTCGTGCACGTGCAAGACGGCGCGATCATCAATCACACGACCGCGATATGTCATCTCGGCGGTGCAACCTTGGATAACGAAGAAAATTATCTCATCAAAAAGCTTTTCACCGGAGGCCTGGGCATGGTCTGTGTGTCCAACCAGGCCCGGATATGACATAGCAGCACGGTGCCCGGTCTGGGCACCTCCTTCGGGCGTGGCGGAGCTACGACCGCGCAACAAGATCTGGCGAATGCCGACTGCATTCTGATCGAGGGTTCCTCGATGGCCGAAGCGCACCCCGTCGGTTTTCGTTGGGTGATGAAAGCAAAAGAGCACGGGGCCACGATCATCCATGTCGATCCGCGTTTTTCGCGCACCAGCGCACTGGCTGACATCTGGGTGCCGATCCGGGCCGGAACAGACATCGTTTTTCTTGGCGGACTGATCAATCACTTGATTGAGTACGAGCTTTTCTTTCGCGAGTACGTGGTTCATTACACGAATGCCTCCTGCATTCTGTCCGACGAATATCGCGACCCTGAGGACAATGGAGACGGCTATTTCTCAGGCTGGAACGAAGAGAAGCGCGCTTACGAAGGCGGCAGTTGGCTTTACAAAGGCGGCGATCTGAGTCGTCCACAGCGCGATCTCACATTACAAGATCCGCAGTGTGTTTTTCAAAAATTAAAACGGCATTTCTCCCGTTACACGCCCGAAATGGTAGAGAAAGTCTGCGGTATTCCGCCCGATCTTTTTCACAAGGTCGCGCATGCGCTTGCTGCCGCATCCGGGCCGGAGCGAACCGCCGCCGTTTGCTATGCAGTAGGCTGGACACAGCATTCGAAGGGCGTGCAGATCATTCGTGCGGCGGCGATTTTGCAATTGCTGCTTGGAAACATCGGCCGGCCCGGCGGCGGAATTCTGGCGTTGCGCGGTCATGCTTCGATCCAGGGTTCAACAGATATTCCAACCCTTTACGACATTCTCCCCGGCTATCTGAGCATGCCGCGGAAAGGCGACGAGACGCTCGAGCAATATTTTGATAACTACACAAAGAAGACCGGACTGTGGGCGCATTACCCGGAATACATGGTGAGCACGCTCAAGGCTTACTATGGGAGAAGGGCAACCGCGCAAAACGACTTCGGTTACGGCTGGCTTCCCAGACTTACCGGTAATCACTCGTTCTTTGAGTACCTCTACGACATGCTCGACGGAAAAATGGAGGGCATGTTCCTGATGGGACAAAATCCAGCTGTCGGCGCGCCGAATGCGCGGCTACAGCGCAGAGCACTGTCGAAACTAAAATGGTTAGCCGTCCGCGAGATGGTCGAAATTGAATCGGCAAATTTCTGGCGTGAATCACCCGAGGTCGAGCGCGGCGAGTTGAAGACCGAGGAAATCGAAACTGAGGTTTTCTTTTTCCCCGCGGCAGGTCACGCCGAAAAGGAGGGCGCATTCACGAACACGCAGCGACTCCTGCAATGGCGCGAAAAAGCAGTCGATCCGCCGGGCGATTGTCGGTCCGATGCGTGGTTTATGCATCAGCTCGCGCTGCGTTTGATTGCGAAGGCGAATGCATCGAACGATCCACTCGACGAGCCATTGCGCGCGCTCGATTGGTGGTACCCAGAAGAAGAGTTGGGCGATCCAAAAATGGAAGCCGTCCTCGCCGAGATCAACGGCTGGTACGCCGCTCCGCAGCCTAATGCTGATGGCGTTGTTTTCGGTCTCGATCGCCACGGCAATCCTCATCATGGCCCACAGGTGAATGCCTTTGCGGAATTGAAAGCCGACGGTTCAACCGCGTGCGGCTGCTGGATTTACTCGGGCGTGGTTGGCCGCGATGGCGTCAACAAGGCGAACTCACGGAAATCCAACGATTATCTCGGTCACGGCTGGGGCTACGCGTGGCCCGCCGATCGCCGTATTATCTACAATCGGGCCAGTGCGCGGCCGGACGGACGGCCTTGGAGCGAACGGAAAAAACTGGTTTGGTGGGACTCGGAAAAATGGACCGGCATCGACGTGCCCGGTTTTGTAAAAGGAAAACCTCCCGACTATGAGCCGGAGGTAGGCGCAGAAGGTCTCGACGCGATTCCCGGTGATGCACCGTTCGTTTTGCACGAAGACGGACTGGGTTGGCTTTTTGTGCCGAAAGGTTTGCAGGACGGACCGCTGCCGACTCATTACGAGCCACTCGAATCGCCGGTCTCGAATGAGCTTTATTCGCGCAACACCAATCCCGCGGAGCACTGGTTCGCGCGTCAAGATAATCGTTTCGCGCCGCCGGGTGACCCGCGATTTCCTTACGTTCTGACGACCTACCGCCTGACTGAACACCATACGGCTGGCGGCATGTCGCGTTTTCTGAGTCATCTCTCGGAATTGCAGCCGGAGATGTTTGCTGAAATTTCGCCCGAGCTCGCGTGCGAGCTCAAGATCAAGAACGGCGATCATATTTGCATTATCAGCTTGCGCGCGGCGATTGAAGCACGGGCGCTTGTTAGTCGCCGAATCCGCCCGTTGCAGCTCAACGGGAAGACACTGCACCAGGTCGCCGTGCCGTATCACTTCGGAACAGCCGGCCTGGTCCAGGGTGGCGCAGCTAACGATCTTCTTACCATTTCCGGCGAACCGAATGTCACGATCATGGAAGCCAAGGCGCTTACCTGCAATGTCGTGCCTGGGGGCCTGCCGCGTGGACCAGCGTTCGCTGAATTCCTTAATAAATATGCGCCGCAAACTGGGCCAATGATTTTGCATCCAGAAGAACCGCGGATCGCTGCAGGCAGAACTGGTGGTGGCCACGGCGCGGAAGGAAAAGAATGAATGCTACTGCACTATCGCAATGATCGGCGAAGGCACACACAGTACGAATCAGCGCCGGAACACATACGTGCGCGATCACGTCGAGGTTGGCTTCTTCACCGATCCAACTGTGTGCATCGGCTGCAAGGCTTGCGAGGTCGCGTGCAAAGAATGGAACCAAGTGCCGGACGATGGATTCGTTTGGTCGGGCAATTCGTATGATAACACCGGCCACCTCGGGGCATCGACTTGGCGGCATGTGATGTTCGTCGAACAAGACCGACAAAAGGGAGGCCAAATTGTCGGCCGTCACTCGTTAGGCAACGGCGATGGAGAAGACCCGTTTCGCTGGATCTTCCTTTCTGATGTTTGCAAACACTGCGAGGCAGCCGGTTGCCTTGAAGCGTGTCCAACCGGCGCGATTGTGCGCACCGAAGTCGGATCGGTGCTTGTCCAAAATGACGTTTGCAACGGCTGCGGCTATTGCGTTGTGTCGTGCCCTTTTGGCGTGATCGATCGGCGTCCGACGCCATTGCCCGATGCCGGCGGCGCATTCAAATGCACTTTCTGTTATGACCGCCAGAAGAGCGGCCTCCCGCCTGCGTGCGCGAAAGTTTGTCCGACTGAATCAATCGTGTTCGGCCGGCTCGATGATTTGCGTGCGCGCGGGACGCAACGTGTGCAGCAATTGCGAGAACACGGTTACGTCGATGCGCAACTTTACGACCCGACGGAAACGTCTGTGCGCGGTACTCACGCGTTCTTCCTGATTCTCGGCGAGCCCGAGGCATACGGCCTACCGGCAAAGCCGCAAGTTCCAACGATCCATTTAAAAGCCGCGTGGACGGCTGCAGTCGCCACTGCGCTCGGCGCAATTGTCGCCACCCTTTGCGCATTTGCATTTTCATGAGCGGGATCTGCAGATAGTATGCCTGACGAATCGCGAATCGATCAACTGCGTGAAGAAGCGTGGGCAAAGGGCGCTGTGGCTGGCCGCGGTGTGGACGTTACCGCTGGGCCGATCCCGCGCAAGCCCGGTTACTACGGTCAGCCGGTCGTTAGGCCACCGGTGTGGACGTGGGAAATTCCAATTTACTTCTTCGTTGGCGGCCTCGGCGGAATGTCAGCTGTAATCGCGCTCGGCGCGGCTTTGTTTCAGCACCTTGATGTGGCGCGCACCGCAATGTGGGTTGCTGCCATTGCATCGGTGCTCTCGCCAGTTCTGCTGATTCTGGATCTGGGCCGGCCGCATCTCTTCCTTCACATGCTGCGCGTGTTCAAACCGCAAACACCCATGTCGATGGGTGCCTGGATCCTGGCGGGCTTCGGAATGTGCGTTATGCCAAGCTTAATCGGGATGGAACTTGACGCATTACACGTTTTCGCCGGCGCGCTTGATCA
>Ga0126383_10002400_pt1 | contig 12091 bp, 11 predicted proteins | sample PanSoiMetPlot_35_FD_96882 | JGI IMG/M metagenome (GOLD analysis project Ga0126383, IMG submission 96882) | Tropical forest soil microbial communities from Panama - MetaG Plot_35 | ecosystem: Environmental > Terrestrial > Soil > Tropical forest > Bulk soil | place: Panama | collected 2016-02-17
ATGTCGTCGTGGACCAGGCTGGCCGTGTGTAGCAGCTCGACGCCCACGGCCATGTGATTCAGCGCCTCGAGGTCGATGCCTTCATCAAGGCGGCCAATGAGCAATGCCAGCGCTGGCCGGAGGCGTTTCCCGGTGCCCGGCAACACCGTCGACAGCATCGGGCCCAGCAGCGGGTCATCCGTGGCCGACAGGCTGGTCAACGACGCTTCGAGGCGCTGCAGGCCCGGCTGGACCAGCGACAGGATGGCGCGAATCGCCTCTGACTGGGAGCTGACCGGCGTCGTCAGGCTCACGCGGTCTCCGCCACGACCGCCAACGCGGGGAACACGCGCAGGCTATTGTCCCACAGCTGCTCGGTCATCTCTGCCTCCGAGATGTGGTGCAGCCGAGCGAGACAGCGCGCTGTCTCGACGACGTAGGCAGGCTCGTTGCGTTGGCCGCGTCGCCCGGCGGGTGGCAGGTACGGGCAATCGGTCTCGATCAACAGTCGGTCACGCGGCGCCGACGCGGCCACCTCGCGCACCCCGCCATCGTTCTTATAGGTAAGCGGGCCGGCAAACGACAGGTAGTAGCCAGCCCGCAGCATGCGCTCGGCGAACTGCCGCGAGCCGGTGAAGCAGTGCAAGATGCCTGGCACCTGCCTGGCTGGGCGCCGCGCCGCCGAACGCTCGAGCATGACGGCGACGTCGGAGTGGGCGTCGCGCGTGTGCACGACCACGGGCAACCCGCGTTGCTCGGCCAGCTGCAAATGCCACTCGAACGCCTCACGCTGTCGTTCGGGCGACGTGCGGTCGCGGAAGTAGTCGAGGCCGGTCTCGCCGATGGCGGCGACCAGCGGGTTACGCGCGAGCCCGGTGGTGGCATCGAAGTCGCCTTGCGAAGCGGTGCTGACCGAGTTGGGATGGATGCCAACCGCGGCGACTGACCAGGGGATCGAGCGGGCGAGCTCGAGCGCGGCGCGGCTACTGATCAGGTCATAGCCGACCAGGACGAGCGCCTCGACGCCCGCCTCTCGGGCACGCTCCAGAACCTCCCGACGATCGGGCTCGAAGGCGCGATCCATCAGGTGCGCATGGCTATCGACCAGACCGATCATGCGCCGATCACCAGCGTGAACTCGCCGCGTGGCGCTTCTTGCTGGAAGTGCGCCAGGGCCTCGGCGGCGGTACCACGGAAGATCTCCTCGAACTTCTTGGTCAGCTCACGGGCGACCGCCAGCGGCCGCTCGGGCCCCAGGCTGGCGACGATGTCCTGCAGCGCCCGCACGAGGCGGTGCGGCGACTCCAGTGCCACCAGCGTGTGGGGATCGTCGGCGTGCTGGCTCAGGAGCTTGCGGCGCTGCGCGGTAGTGCGTGGCAAGAAGCCAACGAAGCAGAAGGCGTGCATCGGCAGACCCGATGCGACCAGCGCCGCCAGCAGCGAGGATGCGCCAGGCACCGGCACCACCTCATAACCGGCCACTAGCGTGTCGCGCACCAACGCGTAGCCTGGGTCCGAGATGCCAGGCGTGCCCGCGTCCGTGACCAGGGCAAGATCACCTTCGCGCAAGCGATCAACCAGGCGCGTGCGGCGCGTCGGCGAGGTGAACTCGTGGAAGCTGGCCAGCGGCGTGTGGATGTCGTGCGCGGCGAACAACTTGCGCGTGACGCGCGTGTCCTCGGCGGCGACCAGCGGCACTTCGCGCAGGATGCGCACGGCGCGATAGGTCATGTCCTCGAGGTTGCCGATCGGCGTCGCCACCACGTACAGAGTCCCCACGTAAGCCCTTTCGGAAGTTCCTGAATTATACGATATCTGTTTCGACGACGGGCGCCGGCCATTGTGATGACCACGTCGAGGGCTGTTGCTATGATCAAGCATGGACCCCCGCGGCAGGAGGTGGACCCTAAACGGGTTGATCCGCCCTGACCGTCTGTATTCCTGGCGGTCGGAGCAAGCCGCTCCGCCCGCCCGATCGTCAGCGCCGACAGCGCCCCGTGAGTGCCAGACTCCGGGGCGCTTGTGTACCCAGGGGAGTGCCGATGGCAACCACCATTCGTGACACGGATTTGCCCGACCTGGGCGATTTCACCGCGGAGCTGTTCACCCCCGAACGCAACCGCCTTCGACCCGCGTATGGCTTCGACGATGTGGCCATCGTGCCGGGCGTCGAGACCATCCACCCGGACGATGTCGACCTGGGCTTCGAGCTGGGTGGCCAGCGCTTTGCTATCCCGTTCGTGGCCGCGGCCATGGACTGCGTGGTCGACGTGCCGTTCGCGACCGCGCTCGGGCGGCTAGGTGGACTGGCCGTCCTCAACCTGGAAGGCCTGCAGACACGCTATGAGCGACCCGCGGAGCCGCTGGCGGAGATTGCCGCCGCGCCACGCGAGACAGTGACCGAGTTGATGCAGCGACTGTATCGGGCGCCTTTGCGCGATGAGCTCGTGGCCCGCCGTGTGGCTGAGTTGAAGGCCGCTGGCGTCATCGTCGCGGTGTCGAGCACGCCAAGCCTGGCAGAGCGCCTCGGACCAGTGGCAGCCGAAGCGGGCGTGGACATCTTCGTTGTTCAATCCACCGTCACCTCGGCCCGCTTCCGGGCCCGCGACGGCACGCCAACCCTGGACTTCAACCGCTTCTGTCGAGAAGTCGGCGTGCCGGTGATCGTCGGCAACTGCGTTGGCTACGCGGCGGCCCTGGAATTGATGGACACCGGCATTGCTGGCCTGCTGGTCGGCGTTGGACCGGGCGCAGCATGCACCAGCCGCGAGGTGCTCGGCATCGGCGTGCCGCAGGTCACCGCCACCCTGGACTGCGCTGCCGCCCGCGATGCATACGCTCGTCGCTCAGGCCGCTACGTCCCGATCATCACCGATGGTGGCATGCGCAGCGGTGGCGACGTGTGCAAGGCGTTCGCCAGCGGCGCCGACGCGGTCATGATCGGCTCGCCGTTCGCGCAAGCCGACGAGGCGCCCGGGCACGGTCACCACTGGGGGATGGCCACGCCGCACGCCGGGCTGCCGCGCGGCACGCGCATCAAAGTAGGCGTCAGCGGCAGCCTCGAACACATCCTGTTCGGTCCGACCAGCCTGACCAACGGCACGCAGAACCTGGTCGGCGCCTTGCGGACGTGCATGGGCGTGTGTGGCGCGGCAACGCTGGCTGATATGCACCAGGCGGAGATGGTCATCGCACCGGCGATCAAGACAGAGGGCAAGAGCTGGCAGCTGCGCGGGGAGTGAGGAGTCAGGAGTGGGGAGTGGGGAGTGAGGAGTGAGGCAAGCGAGCAAGACACATCGAGTAGCAGCCTCGGATGACATCGAGGTCGGCACATACCTGGAGATAGCTGAGGCACAAGCGACGGAGAAAGGGACAGCCCCACTCCCCACGCCCCACTCCCCACGCCCCGAACGGGACACGGTCGCGATCATCGACTTCGGCTCGCAGTACAGCCAGCTGATCGCACGGCGGGTGCGCGAGCACCACGTCTACTGCGAGCTGGTGCCGCATGACGCGCCCGAGGAGCGGATTCGGGTGCTGCGGCCGAAAGGCTTCATCCTGTCGGGCGGGCCGGCGAGCGTGTACGCGCCGGGAGCTCCGTTGCTGCCGCGCTACATCCTGGAATCAGGCAAGCCGATTCTTGGCATCTGCTACGGCATGCAGGTGCTGGCTCACCAGCTCGGCGGCGAGGTCCAGCCGGGCAGCAAGCGGGAATACGGACCGGCCGTGGTGCACGTGGCCGGGCCGCCGGCGGCGATCTTTCGCGGCTTACCCAACGAGTTCTCGGTGTGGATGAGCCACGGCGACGTCGTGCGGCGCATGCCACCTGGTTTCTGTGCCGCCGCTACGAGCGACAACTCGCCGATGGCCGCGATGTGGAATGGCGACGGACTGATCGGCCTGCAGTTCCACCCCGAGGTGGTGCACACCAGTTTCGGCTCGCAGCTTATCGGCAATTTTCTGCGTGAGGTGTGCGGCTGCACCGGCAACTGGACCACGGCTTCGTTCGTGGAGCAGGCGGTCGAGGACGTCCGCCGGCAGGTTGGCACGGGCCGCGTGATTTGTGCGCTGTCGGGTGGCGTCGATTCGGCAGTTGTCGCGCTGCTGGTCCACCGCGCGGTCGGCGATCAGCTGACGTGCATCTTCGTCAACAACGGGCTCCTCCGAAAGGATGAGCCCGAGCGCGTGGAGAAGACGTTCGAGCGCCACCTCGGCATGCACCTGATCCATGTCGACGCGGCCGACTCGTTCCTCGGCCAGCTGGCGGGCGTGGTCGATCCCGAAGACAAGCGGCGCATTGTCGGCGCCGAGTTCATCCGCATCTTTGCGTTGGAAGCGCGCAAGTTGGGGCGGATCGACTTCCTGGCCCAGGGCACTCTGTACCCGGATGTGATCGAGAGCACCAGTCACGACACTGCGTCAGCAGCCGCGCGGATCAAGACGCACCACAACGTGGGACTGCCCGAAAACGTGCCCTTCCGCCTGATCGAGCCGCTGCGCTACCTGTTCAAAGATGAGGTGCGCGAAGTCGGCGTGGCGCTGGGCTTGCCCGAGGAGATCGTCTGGCGCCACCCGTTCCCAGGTCCGGGCTTGAGCATCCGCGTGCTGGGCGAGGTCACCCACGAGCGGTTGGAGACGCTGCGCGCCGCCGACGCGATTGTTATGGACGAGGTGCGCGCGGCTGGCCTGTACCGCGAGGTGTGGCAGAGCTTCGCCGTTCTCACGCCGTTACGCACCGTGGGCGTGATGGGCGACTTTCGCACTTACGGCAACGTCGTCGCGGTGCGCATCGTCAACTCGCGCGATGCAATGACCGCCGATTGGGCACGCGTTCCCTATGATCTGCTGGCGCGCTTATCGAGCCGCATCGTCAACGAAGTGCCGGCCGTCACTCGGGTGGTCTTCGACATCACCTCCAAGCCGCCGGGCACTATCGAGTGGGAGTAACGGGCGTCGATGTCATCCCGAGGAGGAACGACGAGGGATTTAGTCGTCGCCTCATCCTGAGGCAGATCCTTCGCTACGCTCAGGAGACTTGAGTTTGGACAAACGAAGGCCCAGATTGACGTGGGCTCTTCCGGTAAAGCGGAAAATGTGTCAAGCTCGGCGTGTGTCTAAAACGCAAGGATTGGCACCGCTCCGCCACTTCCGCCAAGAGCTGTACGACGACCTGGGCCTTCGCCAGGATAGCTTGTTTGAACTGGTAGACGCCGTACTGACGGCCGCCGGACCGACGACGCTGGTACGGCATAGTTTGAGCCCGTACTTCCGCCGTCAGTGGCCAAGCACGTGTGACGCGCTCGCGGATGGCTCGCTGGACGTGCCCGCGGTGCGGCGCTTGTTCGTTCAGTCGCTGCCGCTGCCGACCGGCTCCGACCGTGAGGTATGGGCTGTGGACGGCACGGCGTGGCCGCGACCAGCAGCGGCGACCAGCCCGGACCGCACATGGGAGTATCGGCCCGTGGCCGGCAAGCCCCAGAAGCATCTGGTCGCGGCCTGGGAGTATCAATGGTTGGTCGCACTGCCCGACGCGCAGCGCAGTTGGATGCTGCCGCTGGACGTGCGTCGCCGCGGCGTCGCGGCAGGCACGCCGACTGAATTGGTCATCAATCAACTGCGCAGCGTGCTGGCCGAGCGGTCGCCACGCGTAGCTCGACCGGTGGTGGTGCTGGACAGCCAATACGCCCCAGGCGAGTTGGCGCAAGCTCAGCTGAGCGTTGACCTGTTGGTGCGTTTGCCACGCCGCCGTCGCCTGTTCGGTCCGCCTGGCCCGTACCGCGGCCTGGGCGCACCGCGGAAGCATGGCCAGGTCTTTCGACTGCATGACGCCCGCTCCCACTGGACGCCGGATGAGGAGCTCACCACCACCGACGCGGTGTACGGCGAGATTCGGCTGGCGGTGTGGCGCGACGTCCACGATCAGGCCCAGCCCAGCGCGCCCTTTGCGCTGGTGCGCATCACCGTTGAGCGCTTGCCGGGTCACACTCGCGCACCGCAACCCCTGTGGTTGGCCTGGATCGCCGAAGCCTTGCCCGACGACCTGCTGGATCTCTGGCGCTGGTACCGACGTCGCTTCACGATCGAGCATGGGTTTCGGTTTTGTAAGCACGATCTGGGCTGGACGACGATTCGGCCCCGATCCCCGCATGCGGCGGATGTGTGGACCTGCTTGCTGGCGGCTGGCCTCTGGCAACTGTGGTTGGCTCGAGGTCTCGTCGCCGACCAGCGACTCCCCTGGGAGCACCCGATGCACCCCGCACGCCTGAGTCCTGGCCGTGTCCGCCGTGCGTTTGCCGTACTTTTGGTGCATGTGGGGTCTCCGGCACGTGCACCCAAGCTGCGCGGAAAGTCGCCAGGCCGACCCCCACAGGCTCCATCTGCGGCCCGCCAACGGTTTCCAGTGGTCTACCGCAAGCCGGCGCACGACCGGCGTTGCCACTGTCCACACCACCGCCGCCATTCAAAGGCCGCATGAGGTCACAATCGTTTGTCGAAACTCAAGTCAGGATGAAGCGGGCTATAGTGCCCTCGGCTCGGCACTGAGATCCCTCGTCGTTCCTCCTCGGGATGACACCTCCGGCCACGCTCCTCGCCGTTGGCTCCTACGACAATCGTGGCGTGATGGGGGTGTCGAGTTCAGGCTCGGTATGACAATACCCGTTGGACTTGCGCCGAGCCGTGCTAGCCGCCTGCTTCTCGTTTGCGTGCAAGCACGACGTACTGGCTGCCTGCGCAGCGCAGCCCGAAGCGGTGCTGATCGGCCAGCTGCTGCAGTCGGCGATGTAACTCGAGTCCCCACATTGCTCTCAGCGCGTGCTGCCCGAGCAGCGTGAACGGCCCGAAGCCGATGCTGGCGGTCATGACGCATTCGAAACCGACCGACTCCAGCTCCGAGTTGAACTCCCTGGGCCAGTGCAGTTTGTGTCGAAGGCCAGGCGCCGTGGGTCGGCCAAGAAGAGACCGTGCGCGCTGCCGCGTTCCTGCCAGCAGCGGGTTGAACCGAGGATCGAGCAGGTGCACCAGCCGCGCACGGTTGTCGGCGCTGACCACCAGGTAACCACCGGGCCGCACGACGCGCGCGCATTCGACCAGCGCCATGCGCGGCGAATGCAGCCACGGGACGACGCCCAGCGCGACCACCAGTTCGAAGGCCGCGGCGGAGAAGGCGAGCGCATGCGCATCGACCTGCGCGATGTCCAGACCGACCCGCGAATCGTCCGCTTGTCTGCGGGCCTCTAGCAGCATGCCGATCGTGCGATCGGTGGCGATAACCGACAGGCCGCCCGCCGCCAGCGCCGTCGAGGTCAGGCCCGCGCCGCACCCCAGCTCGAGCGCAGTCGCGGCGGCCGGCAAATGCAAGTCGTTGACCCAGGCCAGCGCCAGGTCCCGCCGCGCCCGGTAGATGACGCTGGACAGGTCCTCGCCCTCGTACACGCTGAGCCACGTCTGCGTGTGCGTGTCGAACCACGTGTCGACCGTCGATTGCACGGCGTCTGGATCGGTGGTCTCGCCACGGCGACCGGTAGCAACGGTCGCACCCAGCCAGCGCTTGTCAGCCACGATCCAAACGTCGGTTCACAACGCAGCTGGCTGACACGGCGGTGAAGACCGCCAGCGCGAGCCAACGCCCCCAGCGCCTCGGATCGAGCACTGACAACGCCACGGTGAACAACACATAACTCGGCGCATGCAAGAGTAACAGCATCCTCGCCGCCGACCAGTTCTGGAACCGCTGCCGGCCGACCGTGACTGACAGCGGCGCCGCGGCGCGGCGGTGGGCGCGCGTGGCCATTATTCGGTCCGAGTCGGTCAGTTCAAGTAGCTGCACCAGCCGCAGCACCGGCCGCGCGGACACGACATAGTCCACCTTCACCGACGTCGGCCAATCGGCAAACGCCAGGTAGGCGCTCAGCATGGCCATGTAGAACATGTTGAACGTGCTGCCTGTGTCCACCAGCAGCGCGGTGTGGTACGCGGCGCCAGTCCAGATGGACAACGGCACCAGCCGTTTACTCGAGAAGCCGACGACGAGAAACAGTTCGACGCCGATGACCAGCCAGCTCAGCAGCCGGTTCGTCCAGCGTGGTGGCCACGGCAACGCTGACTGAAGGCGCTGATGGTGCGGCGTTCCTGACGTCCAGGCTTCGAAGAACTGACCTGATCGCCAGTCTTTGTCGAGCAGTTTGTTGAGCCCCGCGCCCAGGTACACGAGCACGACCTGGTAGCGGATGAACCACGGCGCCTGTCCACGTTGGAGTAACCCGGCCAGCAAGAAGATGCACGCGGTGAAGACGCGGTTGTTCGCGAAATAGGTGCGCGATGAAAGAACCGCCAGCGCTACGCACCCACCAAGAACAAAACAGCACACGCGTACGCACCGATTGAGGAGCAGCAATACGGCTGCAATCAGAAACGTCGATTTGATTGCCGTTTGTACTGTAGATGGCGGCGCAATTGTGTCCAGGATTGGCACGAATGGTAGGAACGGTCGCGGTAATTTGCGCCACTGAGTAAGCAGGAAGCACAGCGCGATGAGCTTCACCGCGAGCAGCACATTGGGTGGCAGCGGAGTGCCAGTGATGCGCAGTGGATTCAACGCTTCACGAGAAATGCCACTCCTGTTGCGGGCCATTGTTCACTCGATACAGTAGCAGCACTTGCGCGCGATCGGGCGCACCATAAGTCCGCTCATATTGTTCGACGATGTCGGTCAGGTGCCTTGGCACGTTCTCGAACCGCCCGATGCGCGGCCACTGGTAGCGAGCCAGCACCTCCTCGTCGCTCAGGCTTCGTCCGCCAATGCGCACGTCGAGACGGTACTCCATCACGTAGTCGTTTGGCGCCCAGCAGAAATAGCGCGTCTTGCGGGTCTGCTCGTACAGGATCCAACCCAGCTGGCCGAGCAGAAACGCGCAGCCGATCAGTGTCGGCAGCGACCGAAGTCGGGTCACTCTCGTCGTCGTCGCGCTCGTGCAGTGAATTTGGTCACACACGGAGTGTAAGCAGCATCACTGTCAGCGCCGCGGGCAAAGCGTAGGGTGCGCGGATGGACCACATCCTGAACCTGGAGCTTGGACGCGAGCGCCACCGAGATCTCCTGGCGGAGGCCGCCCACGAGCGTTTGGTCAAGGAGGCACTGGCGGTATCGAAAGAGGAGCAGGCGCCGGTCACGCTGGACCTGCTCGGTCTCGTGTCTCGATGCCTCGGCCAGTTCGTCGCGCTCGCTGCGCGCGCTACCCAGGAGCCATCAGCGTTCAGCCATCAGCCGTCCGCCACCCCTGACCGCTGACCCCTGACCCTGACCCGGACCCCTGATCCCTGACTCCTGGCCGCTGACGGTCAGCCGGGTAATGTACGGGAGGAATGCGAGCAGAGCCAGGCAATCGCAGCCAGTGACACGGTAAAGACACGGTGTAGCTGCGGCCCGTCACAGGCGCTAAACATGCCGTCACGGCTGCCCTGATTGCCGCGACCGCGGCCGGCCATTTTGGTCGCAAGTAGCACACCACATTGGAGGCCACGCCATGCTCACCCGCGCTTCCCGCGTCCTACTCCGCGGCGTTCACCGGCGCCGTGATCAACTGGGATTGCTGGCATCGCTCGTTCTGTTCCTCAGTGCCACCGCGCCTGCCTTTGCGCGTGCGGCTTCCCCTGATGAAGCGCCGGCACCGTCCGTGACAACTGCCGCGCCAATTCTGGACTACTCCGCGCGCTGGATCGACGTGGATCTGAATCTACCGGCCACCATGACCGCGTACGAGGGCAACGTCCCTGTCCGCACGATGTACACGATCATTGGTCGTGGAGCGTTGACGACTCCCACCGGTAACTTTTCGATCATTCGCCGCGTGGCGAATGAGACCATGGACTCGTCTACCATCGGCATACCACGAGATGGGCCAGGGGGTTATTACCTCACTGGCGTGCTGTACACGCAGTACTTCACCAACGGCGGCGCCAGCATCCACTACAACTACTGGTCCGGCAACTTTGGTTATCCAGGCTCCCATGGCTGCCTTGGGCTGTCGTATGACGACGCTGCGTTTATGTGGGATTTCGCGGACTACGGGACACCAGTCTCCATCCATTATTGACCTCCCAGGCGCTCGTCGCGGCGGGCGGGCCACACGTCGGGTAACCGCGTGGCGAGCCCAGCCCGCTTGCGCGGCGTTGACCGCCGCGCGTTGATCGTGCTAGCCAGCGTGGAGCTCGATGATGTCGCCGTCGGACAGCTGATATCGGTGAGCCACGCGTAAGGGCGCACCGTCAGGCGGCCAGCGCACCGCGAAGTGGAGCGTCTGCCGCACCTCGTGGTGGATCATGTCGGCCAGGTCCTCCACGGTCGAGCCGCGGCGCAGCACGAACGGGCGAGTCAGGTCCGCCGCGCGGCCTGGCGGCTTGGCATACACGCGTACCACGTCCAGGGCGCTCACGATGCGCCGCCGCAGCTCGTCCACTCCAACGTTCGACACCGCCGAGGTCGGCAGCAACAGCAATTGATCCTCCTCCAGGCGCAGCAGCTCCGCGCCGTCTTGCGCCGCCGGCAGGTCGAGCTTGGTGCCCACCAGCAGCGCCGGCGATGGTGAGCGCAGCGGATCCTCGAGCGTTGCTAGCTCCGCCTGCACCATCCGCAGGTCGGCGGTCGGATCCGTGTCCAGGTCGACCACAAGCAGCACCAGGTCTGCCTGCGGGATGACACCGCGCAGCCACGCTGGGGTGGCGCCCGGTGCTACCGCTGGCAGGTCCACCAGCTGCACCTGGATGTCCTCGAATGGCATCATCGCCGGCTGCGGGAGCTGCGTGGTGAAGGGATAATCGGCCACGCGCGCCGCGGCGCCCGTCAGCGCCTGCAGCAGCGCCGACTTGCCGGCATTCGGGGCGCCCACCAGCACGGCCTGACCGGCGCCTTCGCGATGCACCACGTACACGTCGGCGTGCCCATGGCCGCGCTCGCGGCTGGCCTCTTGCAACAGCTTGGCCTTGCGCGCCCGCAGCTCGGCGCGCAGATGATCGGTCCCCTTGTGGTGGGGCATGACCGCGAGCATCCGCTCGAGTGCCTCGAGCTTTGCGCTCGTCGTCGTGGCGGCTCGAAAGGCGCTCTCGGCCGCGAAGTAGTCGGGTGGCAGATTGGCCGGCACGCGTCCCTCTGCGGCGGATTGTGCCGCGGGAGACGGTCCTAGCCGACAACCGCGGGTTGCCGCGCGTGCAGGAAATGCTCCAGCGCTGCCATGCGCTCGCGGATCGTGCGTTGGCTGACTGCGGCGTTCGGGGCAAAGAGCTCCCAGCCGTGGTACGCGCCAGGGTAGACATGCAGCTCGGTCGAGACGCCGGCTTGTAGCAATCGGGCAGCGTAGTCGATTGACTCGTCGCGGAACACCTCGAGCTCGCCCACCTGAATCAACGTTGGCGGCAGGTTCGAGAGGTCCGTCGCGCGTGCCGGCGCAGCGTACGGAGACACGTCGGCCGTACCAGCCTTATCGCCCAATAGCGCCGACCAGCCCGACAGGTTGGCTTCGCGACTCCAACCAGGAATCCCAGAGAATTCGCGGCTGGACGGCGTGGTGTTGCGGTCATCCAGCATGGGGTAGATCAGGACCTGGCAGACAAGGGCCGGGCCACCTCTGTCGCGAGCTACCAAGGCGGTCGCGGCAGCCAGGCCACCGCCGGCGCTCGCGCCCGCCAGGCCGATGCGCGTGCGGTCGACGCCGAGCTCGATAGCCTGCTCGGCCATCCACTTCAGACCCGCGTAGCAATCCTCGACGGGAGCCGGATGCGGGTTCTCAGGGGCAAGTCGGTACTCGACCGAGACCACTACGCAACCCAGCTGCTCGGCGAATGCCCTGCAAGTGGCGTCGTCTTGATCGATGTTGCCCATGAACATGCCGCCGCCGTGGATCCAGTACAGGCCCGGCAACGTGCCGCCACGGTCGGCTGGACGGTAGACGCGTACCACCACGTCGGGTGCGCCGGCCGGTCCGGGTACGCGGTGGTCCTCGGTGCTCACCCGTTCGGTGCCCGCGGCCTGACTGCTCACCGCCTCCTCGACCTGAGCAAGAAGCGTCGCGACCATCTGCGCCCGCATGGCCGGCAGGTTCGCCAGGTCAACGCCCTC
>Ga0126383_10002401_pt1 | contig 12091 bp, 8 predicted proteins | sample PanSoiMetPlot_35_FD_96882 | JGI IMG/M metagenome (GOLD analysis project Ga0126383, IMG submission 96882) | Tropical forest soil microbial communities from Panama - MetaG Plot_35 | ecosystem: Environmental > Terrestrial > Soil > Tropical forest > Bulk soil | place: Panama | collected 2016-02-17
GGTTAGCGGCGATCAAATGAAAACGATTTTCATTTTCATTGACAAGACCGTTGCCCGGAAACCATAATCTGATCCGTTGAAAAACAAGAGAGGGATGCACCGGTGCAACGGCGCATCCCTCGGGTTCGCGCGGGTGGAATTTATGGGTCCTAACCAGCGCGGGTGCTGATTGTACCCCCAACGGCGCTGGCTAGTCATCCTTCCCTTCCCGGAGTCTGCAACACATTTCGTGAAACCGGCGATACGGAAACAAAAGTCTTTGGAGGTATGCGATGGCGCGGAAACTTCTCTCGATCGCTTTAATTGTCGGCGACTGTCTTTGTTATGCGTATTCCCAAACTCCCGCATTCGCGATTCAAGGAAGAATTCTCGACGTCACGAGCAGCGCCATCGCAGGCGCTCAGATCACCATAATTCCGAGTTCCCACGCCTCCGACGCTTCTGCCCTTTCCGACCAGAACGGTGAATTTTCGCTGGCTCTCTTACCTGGCAAGTACACGATCAAAGTTGCGGCAAAAGGGTTCGAGGAAATTTCTCAGACGATCGATCTTCAGGAGACAGTCTCTCAGGACTTTGTCCTGCAGGTTGCTAGTGTTCATGAAATGGTTACGGTCAAAGAGTCACCCGGTTACGAGGTGTCCATTGTCAGCAGTGCCACGAAGACCCTGACTCCGCTGCTGGACATTCCACAATCGATCAATGTCGTAACGCAGGAGCAGGTCCGGGATCAGGCGATGTTGAGTTTGGGTGATGTCGTTCGATACGTACCCGGAATCACTGCTCATCAAGGAGAGAACAATCGAGACCAGATCATCATCCGTGGCACGAACTCATCCGCTGATTTTTTCGTGAATGGTGTGCGAGACGATGTCCAATACTATCGCGACCTCTACAATCTCGAACGAATCGAAGCTCTGAAAGGTCCCAATGCGATGATCTTCGGACGCGGCGGTGGTGGAGGCGTAATCAATCGAGTGACCAAGGAGGCGGGCTCCACCCCATTGCGGGAAATGATGCTGCTGGGTGGCTCTTATGGGAACAAACGACTGACTGCGGACTTTGACCAGCCTCTGACAGACAATGTGGCTTTCCGGCTGAACGCGATGATTGAGAAGTCGGATAGCTTTCGCAAATATGTCAACCTGAAGCGGTCCGCTGTCAATCCGACTTTGACGTTTACCCCGAGCACCAAAACAAGGGTCACGCTCGGTTATGAGCATTTCAGCGATAGACGCGTCGCCGACCGCGGCATTCCGTCGTTTCAAGGCAGGCCGGCGGATATCGATATTTCAACGTACTTTGGGAATCCCGACGACAGCTATGTTCAGGCGCGTTTGAATCTCGGCTCGGCTTCCGTCGAGCACCAAACCGGCAGGCTCAGTATTCAAGACCGCGTGTCGTTCGGGGATTATGATCGCAGTTACCAGAACTTTGTGCCTGGTTTAGTCAATGCGGAGAAAACGTTAGCCGGTATTTCCGCTTACAACAACGCGACGCGACGACGGAATGCATTCAACCAGACCAACCTAATTTACGGCGGATCGACGTGGGGTATCCGGCACACGATATTAGCCGGCGCAGAGATCGGTCGCCAGCTCACGGATAATGTTCGTAACACCGGCTACTTCAACAACTCCACGACCTCTATTTCCGTTGCGTATCTCAACCCCACGACCCAGACGCCCGTCACATTCCGCCAGAGCGCCACTGACGCGGACAATCATCTGGAGACGAATCTGGCTGCGACGTATGTCCAGGACCAGCTCGAGGTCTCCCGCCATCTTCAGGTGATCGGAGGTCTGCGGTTCGACTACTTCGACTTGCAATATCTCAACAATCGAACCAACGAAAGTTTGCGGCGAATCGATAAGCTCGTCTCACCGCGCGTGGGAATCGTGCTCAAGCCGGCTGGGCTGTTATCGATCTACGGCACCTACAGCGTTTCTTATTTGCCAAGCTCCGGAGACCAGTTCTCTTCCCTCACTTCGGTGACCCAACAACTGAAACCGGAAAAGTTCAACAATTACGAGCTGGGGATGAAATGGGATATCTATCGAAATCTCTCGTTAACCACCGCTGTGTATCGATTGGATCGCACGAACACGAGATCGACAGATCCCAACGATCCGACCAGAATTATTCAAACCGGACGAACTCGAAGCAACGGTTACGAGGCCGCATTAAATGGACGGATCACCGGGAGCTGGAAAATTACCGGGGGTTATGCCTACCAGGATGCATTCATTGCCAGCACCACGATAAATGCAGCAATCGGAGCGCGCGTCGGACAGGTCCCGCGTCACACTTTTTCACTATGGAATAACTACCAGATCGTGCCCAGGTTGGGCGCCGGCTTGGGAATCATTCATCGATCGGACATGTACGCGGCCATCGACAACACGGTGACGCTTCCGAGCTACACGCGTGTGGATGCTGCCGTCTTTTTCCCGCTAACCGAAAATATGCGTTTTCAAGCAAACGTGGAGAACATTTTCGACAGGAAGTATTACGTCAACGCGGATAGTAACACCAATATTTCTCCGGGCTCTCCACGCGCTGTCCGGCTTGGACTAACAGCAAGGTTTTAGTCCGGTTAACTACAAGTCCGATCACGTCGTAGCCGCCCCCGCAGGCCTGTCCCGGCTTGACCTGTCCGTCCTGACCCGACTGAGGGATTCCCCTGGCCAGCAGTTCAGCTCGTTTAGAATGCCACTCGTTTGTAACGATCGACCATTCATTGGAATCGCGTCGGCGGATCTGAAGGCGATAAGTACAATCCTCGGCTACTTCATCTGGCAGGGTGTGCGTATGCAACTATCAAAGCGACTTTCAATTGTGTGGATTGTTCTAGCTCTCGGTTTTTCGGGAATCGGAGCATCAGCCCAGTCGGTGGCGAGCGGCACTATTGAAGGCACTGTTGTTGATTCGACCGGTGGGGTTGTGGTCGGTGCGACTGTCGAGATCACAAATCCCCTTACGGGATTTCAACAAACGGCAGTCACGGACGCCATGGGCGTATTTCGATTCATGAACATTCCGTTCAATCCATATCACATCCAAACCACCCAAAAGGGATTCGCGCCGGCCGCACAGGACGTGAACGTTCGTACCAGTGTTCCAATCCCGGTAAAAATCACGCTCTCAGTCGCAGGGCTCTCTGAAACCGTCCGCGTCGAGGCCGGAGCCGGAGACATTATTGAAAACGTTCCTTATGCCCACGCCGACGTGGACGTTTCAACACTGGATAAATTGCCCGTGCTCTCGCCGGCATCCGGCCTGAGTGACGCGATCATGCTTGCTTCACCTGGCGTCGTCGCGGACTCCAATGGATTCTTTCATCCGCTCGGCGATCATGCACAAACCTCGTTCGCGATTGATGGACAACCTATCAACGATCAACAGAGCAAAGCGTTCTCCACTCAGGTTCCGATCAATGCGATCCAGAATATGGAAATCGTAACCGGGACCCCGAACGCTGAATTCGGCGATAAAACGAGTCTCGTCGTTAATGCGACGACACGTTCAGGCCTTGGCTTGACGAAGCCGCGAGGCGAAGTGGTTGCGCAATACGGTTCCTTTGGTGCTCCTTCCGTGGAAGCCAACGTCGGTATCGGAGGACAGAAAGCCGGCTTTTTTATTGCGGCAAATGGACTGCGGTCCGGCCGATTCCTGGACACGCCGGAGTTCAATCCGATTCATGCAATAGGAAATAGTTCGAATACGTTCAACCGTTTCGATTTTGTGCCGACCAGCAAAGACGTTATCCACGTCAATTTCATGATTGCTCGAAACTGGTTCCAGACGCCGAATTCGTTCGATCAGCCCGATCAAGATCAGCGTCAGAAGGTCGTCACGCTGGACTTCGCTCCCGGATATCAACACACGTTTAATGCAAGAACATTGCTCACAATCAATCCGTTCGTTCGGCAGGACGAAGTTCACTACTATCCGAGTCCGGACCCGTCCAACGATGCGCCTGCGACAGTTTCACAGAACCGCCGGTTGACGAACTGGGGGGTGCGAGGTGATGTTTCCTATAGCGTCGCGCACCACAATTTGAAAATCGGTGGACAACTAATGCAGACCCACCTGCAGGAAAAGTTCGCTCTGGGCATAACAGACTTCACGTTCAATGCACTTTGCCTGAACAGCGACGGCGATCCGCAGGATCTGCCGACAGTGACAAGTACGTCACAATGTGCATCACGTGGTTTCGTACCGAACCCCGGTTTCAATGCAGGATTGTTGCCCTTGGATCTAACTCGCGGAGGATCGCTCTTCCAATTCGGTTCCGCTGGAAACGTGAACCAATACGCGGTTTACATTCAAGACGCGATGACGCTAGGTCATCTCACCTTAAACCCTGGTCTACGTGTGGATCACTACGATGCCGTCGGAATTATTCAGGATACGGAAGCGCAACCCCGATTCGGTGTTTCGTATCTCATCGCTCCCAGCAACACAGTTTTGCGGGCAGGCTATGCGCGAACCATGGAGACCCCTTACAACGAGAATCTATTGGTCGCAATTTCGCAGGTAGCATCCCCACTGATCGAGGCATTTTCGGAGCAAGGGAGCGCGCCATTGAATCCCGGACATCGTCATCAATTCAACTTGGGTGTACAGCAGGCACTCAGCAGATATGTCCAAGTCGAAGCTGATTATTTCTGGAAATACACGAACAATGCATATGATTTCGGTGTCCTCTTCAACACCCCAATCGCGTTTCCGATCACTTGGCCGAAATCCAGACTTGATGGGTTCTCGCTGCGCGTGAGTTCAACGAACATCAAAGGCCTCCAGTGGTACACAACGATGGGACACAACCGCGCCCGTTTCTTCACTGAGGATGGCAGTGTCTTTCGAATCGACCATGACCAGAATTTCCAACAGACGACCAATCTACGCTATCAGTGGAAGAAAAACGGTCCATGGGGGGCGTTCACTTGGCGCTACGATAGCGGACTTGTTGCCGGCGACGTCGCAAGCCTTGCGGATGCGCTCGCACTCAGCTCGGCCGAGCAGGCGGCGATCGGTTTCTTTTGTGGTGGGCAGGCAGCCACACCGGATACCGGCATCACGTCGTGCAACACCAATTTCGGCGCTACGCGGCTGAGAATACCCGTGGAAGGTACAGCCGACGACGATCACAATCCCCCTCGCATTGCGCCGCGGCACATATTCGATATCGGTGTGGGCACCGACAAACTTCTCGGGCGGCAGGATGGCTCGCACGTGACGATGCGCCTCACGATCTCGAATCTCACAAACAAAATCGCACTGTATAACTTCCATTCAACATTCAGCGGGACCCACTTCATCGCACCGCGAACCTATCAGGCTTCGATCGGTTTTGTGTTTTAGGAATATGGTCAGTTGATGTACCCTGCTTAACGGAGGCGCCGTTGATGAAAACCTTAGTCCTTGCCACAAGCGCTGCCATCCGTTTGTCTTCTCGATAGACGGCAAACCCCGCGGCAGCTTCTGAATCCCAAACTCAAGCGGCGGCTGTAGTGTGCCTGATGGCGCCTGCCGCATAACTTTTCTCACTCTTTTAAGGCAAGGACATTTCAAATGACGTTGACTCAACTTGGATGGAATTCAATTTACGAAACGGCGTGGAATGGCGCGGATCGAGGCTCGAATTTTCCGGCCCGCGTGATCGTAGTGCACAGGGATGCGGGGCGCCTTCTATCGACGTCTGTGGACGATCTAGCGCAAATATCGGGCCGACTTCGGCACCGGTTGCTGCGCTCGGAAGACTGGCCGTCTGTCGGAGATTGGGTAGAAACAAATGGCGACGCGATTCTCGACGTCTTGCCCCGACATAGCAAACTGTCGCGCAAGGCAGCAGGCAAGCGAACGGACGAGCAGATTGTCGCGGCCAACCTCGACACGGTGATTGTCATGAGTGCGCTGGACCGGGACTTCAACCCGCGACGGTTGGAGCGATATCTAACGGTCATTTGGGAAGGCGGTGCACGGCCGGTAATCGTCTTGAATAAAGCCGATCTTTGTGATGACGTGATGCGCCTACGGCTCGAGGCAGAAGCAGCGGCTCCCGGCGTGCCCGTCTGTGCCATCAGTGCTCAAGATGGTGTGGGACTCCACCAACTCGACCCGTTCTTTCGGTGCGGTGACACGATTGCCGTCGTCGGATCTTCGGGTGTTGGTAAGTCGACATTGACAAATCGGCTGTGTGGAGTCGACCGTCAATCGGTGAATCCTATTCGCGGTGACGGCCGTGGACGGCATACCACCACTTCCCGAAGTCTCATCGTGCTTCCGTCAGGCGCGCTGTTGATCGACACGCCTGGAATGCGCGAAGTCCAGCTTTGGGCAACCGAAGAGAATCTGAACTCTGCCTTCGAGGAGATCGAACAGCTCTCACCGCAGTGTCGATTCCGCGACTGCCGGCATGTTACCGAACCCGGCTGCGCTGTTCTCTCTGCTTTGAAAAACGGGGAAGTGTCGCAGGATCGGTATGACAGCTTCATGAAGCTGCGGAAGGAGCTCGCCTTTCTCGAACGCAAACAGGATTTATCGGCCGAGCTGGAACTCAAAAGAAAATGGAAGCGAATTCACAAGGCGCATAAGGCGATGAAGAAGATGCGGCTGTAGAACGCGCTGACAAAATTGGGTCGGGAGTATTCCCCTCCTCGTGAGGAGGGGTGGATGCGGCATCAAGAAAATATCGACGAAGCCCACCTTAGCGCCGCAGACGGGGTGGTTGCTCGCACCGAAATATGGCTTGTGAGCGACCACCCCGGCCGCTCCCCGTCCACCCCTCCTCACGAGGAGGGGACTACTTCCGACTCCTTAACAAGGCTTCGCTTCCTCTGACGGCGCTGACGGACATCCTCCACGATCGCGAACAGACATGGGGTCATGAACAAGACGTGAATCGTGGAACTGACCATTCCTCCGATGCTGGGAGCAGCAATCGGTTTCATGATGTCCATGCCGGGTCGCGTGGAGAAAGCGATGGGCAGGAGCGAGAGAATAACTGCGGCAACGGTCATCAATTTGGGCCGCAACCGGGCGGCTGAGCCGTCGATGACGGCTTCAATATACGATTCGCCCGCCGTCCTGCGGGCGAGAGCATCACGTATGAAAATAACCATGATGATGCCGGTTTGAACTGCGATCGCAAACAGCGAAATGTAGCCGACGATCACCGCAGTCGTCATGGGATATCCCAAGATCCATTGCAGGAACACTCCCCCACACATGGCAAACGGAACCGACAGCATGATGAGAAAACTTTCACCCACCGATCGAAAGGCAATCACAAGTAAGCCAAAAATAATAATCAGCGTCACAGGTACAATGAACCGGAGCCGGCTGCGTGCGGCTTCCGTATATTGGTATAGACCCGTCCATTCGATAGAGTAACCCTGGGGCAGCATCAGATTCTTCGCCAGGACATCCCGAGCCTTCTCGACATAATCCGGCGCCGTAACATTTTGTAGATCGACGTAGATGTAACCGGCCAGCTCACCATTGTCGTTGCGAATCATCTCCGGCATCTTGCGTACTGCCACGTCGGCGATCTCGCTCAGTGGAATAGACCGGCCATCGGCGGTCACGACAGGCGCTGTTCTGACTTTTTCAAGAGTATCGATGTACTCCGGCGAGTACTGCAAGCCCAGCGGAACACTGGCGTTGTTCGTTTGCTTGACTGCGACGATGTTGTCTCCACCAATGGCGTAGCGAACCGTGTCCATCGCTTCGTCCACGCGAACGCCATGCTTGGCCATTCGTTCTAGATCGTTTTGGACGTCGACGTAATACCCTGCCGAGATCCGTTCAGCAATAACGGACTTGGTTCCCGGTATAGCTTTTAACAATGTTTCGATCTGCTGAGAGACTTCCTCGATCGTCGAGAAATCCGGCCCCTTTACCTTGATGCCGACAGGGGTCTGAATGCCGGTTCCTTGCATCATCACTCGCGCACGGATCGGCTGTACCCAAGTATTGACGTAGCCGATGATTTTCATCGCCTTGTCCATTTCAGCGACCAGTTTGTCCTTGGTTACCCCAGGCCGCCACTGCGACCGCGGCTTGAGCAGGACTGTGGTCTCTACCATGGAAACCGGAGCCGGGTCCGTCGACGTGTCCGCTCTGCCAAGCTTTCCAAAAACCCGATCGACTTCAGGAAACTCCTTCAACTTCTTGTCCATCTGCTGCAATACCCAGCCCGCTTCTCGCGTGGGTAAGCCCGGCAGTGTGGTCGGCATATAGAGGATCGAACCTTCGTCGGTCTCGGGCAGGAAGTCCTTCTGAAAGCGGCTCAGTAGTAATGCCGCCGGAATCAGGACCAGCATACCTAGTGAGGTGAAGGCGTAGCGATGCCGGATCACACGACTGAGCACGGATCGATAAATTCGCACGGGCCCGCTGTCCTGATAGCTTTGAAACTCGCTGCTGGGACGTCTGAAGAGTCGGAAAATGAGAATCGGAATTAGGACGACGCTCAGGACAACGAACTCCGGCAGGAGTTCCTGGGTAAAATTTCGAAACATCGCAGCCGCCAGGACTAAACCGCCAATGATACCGAGCGCAACCAGATATTGTAGGGGCGGTCTGCGACCGCCTGTGCGGCGATTTGTTGATGCTTCGCGCTGTCGCGCTTGCGCTTCGCGGACCGTCCCTACAGACCGGTTCTCTCGCTCAAAAATCCAGACGACGATAATCGGCAGCAAGAACAGCGTCAGCAGAGTCGAGAACGCCATCGCAAATGTCTTGCTATACGCCAATGGATCAAAAAGCCGCGCTTCTCGCTCTTCGAGGAAGAATACCGGCAGGAAAGAGGCCAGGATGATCAACAGAGAAAACACCAGCGGCTTGGCCACGTTCGAGATAGATCGGATGATGATCTCTCTCTTTTCTCCGGGTAACAGCGCTTTACGTATTGATAGTTCCGCCGCGCAATTTTCGACAATCACGATTGTTGCATCAGCGATCTCGCCGATCGCGATGCACAGGCCCGCCAAAGAAAACAGATTAATGGTCTGCTTGAATCCCGCCAGCGGCAACGCGGTAAACGAGACGCTGAGTAAGAGAATGGAAATTGGCCCAACAGCCGTGCGCAAATTTCTGAGGAAGAGTGCTGTGACTAGGATGAGAACGACCAACTCGGTGACCAGCGTCGCGAAGAATTCTTTGAGAGTGGTCCAGATCCAGGCCGAGCGATCATAGGTCGATACGATTTCTACGCCCTTTGGCAATGCCGCGCTAATTTGACGAAGTTTTTCGTGAAGCGAGCGTGTGATCGCAAGGACGTTCTGGTCCTGTTCCATAATCACGACCCCGCCCACGACCTCACCTTTACCGTCAAGGTCCACGGTGCTGCGGCGCAGGTCGTAGCCCACTTGAACGTAGCCGATGTCCTTCAGATAGATCGGCTTTTCATCCTTCGAGCGCCCGACGACCAGAGATTCCAATTTATCCAGCTGGTCATTATTAATAACGCCCCGCAACTGGTACTCACGGTTCGTAACTTCAATCGTTCGACCACCGGCTTCCTGAAATACGTCCTGAACGGCGGTGATCACGTGCCTCAATGGAATGCCCGCATCGGCAAGCAACGGCGGGAAGATCTTCAGTTGGTATTGCTTCTCTAAACCTCCGACTGAAGCGACCTCTGCTACACCCGGTACACTCTGCAGGGCGGGCTTGATTTCGCTTTCATTCAGCAAGCGCAACTCGCGGAGATCGCGAGTTTGTTCGCGATCGACAAGCCCATATTGAAAAATCCACCCCATGCTGCTGGCATTCGGTCCGAGCGACACATTTGCATCGGGAGGAAGCTGCGGGCGAATCGAATTGATGCGATCGAGTACCAGCTGCTGAACTTTTTCTCTACGGGCACTGTTGCTCAAGATGACATAGATGAAGGAATACCCCATGTGCGACGTGCCTCGGATCGCCTGCACGTCTGGAGAGCCGATCAAGGCTCGGATCAACGGCTCCGTGACTTCGCTTTCGAGGAGCAATGGACTCCGGGGCCACTTCACATACACGACGATCTGAGGATCGGAAATATCCGGAATGGCATCCAGTGGGGCAGTTCGGATGGAATACACACTGAGCAGGATGCCTGCCGCTACAAAGATCAAAACAATGACCCTGAAGCGAATGACATTCCTAATGATGGTGCTGATGCTCATTCCCTGCCGGATTCTCTCCGCTGGATTTTAATTTATATTCGGAATCAATGAAGAAGCTGCCGATCGTGACAACCTGATCTCCCTCGCTGAGTCCATGAAGAACCTGGGTGTAGAGTTCTCCTTGAACACCGGTATGAATCTCCTGAGGTACGTACATGCCGGGATGATGCTGCAGATAGACAACGTGCTTATCGCCTTCTTCGATGATGGCTTCGTTTGGCACAGAGAGGAATTCGCCACGATCTACGACAATTTCGAGGATGTAATTTGTGCTCTCTTGTCGCCCTGTGGAAGAGAGTGTCGCCTCGACCATAGCTTTTGAACCCTGCGGAACCACGCGCGTTACTCGAGCCTGATACATCGAGGATTTCGACTCCAATGAAAACGCCCGTACGCGTTGCCCGACCTGAATCAAGCCGGAGTCAGGTGGATATACGTACCCGGTCAGGGTTTTCGCTGTTTTATCGATTTTGCCTGCGGTGCGAATCCAGGTTTGCACGGGTCGCACGGCCGCCTTGCCCAACGTCAGAGTAAGATCCACAGCCTGCTTATCGTCAACGGACGTGCTCAGGTTAGGCTTGGGCCGCGTCCGGCTTCGGACGTCCTGAGCGGCGGTGAAGAGACCGCTAGAGGTTACTAGAACGATGCTGAGTATGGTCCTGCGAAGCATAGTGGGGTAGAGCGTATCCGCACCGCGGAGCGGTGTAAGGAAAATAGCCAGGCGTACGCACAAAACGCGTACGCCTGGCTATTTTTCCGGCACCGCTGCCGGTGCGAACTCGTCAATGGCAATAGTTATCCTTGCTGTCCATGATGTGGGTCCCCCAAGGGAACAACCCCACATTGGAAACTTTCTCAAATGTATCCGTCTTGGCATCGATAATTACGACTGAGTGCGTCGTCGATTCGGCCAAATAGATCTTCTGGTCCGCCGTATCGGTCGTCGCAGTTTCTAATTGAACGTTCGTGCCGATCTTGATACGTCCCGCTGGCTTCAATGTCTGCATGTTGTACACGTATACGAAGCCCGTGGTAGAACTGATCACGAAAGCCTTGCCAGCCGCGAAATTCACACCTGTCATATTTGGACCGGCTTCCAGCGTCGCCGCGACTTTGTTGGCCTTGAGATCGATAATTGAGATCGTCTCGTCGCCATTGTTGAGCGTGATTGCGTATTTGCCGTCATGGTTCATGTAAATACGCCATGGCTCCTTACCGACTCTGATGACTTTCACGACCTTGTCTTCTCGTGGATCGATCACACCGACAACACCCAAATCCGTATCGGCCGCGTAAAGGAATCGCCCATCGTTGGATGGAGCTGCGATGTTGATGCCCTTGATCTCACCAAGATATTTGTCCGGATCCAGCTTCGCTACGCCTGGAACATCAGCCACCTGAATCTTCTTCAGCAGTTCATGACGTCTCACGTCAATGACGCCCACCCAATGTGCGCCGTAGTTGCCCACATAAGCCTTCGAGCCGTCCGGCAAAAAGGTCACGTTCAGCGGTTCGACCAGACCGGGAATAGTCTTGATTTTCGTCAGCGACAACATGTCGATGACGGATATCGAATCACCCTCGGGATTGCCTTGGTAATACCAACGTCCATCGGGCGAAAAGGACAAATGTTCGGGGGCGATGTCCGTCGGAATCACCTTCACGAGTTCCAATGTTCGTGCGTCGATGATGTAAGCCTTGTTGGCGCGTGTGCCTCCCGTCACGACGTATCGCCCGTCCGGAGACATCATGACCATATGGGGATTAACGTTGTTACCTAAGAAGGTCCGGCCCACGATCTTTTTGGTTTTGATGTCCATGAACGCGATATCGTTTGAGTCTCGATTCACGATCATGACAACGGAAGTCGGATCGGCCACTTTGATATCTGCTACTGGGCGGGGCGCAGTGGCGACCAC